>OFDN01002023.1_pt1 | contig 11956 bp, 10 predicted proteins | sample 1520971 | NCBI WGS metagenome assembly OFDN01 (sample SAMEA94257418, study PRJEB24077) | hot springs metagenome | biome: Aquatic biome; feature: Geographical feature; material: Water | place: India | collected 2012-06-12 | depth 5 m | reverse complement strand
GGCTGCACCGGCAGCAGCCGCAGCTTGCGCCCGACGATGGCGAGCCGGCGGCGCCAGTGCGCCACCAGCGGCGCCGGGGCGCCGACGCGCCGCGCGATCTCGTGGTCGGACAGCAGGGCGCTGTGCGGATCCTGAAGATGGTCCAGGATGGCACGGCGGCGGTCGGCCCTGGCGTTGGTGCTGTGGCGGCGCTCCAGCGCGCGGCCGAGATCCCACAGCTTGTCCGCCGTCTCGCGAGCGAGCGAGCGCCAGCGGTCGGCCTCGTCCTTCTGGCGGTCGGCTTCGTCGCTGGCGCGGTCGAGCTGGCGGCGCAGACTTGCCACCTCCTTTTCGAGATCCGCGACATGGCGCCGCAACCCCTGCACCACATGGTCGGGCGGTGGGCTGGGGGCCGGCGGCTCGGGCTTCACAGCCTCGGCCGTTCCCGATGGCGGCGGGGGGGAAGGCGAGGGGACCGGCCGTGCACCCACGGCCAGATCCTTGAAGGTCATGCCGGCGCGCGACAGCATGATGCGGGCTGCCCGCAGCGCGGACAGCGCCTCGCCCTGGTGGTCCGACTCGGCCATGGCGAGCACTTTGGCGAGCTTGTCAGGATCCATCCGTCGTACGGTCCCGGCGGCCGGCGGCCGTCGTGGTCAAGGAGAGGTGGAATCGAACCTAGCACATTCGATCGGGCCGGCGCATCCCCACATGCGGGAGTGGAGGACGGCGCATCCGGACCATCTGGACGCGCAGCTTTTTACTCGACTTGGATGCATCCTCCGCGCACCATACCATCCCATGATGGTCCGAACGACCGAACAAGACACCGCGACGCTCGCCGACCGCCCGACCGTCCGGTTCTGGGGGGTACGGGGCAGCATCGCCGCTCCGGGGCCGGCCACCGTGCGCTACGGCGGCAACACCTCCTGCGTCGAGGTGCGCTGCGGCGCGGCCACCATCGTGTTCGACGCCGGCACGGGGCTGCGGGCGCTGGGCGATGCGCTGGCGGCGCGCGGGCCGGTCGATCTCGATCTCTTCTTCAGCCACACCCATTACGACCACATCTGCGGGCTGCCCTTCTTCGGCCCCGCCTTCGACCGCCGCAACCGGCTGCGCTTCTGGGCCGGGCATCTGCCGGCCGGCGGCAGCCTGCGCGGGCTGGTGGGGGACATGATGGCCGCCCCCTTCTACCCCATTGCCATCGACCGCTTCGAAGCCGACTGCCGCTTCACCGAGTTCGCCTGCGGCGCGGTGCTGGAGCCGCGGCCGGGCGTGCGCCTGCGCACCGGCCGCCTCAACCATCCCAACACGGCCGTCGGCTATCGGCTGGAGCATGGCGGGCGCAGCCTGTGCTACATCACCGACACCGAGCACCGGGTGGACGGGCATGATCCGGCGCTGCTGGATCTGGTCCGCGGTGCCGACCTGATGATCTACGACAGCACCTACACCGACGAGGAGTACCCGCCGCGGGCCGGCTGGGGTCATTCCACCTGGCAGGAATGCCTGCGGCTGGCCGACGCCGCCGGGGTGGCGCGCGCGGTCCTGTTCCACCACGAGCCGTCGCGCGCGGACGAGGCGCTGGACGCCATCGCGGAGGCCGCAGACCGCGCCCGCCCCGGCACGCTGGTGGCGCGGGAGGGGATGGAGCTGTGGCTCTGACGGGGTGTACGTCCCGAGTCGCCCGGTGAATCGGTGGGTACCCTCCGGGGTACGTCCGGCTGTGGCCTGGCGGTGACAGGAACATGTCGGAAACATGGCCCCTTTTCGAGCCCCGTCGCAAGGTAACGCTGTAAGTGCCTGTCCTGCCTATGGTACCCAGACCTGTACGCAACCGCAGGGAAGCTGGGGGACCATGCGGATTTTCACGCGCGCCGCGGCGATCGCGGTACTGACCAGCGGCCTTCTGGCCGGCTGTGCCACGCCGCCGCAGGCGCCGACCGCCGCTCAGGCGCCTTCCGGGCCGCCGCGTTCGGTCGTCCTCCAGCACTCCGACACCGGGGAGACGCTGGCCGTCCGTCACTTCACCGGATCCGGCTACGACCCCCAGGCCATGCAGGCGATTTCCGGCCTGTTCCGCGACCGTCGCACCGGCGAGCTGGTGCCGGTCGACCCGGCCCTCATCGATCTGCTCGCCGACCTGCGCGACCGGCTGGGCCTGCCGCCCGAGACGCCGGTCGTGGTGAGCTCCGGCTACCGCTCGACCGCCACCAACGCGGCGTTGGCCACCAGCAACCCCAACGTGGCGGAGAACAGCTTCCACACCCGCGGCCAAGCGGCGGACATCCGGATCGCCGGCGTGCCGCTGTCGCGCATCAACGAGGAGGCCGCCGCCATGCAGCGCGGCGGCTACGCGCTCTACGCGACCCACGTGCATGTGGACACCGGCCCGGTCCGCACCTGGTTCCCGCGCGGTCCCAGCCGCGACGCCGCCGATTGGCTGGTGGCGAACGCCAAGGCCCGGGCGCTCCAGGCGAAGGCCGGCATCCGCGGCACCGTTCCGGCCAAGGCCCAGCTCGCCCAGGCGAAGGCGTCGGGCCGTCCGGGCGCCAAGCCGGGCAAGACCCCGGTGCGTGTCGCCGAGGCGACTGTGGTCGTCACCCCGGCCACCCGCTCCGGCGACAAGGCCGCCCCGCGCACCGTCAAGCTGACGCTGACCCAGGTGGCGTCCAAGGACAACCGCCTGCTGCGCACCGCCGAGAACCGGTAAGGGACCGAGAACCGGTGGGTAAGGGGGGCCACCCGGCTACCCCCGTTCCAGGCCGCTCTACCGGTAGGGGTCGGCGGCGTCGCGCAGCCCGTCGCCCAGGAAGTTGAAGGCGAGCACGGTGACGATCACCGGGATCACCGGGATCAGAAGCCAGGGGTAGAGCGCCACCACGTTGATGTTCTGCGCCTCGGTCAGCAGCACGCCCCAGCTGGTGATCGGCGGGCGCAGCCCCAGCCCCAGGAAGGACAGCGCCGTCTCGCCCAGGATCATGCCGGGGATGGACAGGGTGGCGGACGCGATCAGGTGGCTCATGAAGCTGGGCAGCAGGTGCCGCCCGATGATGCGCGACGGCCGGGCCCCCATGAGCTGGGCGGCGGTGGTGAAATCCTCCTCCCGCAGGGCCAGCAGCTTCGACCGCACGGCGCGCGCCAGCCCGGTCCAGTCCAGCAGCCCCAGGATCAGCGTGATCCCGAAATAGACGAAGATCGGGTTCCAGGTCACCGGCAACGCCGCCGACAGCGCCATCCACAGCGGCAGCTCGGGGAAGCTGCGGACGATCTCGATGAAGCGCTGGATGATGTTGTCGATCCAGCCGCCATAATAGCCGGCGATGCCGCCGATGACGATGCCCAGCGCGAAGCTGACGATGATGCCCAGCAGCCCGACCGTCAGCGAGATGCGGGTGCCGTAGACGATCCGGCTCAGCACGTCGCGCCCCAGCCGGTCCGTGCCGAGAAGGAACAAGGTTCCATCCTCGGCCGGGCAGGCGAGGTGCAGGTCGGACTCCCACAACCCCCAGAACGCGTAGGAATCGCCCGAACAGAAGAAGCGGATCGGCTGCACCTTGTCCGGGTCCGGCGTGTATTCCCGCTTCAGCGTGTCCATGTTCAGTTTGTAGCTGTAGCCGTAGACGAAGGGGCCGACGAACTCCCCCTCGTGGAACAGGTGGACGGATTGCGGCGGCGCGAAGATGTAGCGCGAGTGCCGGGTGTCGAGCGCGTAGGGGGCGAGCACCTCCGACACCAGGGTCGAGGCGTAGAGCAGCAGCAGGATCACGCCCGACAGCACGGCCAGCCGGTGGCGTTTCAACTTCCACCACATCAGCCGCCACTGGGTGGCCATGTAGTAGCGTTCCTGCTCCGGCGTCAGCCGCTCGGTCGCCTCCGGATCGAAGGGGGCGGTGGAGACGTAGTGCGGCAGGCGGTTCTTTTGGTCCGTGGCGCCCGTCGTCGAGTCGGTCATCGGGTGGCTCCCCCGGTCAGCCGGATGCGCGGATCCAGCGCCGCGAGTGCCAAGTCGGAGATGAAGACCCCGATCACCGTCAGCACGGCCAGGAACATCAGGAAGGACCCGGCCAGATACATGTCCTGGCTGCGCAAGCTGTCGAGCAGCATCGGCCCGGTGGTCGGCAGCGACATCACGACGGACACGATCGCCGCCCCCGACACGACCTGCGGCAGCAGGTTGCCGATGTCGGAGATGAAAGGGTTGAGGGCCATGCGCAGCGGGTACTTCCACAGCGTGCGGCCGGGCGGCAGTCCCTTGGCGCGGGCGGTCACGACATAGGGCTTGTCCAGCTCGTCCAACAGGTTGGCGCGCAGCCGACGGATCATCGCCGCGGTGCCCGCCGTGCCGATCACCACCACCGGCACCCACAGATGCTCGATCACGCTCAGGACCTTGCCCAGGCTCCAGGGCGCGTCGACGTATGTCGGGTCCATCAGCCCGCCGATGGAGGTGCCGAACCACACGTTGGCGAGGTAGAGCAGCACCAGCGCCAGCAGGAAGCTGGGCGTCGCCAGCCCCAGGAAGCCCAGCAGGGTCAGCGCGTAATCGCCGGCGCTGTACTGGTGGGTGGCGGAATAGATGCCGATGGGGAAGGACACCGCGTAGACGAAGATGATGGTGGCGAAGCTGACCACCGCCGTCAGCCACAGCCGGTCGCCCACCACGTCGGCCACCGGCAGGTTGTATTCGAAGGAATAGCCGAAGTCGCCGCGCAGCATGCCGCCCAGCCAGATCAGATACTGCTCGTGCATCGGCCGGTCGAAGCCGTAGGTCTCGCGCAGCAGGGCCAGCCGGCCCTGGTCCACCGACTCGCCGCGGCTCTGCATCTCCACCACCAGCGTCGTCAGGTAATCACCGGGCGGAAGCTGGATGATGACGAAGGTGATGACGCTGATGGCGAGCAGCGTCGGGATCATGATCAGGACGCGGCGGATCAGGTAACCCAGCATGGCCGGTCACTTCTCCGCGAACCAGAAGCAATCCGGCCGGTAGAGGCCGAAATGCGCACCGGGGTCGTAGTTGTAGAGGCCGTCGGGCGGCACGTTCCTCAAGGTGCTGCGGACCACCACTGGCTGCGGCACCGCCGCCACCGTGCCGATGGTCCAGACATGCTCCGCATGGTTGGCGAGGATCGCGTGCCAGGCCGCCTTCTCCTTCTCCATGCCGACGGCGGCCTTCCAGCTGTCGAAGGAGTCCAGCAGGGCCTTGGCTTCGGCCAGATCGACCGGCTCGCCGTCCTTGCCCTTGGTCTGGTAGTGCTGCCCCCACTTCGGCCACTGGTAGTTGATCTGGTTCAGCGGCACCAGTTCGCCGGGGCTCATCGCCGCGGTCGGCACGGCGTTGTCGAGCCCGCGCGACACCGCCATCACCGTCTCGCCCGCGAAGATGCGGTTGCGGAACACCTCGAGCTGCGACGGGCGGGAGAAGACCTGGATGCCGATCTTGCGCCAGTTCTGCGCAATGAGCTGGATGACGTCCGTCTCCTCCGTGCTGTCACCCGCCGTCTCGATCACCAGTTCCAGCGGGCGACCGTCCGGCAGCAGGCGGGTGCCGTTGCCGTCGCGCTTGTTCAGCCCGGCCTCGTCGAGCAGGCGGTTGGCCTGCTTCAGGTCGAACTTGGCGAAGCGGGACTGGTAGTCCGGCTTCCACAGCGGGGTTTCGGGCAGCACCGTGTTGTTGGAGGGCGCGCCCAACCCGTAATAGATGGACTGGTTGATCTCCTCCCGGTCGATGGCGAGCGACAGGGCCCGGCGGTAGCGGACGTCGCGGTTGAGCGCGCGCCACACCGGATCGCTGGCGTTCAGGTTGGGGAAGAAGGCGATCTGCGAGCCGATGCCGGTCTTCCACAGCCGCACCTGCAGCGCGTTGCGCTTCGCCCCGTCCTTGAGGAAGGTGTAGTTGTCGAAGCGCAGGTAGCGTGCCTGGAGGTCGCTCTCGCCAGCCCCGACCTTGGCCGGGATGATCTTGGCGTCGGCCACCGCCATGATCAGGCGATCGACGTAGGGAAGCTGCCGCCCCTCCGGATCCACCCGGTGGTAATAGGGGTTGCGGACGAAGACGAAGCGTTCCGACGGCATCTGGGTGGTGGGCACCCAGGGCTGGAGCGTCGGCAGGTCGGGGTTGTTGAACTCCGTCAGATCGTCCTTGCGGTTGTGGAGCTGCTGCCAGCTCTTCTGCTTCGCCTCCTCCACCCGCGCCTTCAGCGTGGCGGCGTCCGTGTAGCGGGGGTGGTACTGCTTCAGGTAATGGGCGGGGGCGTAGATCTCGACCGGCTTGGCCCCGGCCAGCATCGGCAGGAAGAAGGGGTTGGGCTTGGTCCAGGCGTAGCGGACGGTGGTTTCGTCGAGGATGGTGACGGTGGGGAACTCCCCATCGACCGCCAGCTCGACCGGCGGGCCGACCGGGTAGCGCTTGTCGTTGCTGGCCATGTCCTCCCACCAGTAGCGGAAATCCTCCGCGGTGAAGGGATGGCCGTCGGACCAGCGGTGCCCCTTGCGCAGGCGCAGGGTGAAGATTTTCTCGTCCTGCACCTCAACCTTTTCCAGGATGTCCGGCTCGATCACGAGATCGGGGGTCAGCGCCACCAGCCGGGCGTAGCTGTAGACGTAGATCACCCGCGTGTCGCGTGCCCGCGCCATGATGGTGGTCAGGTCGCCGCCCGGCTTGCCGATCGTTTGCCAGGGGCGGTTCATCCGCGCGACCGACGGGGTTTCGGGAAGCCGCTGCTCCACCGGCGGCAGGGTGCCGGCCTTCACCTGATCCTGGAAATAGGGCGTCTCCACCGGGCGGAAGGCCGACAGCGCGACCAGCGCCGCCATCAGCCCCAGTGTTCTGCCAAACGGCACCAGCATCAGGCGACCTCCCGCGTCGTCATGTCCACACCCGCCCGCACCCAGTGGCCCCCGCCGCGGTGGACGAGGGGCGGGCGGTGTTCGTCGTCGATGGTGAAGGGTTCCGGCCACGCCGCCGGGTTGGAGCTCCGCCCCTCCTCCAGCTCGGTCAGCGCCAGCGGCCGGTTCGGATCCGGCTCCGGCACCGCCGACAGCAGGGCGCGGGTGTAGGGATGCACCGGGTCGCGGAACAGCAGCTCGCGTGGTGCCGTCTCCACGATCCGGCCGCGGCACATCACCATGATGCGGTCGGCCATGTAATCGACCACGGCCAGATTGTGGCTGATGAACAGGTAGGTGAGGCCCAGCCGCTCCTTCAGGTCCTTCAGCAGGTTCAGCACCTGCGCCTGGATCGACACGTCGAGTGCGGACACCGGCTCGTCCAGGATCAGCAGGTCGGGGCGCAGCGCCAGCGCGCGCGCGATGCCGATGCGCTGGCGCTGCCCGCCGGAGAAGCTGTGCGGGTAGCGCTTTAGGTGGCGGACGTCGAGCCCGACCAGGGTCATCAGCTCCTTCACCCGCTCCGCCCGCTCCGCCGCGTCGCCGATGCGGTGGATCACCAGCGGCTCGGCGATGATGTCGAACACCGTCATGCGCGGGTTCAGCGAGCCGAACGGGTCCTGGAAGACGAACTGCATGCGCCGGCGGAAGGCTTCCAGATCGCCGCCCGACAGCTTCAGCACATCCACCGGCGTGCCATGGTCGTTGAAGGTGACGCTGCCCTCGTCGGCGCTGAGGGCCCGCAGCACGATCTTGCTGAGCGTGGTCTTGCCGCAGCCGGACTCGCCGACCAGCCCCAGGCACTCACCCCGCTTCACGCTGAAGCTGACGTCGTCCACCGCCAGCGTGCCGGCCCCGGCCTTGGCGCCGAACCAGCCGCCCCCGCGGGAGCCGTAGCGCTTGGTGATCCCCTCCACCTTCAAGAGCGGCCCGGCGGCGTCGGCCCCCGGCGGCCAGGGGGTGCGGGCCTGCTCCAGCAGCCGCCCGCCCTCCGACTTGACCGAGCGCAGCGGCACCAGCCGCTCCCCCGGTTCCATGTCGAAGCGGGGCACCGCGCGCAGCAGGGCTTTCAGATAGGGGTGGCCGGGGTTGGCGAAGATGTCCTCGCGGGTGCCGCTTTCCATCACCTCGCCCCGGTACATCACCACCACCTCCTCCGCGAGGTTGGCGACGACGCCCAGATCGTGGGTGATCAGCAGCACGGCCATCCCCAGCTCGGCCTGCAGATCCTTGATCAGCTTCAGGATCTGCGCCTGGATGGTGACGTCCAGCGCGGTCGTCGGTTCGTCGGCGATCAGCAGCGCCGGGCGGCAGACCAGCGCCATGGCAATCATGGCGCGCTGGCGCAGGCCACCCGACAGCTCGAAGGGGTAAGTGTCGAGCGCCCGGACCGGGTCGGGGAAGCGCACGCGGGCCAGCATGTCGCGGGCGAGTTCCCGCGCCTCCTTCGGCCCGACGTCGCGGTGCAGCCGCACCGCCTCGACGATCTGGTTGCCGATGGTGTGGAGCGGCGACAGCGAGGTCATCGGCTCCTGGAAGATGATGGAGATGCGCCCGCCGCGCAGGTCCCGCATCGGCTGGCCGTCGCGGTCCAAAGCCGCGATGTCCACGACGCGCCGGGTCGCCGGGTCGTCGAACAGGATGCGGCCCGACGCGATGCGGCCATTGCGCGGCAGGATGCCCAGGATCGCCTGCGACACCACCGACTTGCCGGAGCCCGACTCGCCGACCAGCGCCACGGTGGAGCCGGGCCGCACGCGGAAGGACACGCCGCGCACGGCGCGCACCAGCCCCTCCGGCGCCCGGAACTCGACCTTCAGATCCTCGACGGTCAGGAGATTGCCGCTCAAACCCCGTCCCCCTCCCGTTCAGGCTCGCCGGAATCCACGTCGATGCGGTCCACGTCCACGCCCATGGCGAGCAGATTGTCCACCGTAACCGGCGCCAGAGCCACGCCGTTGCGCACCGCCGCCGCCGCCGCCGCCTCGACCAGCCGGTCGAAGCCGTCGAGCGTCGAGTCGGCCCGCAGCCGCCGCCCCGTGCCGCGCAGCGTGAGCTGCATCCAGCCGTCCGACCGGTCCCGCTTGGTGGAATAGTAGCGGAGATCGACGCCCCGCAGATCCGCCCAGGCGAGGCTGGCGCCCAAGGGACCGCGCATGGTCGCACCACGCCCGTCCAGCTCCAGCCGCGACGCCTGCCGCTGCGCCGTGCGCAGGGCGAACAGCCCGAACAGCAGCGCCGCCGCCGCCAGCGGCACGGCGATCCAGCGGTTCACCTCCAGCAGCGCCAGTGGCAGCGCGGTGATCGCCAGCCCGGCACCGGCCCGTGCGTAGTCCCCCATAAGCGCCGTCTTCGGGTAGCGCAGAACCTCGCTCATCAGACCACCCCGCCGGCATGGGCAAAGACGGCTGACGCGGCCAGCCAGCGCGCCGCGGGATGGCCGGCGGTCATGGCGAGGAAGCGGTCGACGAACGCCCAAGTTCCCCCGTCCATGGCGAGGTGATGGGTCAGCAGCCCGGTCGGCCGCTCGGGCACCGTCCCCAGCCGCCGGGCGCGCAGATGGTCGATGGCGCCGGCCAGCGCCGCCTCCGTCCCCAAAAAGCCGCCGCCGTGGCGCCAGTCCACCGGATCGAGGTCGGTGTTGACCTGCGTCAGCCCCGGCACCGCGGCGTCGTGCTCGCGGTGGGTGGAAAGGGCGCGGAAGCCGAGGTCGGGCAGGGCGGCGGAGACGGCGGGCGCGATGCGGTTCCAGGGCGGCACCAGCACCGGCAGCAACGCCGGGCCGATCAGCGCGGACAAGCGCGTCCAGCCCTCCGCCAGCTCCGCCGTGACAGCCGCGACCGGCCGGTCGTCACCCAGCTCGCACTTCTTGGCACTGGGCGGGGCGTGGTTGGCGTGGGTCCAGCCGTGCTGGAGCACCGCGGCACCGCGCAACGCCCGCGCCAGGGCCGCTTCGGCCCGTGCCGGGATCACCGCCAGCGCCACCGGAACCCCGCGCCGTTCCCCCAGATCGAGCAGCCGGTCGAGCGCCGCGCCGGGTGCCGTCGCGTCGTCGTCCCGCCACCACAAGGTGGCGGAGCGGCCCGCGGCGGCCCACAGGTCCAGCTCGGCGGCCAGGGAGTCCCAGCCGCCGGCCGCGCGGTCGCCGTCGATAAGCGTCTCGGTCATGGTCACGGCGTGGTGGTAACCCCGGAAGCCCGCATCATGCTCGTCTCGTGTTTCAAAATGACGCAGGCACGGCGGAATTTCCAAGGAATTCTGGACGTTTATGAGCCGATCGCCGCGGCCAGCAGACGGGCCGTCCGCGCCGCCCCATCCAGCTCCAGCCGGATGGGGGCGGGCGGCGCCGCGGCCAGCGCCGTGACCACCCCGGCGGCCAGGGACTCCGGGCTCAGACCGGCTTCCTCCACCACCGTCAGCCGGCCACGCGCTTCCAGCAGCCGGGCGCGCGTCGCCTGCTCGGTCTCGCTGCCGGCGGCAAAGGGCACCACCACCGCCCGGCATCCGGCCTGGAGCAGATCCAGCACCGTGTTGTAGCCGGCCTGGCTGATCGACAGACGGCAGCGGGCGAGCAGGGCGGGGAAATCCGGCCGCGCCCGCTCCACGACCACCCCCGCCGGCGCCGACGCCCGCAGCGCCCGAACCTCCGCCTCCGCCACGTCCGGGCCGGCGAGCAGGCGCCAGACCGAGTCGCGGGCGGGGGTCAGCGGCCGCGCGGCGATGGCGGCGCGCAGCAGCGGCAGCCCGACGGCCCCGCCGCCCACCGACACCACCACCTCCCCCGCGCCATCACCCTCCGCAGCCGTTGGGGCGGCGGGGGCGGCGACATAGCCGGTGTAGCGGATGCGGTCCTCGATGCGGGCGGCGGCCGGGAAGGTGGCGCCGAAGGGGATCAGCGCCGGGTCGCCGTGCACCAGCACCGTGTCGACCAGCCGCTCCACCGTGCCGACCACCTCCTCCACCCGCTTCGGATCGGGCTTGGCGACCAGGATGTCGCGGACGGAGCAGGCGGTGGGCACACCCGCGGCCTTGGCCGCCTCCAGCAGGGGGATAAGCTCGAACCGGAAGGCGCGCCGCGCGAAGGGGAAGGATTCGACCAGCAGCCGATCGGGCGCAACGTCGCTAAACGCCTTCAACGCGGCATCCCGCCGTCGCGCGCGCCATGTCTCGTCGATGGGTTTGCCGTCCTCGTCCAGCAGGGTCTTGAAGCCCGCATCGGCCGCCCGCACCGGTGGAAGCTGGATGACCCGCGCCGGGCCATACTCCACCCCCGGCACCGCATGGCCGCCGCGCAGCAGGGTCACCGCCATGCCGGCCCCGGCCAGCCCGCGCGCCACCAGCGCGGCCCGCCGGTCGTGGCCGATGCCGAGCAGATGCTGGACGTGGAAGAGGACCTTCATGCGGCGTCCAGACGGATGTTCACCTCCACCACCGACGGCGTGCCGTCGGGGGCGAGGGCGAAGAGGTGGGCGCAGGCGTTGCGCAGCTTGTGCTGCGGCGGCCCCTGCATGTCCCAGCCGGTGGCGAGCGCGTAGACGGCGCGCAGGATGCCGTTGTGGGCGACGGCCCCGGTCGGTCGGCCGTCGGCGGCGAGGTCGGCCAGCCAGGGCCGCAGCCGGTCCTGCACGTCGCGCGGGCTCTCCCCGTTCGGCGGGCGGAAATCCAGCCCCAGCGCCTCGATTTCCGCCGTCATGTCGCCGCAGGCGCGCATCTCGTCCACCTGGCGGCCTTCCCAGTCGCCCCAGCTCGTCTCCACGATGCGGGGTTCCGGCTCCGGCGACAGGCCCAGCAGGCGGGCCGTCTCCCAGGCCCTCACCTTGGGGCTCGCCACCCAGCGCCGCCCCGCCGCCACCGGCGGCAGCCGCCAGGACGCGGCCTGTGCCCGGCCCTCGTCCGACAGCGGCTGGTCGACGCTGCCCTGCACGCGGCGTTCGGCGTTCCAGGCGGTCATGGCGTGGCGGATGATCAGCAGGGTGGTCATGCTCTCTCCTCAGGGAAAGGCGCCGGCGTGGATGCGGCGCACGAGATCGTCCAGCGTGGCGGCGGCGGCGGCGAAGCCGTGTTCCGCCGCCGCGGTGCGGCGGGC
>OFDN01002022.1_pt1 | contig 11960 bp, 13 predicted proteins | sample 1520971 | NCBI WGS metagenome assembly OFDN01 (sample SAMEA94257418, study PRJEB24077) | hot springs metagenome | biome: Aquatic biome; feature: Geographical feature; material: Water | place: India | collected 2012-06-12 | depth 5 m | reverse complement strand
CGAGCGCACGCAGGGCCGCGAGGTTCGAGGCCACGCCGACCGAGGCGGCGAGCATCGAGAGCTCCTGCGCGGAGTCGACGCCGGCGGCGAGCAGACCGAACCGTGCGCCTTCGTGCACACGCAGCGTGCCGCCCACGATGCCGAGCTGGAGCGGGATCTCCATGAGGCCCACGAGCCAGCCGGGCTCCTCGTGCTCGAACGCGCCGAGCCCACCGAGCGTCGGCTCACCGGTGCCGCCGCGGCTCGGGTGACCCTGGGAGACGTGCCACGTACACAGCGGACCGTAGCTCCCGCTGCGCGCCGCGAACGCGTGTGCGCCGGCCTCGATCGCGCGCCAGTCGTTGCCCGTCGCGATCACGACGGGGTCGACGCCGTTCATGATGCCCTTGTTGTGCGTGGCCGCGCGGTACGGGTCGCGCGAGGCGAACTGGCTCGCGCGCACGATGCCGTCGCGCACGTCCTCGCCGCGGTAGCCGTCGGTCTTGAGCGCGTGCGGCGGCAGCGCGCAGCGCACGCGCACGCAGCGCCGATCCGAGAGGTTCGAGAGGATGCGCAGGCCGACGCGGCCGCCCGCGAGGCGCGCCACGCGCTCCGCGAGCGACTCGGCGATCGTGTTGACGAGGTTCGCGCCCATCGCATCGCGACAGTCCACGAGCACGTGCACCACGAGCCAGCCGTCGCCCAGATCGCGGACCTCGAGGTCGCGCGCGCCACCGCCGCCGACCCCAAGGGCCTGACGCGCCAGCAGGCGGCCATCGCCAACTGGCTGTCGCGCCGCTATCGCGTGGCGCCGGAACCGGTCAGCCGCCTGGTGCAGGAAGCCTGGCATGTCGGCCAGCGCGCCGGGCTCGACCCCACGCTGATCCTGGCCATCGTCGCCATTGAATCCAGCTTCAACCCCTTTGCGCAAAGCGCCGTCGGCGCCCAGGGCCTGATGCAGGTTATGACCCGGGTTCATGACGACAAGTACCAGGCTTTCGGCGGCATCCATGCCGCGTTCGATCCGGTCACCAACCTGCGCGTGGGCGTGCAGGTGCTCAAGGAGTGCATCGCACGCGCCGGCGGCCTGGAAGCCGGCCTGCGCTACTACGTGGGCGCCGCCAACTTCGCCGACGACGGCGGCTACGCCGGCAAGGTGCTGGCCGAGCAGTCCAACCTGCAGCGCGTTGCCAGCGGCAAGGGCGTTCCGGTGAATGCGCCCATCACTCCCGCGGTGACCGCCACGCGCGAGCCTGCCAGTCCCGCTGCGCCGGTCGAGCCCAAGGCCGACCAGCCCGAGCAGGTGGCGCTGCTCGACTAGCCCCCGGCCGCCGGCCGGCCGCGTGCGAGGGGATACACTCTCGGTCCGCGCGACTGGCGATAGGGCCTTGCCACAGGCCCGAGGTGGATGACCACCGTGGAGCGCGGGCGGCTGCAAACGCCGTGTCCGCCGTTCGCCTGGGCAGCCCTGTAAAGCTGCGCCGTCACGATCGACGGCGGGCGGCGACCGGGGTCTTCAACTCTGAAGAAGGACTGCCATGTTCGACCGGAACCACTCCACCATCGCCCAGATCGATCCCGATCTCTGGACCGCCATCCAGGCGGAAAACCGCCGCCAGGAAGAGCACATCGAGCTCATCGCGTCCGAAAACTACACCAGCCCGGCCGTAATGGCCGCCCAGGGCTCGCAGCTCACCAACAAGTACGCCGAGGGCTACCCTGGCAAGCGCTACTACGGCGGCTGCGAGAACGTCGACGTCGTGGAGCAGCTGGCCATCGACCGGGTCAAGCAGCTCTTCGGCGCCGAACACGCGAACGTCCAGCCCAACTCGGGCTCGCAGGCCAACCAGGCCGTGTTCTTCGGGCTGTTGCAGCCCGGCGACACCATCATGGGCATGAGCCTGGCCGAAGGCGGCCACCTCACCCACGGCATGCCGCTGAACATGAGCGGCAAGTGGTTCAAGGTGGTGAGCTATGGCCTCGATGCGAACGAAGCCATCGACTATGACGCGATGGAGCGCCTGGCTCACGAGCACAAGCCCAAGCTCATCATCGCCGGCGCCTCTGCCTACGCCTTGCGCATCGACTTCGAACGCTTCGCCAAGGTGGCCAAGGCGGTCGGCGCCTACTTCATGGTGGACATGGCGCACTACGCCGGGCTGATCGCCGCCGGCGTCTATCCGAATCCGGTGCCTCATGCCGACGTGGTCACGTCCACCACGCATAAGAGCCTGCGCGGGCCCCGCGGCGGCATCATCCTGATGAAGGATGCCGTGGCCAAGCAGATCAACAGCGCCATCTTCCCTGGCATCCAGGGCGGCCCGCTGATGCACGTCATCGCCGGCAAGGCCGTCGCCTTCAAGGAAGCGCTGACGCCGGAGTTCAAGGCCTACCAGCAGCAGGTGGTCAAGAACGCCGCGGCGCTGGCGGAAACGCTGATCGAGCGCGGGCTGCGCATCGTCAGCGGCCGCACCGAGAGCCATGTGATGCTGGTCGACCTGCGCCCCAAGGGCCTGACCGGCAAGGAGGCGGAAGCCATCCTCGGCCGCGCCCACATGACCTGCAACAAGAACGGCATCCCCAACGATCCGCAAAAGCCGATGGTCACCAGCGGCATCCGCCTCGGCAGCCCGGCCTTCACCACCCGCGGCTTCCGGGAGGAGCAGGCCCGCCAGACCGGTCATCTCATCGCGGATGTGCTGGACCGTCCCAACGACGAAGCGGTGCTCCAGCAGGTGCGGGACAAGGTGGCGGTCCTGACGCGCGAGTTCCCGGTCTACCGCTGATCGCGCCGGCCGCCGCTGCATGCGCTGCCCGTTCTGCAGTCACCCCGAGACGCAGGTCGCCGAGACCCGCGACTCCGACGAAGGCGATGTGATTCGCCGGCGGCGGCGCTGCCTGGGCTGCGAGAAGCGATTCACCACTTACGAACGGCCCGAGATCGCCATGCCGTCGGTGGTGAAAAAGGGCGGCGCCCGCGTCGACTTTGACAGCGCCAAATTGCGAGGCTCCATGCTGCTGGCCCTGCGCAAGCGCCCGGTGAGCATGGAGCAGCTGGACGCAGCGATCGAGCGCATCGAGGAAGTGCTGCTGACCAGCGGCGCCAAGGAACTGCCTTCCACGCGCCTGGGCGAATTGGTGATGCGCGAATTGAAGAAGATCGACAAGGTGGCCTACGTCCGATTTGCTTCGGTCTATCGAAGCTTTGAAGATGTCGACGAATTCCGCCAATTGATTCGCGATATTTGATCCCGAGACTGCGGGCCGGGCCCACCTAGGAGGGATGTCCTGCTCCGAGCGCCGTCCTAGATTTGCATCACCTCAACAAGGTGATGCACATGACGACGCAGCCCCAATTCCGCACATCCCGATTCGCTCGCGGCGCGACCGCAGTGGAGGCCGTATTGGTCGCCGCCCTGATGGCCGTTCTGATGGGTCTTGCGATGCCCGCTTTCCTGGCCAGCATCGAGCGACACCACGTGGAAGGCGTGACCGCGCAATTCAAGGCGGACGTGCGCTATGCGTACTCAGAGGCCATTGCACGGGGCGCTCCAGTTCATCTGACCTTCGCGCAGACACCGGCAGGCAGCTGCTACGTCATCGCCACGCCGCTGCCCTGCCCGTGTGACACCACCGGCCAGGCAGCCTGCCGCCACTCCTCAGAAACCTTGCGCACGGCACTGCTGCCCCGGTCTTCCGGCATCAAGCTCACGGCGAACATCGCCAAGATGACGTTCGATGGCCGACGCAACACCGTCACGCCGGCTGCGGCGATCGACATCACCTCGAACGGCCGTGCCTCGTTGCAGGCGATCGTGAACATCGTCGGCCGCACGCGTGTCTGCGACCCCGTGGGCACCAACGCGGGCCACGCCCCCTGCTGACGGACAAGCGGTGCCCGCCGGCCGACAGGCGGCACCGAGAACCGTGAAGCTGTTCACGAATCTCAACATAATGGGGTGGTCATGCCACAGTCGCTTTCCCTTCCTCGGGGCTTCACGCTGGTGGAGTTGCTGGTCGTCATGGCCATCGTGGCGATCCTTGCCGCGATCGGGCTGCCGACATTCACCGAATCGGTGCGCAAAGCCCGCCGCGCCGATGCGGTGATGCTGTTGACCGGTATCCAGCAATCGCAGGAACGGTTCCGGGCCAACAACGCGAGCTATGCCTCAACGCTCGAGCAACTGGCCGGCGCGCCGCGCCAGACCGACCATTACGTCGGCTCGATCAGCGCCTCCGGCGCCACCGGCTACACCCTCACTGCCACGGCACGCAGCACATCGCCCCAATCGTCCGACAGCGCGTGCCGTGTCATGTCGCTGCGCATGACGGCCGGTGGCAACGTCGTCTACCTGGATGCGGACCAGACCGGATCGCGGTGCTGGGTGCGCTGAAGACCATGCACGCCGCCGCCGTCCACTCATCGGGTCGTTGCCTGCAGCGGGGACTCACGTTGGTGGAGCTGATCGTCACGCTGGTCATCGTGGGCGTGCTGCTGACGCTGGCGGTACCTTCCTTCAGCGAGGCTGTCGCACGAGAAAGGCTCAGGGGTGTTAACGCCCAGTTGGTGACCGACCTGAAGTTCGCCCGCTCGGAAGCCATCCAACGCGGTGAAGCGGTGCGCGTCGATTTCAGGAGCAATCCGTCGGCATCTTGCTATGCCATCTACGCGATCAATGCGGGAGGCACATGCGATTGCCTCCAGGGCACGGAGCAATGCGTAGCCGGCGAAAACGGCGTGCAAGTCGAATTGCTCAAGATCGTTGCATTGCCGCAAGGTCAAGGCGTCAGCCTGACGACGCAACCGAGCGCGATCATCATCAACCAGGAACGCGCCTTCCACACCGCCGAATTGGTGGTGACGTTGACGGGACAGCGCGGCACGCAACTGATGACGTCGCTCTCGACCCGGGGAAGCATCGTCACTTGCAGCCCGAACGCAACCATGCCCGGAGTGCCCGCATGCCCGCTGTGAAGCATCTGCCCACGCAACAGCGGCAGCGCGGCCTGTCGCTGGTGGAGTTGATGGTGGGCATCACCGTCGGACTCTTCATCGTGGCCGCCGCCGCGATGATGGCCAGCGGTCAACTCGGAGACAACCGTCGGCTGATGCTCGAACTGCAGGTGCAACAGGAACTGCGCTCGGCGGTCGACCTGATGAACCGGGACCTCCGGCGCGCCAGTGGCTGGGACCAGGCCGGCCTTGGCGTGTGGCGGCCCAACAACCTGAACGTTCTACCCAACCCCACCGTGCCGGTGAGCACCTCTGCAGGCAATGCCATCCAATACAGCTACATCGTGGCCGGCAATGCGACGCCATCGGGCTTTCGGCTCCGGGACAGCGCATTGCAGATGCTGGTGGGCGAAGTCTGGCAACCCATCACCGATGTGCAGACGGTCGTGGTCCAGGACTTCGCGCTGGATCTGCGCGAACAGCAAGTGAGCTTGGCGGACTACTGCACCAACGGTTGCAGCTATGGATCTTGCCCGGAGCTCAAGGTGCGCACCTTGGACATTGCGCTCGTCGCCAGCTCGCCGCGGGACGCGACGATCCAGCGCACCTTGAGAAGCACGCTGCGGATGCCGAACGATCGCGTGGTGGGAGCATGTCCGTGAATCACCTGAAATCACCGGAAGGCAGAGGCAGGCAGCGCGGTGCAGCCACGCTGGTGATCGTGATGGTGCTGTTCTTCCTCGTGCTGCTGGTGGCCGCGTATTCGGCACGCACCCTGATCTTCGAGCAGCGGACTTCAGCCAACCAGTACCGTTCCGCACAGGCCTACGAGGCGGCGCAGGGCGGTCTAGAGTGGGCGCTGGCGATGTTGAACAGCAACCAGCGGATCGACGCCAACTGCCTCCCGACGCAGGACCCGACCTTCGACACTTTCCGCGAGCGCTACCTCGCCGTGGAGGTGGACAACGACCGCGTCCGGCCCGCGACCACCGGCGTTGGCCGTTTCGCCGGCTGTACCCGCGCGCAGGAAGGCTGGCGCTGCACTTGCCCGACCGCTGACGTGGCGTCGCTGACGCCGGAGCCGACCAGCACATCCGCCTTCATCGTCGCCATGCGACCCTGGCTCTCGTCCACGCCAGCGGAGCCGTTGCGCATCTCCTCGCGTGCATGCTCCAGCGGCAACGACCAGCGGTGTTATGCAGGCGGCACCAGCAACTCGGATGCGACGTCCCTCCAGTCCATGCAGGTCGCGCTGGTGCCCGTGGTGCGGCAGCCACCGATCGCGGCGATCACTGTTCTCGGCGAAGCCATCGCTCCTCCGGCAACCGTGCTGCTCGTCAACCGGGATGCCGGCAGCAGTGCCCTCGCCCTGCATGCGGGAGGCGGCATCGTGGGAACGCCCACGGTCGTCGGTCTCGGCGGTGCCCCGCCGGAGGACGCGGTGCGCGGGAATGACACCACGATGGGCGGGGCGCTCCGCTTCTTCAGTCGCTTCGCCGGGGTGTCACAGACCACCTACCGCAAGATGCCTGGCGTCAGCAACTTCGATTGCCAAGGCCAGCCTTGTGACGGCGCGCTGCTGGCCGCGGCAGCGGCCGGCAGCCGGATGTTCTATGTGGTTGGCGATCTGACGCTGCCGGCCGGCACCACGCTCGGCACGCCGGACAAGCCAGTGTTCCTTGCGGTGCAGGGACGCCTGACGCTTGAAGGCCTCAACGAGATCAACGGGCTGGTCTATGCCCTGGGCCTGGCGTGGGTGAACGCCGCCACCGCCTCTTCGATCCGCGGCGGCGTACTCGTGCAAGACGATTGCTGCGCAGGCGTGACCGGCTCGGCGAGCATCGTCTACGACCGCGATGTGCTCACCCGGCTGCAATTGAGCGCCGGCGCCTATGCCCGGGTGCCCGGTAGTTGGCAGGATCGCTGAAAGGCGGCTTCGATGATGGCGACAAAAAGGCGCTCACACGCCCCCTCCCGCGACCGCCAGGCGGGCGTCACCCTGGTGGAAGCGCTGGTGGCGTTTTTCGTCATGGCACTGGGCATGCTGGCCGCGGTCGGTACGCAGATGTCATTGCGGTTGAGCAACGACGTGGCGAAGCAGCGCTCGGAAGCCGTGCGGCTTGCGCAGAACGACCTGGACGTCGCGCGCTCGTTCGTCACGATGGAATCGTCCGCAGGGCTGCGCAGTTACCAGGACATCGTGCCGACCGCCGAGTCAACGCCGCTCCCCTTCGCGGGCACCAATGCCAGCTACTTCTTCGATCGCACGGTACCGCTGAACACGCCGTTTCCGTTCCGCGCCATCACGGCGCAGGTCACCTGGGCGGACCGGCAAGGCACCACCCATCCCGTGCGGCTGGACACGATCGTTGCCGGCATCGATCCGGCGTTGTCAGGCTATCTGAGCCTGACGCCAGACGGTCAGCCGTCGGCCGTTCGAAGCCGGACGAACGGCCGGCTGCCGCCCTGGGTGCGCGATCTCCAGGACGGCCGCAGCGTGTTCAAGCCCCCCGGCTCCACCACCGTGGCTTGGATCTTCGACAACCGCAGCGGTGTCATCACGTCCCGGTGCGTGGTGCCCACGGACCGCACCACCGAGAGCCTGACGGCCGCGGACCTGGCGGCCTGCCCCATCGCGCCGATCGCCGGGCGGCTGGTGGCGGGCTATGTGTGGTTCTCGCTGGCATCCCCACCGAATGCAGATGTCCCGTCGAGCGAAGCCTTTCCGGTGCAGCCAAGCTTCACCTTCGCCAGCACCAACACGCCGACGGCCGAATGCTTCGACGACTCCGCAGCGGTGCGAAGTCCGTTGCGCATCGAGTACTACTGCGCTGTGTTTCCGTCGGTCGTGGGCGGCCCATGGTCGGGTTACCTGTCGATGGCGCCTGGCACCTACTGGCGTGGCGAGGCGGCAGCATTCCAGCTGTGCCGGTACAGCGCGGACCTCGACGGCTCGCAGTCGATCAGCAACCGCGAGCATCCGCTGGACTACGTCAACGTGACCGAGAACCTGCTCAATCAGAACTTCCTGGTCATTTTGCGCAGCCAGAGCTGCCCGGTCGGTCCAGGGGCGAACAGCACGGCCCAGCACGATCCACGTCCCAGCTGAGCAGTCCGCGCGAGTGGCGCCGCTGGTCGACAATCAGGGCATGCTTACTGCTGTCCCGCCCGCCACGCCCGAAGACGACCTGCAAGCCATGCTCCTCGCATTGGCCGTGGCGGAGCAGGCGGTCGGGCTGTCGGACCCCAACCCCCGTGTCGGTTGCGTGCTCAGGGGCGAAGGCTGGCAGGTGACGGGCTTCACCCAGGCGGCTGGATCGGCCCATGCGGAAGTGATGGCGCTGCGTGCCGCGCGCGAAGCCGGCCACGATCCCCGCGGCGCAACTGCCTATGTGAGCCTCGAGCCCTGCGCCCATCACGGCCGCACACCGCCTTGCTGCGACGCCCTGATCGATGCGGGCATCGCGAGGGTGGTAGTCGCCCTGGAAGACCCGTTTCCCCAGGTGAGTGGTGCCGGGCTGGAGCGGCTGCGCCGGGCGGGGGTGCAGGTGGAGGTCGGCCTGCTGGCTGCGCAGGCCCGCGAGATCAACATCGGATTCCTGTCCCGCGTGCGGCGGCAGCGGCCCTGGGTGCGGCTGAAGGTGGCGGCGTCGCTCGACGGCCGCACTGCCTTGAACAACGGCGCGAGCCAGTGGATCACGGGCCCGGAAGCGCGGGCCGACGGGCATGCATGGCGCCGGCGCGCGGGAGCGGTGCTCACCGGCATGGGCACCGTGAAGGACGACGACCCGCGATTGGACGTGCGGCTGGTGCCTACGGCCCGTCAGCCCTTGCGCGTGGTGATCGATTCACGGCTTGACATCGCCGCGAGCGCCCGCGTGCTGCAGCCGCCCGGCGCCGCGCTGGTGTACACCGCGGTGGCATCGCCGTCCGCATGGCCTGAGCTGCCGCATGTGGAGGTGGCCACGCTGCCTGCCACACCGGCCGGCAAGACGGACCTGTCGGCATTGCTGGCGGATCTGGCGCGCCGCGGCATCAACGAGCTGCATGTCGAAGCCGGCCATCGGCTCAATGGCTCCTTCCTGCGCGAGGGTTGGGTGGACGAGTTGCTGGTCTACCTGGCGCCCAGGATGCTGGGAGCCGGGCGCGACATGGCCGCCCTGGGGCCGCTGGAACGCCTGGCCGACGGCCTGGACTTCGAATTCATCGACTGCACCCGCGTAGGCGCCGACCTGCGGCTGCGGCTGCGGCCGCCCGGCCGCGACCACTTCTGACCACCGCACACGCGGCCCTTCCAACCAGAGAAACCGTCCCATGTTCACAGGCATCATCAGCGGCGTCGGCCGCATCACCCAGGTCCAGTCGCTTGGCGAGCAGGCCGGCCATGGCAAGCAGCTGTCCATCGCCGCGCCCGCCGGCTACCTGGACGACGTGCAGCCGGGCGACAGCATCGCGATCAATGGCGCGTGCATGACGGTGACTCAGTTCGATGCGGCTGCTGCCACCTTCACCATCGACATTTCCGCCGAAAGCCTGGACAAGACCGCCGGGCTGTCCCAGCCGGGCCGCGTCAACCTGGAGAAGGCCTTGCGTGTCCAAGACCGCCTGGGCGGCCACCTGGTCTCGGGGCACGTCGACGGCGTGGGCACGGTGACCCATTTCGCGCCGGTGGGGGAATCCTGGGAGTTGCGCATCCTGGCCCCGCAGGCGCTGGCCAAGTTCCTGGCCTACAAAGGGTCGATCACCGTCAATGGCGTGAGCCTGACGGTCAATCGCGTGGCCGACCGGCCGGACGGCTGCGAACTCAGCATCAACCTGATCCCGCACACCATCGAGAACACCGCGCTCGGCGAGCTGGCCGCGGGCAGCGGCGTGAATCTGGAAGTCGACCTGATTGCGCGCTACGTCGAGCGCATGCTGGGCCAGGCCGCGACCGCCTGAACCCCACCGGCCTTCGGCGGCAGTGGCCAAGGCGCGCAGGCGCCCCACCTACAATGCCCGGATGCCCATTTCTCCTGTTCCCGAGCTGGTCGCCGAGCTGGCCGCCGGCCGCATGGTCATCCTCGTCGACGAGGAAGACCGCGAAAACGAAGGCGATCTCGTGCTGGCCGCCGAGCATGCCACGCCGGAAGCGATCAACTTCATGGCGCGCTACGGGCGCGGCCTGATCTGCCTGACGCTGACCCGCGAGCGCTGCGAGCGCCTGCAGTTGCCGCCCATGGCCACGCGTAACGGGACCAAGCACGGCACGGCCTTCACCGTCTCCATCGAAGCCGCCGAAGGGGTGACCACCGGCATCTCGGCCGCCGACCGCGCGCGCACGGTGCAGGCCGCGGTGGCACGCAACGCGGTGCCGGCGGACCTGGTGCAGCCCGGGCACATTTTTCCGCTGCAGGCGCAGGATGGCGGCGTGCTGATGCGCGCCGGCCATACGGAAGCCGGCTGCGACCTGGCAGGCATGGCCGGGTTGATGCCCGCGGCAGTGATCTGCGAGATCATGAAGGACGACGGCACGATGGCGCGCCTGCCGGACCTGGAGATCTTCGCCCAGGAGCACGGCCTGAAGATCGGCACGATCGCGGACCTGATCCAGCACCGCAGCCATACCGAGTCCATCATCCAGCGCGTGGGCGCACGGGCGCTGAACACGGCCTACGGCAACTTCGAATGCACGGTGTTCCGCGACCGCACCGGCGGTGCCCACCTGGCGCTGAGCGTGGGACGCTGGCAGCCAGACGATGAAGTGATGGTGCGGGTGCATGAGCCCCTGTCGGTGCTCGACCTGCTGGACACCGCCAACACCCGCCATTCCTGGCCGCTGCCCAGTGCCCTGCGCGCTCTGCAGACGGCCGGACGCGGCGTGGCCGTGCTGCTGAACTGCGCCGACGAGGCCGAGGCCCTGCTCACCCGCGCCGTGGCGACGGACGGCCTGGGCGCGCCGCGCCCCGCCAACGCGATGGACCTGCGCACCTACGGCATCGGCTCGCAGATCCTGCGTGACATGGGCGTGCGCCGCATGCGGCTGCTGGGCCGGCCGCGCCGCATGCCCAGCATGGTCGGCTTCGGCCTCGAGGTCACCGGATTCACCGAAGCACCTGCCGCCTCCACGCCCTCTTCCAAGGACTCACATGCAAGGCTCTGACAAAGGCGCCGTCGCCGGCCTGAACGGCGAGCATCTGCGCGTGGGCATCGTTCGCGCGCGCTTCAATGACGAGGTGACGGCCGGCCTGCATGCGGCCTGCGTGGCGGAACTGGCGACGCTGGGCGTGCGCGCGGATCGCATCCGCAGCGCCGAAGTACCCGGCGCGCTGGAAGTGCCGGTGGCGCTCCAGGCCATGGCGGCCTCGGGGGAGTTCGATGCGCTGGTGGCGCTGGGCTGCATCATCCGCGGCGAGACCTACCACTTCGAGCTGGTCGCCAACGAAAGCGGTGCCGGCGTGACGCGGGTGTCGCTGGACTACCGCCTGCCGGTGGCCAATGCCATCCTGACCGTCGAGAACCCGTTGCAGGCGCAGGCGCGCATCGAAGAGAAGGGCCGCGACGCGGCCCGCGTGGCCGTGGAAATGGCCTTGTTGCTGAAGGAACTGAAGTGAGCCCCGCTCCCAAGAGGCCGAACGGCCCGAAACGCCCGTCGGCCGCCAACGTGGCGCGCCGCAACGCGCGGCAAGTGGCGCTGCAAGGCCTGTACGAATGGCTGGTGTCGGGCACCGATGCCGGCGTGATCGATGCGCACATGCGCGAGCAGGAGGACTTCGGCAAGGCCGATGCGGCGCATTTCGATGCGTTGCTGCATGGCTGCATCCACGAGGCGGCCGACCTGGACGCGGTGCTGTCCAAGCATGTGGACCGGCAGACCTCACAGCTGTCGCCGGTGGAACATGCGGTGCTGCTGATCGGCTCCTACGAGCTGAAGCACTGCATCGACGTGCCCTACAAGGTGGCGATCAACGAAGCCGTGGAACTGGCCAAGAGCTTCGGCGGCACCGATGGCCACAAGTACGTCAACGGCGTGCTGGACAAGGCGGCC
>OFDN01002020.1_pt1 | contig 11964 bp, 13 predicted proteins | sample 1520971 | NCBI WGS metagenome assembly OFDN01 (sample SAMEA94257418, study PRJEB24077) | hot springs metagenome | biome: Aquatic biome; feature: Geographical feature; material: Water | place: India | collected 2012-06-12 | depth 5 m | reverse complement strand
CGACGCATCCGGCATTCGCCGCGGCCGACGCCGCGGTGCCGGAGGAGGTGGTTGAAGCCGCCGTCACGGCTCCGGTCCCGGCGTCCGGCCACACCACGGAAAAGCTTGCCGCCGCCGCGGCAATTCCTGCCGACGGGGCGGCATCCGCTGCCGACGCGGCCGAGCCCAAGACCGGGGACGCCGTCTCCCGACCGGTCGACGCAACCGATGTCCCGCGTTTCCACGACGTCGCCACCAGCGACACGCCGGGCCACCGCGGCACCGGCACCGGCACCGGCGAGGAGCGGCCGAAGGAGGGTGCCGCCAAGCCCAGCGCCACGCCGGTGCAGGCCGACGCCACCCAGAACGCCCAGCCGCAGACCGCCGCACCGGCCGCCACATCGGCGGATTCCCCGGCGCCGAAGCCCTCCATCGATGCGGTCCCGGTCGCCCACGCCGCCCCGGCCGCGCACCCTGTCCCCACAGTGGACGCCATGGCGCCGCTGGACCACGGGACCACCCCCATCGCCATTCTGGAAGCCGCCCGCGGCCCGGCCGCGGCCGATGCGGCGTCCCCGGTCATGACGCTGCGCGCGGGCCGCGGGGGCCACGCGCCGATGGGCGTGCACGACCAGATCGCCGTGCACATCCAGAAGAACGTCAAGGACGGCAACGACCAGTTCACCATCCAGCTCCGCCCGGACGAGCTGGGCCGCATCGACATCCGGCTGGAATTCGGCCAGGACGGCAAGGTCAGCGCGTCGGTGGCGGTCGAGCGTCCGCAGACCCTGGAAATGCTGCAGCGTGATGCGCGCGGGTTGGAACGGGCCTTGCAAGACGCTGGACTGAACGCCGACTCCGACAGCCTGAGCTTCAGCCTGCGCGGGGAAGGCAACCCCTTCGAATCCCACGGCCAGGGCGCCCGAAACGCCGGCCGGGGGCGGCGTGGGGGCGGTGCGGCCGAACCGGACGAGACCGCCGACCTCGCCGCCTACACGATGACCCTGGCCCCCGGCCGCGTCGATGTCCGTGTGTGACGTCGGCGCGCTCCGACAAGGAACACGACGATGGCGACCGACACGATTACCGGCACCAACCCGCTGTTGAACCAGTACGGCACGGTGAAGCAGACGCCGAACACCGACGCCATCAAGAAGACCAACACCGACACGTCCGACTCGGGCAAGACGCAGACCGCGCTGCAGGGCCTCGGCGACAACTTCGACCAGTTCCTGAAGCTGCTCACCACCCAGATGCAGAACCAGGATCCGCTGAAGCCGATGGACACGAACGAGATGACCAATCAGCTCGTTCAGTTCGCCAACGTCGAACAGAACATCGCCACCAACTCCCGCCTCGACAAGCTGGTGAAGCTGCAGGAGAACTACACGACCAGCGGCAATCTGTTCTATCTGAACCGGGCCGTGGAGTACAAAGGCGACACGTTCGAGTACACCGACGGCATGAAGTCGATCGAGCTGGGTTACGAGCTGGACAAGAGCGCTAAGTCGGTGCGTGTCGACATCCTGGATTCGCAGGGCCGCCTCGTCAGCTCGACCAAGGGCGACACGAAGACCGGTTCGAAGCACTCCTTCGTCTGGGACTTCAAGGACGACCAGGGGCGCGCCGTGCAGCCCGGCAGCTACCGCATCAACATCGCGCCCACCAGCGAGAACAAGGACGAGACGATCAAGACCACCACCTACACCAAGGGGCTGGTCACCGGGATCGACTACAGCAAGACCGGTCAGACCGTGCTGAAGACCAACAACGGCGTCAACGTCGAGATCCCCGACGTGGTCTCGGTGAGCTGAGACGCCGCAAAGGCCGACTCCGGCCACCACGCATAACGCTTTGTACACAAACATTTAACCCCGGCGTTTAGGGTTTTGTTAAGCCGCTACCCCTAAAGTTTGCGTGCATTTGGGGAGCCTGAAAAGAAGGTGGAGCGGCAGGGAATGTCGTCGCGCGAGACAGATTTCGACTCGGATGGCTCAGATGGAGCGTTGGTCATCAGCCCGACGGGCCGACCCATGACCGAGCACGATCTTCCGCCGCCGGACACCAAGCGCTGGGTGATGCGCCGCAAGGCCGAGGTCGTGGCCGGCGTGCGCTCGGGACTGATCAGCCTGGAGGAGGCCTGCCGCCGCTACACCCTGTCGGTGGAGGAGTTCCTGTCCTGGCAGCGTCTCATCGACAGCCACGGCGTCCGCGGCCTGCGCGCCACGCGTCTGCAGGATTACCGCGCAGGCAGCGCGCTCCACGCCAGCGACAACCGCGCCGCCGAGTAGGCCCGCCGGCTAGGTTTGTTGCGCGGCGCATTCCTCCCCCGCTTCCGGAGCAGCCGTCGATCCACCCCTGTCCGTGATAGGAAGCGGCATAGCGCCGCAGCGATGGACGGGAGTGGAGCATGCGATATCTGGATGACCTTTCGGTCGGCGATGTCTTCACCGGAGGACCGGTGAGCGTGACGACGGAATCGATCAAGGCCTTCGCGTCCTCCTTCGACCCGCAACCGTTCCATCTCGACGAAACCGCGGCCGAGGCCAGCCTGTTCCGGGGCCTCGCCGCCAGCGGCTGGCACACCGCGGCCATGACCATGCGGATGATCGTGGATGGCGGCGCCGATCTCGCCACCGGCTATGTCGGGCTGGGAATCGAGGAGATGTCCTGGCCCACCGCCGTGCGGCCGGGCGACACGCTGCGCATCGAGAGCGAGATCCTCGCGGTGCGCCCATCCGCCACCAACCCGACCCGCGGCATTGTGCGCATGCGCACGACCACCTTCAACCAGGCGGGGGCGGTCGTGCAGCGCTTCACCGCAAATCTTCTGGTGCCGCGCCGCCCGGCGGAGTCGTAGGCGCCCTACCCCACCGTCGCGGCACGGAAATTCAGCAGGCTCGGCGCCTTGTCGATGATCTCTTCCAGGATCAGGGACGCGGTTTCCAAATCGCGGTCGAGGTCGGCGCCCATCTTTCCGGCGTAGTTCGGCCGGCGCAGCCGTTCGCTCGCGTCGTGCAGGCTGCGCAGTTCCTGCAGGAAGATCTCGCGTGCCCCCATCGGCAGGATCGGGTTGGCCGACAGCACGAAGAAGAACCGCATGCTGGCGCGCACCAGCAGCGCCAGCATCACCATGTCCAGCCGCTCGAACTGGTCGCGCAGATCGTCGGACCGAGCGTCGGCCAGATTGCGCAGCCGCTGCTCGATCAGGATCACCAGGGCTTGGAATTCCCCGACCTTGTCACGGAACTCCCGGTAGGCGTGGAAGCTGTGCTTGGTGGCTTCCACCTCCGCCAATTTGGCGAGTTTGGCAGCTTCCCGGCACTGCCGTTCCAGCGCGCCGAGCAACTCCTTGACCTCTCCGCGGGTGTATGTGCGCTTTCCGTTGCTCATGCCTGCGGTCCATGAGGCGATGGGGACGCGCTCTGATACCACACTCTCCCATGCGAAGTCATGCGCCCGCCCAGCAAGAAAAGAACGTCCGCCGCGCTTCGGTCCCGGTTCTGAGCGGGGGATGGGGCCGAAGCGCGGCAGACGGTCGCAGCGAACCCGGCGGGGGACCGGGATCACACCCCGGCCGACCGCCGATGGGGGACGGCGAAACGGCCGGGAAGCTGGAACCGAGGCCGGTCCGGACATCCGCATAGGGGGAACGGAAATTCGGACTGAACCGTACGGTTCAACGTTGCATCAGCATGCCGCATGGACCATGTTCGGTCAACGATGAACTGTACGGTTCAGTCTGTCGCATGGCGGACATTCGGGAAACGACGAGGACGTGGCTACATGACCGGGCTGGTGGCCCCCAACGCGCAACCGGGCAGCAAACCCGCCGCCATCCTCGACGCGGCGGTTCGGCTGTTCCTCGACAGCGGCTTCGGCACTGTCAGCATGGACATGGTGGCGCGCGCCGCCGGCGTGTCCAAGGCCACGCTCTACGCGCATTTCCGCAGCAAGGACGAGCTGTTCGCGGCGATGATGGCGCAGCGCTGCGACGGGCTGATGGACGGCATGGCGTGCGAGGCGCTGTGCGGCATGCCCGTGGCCGAGGCGCTCGCCCTGATCGCCCGCCGCTTCATCGTGCTGCTGCTGTCGCCCAAGACACTGGCGGCGCACCGGGTGGTGCTGGCCGAAGCCCACCGCTTCCCGGACCTCGCCCGCGCCTTCTACGAGTCGGGGCCGGCGGTGGCGATCGGCCGTCTGTCGGCCTTCCTGGCCGACGCCGACCGCCGGGGACGGCTGAGCGTCCCCGACCCCGATCTGGCGGCCGAGCAGTTCCTGGGGATGCTGAAATCGCACCTGCACCTGCGCCTGCTGCTGGGCATGGAGCAGGCGCCGGACGAGGCCGAGACCGCCCGGTTCGTGAACGGGGCGGTCGGCCTCTTCACCCGCGGCTACGCGCCGGCGGTCAACCCGCCCGACCCTTCAGGAAGTTGATTACGCCGGAGAAGTCGTCGCCGCCGTGGCCGGCCGCGTCGAGCATGGCGTAGATCTGCGCGGCGTGGGCGCCGAGCGGCGTGGCCGCCGCCACCTGCTGGGCCGCCGCCTGGGCCAGACGGAGGTCCTTCAGCATCAGCGCGGCGGCGAAGCCGGGCTTGTAGCCGTTGTTGGCCGGGCTGGCCGGCACCGGGCCGGGCACCGGGCAATAGCTCGTGATCGACCAGCACTGGCCGGACGAGGTCGACGCCACGTCGTACAGCGACTGGGTGGACAGCCCCAGCTTCTCGGCCAGCGCGAAGGCCTCGCACACGCCGATCATCGAGATGCCGAGGATCATGTTGTTGCAGATCTTCGCGGCCTGCCCGTTGCCGGCGTCGCCGCAATGGATCACCCGCTTGCCCATGGCCTCCAGCACCGGCCGACCGCGCTCGAAGGCGTCGGCACCGCCGCCGACCATGAAGGTCAGGGTGGCCGCGGTGGCGCCGCCGACGCCGCCGGACACCGGGGCGTCCAGCGACAGCATGCCGGCGTCGGCGGCCAGGGCGTGCGCCTTGCGCGCCGATTCCACGTCGCAGGTCGAGCAGTCGATGAACAGGGCTCCGGCCGCCGCCGCACCCAGCACGCCCGAGCCGTAGACGTCGAGCAGATGCTTGCCGCTGGGCAGCATGGTGATGACCACGTCCGCCCCCGCCGCCGCCTCGGCCGGCGCCGCCACCGTCGAAGCACCCGCCGCCCGGGCGGCGTCCAGCGCTGCCGCCGACAGGTCGAAGCCGCGCACCGTGTGGCCGGCCTTCACCAGGTTGGCGGCCATCGGGCCGCCCATGTTGCCCAGGCCGATGAACGCGACCGTCGCCATGCGAATCTCCCGTGTTTCTTGGTTTTGATTTGATCGCGGGGCCGGCACATGCCCGGCCCCGCAGCAGTGCTCTTGTCAGCCCATGGTGGGGATGACGAAGCTCGCCCCTTCCTTGATACCAGACGGCCAGCGCGAGGTGACCGTCTTGGTCTTGGTGTAGAAGCGCACGGCGTCCGGGCCGTGCTGGTTCAGGTCGCCGAAGCCCGAGCGCTTCCAGCCACCAAAGGTGTAGTAGGCCAGCGGCACCGGGATCGGCACGTTCACGCCGACCATGCCGACCTGGACGCGGGCCACGAAGTCGCGCGCGGCGTCGCCGTCGCGGGTGAAGATGGCGACGCCGTTGCCGTACTCGTGCTCGTTCGGCAGACGGATCGCGTCCTCATAGGTCTCGGCGCGAACGACGGAGAGGACCGGGCCGAAGATCTCCTCCTTGTAGATGCGCATGTCCGGCGTCACGTCGTCGAACAGGCAGGGGCCGAGGTAGAAGCCGTTCTCGTAGCCCTGCATCTTGAAGTCGCGGCCGTCGACCACGAGCTTCGCGCCCTCCTGGATGCCCAGGTCGATGTAGCCGCGCACCTTCTCCAGCGCCGCCTTCGACACCACGGGGCCGTAATCGGCCGTCGGGTCGGTGGACAGGCCGACGCGCAGCGACTCCACCCGCGGCACCAGCCGCTCCATCAGCCGGTCGGCGGTGGCCTTGCCCACCGGCACGGCGACCGAGATCGCCATGCAGCGCTCGCCGGCGGAGCCGTAGCCGGCGCCGATCAGCGCATCGACCGTCTGGTCGAGGTCGGCGTCGGGCATGATGATCATGTGGTTCTTGGCGCCGCCGAAGCACTGCACCCGCTTACCCGAGGCGCAGCCGCGGGTGTAGATGTACTCGGCGATCGGGGTCGAGCCGACGAAGCCGATGGCCTGGATGTCGGGATCGTCGAGGATCGCGTCCACCGCGGTCTTGTCGCCGTTGACCACGTTCAGGATGCCCGGCGGCAGGCCGGCCTCCAGCATCAGCTCGGCCAGCTTCAGCGGCACCGACGGGTTGCGCTCCGACGGCTTCAGGATGAAGGCGTTGCCCACGGCGATGGCCGGGGCGAACTTCCACATCGGGATCATGGCGGGGAAGTTGAAGGGAGTGATGCCGGCGACCACGCCCAGCGGCTGGCGCATGGAGTAGATGTCGATGCCGGGGCCGGCACCCTCGGTGAACTCGCCCTTCATCAGGTGCGGGATGCCGAAGGCGAACTCCGCCACCTCGAGCCCGCGCTGGATGTCGCCGCGGGCGTCGGGCACCGTCTTGCCGTGCTCGGTCGCCAGCAGCAGGGCAAGCTCGTCGTAGTCGCGCTCGACCAGATCGATGAAGCGCTTGATCACGCGGGCGCGGCGCTGCGGGTTGGTCGCCGCCCAGGCCGGCTGCGCCGCCTTGGCGTTCTCGACCGCGGCGCGGACCTCGTCCACGCTGGCCAGCGGCACGCGGGACGACACCTCGCCGGTCATCGGCGTCAGCACGTCGCCGAAGCGGCCGGAGCGGCCCTGAACCCGTTCGCCGCCAATGAAATGATACAGTTCGGTCGCCATCGGGCGTCTCCCCTCGGTGATTTTGCGGGACAATGCCATTGTTCCCGGCGCACAGCGATGCGAAGTTTCTCGCACCCGCTGTGCAGGAACAACAATATGGCGCCAAACCCCGGCCCCGTGAACTTCGATTGGAGCGACCTGCGCGCTTTTCTGGCGGTGGCCCGCACCGGCCGGCTGACTGCCGCCGCCCTGCGGCTGGGTGCCGACCACACCACGGTCAGCCGCCGCATCGCCCGGCTGGAGGAGGCGCTGCGCGCCCGCCTGTTCGAGCGGCGCCCGGCCGGCTACAGCCTGACCAGCCAGGGGGAGCGGCTGCTGCGCGCGGCGGAGGCGATGGAGAGCATCGCCATCGCCGCCCAGAACGACATCGCCAACACCGGCCTGTCGGTGGCGGGTGCCGTGCGCATCGGCGCCACGGAGGGGTTCGGCAGCTATTTCCTGGCGCCCCGCATCGGCGAGCTGTGCCGACGGCACCCGGAGCTGGAGGTGCAGCTCGTCGCCATGCCCACCCGCTTCAGCCTGTCCAAGCGCGAGGCGGACATCGCCATCAGCCTGGCCCGCCCGCAGGAAGGGCGGCTGGTGGCGCGGCGGCTGACCGACTACCACCTGCGCGTCTACGCCGCCGCGGACTATCTGGCGGCCCACCCGCCCATCGAGCGGCGGGAGGATCTGCTGCGCCACGCCTTCATCGGCTACATCGACGATTTGATCTACACGCCGGAGCTGGACTATCTGGAGGCGGTCGGCCCCATCGCCCCCCAGGTCAAGAGCAGCAACCTGATCGCCCAGCTCCGCGCCACCGTCGCCGGCACCGGACTGTGCATCCTGCCCAGCTTCATCGCCGCCACCGAGCCGACGCTGGTCCCCGTCCTGGCCGACGAGATCACGCTGACCCGCTCCTTCTGGCTGATCGTCCACGAGGATTTGCACCCGGTGGCCCGCATCACCACCACCGCCGAGTTCATCGCCGAGGTGGTGCGGCGGGAACGCGGGGTGTTCCTGCCGGAGGTGTGATGGTCGCCGGCACGCCGGGATTGGCCGGAGCGGCCCCCGCCCCTATCTCTTTCGCGTGTGCGAGAACGGCGGGTTCTCGGAACCGGGGTGGGAAGCCATGTCGATGGATGGCGGCGCGCGGCGCCGGTGTGCGGTGGCCCTTGTTCTGCTCGCCGTGACATTCGCAGCCCGGCCGGCGGACGCGATGGAATGGCCGTCGCCCAAGGCGGCCTTCGTCAACACGGTGTTCTATGGAACGCTGTACGGCATGGCGGTGACCGCGGTGACCGCCATCGGCCTGGGCATCAACGCGGTGGTGGCGCCCGCCTACGCCCCCGTCGCCCTGACGCTCGGCACCCCCGCCGTCATGGTGACGGTGATGTCCCGCGCCGTGCCCTGGGCCATCGCCACCGTCCCGCCCTGGGCCGCCGAAACCTACGACGGCTGGTTCGGCGAGCCGCCGGAGGAGCCGTGACCCGGTGGTCGGGATGGCGGTAACGTCCAGCGCCGCATCACGGCAAGTACCGCCCGCCGACCACACTGTCGGTCAGGTCGCCGCAGCGTGGGTCGAAGTTGTCGGGGTCGCGGACATGCCGCGCGTAACAGCGGAACGGCAGGGGTGATTTGGGAATCACCCGCCGCCGCTGTTCGGGCGTCAGATCCTCCACCCGGATCATCGCCGCGCGCATCACCTCGCAGTCGCTGAACAGGGCGAAGTCGGTTCTGCCGGAGTCCTTCAATCGTATCGACAGCCCCCGCAACACCTGTGGAGGGTCACCGCGCGTTCCATCGGCACGATACCCATCGATGATGTTTCTTACAAACCGCCATTCATGATTTATCAAATATTCATTGAGCGTTTCAAACAAACGGGGTTCTCCGATCATACGGACAGGGTAAAATATTCGAACGAATACATCGTCCCCGAAGCGCAGATACGAAAACTCATCATCGTGCAACCCTTCGGTCAGCCAAGCAATGTACTCCTCACGCATTGGACCAGAGAACTGGACATTCTCCCGCCCCGCCCGGCATGAGGGATGGTAGCGCTCGATGGGAACGAACAAGATTACAAGCAGTGCGACAAGCATTGCCCCTGCTCCAGTTCGATACCAGCGAGCGCCCCGCCGCATCATCGCATTGGTCCCCACGTTGATCGAACAAGCGTCAGGATCGAGCGGGACGGGTTCAGCGGGTCGGGAACATACCGCAGTTCCGCGTCGACATCCTGATCACGACTATAACGCATGTTGAACGGTCGGGCTTGGCCTCTCCGCTCCAGGTTTGTTCCTTCATAATAGCCTGGTTGACCTTCATTGAAATCGAATGTCTCGGATTCATTTTCCCTATTGCCGAGGCGGTTGGTCACACGACCCTGAATCAACAATCGGTCACCTGACCGTTGAGCATCGAAGCCGCCAGTTGAGTGGACTCCTGACCGGCCGAATGCAAGATATGTTGAAGGCTGCGAGTAGGTGATATCACGGTCATAGTAGTCAGAAAACTTGAAAGAATCTCCGTCACCAAGCTCAAGAAGGCCGCGATTATTTCGTCATTCTTGGTTCTGCCAGTGAAAGTTGTTGATTCAAATCTTGACCGATTACGGTCAATGCTTTCATCATAAGCCGGATGCCTGGCCATTTCCTCGGCGGAGTAGGTGTAGTCGCCGCCGACGCCGCTGCGGTAGCGGCGCAGGTTGTCGGCGGCCGTCCGGAAGCCGAGCAGGTCGAACACGCTTTGGGTCACGTCGAAGAATCCGCGCGACCATGCCGCACCCACCTCATCCGCGGCATCGCCGATGCCGTCGAGCAGGCTGTCGAGGAAGCTCATCGCCCGGTCCTCCCCAGAAGGCGCGCCAGTTCGACGCACAGGGTGCATTCGGTCTCCCCTCCGGGAGCCAGGAAGCCATCGCGGCGCAGGCCGCGGTCGCGCTGGTAGCCCTGGATGGCCTCGTGCAGCGCGCGTTCGATGATCGGGTTGGGCGGGCCGGCGTGGTTGTAGCGGCCGAGGTGGCGCAGCACCTCCTTGACCCAGAGGATGTCTTGCGGCCGGTTGGTCATGCCGTTCCCGACCCGGTCTCCCAGGTTCGAGCGGCGGTTGGGCGGTGAGGACATCACAGGCACGGACAGGCTCCTCCATCGATGCGATGAAGGACCTTAAACCGATTATAGGAATATTGTCACCACTCCTTCCTTATACGAAACGGGCGGGGGATCGCTCCCCCGCCCGTCCGGTCGCAGCGGTGACGGCAGCCCTCAGCGGCGGGCGACCATCAGCTTCTTGATCTCGGCGATGGCCTTCGCCGGGTTCAGACCCTTGGGGCAGGTCTGGGTGCAGTTCATGATGGTGTGGCAGCGGTAGAGGCGGAACGGGTCCTCGAGGTTGTCGAGGCGCTCGCCGGTCATCTCGTCGCGGCTGTCGGCGATCCAGCGGTAGGCCTGGAGCAGCACGGCGGGGCCGAGGTAGCGGTCGCCGTTCCACCAGTAGCTGGGGCAGCTTGTCGAGCAGCAGAAGCACAGGATGCACTCGTAGAGGCCGTCGAGCTTGGCCCGGTCCTCCGGCGACTGCAGCCGCTCGCGGTCGGGCGGGGCCGGCGACTGCGTCTGCAGCCAGGGCTTCACCGAAGCGAGCTGGGCGTAGATGTGGTTGACGTCGGGAACCAGATCCTTGACCACCGGCAGGTGCGGCAGCGGGTATATCTTGACGTCGCCGGCCACATCCTCGATCGCCTTCAGGCAGGCGAGCGTGTTGGTGCCGTCGATGTTCATCGCGCAGGACCCGCAGATCCCCTCGCGGCAGGAGCGCCGGAAGGTCAGCGTCGAGTCCAGCTCGTTCTTGATGTAGATGATCGCGTCCAGCACCATCGGGCCGAACTTGTCGAGATCGACCACATAGGTGTCGACCCGCGGGTTCTGCCCGTCGTCCGGGCTCCAGCGGTAGAGCTTGAAGGTCTTGGACCGCTTGGCCCCGTTGGCGGCGTTGACCGTCTTGCCGACGCCGACCTTGGAGTTCGCGGGAAGGGAAAACTCGGCCATGGTCTTCGTCCTCGGGTCAGTACACGCGGGCCTTGGGCGGGAACACCTGGACCTCGTTGGTCAGGGTGTAGAGGTGCACCGGGCGGTAGTCGATGGTCGTCTCGCCCTTCTCCGACACCCAGATGGCCGTGTGCTTCATCCAGTTCTCGTCGTCGCGGTCGGCGTAGTCCTCGCGGGCGTGGGCGCCGCGGCTCTCCAGCCGGTTGCGGGCGGAATGCAGCGTGGCCACCGCCTGGTAGAGCAGGTTGTCCAGCTCGATCGCCTCGACCAGATCGGAGTTCCACACCATGGTGCGGTCGCTGATCGCCACGTCGCCGCGCTTGGCGAAGGCCTGGTCGATGAGCTGGCAGCCCTCCTCCAGCACCTCGCCGGTGCGGAAGACGGCGCAGTTGTTCTGCATCACCCGCTGCATCTCGCCGCGGAGCGCCGAGGTCTTGATGCTGCCCTTGGCGTTGCGCAGACGGTCGAGCCGGTCCAGCGCCAGATCGGAGCTGTCGGACGGCAGCGGCTTGTGCGACGAGCCCTTCTCCACCACCTGCGAGGCGCGGATGGCGGCGGCGCGGCCGAACACCACGAGGTCGAGCAGCGAGTTGGAGCCGAGCCGGTTGGCACCGTGCACCGACACGCAGGCCGCCTCGCCGATGGCCATCAGGCCGGGCACGATGGCGTCCGGGTTCTCCGCGGTCGGGCGCACCACCTCGCAGTGAACGTTGGTCGGAATGCCGCCCATGTTGTAGTGCACGGTCGGCAGCACCGGGATCGGCTCCTTGGTCACGTCCACGCCGGCGAAGATCTTCGCCGTCTCGGCGATGCCGGGCAGCCGCTGGTGGATGATATCAGCCGGCAGATGCTCCAGATGCAGATGGATGTGGTCCTTCTGCGGGCCGACGCCGCGGCCCTCGCGGATCTCGATGGTCATCGAGCGGCTGACCACGTCGCGGCTGGCCAGATCCTTGGCCGACGGCGCGTAGCGCTCCATGAAGCGCTCGCCCTGCGAGTTGGTGAGGTAGCCGCCCTCGCCGCGCACGCCCTCGGTGATCAGGCAGCCCGAGCCGTAGATGCCGGTCGGGTGGAACTGCACGAACT
>OFDN01002016.1_pt1 | contig 11971 bp, 11 predicted proteins | sample 1520971 | NCBI WGS metagenome assembly OFDN01 (sample SAMEA94257418, study PRJEB24077) | hot springs metagenome | biome: Aquatic biome; feature: Geographical feature; material: Water | place: India | collected 2012-06-12 | depth 5 m | reverse complement strand
GCCGGTGGGCCAAACCCGGCCAAGACCGGCCAAGACCGGCCCACCGGCGCCGAACGCAGATAGGTCCATGGAAAAGGCTGGCTGATTCTGAAATCGACGAGACGCATGCCGTGCTGTTGTGGATCTGTGATCACGCGTTGAGGAGACCACTCATGAAGCGTTCCGAGAGCCTTGCGCGACAAGGCCGCCTGCCCAGCGGCTGGCTTGGCCACATCGTCGGCCGGATCATGGCGCGCGAGACACAGGGAGCCAATCTGGTCGCGCTGGACCAGCTGGATCTGCAGCCCGCAGATCGGCTGCTTGAGATCGGATTTGGCCATGGCCGGACACTGGCGACGGCGGCCAAACGCATCACCGCCGGGCGCCTGGCGGGAATCGATCCTTCGGATGTGATGCTAAGGATCGCGCGCGGGCGAAACGCTCGCCTCCTGCGCGAGGGCCGGATGGAGTTGATTCCAGGGTCCAGCGATCAGCTGCCCTTTCCCGCCGCCAGTTTCGACAAGGTGCTGGCGGTCCACACGATCTACTTCTGGCCGCGCCCGGAGCAGGATCTGGCTGAAATCCACCGCGTCCTGGCCCCCGGCGGGCGGCTGGTGATCGGCTTTCGTCCCGGCGAGGATCCAAATTTCGCGCGGGACTTCCCAGCGTCGGTCTACGCCATTCGTCCGATCGCCGAGGTCGAGACCCTGCTGACGACGGCAGGCTTTTCCAATGTCACAACCCTGCGCCGCCCCACCAAGGCCGGACTGATGGCCTGGGCCTGCGCCACCCGATGATCTGCTGAGCCGCTTGCCCCCTAAAGCTTGAACTCCAGGCTCAGCCAGGCCCGCGTCGCGTCGGGGTACAGGCGGGCCGCACTGTCGAACCGGGCCAGCCCCGCTTCAAGCGACCAGCCCTTGGCGACCGGCGCGGCGATCACGATGTCGACCTCGCGGCCCAGGCGATCGTCTCCCACCGTGGTGTTGAACTGATGCAGTTCACCGCTCAGCTTGACGGGGACCTTGGTGCGGAAACTGTGCGCGCCGCGCAAAAACACGTCACGAACGCCGACGCCGGGCGTTGCGCCAATGACATCGGACCGTCCCTGGAAGCCGTGCAGCGACCCCAGTGGCGTTTGGAAGGCGTGCACGCCGTCTCCCTCCAGTCGCTCCACGACGAGCGCGGCTTGAGTTTGGGCCGTCTTCAATCCAATCGAAGCCTGATCATAATTGACCGAGAAGCGCTGCGGATTGGCGCCATGATCGCCCTGACGCGCATGCTCCAGTTCCCAGGTCGCGCTCAGGCCTGGACGGATCGCCCGCGCGCCCGCTAGGCGAGCCCCGAGGGTTTGCGTGGACTGTGACGCGGCGTTGTCGAAATCCGTCAGCAGAGCAAACACACTGGCCTTGCCGATAGCGCCAAGATCTGTCTCGATCTGCGCCAGATGGACGTCACCGCGCCATACGCCTTGCGGCGACTTGGTCCCCAGGGGCCGGTTTACGCGACTGACATAGGCATAGGTGACCGTGACGCCTGGGTTGGGTTTGGCCCAAAACCTGACCCCGTCGAATGTCTGCTCATTCTCCCGCCAGCCGATATTGCCGACGTACCGGGAGTTGCCAAGAATGATGCGCTGGCGGCCGATCTCTGCGCCCAAGCGCCGGGAAGGCTCCCAGGTCAGGCTCGCACGATTGAGCTCCAGGATCTCGGGATCTGGGATAACAGCCCGCCCGGGGGAGGGGTGAACGCCGTCGGCATAGTCGTCGATGGGCGCGCCGACGGCTTCCAGTTCGACAAGCCCCGTCAGCCCCTTGGCCAGCGGCTGTTTCCAACCCAGACGCACCCGAACACTGCCGGCCGTGGCGTCGGCGCTTGTTGTATCAAAATGCTCGAGGCGCGCGCGGGCGTCCAAGATGAGCGTTCCGGTCGACGCCTCGCCAGCCAGAACCGGCGCCGCCACGGCGGCCGCGCCAATCCCCGCAAGGACAGTGAGGCTATGATTTCGCATGAGACACTCCCGATCAAACCATGCGCGCCTCGGGCATCACCGACAGTCCTGGAAGCAGCAGCGGGACGAGCGCTAGATGGATGGTGCGCAAGCGTCCTTGCGATGGCTCAACCGCCCAGGCTTCGCCCCCAAGAGAGAGGCGTCAAATCGAGGACGCGTCGTGCTCGGCGCCAGTAAAGCTGCTCCGCTCGCGGTCCGCGCGTCCGTTGGCTTCGGCAGTCGCATCGCCCTGATCATCAATGAGAGCGTCGGGCCGCGCCAAGGCCAACAACGCCTCGGGCCGGGTCAGGCGCACCGTGGCGCCCTTAACCTCCACACCTAAGGCTGCGAGGGCCGAAAACGCCCGCGACAGGTTCTCGGGCGTCATGCCAAGCAGCGAGGCCAGGACCCGCTTGGGATAGGGAAGTTGCAGGGTCTGCCCGCCACCTTGCCGGCGCTGCTGGACGACCAGGAAATTGGCCAACCGCTCTTGTGCGCCCCGCAACTTGATGCCCTTCAAAACCCGCACGACCCCGCTGTAACAACCCGAGAGTTCTTCAGCGACCGCGAACCCTAGGGCCGAGTCCGCCCGTACGGCGTCACGAAACGGCTCGCCCGGAATCATGAGGACTTGGCTAGGCTCGATCGTTCGCGCCGTCATCAGCGCGGGCAGCTGCAGCATCGCCGAGGCCAGAACGAACGTGGAGAGCGGACGCAAGACCGCCAAGGTCGTATCGCGATCGTGCCAGGTGCCCTCAAGCTCCACCGCCCCTTCCATCAGCACAAAGAGGAAATCGTTGAGCTCCCCCTCCGCCGTCAAAAGGACGTTGCCGGTGAATCGTTGCAGAAAGGCCGCGCGCGCCAGTCGCGCGAAGGTGTCTTCCGTGGCCGTTGCAAACAACGGCAACCGCCGCAGCCGAAGACGGTCGGCAGGCTTGAGCAACATGAGCTGGGCCCCAAACAAGCGATACGGCGAGACCACCGGCTGGATCAGCCGCCGGTGAGCGGCCGACATAGGGGGCCGATACTGCGCCGCGCCAGCGCATGGGACTTTGCCGCGCATCAATTTCGACGCGTGCTGATTTGCCGTCCAGAGTTTAGGCCACATGCCAGGCCCGGAGAATGACGAGACTCAAGACCAAGCTGGACCTGCGTCAAACGCGATCAACCCCGCCAACTGGGCGCGCAGATTGCGGTGGCGCAAAGTCCGGCGGCGGCTGTGCGCCTAGGGACAGCGCAAAGGAGACCAGCATGACGACCACCACCCTCGCCCCCTTGGCCCGCCTCACCGTTCGAGACATCGCGGTTGGTCGCCCTGGGTCGACCGCCGTGTTTCGGCGCTTCAAGATCGATTATTGTTGCGGCGGCGGCGCGACGCTTGAGACGGCGGCCGCCAAGCGCGGCGTGGCGGTCGACGCCGTCGTCGAAGCGATCGAAGCGCTCGCACCGGGGACGACCAAGCCGCCCGCTGACACCAACGCCCTCATCGATCACCTCCTTGAGCGCTATCATGACGTCCATCGTTGGCAGTTTCCCGAGGCCATCCGATTGGCGACCCGGGTCGAGGCCGTGCACCGCGATCATCCCGCCTGTCCGACAGGCTTGTCTCAGCATCTTGCTCACATGTTCGACGAGTTGGAGGCCCACCACCAAAAAGAAGAGATGGGGCTGTTTCCGATGATGCGCCGGGGTCAAAGCCCACTGAGCGGTCCGATCGCCTGCATGACGCATGAGCATGAAGACGTTGTCGAACAGCTTCACGGACTGGCTCGGTTGACCAACGACTTCACCCCTCCCGACGGCGCGTGCAACACGTGGCGGGCGCTCTACGCCCTTTGCGCGGAAATCGACGCCGATCTGCGTGACCACATGCATCTTGAGAACAACGATCTCTTCCGCCGCTTTGGCTAAATCCGGCGTTCACAGAGGATGCGTTAGCGCCCTTTCCGATCTGTTCGAACCCATCATATTCGGATGAAAAAGAGAATCTACTCAGATATTTAGAGCCTTTTCTGGTGGCCGCCTCGCACCTATCGGAAACTACTCCTGCGCCTCAACCAACAAAATGGCCGGATGCGTCAGCATCCGGCCAAGTCGCCCAAACGCAACAGCGAGCGTCGGGACGGGGGTTGGGAGGTCGACCCAGTCGTCGGTGGGTCGAGAGCAATGCGTCACCCTCACCTGAAAGCGCGACAGGCGACGTTGTTCATCGACAAGGTTGGACCCGACATCTTGGCCCCCCGTCTTGAGAGCTGCGCTTGGAGGCCCTTTAGGTAGCGACCCGGATGTTCATGGCCTGGCGAGCGGCGTAGCGTGGGGGCTTGTTCCATCGTGTCTGGTCATGGCCCACACTCTCGATGCTCACGCGCTAACCGACGCGGACATGTTCGCCAGTCTGGATCACGACGCGAGAGAGGTCGTGACGCGATCGGGCATGGTCCGCGCGCTTGCGCCGGGCCGCATCGTCTTTGGACAGGGTGATCCGGGCGTTACGTGCCACACTCTCCTGGATGGGCGGGTCAAGATCGTCCAGGCGCGCGCCGACGGCGCGCTCTCTGTGATCCGTTTCATCGGTCCTGGAGAAACCTACGGCACTGTCGCGGCGTTGATGGGACGCCCGTTTCCGGCCGACGCGGTCGCGGTGGTGGAAAGTCTTGAGATCTACTGGCCCGTAACCGTCATGCGCGATCTGATGACCCGCTACCCGGCCATCGCCATGGGATCGGCGGCGACGGCCGGTCAACGCTTGTTTGAGCTTCAAGAGCGCGTCAGCGACCTGTCGAGCGAACGCGTCGAGCGACGGATCGCGCGCATTCTTCTCCGGCTGGCGGGCCATGCGGGGCGCAAGACCAGCAGCGGCCTGGAGATCGATTTTCCCGTCACGCGTCAGGAGTTGGCGGAAATGGCGGGCTCGACGCTTCATACTGTTAGCCGGACGCTCGCCGCCTGGGACGAGGCTGGCCTGATCGGCGGCGGACGCCGCCGCATCGTCATCTGCGATCTGGATCGTTTGACGACCCTGGCCGGATCGATGTGAAGCGGGGTCTAACCGGCTGAGCGGGAACGACGGCGCGTCCCGCCACATGACTTGTCCCTTTCGGGTCAAGGTTTGCGTTGCGACAAGGACGCCGTCCCGTCGATCCCATTCCATACACCGGTGGCGCAACCCGCGCCCTGGGGTCCTTTGGCTTGGGATGGAACCATCCAAAGCGATTCAAAGGCCTTGCGGTCCAAAAGGCGCGACCATCCAGTGAGGCGGACATGTCGACGCGCAGCGGCTTTCAAACACCCGGCCCCGAGGCCTTCCTGGGCGAGGTTCGGGCGTTTCTGGCCGAGCAGCTCACTGAGGACCTACGTGCTGCCGGCCGTCGAACCGTGGGCCTCTTCTCCGATATCGACGCAGGACGTGTTTGGCAGCGCCGATTGCGCGCACGCGGATGGGCCGCGCCCGCTTGGCCTCAAGCGTTTGGCGGCGCGGGCTGGAACGCCCTGCAGCGGTTTCTCTTTGATCGGGAGTGCGTGCTCAATGACGCCCCTCTGCTCTTCGCCGCCGGCGTCCGTAGTCTTGGTCCGCTGTTGATCGAACAGGGCTCGCAGGCGCAGCGCGCACGCTACCTTCCTGCGATTCTCGCGGGCGAAGATCTCTGGTGCCAAGGCTTCTCAGAGCCCGGAGCGGGTTCGGATCTCGCGGCGATCCAGAGCCGAGCCTATCGCTCCGGCGAACACTACCGCCTGAACGGACAGAAGATCTGGACGACGGGCGCTCATCTGGCCAACCGTATGTTCATGCTGGCGCGAACCGGACCCAACGACGCCGGGCGCAACGGTTTGACCTTCCTGCTCGTCGACATGGCCAGCCCCGGAGTCACCGTGGTCCCGATCCCCGGCCTGGGAGGTGAACATGAGTTCAATCACGTATTTTTCGACGACACGCCGGTCCCGGTCGACCAGCGCGTCGGCGCAGAAGGCGAAGGCTGGCGCATGGCCAAGCGCTTGATGCAGTTGGCGCGCTCAAACAACACCCCCGCAGCGTCGGTTCGACGCGCGCTGCAACAGGTCCGCACGCTCGCCACCGCGCCCGAACATGCGCCCCGTTTGGCAAGGCTCGCCATCGACCTGGAAGCCTTCGAGCAGCTCGAAATGCGCCTCTTGCCGGGAGGAAAGCCACGGGCCGGCGACGATCTGGCCCCGTCCATGCTCAAACTGGTGGGTAGCGAACTTCGCCAGGACATCGCCGCCTTGGGCCTTGAAGCCGCCGGCCCGTTCGGCGCCGTCGGACACTGGCCCGAAACGCCGGATGGTCACCGAGGAGTGGGGGCGGCGGGTCGCGAGGCCAGCGCGCGGTATTGGGCCAGTCGCGCCAACACCATCTATTCGGGAACCAGCGAGATCCAACGGAACCTGATCGCCCGAGGCCTGGGCCTGGCCTAGCCCCTGTCGCCGGCTGCCTCAGGCCAACGGTGTGGTTCTTGTCGCGGCTCAAGGATAGCCGCGCTCATGCCGGTTAGACGATGCGCGCCTTCTGCGTCGAGGAACGTGATGTCGACAGCCCAACAACGCCGCGCCTACACCGGTCCTGCGATCCTGAGCCACGGCTTCCGGCCGTTCTTCTTCTTCGGCGCGGCCTGGTCGGCCCTGGCGACGCCGTTGTGGATCTGGGGTCTCACGGGCGGCCCTAGCGTGGTGGGAAGCCTCGACTGGCACGTCCATGAGATGCTGTTCGGCTTCCTGCCGGCGATCGTCGCGGGGTTCTTGACCACGGCCGTACCCAATTGGACCGGACGGATGCCGGTGATCGGCGCGCCGCTGGGCGCGCTCTGGAGCCTATGGCTTCTTGGTCGTGCGGCCATGCTGCTACAGCCGATGATCGGCGTTCTCGCGCCGCTGGTCGACAGCCTGTTCCTGTTGACGTTCTCCGCAGTAGTCTGGCGCGAGGTGACCGCTGGCCGTAACTGGCGCAACCTGCCCGTCTGCCTGATGACGAGCCTGCTCGCCCTGGCCAACATCGCCTTCCACCTCGACGCCGCCCTTGGCCTTGGCGGCCTGGGCGCGCGGCTGGCCATGGCCGCCGCCAGCATTCTTCTTGCCCTGATCGGCGGACGGATCACACCAAGCTTCACGACCAACTGGCTTCGGCAGCGAAAGGCCGCGGTCCTGCCCAAGACGTTTTCGACCGTCGACCGGCTCGCCCTCACCGCGACCGCTCTAGCCATGGTCGCCTGGACCCTGGCGCCGCGCTCGCCACCCGTCGGCGTGACGCTGATGATCGCCGGCGCGCTCTGTCTCTATCGGCTAACCCGCTGGTGCGGCCTGCAGACTCTGACCGAGCCCCTGCTATCTATTCTCCATCTTGGCCACGCCTGGCTGGGCTTTGGCTTGGGCTTGCTCGGCGCTAGCCTCGTCTGGCCCAAGACCGTGCCGGGTCCGGCCGGCGTTCACGCCCTGACGGCCGGCGCTGTAGGCGTCACGTGCCTGGCCGTCATGAGCCGCGCCAGCCTGGGTCACTGCGGCCGGGCGTTGACGGCTGACCGGACGACGGTGGCTCTTTTTGTCGCGATCAATTTGGCGGCGGTGACCCGGATCATCGCGGCGCTGACGCCGGCCTACGCGCCGCCGCTGTGGGCCGCCGCCGCGCTGTTCTGGAGCCTGGCCTATGGCGGGTTCGCGCTGGCCTATGGTCCCTTGCTGTGGCGCCGACGCCTTTAGAGCGGCGCGCGACCACCATGATGGGCGATCAGATCAAAGACTGCTCTGAATGGGTTTAGAACAGAGCCCGGCTACCGCGCGGCGTGATGGGCGAAGGCGGCCGCGCGGTCGGCCGACAGAACCGCAGAAGGGCCTTTCGTCGCAGCCAGATCCGGATCGGCGCACCCTTGGGCGCGAAAGGCTTGGGTCACATAGCGTCGAACACCCAGGGCCTGCAGTTGACGGGCCAGGCGATCAAGATCCTCGGCGCCCAGCAAATCGGGATGCACCGTGGTGCGGACCTCGTAGTCGACGCCGCTGGCCAGGAGCCGCCTTAGGCTCTCGGCGGCCCGATCACCGCTGCCGACCACGCCGGTGACCGCGTCATAGCCAGCGAACGGCGCCTTGACGTCGAACCCGACCCAATCGAGCAACGGCAACACAGCGCTGAGGCGCTCGGGATAGGGACCCGCCGTATGGAGACCGACCGCGAAGCCCAGTTCGCGCACGGCCTGCACCGCCCCGACGAGTTCGGATTGCAAAGTCGGTTCACCGCCAGAAAACACCACGCCGTCCAGCAGCCCTCGACGACCGGCCAGGAACGCCATGATCTCGGGCCATGGCGGACCTTCGCCAGCCGTGGCGGGGATCAGGTGGGCGTTGTGACAATAGCCGCACCGCCAGGGGCATCCCTGCAGAAAGACGGTCGCCGTCAGGTGGTCGGGCCAGTCGCAGGTCGATAGACGGGCCAGACCTCCGACGCGGAGTCTAGGCGCGGGCATGGGGCTCGACGAAATTGACGCGCTGGGCGTGCTCGCCCTTCTTGCCGATGTTGAACGAGCTGACAGGGCGGTGATAGCCCATCACCCGGGTCCACACTTCGCAGCGCTGGCGGTCTTCCGGACGCAGCTGGGCGGCGGCGCGGGCGGTGTCGAACTGGCTCATGACGTAGTCCTCTTTTGGTTGGTTGGGGAAATTCAGGCGGCCTGGACGGCGCGGCGCGCCAGCAGGGCTTCGTCGCACCGCGGGCAGAACTCATGCTCGCCTTCCAGGTAGCCATGTGTGGGGCAGATCGAGAAGGTCGGCGTGATGGTGATGTAGGGCGTCTGGAAACCCTCCAGGGCCCGTCGCACCAGCTTGCGGCACGCCTCGGTCGAGGTCAGCCGCGACCCCATATAGAGGTGCAGGACAGTCCCGCCGGTATATTTGCGCTGCAGCGCTTCCTGGTGGGCCAAGGCCTCAAAGGGGTCGTCGGTGTAGTCGACCGGCAGTTGCGAGGAGTTGGTGTAGTAAGGCTGCTGGGCCGTCCCGGCCTGGAGAATGTCGGCGAAACGCTTCTTGTCTTCCTTGGCGAAGCGATAGGTCGCCCCCTCGGCCGGCGTGGCTTCCAGATTGTACATGTGACCGGTCTCGGCCTGGAACGCCACGATCCGCGCCCGCACGTGATCGAGCACCCTCAGAGCGAAATCTCGGCCCCACGGGGTGGCGATGTCCTCGGCCCCGGCGGTGAAGTTGCGGATCATCTCGTTGAGCCCGTTCACCCCCAGGGTGGAGAAGTGGTTGCGCAGCGTGCCCAGGTAGCGCGCGGTGTAGGGGAACAGCCCCTCATCCATCAGCTGCTGGACCACCCGGCGCTTGATTTCCAGGCTGTCGCGCCCCAGGTCCAGCAAGGCGTCCAATCGCTCAAGCAGTCCGGCTTCGTCGCCGCGGTGGACATAGCCTAGTCGCGCGCAGTTGACGGTCACGACGCCCAAGGAGCCTGTCTGCTCGGCGCTGCCAAACAGCCCGTTGCCGCGCTTGAGCAACTCCGAAAGGTCCAACTGCAGCCGGCAGCACATCGACCGGATCATGTTGGGCTTGAGTTCGGAGTTCACGAAGTTCTGGAAGTACGGCAAGCCGTACTTGGCCGTCATCGCGAACAATCGCTCGGCGTTTTCGCTTTCCCAAGGAAAGTCCGGGGTGATGTTGTAGGTGGGGATGGGGAAGGTGAACACTCGCCCCTTGGCGTCGCCCTGGCTCATCACGTCGATATAGGCGCGGTTGATCATGTCCATCTCGGCCTGCAGTTCACCATAGGTGAACGGCATGTCCACACCGCCGATGACCGGCGTCTGTTCGCGCAGGTCTTCTGGGCAGATCCAGTCGAAGGTCAGGTTGGTGAACGGGGTCTGGGTCCCCCAGCGCGAGGGAATGTTGAGATTGTAGATCAGCTCCTGAACGCCCTGACGCACCTGCTCGTAGCTCATGGCGTCCTTGCGGACGAACGGCGCCATATAGGTGTCGAACGAGCTAAACGCCTGGGCGCCCGCCCACTCGTTCTGCAGCGTGCCCAGGAAGTTGACCACCTGGCCCACAGCGCTTGAAAAATGCTTGGCTGGCCCACACTCCACGCGCCCGGGTACGCCGTTGAAACCTTCGGTCAGCAGGGTGCGCAGCGACCAGCCGGCGCAATAGCCCGCCAGCATATCCAGGTCGTGGATGTGCAGGTCACCGGCGCGATGAGCTTGCCCGATCTCAGGCGGATAGACCTCCGACAGCCAGTAGTTGGCGACCACCTTGCCCGAGACATTGAGGATCAAGCCGCCCAAGGAATAGCCCTGGTTGGCGTTGGCGTTCACGCGCCAGTCGCGCCGATGGAGATATTCGTCAATCGACGCGCCGACCTCGATCGACACCGAATCCCGCGCGGCGACCGGCGGTTGCTCTGAGGTCTTGGCCCTATGGTCCGCCATAGTCGCAACGTTCATATCGACACCACATGTTGGAGTAATGCTTCATGCAAACACTATATCTAGTGTCATCAGGCAAAAATGAGCGAGTTCGCCTCGCCGCTTGATGGCCGTCAAAAGCCAAAACGAGGCGACCGGTCTGGTCGGAGCCACGAAGACTCTCGGTCGCCAGGGCTCATCACCCCGCCTGGGCCGAGACACCGAAAGTGGCGGCCGATCACGACTCTGAGACGCCACCTGCATGGCGGCGGGGGCAAGACATGACTAGTGTATCGAACAACGACCTTGCGCCGCCGCTTGAGGGCGAGCGCCGTTGTCGCCTGACCAATGGAAGTGACGCATGTCCAATATCACTGCAGATCGTCGCGCACTCCTTGGCGCCGGCGCCCTTCTTGGCGCAGGCGCGCTTGTGGCCACGCCCGTCAACGCCGCGCCGACGGTGCGCTTCAAACCCGCGCCGGCGCCGATGCCTTTCGATCCGGCGGCCGTTCCCGGCCTGTCCGAAAAATTACTACGTAGCCACTACGACAATAACTACACCGGCGCCGTGAATAGGTTAGCGGCGATCGCGGCGGAATTCGCCTCACTCGATCTGACGAGCGCGCCCGGCTATCGTGTAAACGGGCTCAAACGTGAAGAACTCATCGCGTGGAACTCGATGGTGCTTCATGAAGTCTACTTCGCTGGCCTGGCTACGGCGGAGCGGGCGAGCCCCACCCTGGCGCAGGCCCTTGAGCGCGACTTTGGCAGCTATGATCGTTGGGCGGCGGAGTTCTCCGCCATGGGTAAGGCGCTTGGCGGCGGGTCTGGATGGGTGCTGTTGACCTGGAGTCGACGGGACGGGCGACTGGTGAACACCTGGGCCGCCGACCACACCATGCTCCTGGCCGACGGCGCCCCGCTGCTCGCGCTCGACATGTACGAGCACGCCTATCACATGGACTACGGCGCCAAGGCGGGGGCCTATGTCGACGCCTTCATGAAGGCGGTCTCGTGGAAGCACGCCAACGCGGCCTTTTGGCGAGCGACTGTCGCGTAGCGCTTCCCAGTCGTCTGGCGCCATCGCTCGCCGCGCTTTGGGGGCCGTAGTTGGTCTCAGCCAAGGCCTGAAATCCGACGCTCGGCCGCTTGCAGCTCTTCAAGGCGGTTGATGTTGACGAAGCGGTCGGCGTGATCATCGCGCCACGCGACGTCGACTGCGCCGACAAACTGGCCAAAGCCCTTCAAGGATCGACGGCCAGTGGCGACATAGGCGTCCAATCGATCAAGGCAGCTTGCCCGCCAGAGGCCACAGACCGCTTGGGATTCGCCCGCGATCGCGGGGAAGGCCACGGCAGCAGCGGTGTCGGCCAACGTCGCCGACAGGCGCTCGGCTAGGTCGTCGGGCAGCCAAGGCATGTCGCAGGGTAGGGTCAGGACATGCGCCGCCGCCAGGTCGCGCGCGAAGGCGAGCGCCGCCGCCAACCCGGCCAGCGGCCCTTCAAGATCAGGTGAGTCGAGCAATTCCAACCCATCGGACATGGCCACTTGTCCGGTCCGCCGCACGCTGATCGCAACCGGCCCGCCATAGTGACGGGCTCGATCAAGCGCC
>OFDN01002015.1_pt1 | contig 11972 bp, 16 predicted proteins | sample 1520971 | NCBI WGS metagenome assembly OFDN01 (sample SAMEA94257418, study PRJEB24077) | hot springs metagenome | biome: Aquatic biome; feature: Geographical feature; material: Water | place: India | collected 2012-06-12 | depth 5 m | reverse complement strand
TGAGCGCAACTGGAGTTGCGCGCTCCAATGAGACCGTCTTGCCCGTCCGTCAGTCGTACTTGCCGGTCTTCAGCAGGCCGACCATCGGGTTCTGCGCCGGCGCCGCGACCCGGCGCAGCGTGTTCGTGTCGCGATGGTTGAAGGCCGGCGTCTTGCCGCGCACCGCGAGGTCGGTGCGCGTCACATAGGACCAGGTCCCGTCGTCGTTGAAGGTGATGTCGATCCGGTAATAGTCGGTCCGGAACGCCTGCTCGAGGAAGGTCGTCGAGCAGATGCCGAAGCGTGTATCGCCCCGCTTGGCCTCGACCGAGATCGTCATGTCGCCCGGCTTCGCCGTGCCGCCCGCCAGCACGACCTGGCCGCGCGGGATGGCGATGGACTGCATGATCAGGCCGGTGGCCGGCTCCCACAGCCAGTAGCCGACCTGGTCGTGGAAGGTGATGGCTTCCTCGTCGGTGTTGATGTGGATGTGGTAGCGCAGGCCGTAGAGGAGTTGCGGCCCATTGGGCTGCGGATCGATCGGCTCCATCCGGATGCGCTCCCGGAAGTTGCGCTGCTCCGGACCTTCCGCCTTGGGCGCGATGTCGATTCCCTTGTCCGACTCCCATTCGCCCGCGAGACGGGCCAATGGCCCTAGATTGGCCAGCGTGTCCGCCGAGAAATCCTCGGGCTCGGTAAAGACGTCTTCGGGAATGGTCGACATTGTATCCTCGCGGGGCTGCACGCGCGGCGAATGTGCAGTCCCGAACGGAGCAGGACAAGCGCGCGGCTTGTCACGCGTCGCGCCAGTCGAAGGCGAGCGGCGCCTCGCGGAAAGCGAAGCGGTCGATGTGGCGCGCCACCGCGCCCTTCAGCGCTTCGAGCTGCCCCGCAGCGCTCGCCTCGAGGCGGCACTCCAGCGCGTCGGCATGCGCTTCGAGCAGAAGAGTCGCGTCGCCCGGCCACTCGGCGCCGCGGGCATTGCGCGGGAATACGACCCTGCCCTTTTCCGGCGTGAACTCGACCTCGAGATTGTGGCTCCAGTGCTTGCAGAGCTGCTGGAGGTAGCGGCTGCCGTTCGTGGTCGGCACGCGCGCGGTGCTTCGGGTACTCATAGGCGTTCGATCTTCTGAGCGGCCTCGTCGATGATCGCGACCGCGTCGTGGACCGTCTGCTTGTGCACGCCCTCGCGGCCCAGGCGATGAATCAGCGCCTCGCGCAGATTTTTCATGGCCCGGCGAACGGGTGCGGCATCGGTGCGCTCCTGCAGGCTGGCGAGTTCGGCCAGCCGGGCGAACAGCGCGTCGACCTCGGCCTTGCGCTCGAGCAGATGGCCCGTGCCATCCGGCGTGACCGCAAACGCCTTGCGCGCGCCGTCGGACTTCACCTCGGCGACGTGGCCCATCTCGTCGAGCATCGTCAGGGTCGGATAGACCATGCCGGGGCTCGGCACATAGCTGCCGCCGGTCAGTTCCTCGATCGCGCGGATGAGCTCGTAGCCGTGACGCGGCTGGTCGGCGATCAGCTTGAGCAGCACGAGCCGCAGTTCGCCGGAGTCGAAGACGCGCCGGCGCCCGCGACCGCCGCGGCCCTCGCCCGCGTCGCCATGCCAGCCGTGGCCGAAGCCACGCCGGCCGAAGTGATGCCGGTGCCCGTCTTCGCTCCGGTGGTGGGGATGGTGATGAAGGGATCGCATGGATCGTGTCTCTGTATGTTTGAACATATCCAAGATATATCTTGAACGTTCGAAAATACAAGAGACCGCCAGGGCGAATTATTTAGTTACTTTTTGTTACCTAATGTCGTCCCGCCCGGTTGACCGGGCCTCCGCGATTCACCGCGCCATCCACGCCCTCGCGCGGTGCCACGCCGGCCCCCGGAGCCCCGACGCCGACACCGGGCGCAACGCCGACGCCCGGCGCTCCCGCCCCGACGCCCGGCGCCACGCCGACACCGGGTGCACCGACCCCGACGCCGGCGCGCGGCGCCCATACACAGCCGTGCGGCACGCCTTCGGCCCGGCAATAGACCTGCGCTTCGGCCGAGCCGGCCATCAACGCCAACCCCAGCGACGTGCAAACGATTGTGCGGATCATCGAATTCTCCCTCTACTCGCTCGTACGATCGACGGTTTGACCTACCATGTCATGCGCAAGCCGGCGCGAAGTGTTTGTGCCGTCGAGGACGAACCGATCGCACCCTGCCAGCCGGCAAAGAATGCCACGCCATCGTCGAAGGCAAAATCCGCCGACAAGCCGATCAATCCCCGCCGGCATAGGCGACCAGATTCGGGATCGCGACATACCAGTTCGAATTGGAAAGAATCGCGTCCCAGCGGGTATCCTGGGCCGACGCCGTCCCGGCGGTCGAAGCAATGGCAGCGAAGGCAAGAGCCGGCAGCCGCTTCCGTCCCTTACTCGCCCGCACGCCCTGTCGGCGCTGTCCGCTACGCGGCGCCGTCAATGCACGGTCTCCCCCGGTCCAACGGGACCTACTTGGCCTCACAGCCTGTGCATCTGCAATACGGGAAGAGCCCTATCGTGCAACAACTACTGCGTGACGACGTAGCTCTTCGGCGGATGACGGCGCATCGCCGCCTCGTTCGGCTCGACGCCCCAGCCCGGCCCCTTCGGCAGGATGTAGTCGCCGTTCTCGAAGACCGGCGGGTTGTCGACGATCTCGTCGCGCCACGGCACGCCGTCGATGTCGATCTCCATGATGCGGAAGTTCGGTACGGCGGCGCAGAAATGCGCCGAGATGGCGCTGGCGAGGTGGCCATAGAAATTATGCGGCGCGACATTCACCTCGTAGACGTCGGCCAGCGAGGCGATCTTCAGCGACTCGGCGAAGCCGTTCCAGATCACGTCGACGATGGCGGTGTCGAAGGCATAGGCCTCGAGATAGGGCCGGAAGTCGCGACGCTCCAGCAGGGTCTCGCCCGAAGCGATGGGACAGGGCGCGTGTTCGCGGATCATCGCGATCGATCTGGGATCGTGGATGTCGAGTTCGAGCCACGTGAGACCGGTCGGCCCGACGGCATCGGCGATGCGCTTGAAGCCCTCGGTGCGGAAATGGAAGTTGGTGTCGAGCATGATGCCGACATCGAGCCCGACGCCGGCGCGGAACGCCTCGACGGTCTTCGCCGCACTGCGCGCAATGAAGGCATCCCAGTTGCGTTCGGGGAAACCCTTGCCGACGACGAAGCCCGGCCGGTAGGCGCGCAGTTTGCCGTCGACCTCCATGGCGATGTTGGTCTTGCAGGCGGTGAAGCCCTTCTTGCGGACTTCCTCGCCCGTGCGGGCCATGTCGTCGTAGGAGCGCACCGCCGGCGTGTCGCAGAGGTCGGGATTGCGCATGCGGTAGGAGCCGCAATGCGACCAATAGACGGGAATGCGATCGCGCAGCTTGCCGCCGAACAGTTGATAGACCGGCACGCCCAGCGCCTTGCCCTTGATGTCTAAAAGCGCGTTCTCGATGGCGGCGATCGCCTGCCGCACCACGCCGCCGCGCGACTGCGTCGACTTGGTGGCGAGCACCGCGTTCACCAGCTCGATGTCCATCGGGTCCATGCCGACCACGCTCGGCATCAGGTTCTCGATCACGCCCGAGAGGCCGGGACTGCCGAAACTCTCGTTGTATTCGGACCAGCCGACCGGACCGCTGTCGGTCACGAGCTTGAGGAACGAGAAGAGACGCCAGCCGGCATCGCAGCGAAAGATCTCGTAGCTCTTGATCTTCATGTTCCCTCTCCCGCGTTTTTCTATCTGCGCCACGCACCCACGATGGCAGCCGCCTTGGCGCGGACCGTGGCTGCGTCGTCGCCCGGCTTGTAGAGCGACGAGCCGAGGCCGAAGCCCGCGACGCCGGCCGAGCGCCAGGCTTGCATGTTGTCCGCGCCGATGCCGCCGACCGGGATCAGCGGCGTGCCCTTGGGCAGCACCGCCAGCATCGCCTTCACCACGGCGGGCGAGGCGATCTCGGCGGGAAAGAGTTTCAGGCCGTGCGCGCCGGCCTTCAGGGCCGCGAAGGCTTCCGTCGGCGTCAGGATGCCGGGCAGACTCGCCATGCCGAGCCGTACCGTCTCCTCGACGACCTCGCGATCGAAGTTCGGCGCGACGACCAGCTCGCCGCCGGCGGCTGCGACGTCGCGCACGTCTGCAACCGTCAGCACCGTTCCCGCGCCGATCACGGTATCGGGAAAACGCTGGCGCAAGGCCGCGATGCTGTCGAACGGCCGCGGCGAGTTGAGCGGCACCTCGATCAGGCGGAAGCCCGCCTCGACCAGCACGTCGCCGATCGCCGGCGCTTCCTCCGGCTTCAGCCCGCGCAGGATGGCCACGAGCGGCAGTTCATCCATCGCGGCCCTGAAACGGTCGATGCTCGTCATCCCTGCACGGCCCTCATCCCCGCCCATGTCGCCTCGCCGCCGAAGCAGCGCACGCCGACGCCCCTGGTCTCCAGGGCGAGAGCATAGCGCGCCGTCAGCGCCGGCGCGCCGATCACGATCACGTCGCGCGCCTGCGACGCCTCGTGGCGCAGTTCCTCGCCGATCAGCAGCCCCGACAGGTAACTCGCCGACTGCGCGGGTGAGAGACGATCGAACAGCGCGAGCGCCCGCACGCCGAAGGCATCATGCAGCAGCCCCTCGCCGTGGCCCGCGCGCGTCACGCCGCGCAGGAACATCGCCTCGTCGAGCGGCGCATCGGCCGCGAGCGTGCGCGCCAGGATCGAATGCCGGCTGAGCAGCCCGTAGAACTCGCCGGTCATGCAGGTGCGAAAGCGCTCGATGCGTCCGTCGCGGACCATGGCCCATTTGCTGTGCGTGCCGGGCAGGACGAACAAGCCGTCGGCAAGACCCGCCAGTGTCATCGCGCCGAAGATCTGCACTTCCTCGCCCCGCATCACGTCGGGCACGTCGCCCTGCTCGACGCTGAGGCCGGGCACCAGCGCGATCCGTCCCGGCTCGATCCAGTGCAGCTTCTTCTTCAGCTCGTCGAGACCGGCCGGACAGGCGACGTAGGGCGCCTCGACCCAGCCCTGCCGGCTGCCGGCCATGCCGGAGATCAGGCAGACCGTTCCGGCGGGCTTCATCCAGTCCGAGAACAGCGAGGCGAAGGTGCCGGCGAAATCGCCATCGGGCAGGTTGAGGATACCCAGCGGCGCGCTCTTCTCCTCCAGCACGCCGCCCGCCGCGTCGAGACGGACGCCTCGCAGCGAACTCGTGCCCCAGTCGACGGCGATCAGGTTGGGCACTTCAATCACTCACCTGTTGGCGAACGAAGCGTAGGTTCTGACGGAAATCCGATGTCGTGGCGTCAGATAGGGATACCGGATCGCGATCATCCGACCTACGACGTCACCATCCTCCGGAAGTCGTCCAGTCTGTACGAGATAATCCCACCGAACGACGGTCCACCTGATCTCGTCGCACTTCGCCTTGAGAGCAGGATACTTGGACCAGTCGACATCGGGAATTACGGCGGGCCACCGCTTCTCGATGGGAATAGTCATGCGCGGCCCCAGCAGTCCGTACTCCTCGAAGGCGAGATCGAATTCTTCTGCCGTCACGATCGAAAGATCGTCCGGCACCAGACGGTCAGGATCAGGGATGACTTCGGACACGGAAGGTGATGAGTCAAACCCTGTGAATCTCGACGGTCTGAAAAGGTTGAGCACCTTCAACCAGAGATCGAGAGCCTTCATCGTTGCCCTACAGCTTTCTTTCTCCTCTCCTCCAACGAAGGAAAGGATTCTGAACCGCCGTGACGCCCCTCAATCCCGGCAGGACCACTCGAGCATGCGCTTCATGAAATCTTCGCCGGCATCGATCTGGGAGGCGAGGATGAATTCGTTGGGCTGGTGCGCCTGGGCGATGTCACCGGGCCCGCAGACGACCGTGGGAACGCCCAGCACCTTGCGGAAGATGCCGGCCTCGGTGGCATAGACCACCGCGCCCACCGTGTTGGAGCCGGACCAACTGCCGGCCAGCGCCTTGGCGTCGTCGTTGCCCTCGGGCGAGAAGGCCGGGGTCGAGGCGCGCAGCTCGGTCTCGATGCCGGCGGCGGGATGCTTGGCCTTCATCTTGGGCAGCAGCTCTTCCTTCAGCCACTTCTTGGCGCGTTCGCCCAGCTCCTCGATCGGCCGGGTCGGCAGCTCGCGATAGCCCCACAGGACCTCGCACTCGCGCGCCAGGATGTTGCCCGCGGTGCCGCCGACGATAGTGCCGACGTTGAAGGTCGCGGCGGCCGGCATGAACTCGCTGTTCTTCGGCGCGGCGGCCTCGAGCTCTTCCTGGACGGTGTTGAGGTAGTGGATGAATTCGCCGGCGAAATGGATGGCGCTGACGCCGAGATGGGTCATCGAGGAATGCGCCTCGAAGCCGGTGAACTTGGTGACGTAGCTCTGGCTGCCCTTGTGGGCATGCACGACCGTCATCATGGTCGGCTCGCCGATGATGATGACGCGGGGCTTCGGCACTTCGCTCGCCATGCGGGCGGCCAGCGAATGGGCCCCGAAACAGCCGATCTCCTCGTCGTAGGACAGCGCGAAGTGGATCGGCTTCTTGAGCGGCGCCTTCAGGAACTGCGGCAGCATGGCGAGGCCGATGGCGTAGAACGCCTTCATGTCGCAGGTGCCGCGGCCGTAGTACTTGCCGTCCTTGAGGGTCAGCGTCCACGGGTCGGTCACCCACGGCTGGCCGTCGACCGGCACGACGTCGGTATGGCCCGACAGGACCACGCCGCCCGGCACGTTGGGGCCGATGGTGGCGAACAGATTGGCCTTCGAGCCGTCCTCGTTGGGCACCAGCTTCGACTCGATGCCGTGGCCCTTCAGGTAGCCCTGCACGTATTCGATGAGGGCGAGGTTGGAAAAGCGCGAGGTGGTGTCGAACGCCACCAGCTTTCGCAGCATTTCGATGGAACTGACGATCTCTCCGGCCATGATGTCCTTGTCTTGCTCGAGGCGCGTTGCTTCAGATGGACGTGCGCCCGATCATGGACAGGAATTCGCGCCGTGTCTCGCCATTGTCGCGGAAAGCGCCCAGCATGCGGCTGGTCACCATGGTGACGTCGGACTTGTGGACGCCGCGCGTCGTCATGCACTGGTGAGCCGCTTCGATGACGACCGCCACGCCGCGCGGCTGCAGCACTTCCTGCAGCGTGTTGGCGATCTGCGCCGTCAGCTTCTCCTGGATCTGCAGGCGGTAAGCGTAGGCGTCGACCACGCGGGCGAGCTTGCTGATGCCGACCACGCGCTTGTCCGGCAGGTAGCCGATATGGACCTTGCCGATGATCGGCACCATGTGGTGCTCACAGTGCGATTCGAGGCGGATGTCGCGCAGCGCCACGACCTCGTCGTAGCCCTCGACCTCTTCGAAGGTCCGCTGCAGCATGTCGCGCGGATCCTGGTCGTAGCCCTTGAAGAATTCCTCGTACGAGCGGACCACGCGGTCCGGTGTGCCCGCGAGGCCCTCGCGGGCGGGATCGTCGCCGGCCCACTGGATCAGGGTGCGCACGGCGGCCTCGGCCTCCTCGCGCGACGGGCGGGCCAGGCCGGTGGCGAGCGACATGGCTCCACCCGGCTTCACCATCTTGTTCATCTGCAGTCTCCTCGATCCGCGTCGCCTAGTTGAGGCTGCGCTGCGCCGTCGGCGTATCCAGCGAAAAAGTGGGGATATCGACGTCGAACTTCACGCCGGCCTCGTCAACCATCTGGTACGTGCCGCCCATGATTCCGGATGGCGTGGAAAGCGGCGTGCCCGACGTGTACTCGAACCTCTCGCCGGGACGCAGCAGGGGCGTCTTGCCCACGACCCCAGGGCCCTTGACTTCCTGCAACCGGCCCAGCCCGTCGGTAATCTTCCAATGACGGCTGCGCAACTGCACCGCGACATCGCCGTGGTTCTCGATCCGCACCGTGTACGACCAGACATACTGCGACTTCGCCGGCTCTGACTGGTCGGGCAGATATTGCGGTTGGACCGTCACCAGAATGGCACGGGTGGTGGCTTTATACATGCTCGGGCGAGTTCCTCACGGCCTCTGACATGGGAGTTTCGACCCAAAAGGTCAAATGCGTCTACAACCACTTCGGATCGGCAGTGAAGTCGATCGTGAGCCAGCGCTGCGGTCCCTCGCCACCGATCGCCGCGGCAATTTCGCGACGCAGGGCGTCCACCTTGCCGACGCTGTCGATCGAGGAGTCCGGCGGCACGGCGACGTGGATCTCGATGAACTGCGCGCGGCCGACCTTGGCCACGTAGCTGGTGTAGGTCTTGAAGCCGTGGCGGGCGATCACGCCATCCATCACTTCGCGCACCCGCGCGTCCAGTTCTGGCGGCGTGATCAGCAGGATTTCCCGCAGTGCCTTGCGCACCGCCTGGATGGGCACGAAGACGAGGATCATGGTTAGAAGAGCGAGCACCGCCGGGTCGGCATAGGGTGCGAGATGAGCGTATGCCGTTCCGTTCAGCGACGCGCCGATGACGAAGGCCACCAGCAGGGCCAGGGTGATGGAGCCGGCCATCAGCCAGCCCTGCGTGTCGAGTCGGATGAAATCGGAGCCGATCGCGCGGTTGAGGCGGCGCTCGTAGAAGAACATGCTGAAGCAGGCCACGCAGACCAGGATGGCATAGGCCATCGCCCAGTCGAAATCGAGATGGCGGCCGCCGGCCAGCAGGCTGCCGACCGCGTTCAGGAAGGCATAGAAGCAGAGCAGCATCAGCGTGCCGCCGTTGAAGGCCAGCACCATCGGCTCGATGTGCCAGTAGCCGAACTGGAACCGCCGGTTCTCGGCCACGCGGGTGACGAGGCGCGAGACGAACAGCGCCAGGCCCGACATCGCTGCATCGATGGCCGAGAAGACGCCGTCGAACAGGATCGACATCGATCCGGACAGCAAGCCGAACAGCACCCCGAAGGACGCCACCCCGATGGTGACGGCGATGGAGATCTTCAGAAGTCTTTGTTCGGCGGACGCGGTCGGCATCCCGCCAGACTAGGCTAAATCGGGAAGATCAGGCAGGTGGTCGTGCTGTGCGCCAGCAGCTTGCCGGATGCGTCGGTCAGGCGGCCTTCCGAGGTGGCGATGCGCGAGCCGACGTTGATCACCTTGCCCTCGGCGCGGACCGGGCCGGTCTTGTCGGTCATGGCGCGGACGTAGTTCACCTTGATCTCGACCGTCGTGTAGCCGCTGCCGGCCTTCAGCCTGGTGTGGATGCAGCAGCCCATCACGGAATCGAGCAGCGTGGCGGCGACGCCGCCATGGACCGAGCCCAGCGGGTTGTAATGATCGAACACCGGCGTGTAGCCGAACACCACGCGTCCATCCTCGACCTCGACGAGGTTGAACCCCATGGCCCTGGAGATCGGCGGCGCCGGATAGCGCCCCTCCAGCAGGCCCTTGAAGAGATCCAGCCCATCCAGCGTACGCGCCACCTCGATCGGCACAACGCCAAATCCCGCTTCTCCAGCCATGTCCGTCTCCGTGCGAATTTAAGTGCATATACACATTGAGGCTTTGCCGGCGCAACAAGCGGCGATACTCTTGGCCGCATGACTGCCGTCCCATCCCCGCTCCGCCTGTCACCGGCTGAATGCACCTGCTTTCGCGTGCGCAGCGCGGCGCGCCGCGTCACCCAGATCTACAGCCGCCACCTCGCGCCGACCGGCTTGCGGATCTCGCAGTTTTCGCTGCTCGGCCATGTGATCGCGCGCGGCCCCCTCAGCATCTCCGAGCTGTCCGAGCTGCTGGCGACCGACCGCACGACCCTCACGCGCAATCTGCGCCCGCTGCTGGCCTCGGGCGTGATCGAACGCACGGCCGCAGGCGACAAGCGCCGGCACGAGCTGGTCGCGACGGTGGCGGGCCGCGCCCTCTTCAGGCGCGCCCTGCCGCTATGGGCCGAAGCCGAGCAGGAGGTACGCGACGCGATGGGCACGAAGCTCATCGCCGACCTGCACGGCGCCCTCGATCGCTCGATGGAAAAGCTGGCGCCGCTTTAGACGTTGGCGGCGAAGAAGCCGAGTTCGAGTTCCATGGCGCGGCGGTAGTTGGCGCGCACCGTCTCGGTGTCCTCGGCATGCAGGTCGAGCAACGACTCGAGTTGCACGGCCAGTTCCTCGAAGCCCGGATCGGCATAGGTCTTCACCCATTCCGAATAGAGCGGCGCGGCGTTGTTGGCTGCCAGCGTACGGCCGAGATAGGCGTAGAGGCGCATGCAGGGTGTCATGGCGGCGATCGTCTCGCCGAGGTTGCCGCGCCGCGCCGTCTCCAGGAGGAAATCGACATAGGCGCGCGTCGCCTCGACCGGCGTCACGCCCGTGAGATCGACCTGCCAGCGGTCGGCGTAGCCCTTGTGGAGCTTCAGCTCCTGCAGGACGCCGGCGATCAGGCCGGCGAAGCCGTAGAGGTCCTCGCGCGAGCGCGAGTTGGCGAGGCAAAAGGCATAGGCCCGCGCGAACGCCTCGAGGAAATAGGCGTCCTGTGCGACGTAGCCCTTGAAGTTCTGCACGGGCAGCGACCCGTCCCGCAGCCCGCGCACGAAGCCGTGCGCGAGAATACGGTTGGCGAGGTCGGCATTCGCTGCCCACAGGTCGGCCGAGAGCGGCACGCTTCTACTCCGGCCCGATGCGTCAGCCGCCCAGCGCCTGCACGAGATCGGCGACGATGTCCTCGACATCCTCGAGACCGACCGAGATGCGCACCGTGCCGTCGGTGATGCCGAGCTTGGCGCGTTCCTCGGCGCCGATGCGCATGTGCGTCGTCGTCGCCGGATGGGTCACGAGGCTCTTGGCATCGCCCAGATTGTTGGAGATGTCGACGATCTGCAGGCGGTTCAGCGTCTCGAAGGCGGCCCACTTGCCGGCCTTGAGATCGAACGTCACCACGCCGCCGAAGTCGGACATCTGCTTCGCCGCCAGCGCATGTTGCGGATGGTCGGGACGCCCCGGATAGAGCACGCGGCCGATCGCGGGATGCGCCGCCAGCGCATCGGCGACGCGGCGGGCATTGGCGCAGTGGCGCTCGACGCGCAGGCCGAGCGTCTCCAGGCCCTTGACCAGGACCCAGGCGTTGAACGGGCTGAGCGCCGGGCCGGTGTTGCGGATGATCGGCTGCAGCTTGTCGAGAATGAACTCCTTCGAGCCCAGCACGGCGCCGCCCAGGGTGCGGCCCTGGCCGTCGATGTACTTGGTGGCGGAGTGGACGACGATATCGGCGCCGAACTCCAGCGGGCGCTGCAGGATCGGCGTGGCGAAGGCATTGTCGAGCACGACCTTGGCGCCGGCCTTGTGCGCGAGGTCGCACACCGCCTTCACGTCGACGATGTCGAGCATCGGATTGGACGGCGATTCGAACAGCACGGCCTGCGTCGGCTTCGAGAGCGCCTTCTCCCACTGCGCGAGATCGCCGCCATCGACCAGCTCGCTCTGGATGCCGTACTTCGGCAGCAGCTCGGCCACGATGTAGTGGCAGGAGCCGAAGAGCTGGCGGGCCGCGACGATGCGGTCGCCCGCCTTGAGCAGCGCCAGCAGCGCGAAGAACACCGCCGACATGCCGGTCGAGGTGGCGCGGCAGGCCTCGGCGCCTTCCAGCGCGGCCAGCCGGTTCTCGAACATGGTGACGGTCGGATTGCCGAAGCGCGAGTACTGGTAGTGGTTGCTCTCGCCCTTGAAGGTGGCCTCGGCCTCCTCCGCGCTCGAATAGGCATAGCCCGAGGTCAGGAACAGCGCCTCCGACGTCTCGTCGAAATTGCTGCGGACCTGGCCGCCGCGCACGGCGCGGGTCTGGGTGCGCCACTTCGAGGTATCGGCTTCGGCCTTCTTCTTCGGAATCGATCCGTCCATCTCACTTCTCCTCTCGCCGCGCGCCCTTTCCCGGCGACGCAAACGAAAAACCCCCGACCTGGAAGGACGGGGGCTTTGCGAGCACCTCCGACCTTTTAGCGATGTTTAACGTGGTCGCAAGCCGGTCGGCTCAAATCTCCACGGACC
>OFDN01002014.1_pt1 | contig 11978 bp, 16 predicted proteins | sample 1520971 | NCBI WGS metagenome assembly OFDN01 (sample SAMEA94257418, study PRJEB24077) | hot springs metagenome | biome: Aquatic biome; feature: Geographical feature; material: Water | place: India | collected 2012-06-12 | depth 5 m | reverse complement strand
CTCCCGGCCTCCCCCGTTTGACGGGGGAGGTGGAAGAGCTAAGCAGCGTCCATCACGTCGAGCAGGCCGGGGCGAACGCCCAGTTGTTCGACCAGCTGGTCGAGCTTGCGGCGGGCGAGCGGGTTGGCCTGCTGGTGGCGCGTCGCGAGGATCAGCTCGTTCTTCAGCGAATGTTCGAGGCCGGTGAACTCGGTGACCCTCACCTTGTAGCCGTGCGCCTCGAGCACCAGCCCGCGCAGCACGTTCGTCGCATGCGCGCCGAACTCGCGGCGGTGCATCGGATGGCGCCACAGCTGGTCGATCGGCGCGGGCTTCGCGCCCTCCAGCAGCGAGGCGACCTCGGCCTGGCAGCACGGGATCAGCGCGACCACCTTCGCCTGGTGGCGCAGCGCGAAGCGGATTGCGTCGTCGGTGGCGGTGTCGCAGGCGTGCAGCGCCGTCACCATGTCGGCGCGGCCGCCGGGCAGTGCGGTGTCCGCGATCCCGCCCGCCACGAACGACATCCGCTCGAAGCCGCACGCCTTCGCCAGCGCCTCGGCGCGCTCGACCAGCTCGGCGCGCACCTCGACGCCGACCAGCGCGCCGTGGCCGGCCGGCCCGACCACCAGATCGTAGAGCAGGAAGCCGAGATAGGACTTGCCGGCGCCGAGATCGGCCACGATCGCGTCCGGCCGCTCGGCCAGCAGCGCGTCGAGCGAGGGCCGCAGCAGCTGCACCAGATGCAGCACCTGCTTCAGCTTGCGCCGCGAATCGAGGTTGAGCCCGCCGTCGCGCGTCAGCACGTGCAGCGCCTTCAGCAGCTCCACCGAACTTTTCCGCGCGCCGCCGGGCCAGACCTCGGCCAGCACCTTCTGCGCGGCGATCACGTCGGGACGTTCGCGGGAGGAATGCTTGGACATGAGGGTGCTTGTGGGCGAGCGGCGGCGCGGGCGCAAGTCCACGCCCTGCCGCGTGTCAGGCTTCCGGCGGCGGCAGGCGCAGCCAGGCATTGATGTCGGCGACGTCGTGGATCCACGGCGGTTCCTGCTGCGGCGGCAGGTCCTCGGTCGTCATCATCTGCGTGACCTGCACCGTCTCGGGGCCGGGCAGGGAATCGCCCGGCTCGTCCTCGGGCTCCTCGCCGCAGATGTAGAGCAGGTGGAAGCGGCGGCCGTCGGTGAGGCTGACGACGCACCCCAGGAACGACAGCTCCGCTTCGAGCTGCGACCAGTAGGCCTCGACCCGTTCGAGATCCTCGACACCGAATCCGTACGGCTGTTCCGACGCGAGTTCCATCGCGCGCAGGATCAGGTCGGCCTCGATCTCGTAGGTGTCGGGCGCGTCGGCCTCGAGTGCGTCGAGGTCGGGCTGCAGGAGGGGAAGGATGGACATGGCCTCGCTCGCTTTCACAGGTGATGGTTGCCGCGGCAGCCGTTCCAAAACCAGGCACGGTGTTCCTTCTCGGCCCACACGATCATCACGCCGGCATGGTTCACGGGATCGGCCACGGTCGGATGCGTCTTCTCGATCAGGCGCCCGGCCGAGAGATGGGCGGTGTAGGACCAGGCGCCGGTGCTGCGCTCGAAGCGGTAATGCTGCACGACCTCGCGCAGCATGCCGGTGGTGCGGCCCCAGGCGAGGATCTCCTCGCGCTCGGCCTCGCGCCGTTCCCATTCGATCGCCACTTCCTCGCGCGTGGCGCCCTTGTGGCTGTTGGCGCGCAGCCGGTGCAGCCCGTTCGCCAGCGCATGCTCGGCGAACAGGACGGCGGGTTCGGGCTCGAGGAAGCGGATGGTGGTGAGGCCGTTGAAGCTGCTGAGGCGATACTCGCCCAGCTTCTGCAACGCCGCGTTCACCTCGGCCTGCTCGTAGGTCAGCCAGTGGCCGCGCTGGATGACCTGCGTGGCATGCGGATAGACGCGCTCGATGTCGGCGGCGTTGACGAGATAGCCGCGCGCGGTCGGATCCTGTTCGCGCGGGATGCGGCCCCGCATCGGGACGACGTCATCGAGCGGCAGTCCAGCCATTCGTCACCTCCTTGCTTGAGGCGACTCGTAAAGGAACAAAACAAGAACAACAAGCCACGGAATATGGGCCTGAAAGCCATGAAAGCACGCCAGATGTGGGTTTTGCGCAGGCGGTCGATTAACGCCGTCGACCCCTGGCGCCTGCGCCTTCCCGCATCATGCCGGCCTCTCTCGTCGTTACGCCGCGCGGATCGGCCGCTCCGGGCCACTGCGATCGGAGGAGCCGGACTTGCCGTCCGGCATGAACTGCAGGATCAGCACGCAGAGCGCGACGGCGAGCGCGGCCCAGGCGAGCCAGGCCGGAAGTCCGGCGCGCGGCTTGCCCGATGCCGGCGGCTTGTGTGCGGCCGCGGATGCGGCGCGCGCGGCCTGGCGCACTTCCGCGGTCTGCGGGATGGCGGCGACGGCGCCCTTGGGCAGGAGCGCGATCAGGCGCGCGGCGATCGTCACCGCCTCGACCGCCGATCCCGGATGGTCCGGCAGGCGCGCGATGTGGCGGGCCAGTGCCTCGACCGCTTCCTCGCGCGGCAGCGCGGCCAGGCGCGCCGCTTCCTGCCACGGATCGAGATCGAGCCGCGTCAGCGCCGAGAGCACGGTGAGGTCGATGCCCGACGAATTGCTGCCGAGCGAGCCGAAGAGGAAATCGTTGTAGGCCGAATGGCCCAGGGAATATTCCGGACGCAGGGTCATGGGGATACTCCGGACAGGGGCGAAGACCATGGCCGCATTGCCGCCGGTTGGCCAGCGCCAAGCCGGTTGCCAAGAGGTGCTGCGCCTGCGATGCCAGTCGCACTCCTGGGGTACGGCCCTCAGGGCCAGGGCGCGCGCACGGTGCGCCGCAGGTGGAGATCGCATGCTCACGCTCAGGATCCGCCACCGCACGACCTATCTCTATCATTCGCCCGTGCGGCTGGGGCCGCACCGGCTGATGCTGCGCCCACGCGAGAGCCGCGAGCTGCGTCTGGTGTCGCACGCCGTGACGGTAACGCCGGACGCGACCGTGACCTGGGCGCACGACGTGTTCGGCAATGTCGTGGCGACCGCGTCGTTCGAGGGCATGACCGACCGGCTGGTGGTCGACAGCGAGGCCGAGCTGGTGCTGGGCGCCGATCCGTGGCCGGTGTTCGACATCGCCGCCGCCGCGACGGCCTATCCCTTCGCCTACACCGACGCCGACTGGCGCGATCTCGGCGCGCTGGCGGTGCCGCAATATCTCGATCCCGAACGGGCCCTGCTGGCCTGGGCCGAGGGCTTCGTGCGCAGCCGGCCGACCGACACGCTGTCGCTGCTCAAGGACCTGAGCGCGGGCGTGGCGGCGCGCGTGGGCTACGAGAGCCGCGAGAGCGAGGGCACGCAGACGCCGCTCGAGACGCTGGCGCGCGGCCTGGGCTCGTGCCGCGATCTCGCGGTCCTGTTCGTCGAGGCGGCGCGCTGCCTGCGCTTCGGCGCGCGCCTCTGCTCGGGCTATCTGTACCGGCCCGAGCGCCTCGGGTCGGAAATGGAATCGACCCATGCCTGGGCGGAGGTGTTCGTGCCGGGCGCGGGCTGGATCACCTTCGATCCGACCAACCGCAGCGTCGGCGGGCGCAATCTCATCCCGGTCGCGGTGGCGCGCGAGATCTGGCAGGTGACGCCGGTCTCGGGCGCCTTCACCGGCGCGGGCAACGCCTATCGCGGCCTGTGGGTCGAGGTCGCCGTCACGCCGCTCTGAACACAAGAAAAAGCCCGCCCCCTTCGCGAGGAAGGGAACGGGCCCGGCAGTCGTCGGGGGAGCGCCCGCGAGGGCGGCTCCCGCAGAGGCTTACGCCTCGACGTTCTGCAGATTCTCGGCCGACATCTTGCCGCTGCGGCGGTCGGCGACCAGCTCGTACGAGACCTTCTGGCCCTCGTTGAGCATGCCGAGGCCGGAGCGCTCGACGGCGCTGATATGCACGAAGGCATCGGCGCCGCCCTGGTCCGGCTGGATGAATCCGAAGCCCTTCTGGGCGTTAAACCACTTCACGGTTCCCGTCGTCATGGGATACCCTTTCACTACAATAGAAATGCGCTCCCGCCGCACCTTCAGGCGTGGCTGGAGTGTCGAACTTGCGATTTTTCAGGATCAAACGCGGTGGAGCGGGCTACCGGACTCTCACCGGAAACGCGGACCAAAATCAGATGTCCGTCTTTCGACGGCCGCTGTATGCGCTCTTCGGCCGATGATGGCAAGCGGCGGTGCGGACCGCTGTTGTAACGGACGCACGACGCCCATCCCGACAGAATTGTCATCCCGAGCGAAGCGAGGGACCTTTGCCTCTTGGCGGACGTGACGACGAACGAGGTGTGCAGAAAAGAGAAAGGTCCCTCGCTTACGCTCGGGATGACAACGTTGTTGGGGCGAGCGTCGTGCGTCGATGTGATGAAGCGGGGGCGGTGCGACGGAATGCAATGGCGCCGCCATCTTTCCGACACGGTGGCTTCCCACATCGGCGGTCGCGTGGGCAAACCCCGATGGACAGGATTTCGTGACACCGCTTTCGCGCTTGAAGACCGTGGCCGGCGCCGCGTTCGAGGCGTCGCCGCTGTCGTACCGGCGGCATCGCATCGCCGTGACCGGGCTGCAGCGCGCCGGCAAGACCGTGTTCATCACGGCGTTCGCCCACGCGCTGACGACGGCGGCGCGCGCGCCGATGGCGGCGTTTCCGTTCTTTCCCTGGCGCGAGCATGTGCGCAGCGTCGAGCTGCTGGAGATCCCTGGCGTGCCGCGCTTTCCCTTCGAGGAGCGTCTCGGGCAGTTGCTCGCCGAGAAACCCGAATGGCCCGCACCGACCACCGGCCTCAGCGGCCTGCGCGTGCGCATCCGCCACGACGATGTCGGCCTGCTGCGCTCGGTCGTCTCGTCGACCGTCACCACCGATCTCGATCTCGTCGACTATCCCGGCGAATGGCTTTTAGACCTGCCGATGCTGACCCAGTCGTTCCGCGACTGGTCGCTGCAGATGGAGGAGCTGGCCCACAGCGCGGGCCGGCACGATCTCGCGGCGGCGTGGCTCGACGCGGCGCGTGCGCTCGACCCCGACGCGCCGGAGAACCCGGCGGAACTGGCGCGCATCGCCGGTCTGCATCGCGACTACCTGCTGCGCTGCCGGCAGGAGCGTGGCCTCTGCTTCGTGCAGCCGGGGCGCCATGCAATGGACGGCGAGGCGGTCGATCCCGCCGCTTCGTTCTTCCCGCTGTCGCGCCTCAAGTCGGCCAAGCGCGGCAGCATGGGCGCGGCGCTGCTCGCCCGCCACGCCGCCTACCTGAAGCAGGTCCGCCGCTTCTACGTCGACGTGTTCGGCCGGCTGGGCAAGCAGGTGCTGCTGGTCGATCTGCTGTCGGCGCTGCAGCAGGGGCGTGAGCCCTTCGCCGATCTCGGCCTCGCCATCCGCAGCATCAGCGATGCCTTCGAGGAGCTGAAGCATCCGCTGCTCAAGCTGCTGCCGATGGCCCGGGTCGAGCGGCTGGCGCTGGTCGCCACCAAGGCCGACCACGTCACCGTCGACCAGCACGCCAACCTGGTCAACCTGCTGCGCGACATGGTGGGCGAGCCGTTCCTGCTTGCGACCGCGCGCCAGTCGGGGCTGCTGGCCGTGGCCTCGGTGAAGGCGACGACCGACCTCAAGCTCAAGGTGAACGATCTCGCCATGCCCTTCCTGCGCGGCATCCCGGCCGGCCGCACCGAGGTGCTGGACGTCCAACCCGGCGTCATCCCCGGCACGATCCCCGCCGCCGACCAGTGGGCCGAGCACGGCTTCAACATCCGCCGCTTCGAGCCGCCGCGCCTCGGCGCGGGCTTCGCCGACCGGCCGCTGCCGCACGTCAATCTCGACAAGGTCCTCCAGTTCCTCCTCGCGTGAGCACATCCATGAGCATCACGACTTCCCCAGAGACCCCGCGCCGCCTGGTCGATCGCGAGTTCCGGCCGGGCGAACTGCCGCTCGCCGACCAGGCCTCGCTCGATGCGGCGCTGACGGGAGCGACGCTGCCCGACGGAACATTGCCTGACGGCACGCTGCCCGACGGTGTGGTGCGCCCGCCCGCGATGCGTTGGCCCGCGAAGCTGGCGCTGGGTTCGGGCGCGCTCCTGTTGTTGCTGTGGGTGATCGACGGCGCGGCCTCGCTGCTGCGGGGCGCGATCGAACGCGGCAGCCTGCTCGACCTCGCGCAGTTCGCCGTGCTGGTGGCGCTGCTGGGCTCGACGCTGTGGCTGCTGGCGGTCCAGGCCCGCGCCTATGCGCGGCTGAAGTCGGCGGAGCGGGCGCGCGAACTGGCCGAGCATCTCGCGCGGCTGGGCGGCGTCGGCAGCGGCGGCCGCCTGGTCGGCGTGCTGAAGGCGCTCTATGCCGGCAACCCGGCGGTTCTGGGCAAGCTCGACGGCGTGTCCGCCGCGCTGCAGCCGCAGCACACCGACGCCGACGTGATCGATCTTTTAAACCGCGAGATCTTCGTGCCGATGGACCGCCTGGCCGACGAGCGCATCCAGCGCGCCGCGCTGCGCGCCAGCCTGGGCGTCGCGGCCTGCCCGCATCCCGCGCTCGACGCGGTGGTGGTGGTGGGCGTCGGCCTCGCGCTGGTGAAGGACCTGATGCAGATCTACGGCCTGCGCCACAGCGCGCGCGCCGTCTGGCGCATCGTCTCGCACGTCCTGTTCTCGGCCTCCTCGACCGCCGTCATGAGCAGCGTCGTGGAGTTCGCGATGAAGGCCACCCACGACCGCGTCGCCACCGCCGTCGTCGGCACCGCCGGCGAAGCCCTTGTCGTCGCCCGCCGCCTGTTCGCGCTGGGCGTGCTGGCGAAGGCGGAGATCCGGCCGCTGCCGGTGGTGAGGTGAGGGGCGTTCAGAGTCTTTCCGAGTACGATGGAAGCACCGACACCAACCTCATGCTGAGGAGACCCGAAGGGCCGTCTCGAAGCATGGGAACGAGCACCCCGTTTGTTGCCCATCCTTCGAGACGCGGCCTCAGGCCGCTCCTCAGGATGAGGTCGGTGGGTCAATATGAGGTGGAAAGACGCTAGGCTGGGAGAGAAACGACTCGCGTCAGCCGATGCGCATGGACTTCATCGTCCCTAGCGATATCGTGCGAGCGGAGGCGCGCGATGTCCGTGGAATTCAAACCCATCCTCAAGCTCGACACGATGTACGGTCATTGCGACGAGTTGAAGATCGAGTTCCGTGACATGGACCTGATCGCCAGGGTCCAATACCACCGAACGGCCGGCACTTTCAGCCGAACCTTCACTTTCGGCTTCGTGGAAGCTCACAGCCTCTATTCCGAGATGATGCTGCCGCCGACAGCGCGCCACTGCCACGATCAGCTATGCGAGGTCGTCGGCTCCGACTGGGTAAAGCGGCTCGCGCAGAATGTGTCGCCGAATCTTCGCGACTTCCGGCACTACGCGATCCGCTTTTCCAAATGCGGATACCTCGAAGTGCTCAGCCATGGACTCGAAATCGGACCTGAGATTGCGTTTGCAGGTAGCAGTTGGGAATAGCAGGCGATATGGCACAGCCTAGCCCACCCCACCCCAACCGTGCCAAGCCGCGCCGTAACGACAAGTAGCGTACTGACAAAGTCATGAAGGGCATTGTGGGCAGGCGCTAAGCTGCCGCGGGGGAGCCAAAATCTACGCAGCGGCCTCCTGAGAAGCCGGATCGAGTTTAGGGAGACACTTAGGCATGGCTGTCGAGCCTCTATCAAGACTGCCGAATCATTCGCGCAACTACTACGCCACCCTGGGCCGTCTCGTTGTGGAATGGAATCTGGCTGAAGCGACACTACGCACCCTGCTCAACAAGTTGGCTGGGCCGGAAAGCTTTGAAGACGAGATGCGGGCGCACCTGCTGACGGCAGAACTCGGCTCGACTGGCTTGGCTCAAGCGCTACGAAGCCATGCCGACACCATGAATGACCGCAAGCTCGTCGAAGCAATCGATCATGCGGTCAAATGCTATGAAAATCTTCGAGGACATCGAAACTACTACGTGCACGGGATCGTCACCCTTCTTCCAATCTCAAAAACAAAAACGGTTGGTCATATCCACTACTTCGAGGCCAAGGGCCGCCTCATTCAAAGACGTGACCGGGTGACCGTCTCGTCGCTTAACGATGTCTACCGCTGGGCCATTGGCTTACGACGGTACGCTCACGGCATAGTCACTTATCTCGTAACGCAGAGGATGGTTGCCCGAGGACTTCCTCCACGACACTCCAAGCTGCCGCGCAAGCTGCGTCGGCCGCCCCAAGTGCAGAAGTCGGCCAGACATTTAGGAGTGCCGTCTCAATCGCCCCAAGCATCTGGGCTTTCAAGTCGCCAACTCGTGAAGGCTCGATAAATTGGTGTTTAGACACGGCGGGACTCTTAGCGACACTCCCTCAGGGAAGTTTCGGATATTGCATGCGAGGGGGGCCTCGTTTGACGCCGGCCTGTCGCCGGACCCGAAATAAAACAGGGGGCTGCTACGTCACGTATGAAATCGTCTCCTACATCGTGTGTTCTCTAAGTCAGATGGTGGCCTTGCCACTCGGTAATGCTCGACCTGGCACACGAAGCCGCGCCAAAGCTCGCGGCGCTTCATGAGCCATCGGGCGCGATCGGGTTCAGGCCAGGATCTGAAGGGGACACCATTCCACGGTGTGCGCTTCTCGCTTTCATGCGTCTGCAGGTGCGAGAGCCAGACCAGGGCGGCGGCGGCGTGGGCTTCGTGGGGGAACTGGCCGAGTTGTTCGCAGTCGGGTTCGAGCCAGCGGTCGAAGGTGAGGCCTAGCGCGAGTTCGACGCGGGCGAAGTCGCGGCTGCGGTGGGCGATCTCGGCGTGGCAGGCGGCGACGGCCTGGGCGCGGAAGTTCCGCGTGCGATCGATCGCGGGGGCAGAGAGGGGACGGCGGTGGCGGCGGATGAGGTCGGCGACGGTCTCTTTCGGGGCGCGGGAGAGACTGTCGGGCATGCGGACAGTATCGGATCGAGGTCCGGAATTTTCAAGGATAATTCGGACAATAGTCCGGAATATGGTCCTGCCGCGCGGGGCGCCGTGGAGGGCCTTGCGGGGCGGGAGATCCTTCGCCTTCGGCTCAGGATGACATGAAGGCCGGGAGTGGTCGTTCTTTCACCGACGCTCCCGGACATTGCTTCGCAATGTCCTGACGCTACCGGGCAGAGCTTTGCTCAGCCCAGCCCTGCCGCTAACTGGCGATAACAGGCCGCGCGAAGCGCGGCCTGTTATCGCCCACCCTTCATTAACTCATCCCACTCCAGCACGCGGTAGACGCGGAAGACGGTCTTGCGGTCGACGTCGAACTCCTTGGCCGGGCGGTACTGGCCGAGCTTGAGGCGGTTGCCGGAGATGCCGACCAGGAGCTTGACCACGGTCTGGCGCACGCTCGAGCCGGCGATCGGCCTGAACTCGACCACGACATGGTCGTTGACGCTGGGGGCGCGGTCGCGCTCGACGTAGATCAGGCTGTTGGGCTTGCGCCACGGCCACATCGAATCGCCCACCACGTTCAGCGCGAAGACGTCGCCGCGGCCGAGGATTCCGGGCGGCCGCGCCACATGGTCGATCACGGTGCCGTTCATCTCGAACTCGCCGTTGCCATCGCCGCCCATCGCGGTGCCGTAGAGCGGCACGTCGTGCAGCATGTGGCCGATCATCGGCCGCGGCGGCGCGTCGAAGGCGGGCGCGACGTTGCCCGCGATGTCGCCGGGCGCCATCCCAGCGCCGCTCTCGTCGGCGGTCTCGCCCTGCAGCTCGGCCACGCCGACGGCACGGCCGGTCTTGCGCGCGGCGCCGGCGGCCAGCCGCGCATAGGTCTTGTCGGTCAGCGTCTTGGCGCCGGTCGGATCGTCTAAAAACTTGCGCAGCGTGCCGTCACCCAGGCCGGAGAGGGTTTCCCACTGGGCGACGTTGAGGCCGGCTCCCTCCATAAAGCGGCGGAGCGCGCGGCGGCGTTGGTTGGCGTCGAAGGCCATGCCGGCATTGTGACAGGTTCAGGAATAGAATCCGAGAGGAGTTTTTTCCGGAGTCCGTCTTGTGTGGGAAAATAATCCGGATATGCTTCCGGTTCATGACCTCGCCCACGACCCTCGCCGTCGCCCGTGTCCGCCGCTGGCTCGCCGCCACGAAGATGCCGCGCGGCGAGGTCGCGGCCCGCGCCGGGGTCGACGAGAAGACGCTGCGGCTGGCCGCGCGGCCCGGCTGGAATCCGACGGCCAACACGCTGGCCCGGCTCGAAGCGCTGATCCCGCCGGAGTGGACGTGATGCGCCGCACCGACATCAAGCGCCGCGCGCCCGCGTCCGCCACCACATTCGTGCCGGCGCATCCGCTGCTGGTCGAGGATGCGCGCGACTGCCTGGGCTTCGAGCGCGAGGCCGGGTTCTCGGCCCGCGCCGCGCGCCTGGCGACGCGCGACATGCTGGCCGACCGGGCGCGCGAACTGGGCATCGCCGAGCGCGACGTCGAGCGGGCGGTCGATGCGGCGCTGGCGGAAGCCGTTCAGCCCGCGGCGCGGGCCGCGAGGTGACGCTCGGCGGTTTCGAGGTGATGGATCATCGGCACCAGCGTCTCGCGCACCCGCTCGTCGCGCAGGGTGGCGTCGAGCCAGGCGGCCAGCGCCGCCGGATCCTGCGCCGAGTTCTCGGGGACGCGGAACTGCGTGCGGGCGGCGTGGAACGCCCAGCGCGCGCGCTCCAGCACGTCGAGATCGTCGAGACTGTCGACCAGGTCCTCGAAATCGGTGTGGATCTCGCCCGCGTCGCCGATCCGTCGCAGCACGCTGCGCGTCGCCTCGAAGCACGGCGTACCCGGGTGCAGCCCATCGGCGGCGAAGCGCGGATTGACGAGCAGCGTCTCCAGTTCCAGCAGCAGCATGCGCAGGCGCCCGACATGCAGCGCCGCGACCGCGGCGCGGCGACGGCGGCGCGCATGGTCGGTCCACCGGCCGACCGCCCAGCTGCTGAACACGCTGATGCCGGTGACGAGGATCGCCGCGCCGGTCAGCAGGAAGGCGGTGCGCACGTCGCCGCCGGCATGCGTGGCGCCGGTCGCGACGGCGAGGCAGAAGCCCGCCACGAGGCCGAGACTCGCGGGCGCGGCGATGCGTTTCATCCCGTCGCGCCATCCGGACACGGGCAGCGGCGCATCGGCGGACGTGCCGACGCCGCCGCTTCCGGCAGTGGTCGTTCCCAATCTCATGCGGATTCCCCAATCCCCGCGTCCAGACAAGCACCGCACCGCGGCGGAGTCGAGGGGGGTATCCTCACACCGCTCGGGACAATGTCATTTTTCCCCGAGCCAGACCGGCCACATGCCCTTGCGCGCTTTGCGGGCCTCGAACTCGGCATCGGCGTAGCGCTGGCTGGCGCGCGGCTCCCAGGCCAGCGCGTCCTCCAGCTCGTGGCCCCAGGCGACGCCCGAGGCCAGCATCGCGCCGCCGAGATCGACCGGCTGGGCCTCGTCGAGCGCGCATTGCGCCACCAGGCGGCACTCGGAATCGAAGCGCGCGATGCGGCACTTCACCTTGTGGCCGGCGCGCGCCAGCAGGTCCTCGAGCGTTGCGCGGGCCCGCATGCCGCCCACCGTCTCGGCCTTCGCCGCGTCGCGCAGCGCCGGCGCCTGCAGGCCCCACAGCCTGAGCGGCGCCTTCAGCCCGACGCCGCCCAATTGCTCGCCGTCGATCGCATAGGCCTGGCCCGACCAGCTCTGCGGCAGCGCGCCGGCACTGGCGCAGGCAGCGGGCTTCGCCGCGGCAGCGGGCGGCGCGGCGACTGGAGTCGCGGGTTTGGTCTGCGCGAGCGCGGGGCCAGCGAACAGCGCCAGCGCGAGCGGGAGAAGCACGGATCTTTTCATGCGCCGACGGTGGCGCGGGTTTGCGGCGACGACAAGGCCGCGCGGAGGACCGACATGCCGAACGACATCGCAACGACACCTGCGAGCCGCGGCGAGCCCGCGCGA
>OFDN01002013.1_pt1 | contig 11988 bp, 12 predicted proteins | sample 1520971 | NCBI WGS metagenome assembly OFDN01 (sample SAMEA94257418, study PRJEB24077) | hot springs metagenome | biome: Aquatic biome; feature: Geographical feature; material: Water | place: India | collected 2012-06-12 | depth 5 m | reverse complement strand
GGAGCCCCGGGGCCCCAGGCGAGCCGGCGGCCGCCAGGCCGTCGCACAGGCCGGTGGCAATGGCCAGCACATTCTTCACCGCGCCGCCCACTTCCACGCCCACGGGGTCGGCCGAGGTGTACACCCGCAGCGCGTCGCTGTGAAAGGCCTGCACCATCGCCTCGCCCAAGGCGGCGTCGAAGCTGGCGGCCACCAGCGCCGTGGGCTGGCCGCGCGCCACCTCTTCCGCAAAGCTGGGGCCGGACAACACGCCCGAGGCGGCGCCCGGCCGCAAGGCCTGCGCCACCTCATGGCCGAGCAGCCCGGTGCCGGCCTCGAAACCCTTGCACAGCCACACCACGCGCGCGCCGGGCGGCACGCGCTGCAGCATCTCGCGCAGGCTGGCCATGGGCGTGGCGACCACCACCAAGCTATTGGTGCCCGCCGGCTGCAGGCAGCGGTCGATGTCGGCTTCGTACTCCAGCGAGGCCGGCAGCGCGATGCCGGGCAGGTAGCGCTCGTTGCGGCCGCTGGCGGCCACCTGGGCCAGGTGCGCGGCATCGCGGCCCCACAGCATCACGCGGTGGCGCCCGGCCGCCTGTGCGGCCAGCGCGGTGCCCCAGGCACCGGCGCCCAGCACGGCGATGTTCAAGCGCATGGCAGCGCCCTCACGCCGCACCCGGGGCTCAGTTCAGGCTGGTGATGATGCCCGAGCCGTTCGCGCCGGCTTGCTGCTGCTGCTGGGCTTCGAACATGGCCTGGAAATTGACTTCCGACAGCACCACCGGCGGGAAGCCGGCGCGGGTGCAGACGTCGGAGACGATGGCGCGCAGGTACGGGTACACCATGCCGGGGCAGGCGATGCCGATGATGGCCTGCATCTGGTCCTGCGGCAGGTTGCGGATCTCGAAGATGCCGGCTTGCTTGGCCTCGATCAGGAACAGCGTCTTCTCGCCGATCTTGGTGGTGACGGTGGCCGTCACGCAGACCTCGAACACGCCCTCGGCGATCGGCTCGGCCGACACGCCCAGGTTGATGTCGACCTGCGGCTGGACCTGCTGCTCGCGCAGGATCTGCGGCGAGTTGGGTTGCTCCAGCGACAGGTCCTTCAGGTACATGCGCTGGATCTGGAACACGGGGGTCAGTTCTTGCTCGGCCATGGTGAGTTCATCCAAGAAAACAAAACCCGCAGGCTGCGGGCTTGATCGCGGATTATGGCGTGCGCGAATGACGCCCCGTGCGGGGCCGCTCAGGCGCCCAGCAGGGGCAGCAGGCCGCCGGCGCGGTCCAGCGCGATGAGGTCGTCGCAGCCACCCACGTGCTTGTCGCCGATGAAGATCTGCGGCACCGTGCGGCGGCCGGTGAGCTCGATCATCGTGTCCCGTTCGGCCGGCTGCAGGTCGATGCGGATCTCGTCGATCTCCTTCACGCCGCGCTGCGCAAGCAGCTGCTTGGCGCGGATGCAGTAAGGGCAGACCTGGGTGGTGTACATGCGGACGGTGTTCATGACGCGATTGTCATGAAGTGCCGCCCCGCGGGCAGCACCCCCGGCCAAAGCCTCATGCGCCGTGCAGGCTCTGGCCGGTGTTCAGGCCGATTTCTCGATCGGCAGGCTGGCATCGCGCCAGGCGTTCAGGCCGCCCACCACGGTGCGCACGTCGGCATAGCCGGCCTTGCGCAGCATGCCCGCGGCCCGGTTGACGTTGACGCCCGGACCCCCGATGACCAGCAGCGGCAGTGTCTTGTTGGCCGGCAGGCCCTTGGGCGCGGATTCCAGCGTGGACAGCGGCACGTTGCGCGCGCCGATGGCATGGCCGGCGGCATAGGCCGCGGCTTCGCTGACGTCGATCAGCGTGGCCTTCTCGCGGTTGATGAGGCGTACCGCCTCACCGGTGGGCACGGCGTTGGGGCCGCCGCCGGCCGCAGCCTGCTTCAGCGTGGGCAGCATCAACAACCCGCCGGAGACGATGGCGACGAGCACGAGGTACCAATTGGCGATCAGGAATTGCACGGGTGGGCCAGCAGGGAGCGAAAGACGCGAATTATAGAATTCGCCCCCTTTCCTCCCTCTGCCCCTCGGGCCCGACCGCGCCATGTACAAGCTCGTGCTGATCCGCCACGGCGAATCCACCTGGAACCTCGAGAACCGCTTCACCGGTTGGACCGACGTGCCGCTGACCGCCACCGGCGTGGCCCAGGCCCAGCAGTCGGGCGACCTGCTGCGCGAGGCCGGTTACGAGTTCGACGTGGCCTACACCTCGGTGCTCAAGCGCGCCATCTGGACGCTGTGGCACTGCCTGGACCGCATGGACCGCACGTGGCTGCCGGTGGTCAAGGACTGGCGCCTGAACGAGCGCCACTACGGCGGCCTGCAGGGCCTGAACAAGGCCGAGACGGCCAAGCAGTACGGCGACGAGCAGGTGCTGGTCTGGCGCCGCAGCTACGACACGCCGCCGCCGGCACTGGAAGCGGGCGATCCGCGCAGCGAGCGCGGCGACCTGCGCTACGCGCAGCTCGACCCCGCCCAGGTGCCGCTGACCGAATGCCTCAAGGACACCGTGGCCCGCGTGCTGCCGCTGTGGCACGAGACGCTGGCACCGGCCATCCAGAGCGGCCAGCGCATCGTCATTGCGGCGCACGGCAACAGCATCCGCGCGCTGGTGAAGTACCTGGACAACATCAGCGACGACGACATCGTGGGCCTCAACATCCCCAACGGCATTCCGCTGGTGTACGAGCTGGACGCCGACCTGAAGCCCATCAAGAGCTACTACCTGGGCGACGCCGAAGCCGCCGCCAAGGCCGCCGCGGCCGTGGCCGCACAAGGCAAGAAGAGCTGATCTTCAGCCGCGCTGCAGCGCCTGCTCGACCTGCTGCTGCAACGCCGCCGCCAGCGCCCGCCGGTCGGCATGGGCGCTGGCCTGCGAAGGCAGCCAGCGCACCCGCACCGTGAGGCCGCGAGCACTCACGATGTTCCACACGCTCTGCAGCAGCGTGGTGTTGCCGACGAACTCCGCCGCCGGGCTCACCGCATGCAGCGGGTCGGCATAGCGCAGCACCGCCGGCTGGATCGGCGTGGCGGTGGTGATCGCCGCATGCAGCAGGTTGGCATGGAAGGGCAGCACGCCCTGCCCGTCGGAGGTGGTGCCTTCGGGAAACACCGCCACGCACTGGCCGGCCTGCAAGGCCTCGGCCATCTGGTGCACCACGCGCAGTGCATCCCGCTTGCTGGCACGCTCGATGAACAAGGTGCCCACGCTGCGCACCAGCCAGCCGACCACCGGCCAGCCCAGCACGTCGGCCTTGGAGACGAAGCGAGCCTGCGGGCAGCAGGCATGCAGCGCGGCAATGTCCAGCCAGGACACATGGTTGGCCACCACCAGGCCGGCACCCGCGCGCGGATGGCCTTCCACCACCAGCGCGACGCCCAGCGCCTTCAGCACGCCGGCTGACCAGCGTTGGATCTCGCGGTGCCGACCGGCCGCGTCCAGCGACGGGAACTTCAGCGCAACGATGGCCACGCCCTTGAGCAGCTGCAGCAGCGCCCGCAGCAGCCGCCAGGCCGCGCGTGGCGCACTCACCCTCGGGAAGCTCAAGCGGCGGCCGTGCTGTCTTCGTAGGCCACCGTGCCGGCCACCAATGTGGCCTTGACGCGGCCCGGCAGCTCGAAGCCGGTGTGCTCGGGCGCGAACGGCGTGTGCTTGCCCTGGCTCTTCAGGGCGGAGGGCTTGGCCTGCCAGCGCTCGTCGAGGTCGAACACGCACACGTCGGCCACGCCGCCTTCCACCAGCCGGCCGGCACTGGCCGACAGCGAACCCAGCGAGGCGCCCAGCGCCCTCACCGGCTCGCTGGTGATGGTGGCCAGCGCACGCAGCAGGCCGGCGCCGCTGTCCTCGCCCCACTTCAACGCCAGCGGCAGGAGAAGCTCCAGCCCGGTGGCGCCGGGCGTGGCCTCGGCGAAGGGCAGCGTCTTCTCGTCCGCGCTCACCGGGTTGTGGTCGCTGACCAGCGCGTCCAGCGTGCCGTCGGCCAGCGCGGCGCGCAGCGCATCGCGGTCGCGGCCCTGGCGCAGCGGTGGCGTGACGCGCATCGCGGAATTGAAGTAGCCGATGTCCACATCCGTCAGGTGCAGCGAGTTGATGCTGACGTCGGCGGTGATGGGCAGGCCCTCGGCCTTGGCCGCGCGCACCAGCGCCACGCCGGCCGCGCTGGAGATGCGGCACAGGTGCACCCGCGCGCCGGTGGAACGCACCAGCTCAAACAGCGTGTGCAGCGCAATGCTCTCGGCCATGGCCGGCACGCCCGACAGGCCCAGCCGCGTGGCCACGGCGCCGCTGGCGGCCACGCCCTTGCCCAGCCACGCATCCTGCGGGCGCACCCACACGGTATAGCCATAGGTGGCGGCATAGAGCAGCGCACGCTGCATCACCAGCGTATCGGCGATGGGCACCTCGGCCTGCGAGAAACCGACGCAGCCGGCTTCGGTCAGCTCGGCCATCTCGGTCAGCACCTCGCCGGCCAAGCCGCGGGTGAGCGCACCCAGCGGAAACAGTCGGCAGCGGCTCAGCTTGCGGGCGCGGAACTTCAGCATCTCCACCAGGCCGGGCTCGTCCAGCGCGGGGTCGGTGTCGGGCGGGCACACCAGGCTGGTGACGCCGCCGGCGGCCGCCGCGGCCAGCTCGCTTTCCAGCATGCCTTCGTGCTCGTGGCCGGGCTCGCGCAGGCGGGCCGCCAGGTCGACCAGGCCGGGCGCGACGATGCGGCCGGTGGCGTCGATGCGGCGGTCGGCCGCGAAGTCGCCGGCCTTGCCGATGGACACGATGCGGTCGGAGGCGATGGCGATGTCGGTGACTTCGTCGCGGCCCGAGGCCGGGTCGATCACGCGGCCGTTCTGGATCAGGATCTTCATGCCTCGTTCCCAGCAATGATGCTCATGACCGCCATGCGCACCGCGATGCCGAAGGTCACTTGCGGAAGGATCACGCTCTGCGTGCCGTCGGCCACGGTGGAGTCGATCTCCACGCCGCGGTTGATCGGCCCCGGGTGCATCACGATGGCGTCGGGCTTGGCCAGCGCCAGCTTCTCGGGCGTGAGGCCGAAGCTCTTGAAGAACTCGCCGGCGCTGGGCAGCATCGCGCCGCTCATGCGCTCGTTCTGCAGCCGCAGCATGATGATCACGTCGGCATCACGGATGCCCTCGGCCATGTCGTGGCACACCCGCACGCCCATCTGCGCCAGGTCGGCCGGCACCAGCGTCTTGGGGCCCACCGCGCGGATCTCGGGCACGCCCAGGGTGGTGAGTGCATGGATGTCGGAGCGGGCCACGCGCGAATGCACGATGTCGCCCACCACCGCGACCGTGAGGTTGCGGAAGTCCTTCTTGAAGTGCCGGATGGTGTACATGTCCAGCAGGCCCTGCGTGGGGTGCGCATGGCGGCCGTCGCCGGCATTGACCACATGCACGTGCGGCGCGCAGTGCTGGGCGATCAGGTAGGGCGCGCCGCTTTCGCTGTGTCGCACCACGAACATGTCGGCATGCATGGCCGACAGGTTGGCGATGGTGTCCAGCAGGCTCTCGCCCTTGGCGGTGCTGCTGCGCGCGATGTCCAGGTTGAGCACGTCGGCCGACAGCCGCTTGGCCGCGATCTCGAAGGTGGTGCGGGTGCGGGTGCTGTTCTCGAAGAACAGGTTGAACACGCTCTTGCCGCGCAGCAGCGGCACCTTCTTCACGTCGCGGTCGTTCACGCTGAGGAAGGTGCCCGCGGTGTCCAGGATCTGCGTGACGACGTCGCGCGGCAGGCCCTCGATGGACAGCAGGTGGATCAGCTCGCCGTGCTTGTTGAGTTGCGGATTCTTCATGCGTGTCACTCCCCGGCCCCGGTCGCTTCCACCGCGAAGCGCAGCCGCCCGTCGTCGTGACGGGCCAGCGACAGGCGCTGCGTGGCCGGCAGCGTGAGCCGCGCGGCGGCATAGGCCGCTTGTATAGGCAACTCGCGCCCGCCGCGGTCCACCAGCACCGCCAGCGTCACGCTGGCCGGGCGGCCGAAGTCGAACAGCTCGTTGACCACCGCGCGGATGGTGCGGCCGGTGTAGAGCACGTCGTCCACCAGCACGATGTGCTTGCCGTCGATCTCGAAAGGCAGCCGGGTGGCGTCGACGCCGGCGGCCATGCCGCGCTGGCCGAAGTCGTCGCGGTGCAGGGCGCTGGAGATCACGCCGTGCTCGCCGGGCAGGCCCAGGTCGGCCTGCAGCCGCTCGGCCAGCCAGGCGCCGCCGGACCACACGCCCACCAGCACCGCGCCGGGCTGCAGCAGCCCGCGCACGCCGTTGCGCAGCTCGGCATAAAGCGCCTCGGCGTCGAGGGACAGAGTACTCATGGTTGGGCTCTCAGAAACTGGTCAAGGATGGTCGCGGCCGAGGCCGCATCCACGTCGGCGGCGCCGCCGGCCAGGGCCTCGGTGGTGCTGTAGCGCTCGTCCACCTCGTGCACCGGCAAGCGCAGCCGGCCATGCAGCTGGCGGGCGAAGCGCTGCGCGCGGCGGGTATTGTCGTGCGGCGTGCCGTCGGGGTGCAGCGGCACGCCCACCACCAGCGCATCGGGCTGCCACTCGCGCACCAGCTTCTCGATGGCGGCAAAGCGCGCGTCGCCCTCGGCCGCGATGGTCTTCAGCGGCGTGGCACTGCGCAGCAGCGTGTTGCCGCTGGCCACGCCCACGCGGCGCGTGCCGTAGTCGAAAGCGAGAAAGGAACGGGTGGCGGGCGGCGCAGGGCGGGGGGCGTCGGGCTGGTCGCTCACGCGTGCCCCGCCTCCCCGCTCAGCATGCGCGGGTCGATGCCCAGCAGCGACAAGGCCTTGTCGTAGCGCTGCGCGATCGGCGTGTCGAAGATGACTTCGGGCGTGGCATTGACGGTCAGCCAGCCGTTGCGGCCGATCTCTTCCTCGAGCTGGCCGGCGCCCCAGCCGCTGTAGCCCAGCGTGACCAGGATCTTGCGCGGGCCGGCACCGTTGGACAGCGCTTCCAGCACGTCCTTGCTGGTGGTCATCTCGAGCTCGCCGCCGGGGATGGCCATGGTGGAGTTGTAGTGGCCGCCGCTGCCGGAGAGCTTCTCGTGCAGCACGAAGCCGCGCTCGGTCTGCACCGGGCCGCCGAAGTACACCGGCGCGTCGGCCAGGTCTTCGCGCTCCAGCGGCAGCTCCACCTTCTCGAACAGGTTGCGCAGCTTGATGTCGATCGGCTTGTTGATCACCAGGCCCAGCGCACCGCGTTCGGTGTGCTCGCACAGGTACACCACGGCGCCGACGAAGTTCTCGTCGGCCATGCCGGGCATGGCGATCAGGAACTGATTCGTGAGATTGATGCGGGCGCTGTCGGCCATGCGGGGGATTCTAGTGCGGCCCGACCGGTGCTATGGCGGGCCCGATAATCGCCAAGGCCTTCCCGCCCCTGCTGCCCACCCCATGACCGCGCCTGCCGACTCCGTACCCACCGACCGCTTCTTCGCGCTGCTGGCCGAGAGCCTGGCCGCGGGCACGCTGGCCAAGCTGGTGCTGGGCAAGTACCACGGCCCCGAGGCCGACCTGCAGCGGCTGACCGCGCGGCCGGTGCTGCTGCGCGGCCAGCCGCACCTGAGCTTCGTCTACACCCATCGCACCAAGGACATCACCAAGAACCACCCGGTGGACGAGGCGATGGCGCTGCTGCGCGGGCTCGCCGGCCCGGCCTTCGGCCACGCCCACCTGCTGACCACCGCGGAAGACGTGCAGCTGCTGTTCAGCCGCAAGGGCAAGCCCGCGCTGGTACGCCGGCCCACCGCGCAACCGCGCGAAGCCGCCGTGGCGCATGACCGCGAGAAACACCGCTTCCTCGACCTCGGCCGGCCCTTCCTGCGCGAGCTGGGCGTGACCGACGCGCAGCACAAGCTGGTGCCGGCAATGTCGCGCAAGTGGAAGCAGATCAACAAGTTCGTCGAGGTGCTGGACCATGCCTTCGACGGCAGTGCGCTGGCACAGGGCAGCGCGCCGGTGAAGGTGCTGGACTTCGGCTCCGGCAAGGGCTACCTCACCTTCGCGGTGCACGACTACCTGACCCACACCCGCGGCCGGCCCGCCGAGGTCACCGGCGTCGAGCTGCGCGAGGACATGGTGCAGCTGTGCGAAGGCGCGGCCCGCAAGCTCGATTTGGCCGGGCTGCACTTCAAGCTCGGCGACGTGGGCAGCATCGAGACCGGCCTCACCGACGTGATGATCGCGCTGCATGCCTGCGACACCGCCACCGACCATGCGCTGCACCGCGGCATCACGGCCGGCGCTTCCATCATCCTCAGCGCGCCCTGCTGCCACAAGCAGATCCGCCCGCAGATGAAGAGCCCGGCGCTGCTGCAGCCGATGCTGCAGCACGGCATCCACCTGGGCCAGCAGGCCGAGATGGTGACCGACAGCCTGCGCGCGCTGCTGCTGGAAGCGCATGGCTATGCCACGCAGGTGTTCGAGTTCATCTCGCTGGAGCACACCAGCAAGAACAAGATGATCCTGGCGGTCAAGCGCCCCGGCCTGCCGGCGGCGAAGCGGGAGGCGCTGCGGGCGCAGATCGCGGAGATCAAGGCCTTCTACGGCATCCGCGAGCACTGCCTGGAGACGCTGCTCGACGCCCGCAGCCCGGCGCCCGAGGCCACGCCCGCATGAAGGCGCTGGATGCGGCGCTGATGTGGTTCCGGCGCGACCTGCGGGCGGAGGACAACGCCGCCCTCTTCCATGCGCTGAAGGCAGCGCGCCAGGTGCATTGCGTGTTCATCTTCGACAGCACGATCCTGGACGAACTGCCGCGCGCCGACCGCCGGGTGGAGTTCATCCGCGACAGCCTGGTGGGCCTGGACGCCCAGCTGCGCTCGATGGCCGCCGCACACGGCGTGGACGGCGCCGGCCTGATCGTGCGCCACGGCGTGGCGGTGCAGGAGCTGCCGCGGCTGGCCGACCAGCTGCATGTGCAGGCCGTCTACACCAACCACGACGACGAGCCCTATGCGCTGGAGCGCGATGCCAAGGTGCGCGGCGCGCTGGCCAACCTGGGCATCAGCTTCCACACCAGCAAGGACCATGTGGTGTTCGAGCGCTCGGAGGTGCTGACCGCCACCGGCAGCCCGTACAGCGTGTTCACACCCTACAAGAACGCCTGGCTGAAGAAGGTCGACGACTTCTACCTCAGCGCCTACCCCGTCTCGCGCCATGCCGGTGCGCTGGCACCGCGGCCCGATGGCGATTGCTCCGAGGTGCCTTCGCTGGAGGACATCGGCTTCCAGCGCACCAACCTGCATGAACTCAAGCTGCCCAGCGGGCCGGTGGGCGCGCTGGAGCTGATGGCCGACTTCCGCGAACGGATGGACCGCTACGACGACGCCCGCAACTATCCGTCGGTGAAGGGGCCGAGCTACATGGGTCCGCACCTGCGCTTCGGCACGGTGTCGGTGCGGCAGCTGGCGCGCGAGGCGCATGCGCTGGCGGGCCAGGGCTCGCGGGGCGCGGCCACCTGGTTGTCGGAGCTGATCTGGCGCGACTTCTACCACCAGATCCTCCACCACCATCCGCATGTGGTGGGCCATGCCTACAAGCCCGAATTCGACGCCATCAAGTGGGACCACGGCAAGGCCGCCGACGCGCTGTTCGCCGCCTGGTGCGAAGGCCGCACCGGCTACCCGCTGGTGGACGCGGCCATGCACCAGCTGAACCAGACCGGCTACATGCACAACCGGCTGCGCATGGTGACGGCCAGCTTCCTGTGCAAGGACCTGGGCATCGACTGGCGCCGCGGCGAGGCCTACTTCGCGCTGCACCTGAACGACTACGACCTGGCCGCCAACAACGGCGGCTGGCAGTGGGCCGCTTCCACCGGCTGTGATGCGCAACCCTACTTCCGCATCTTCAACCCGGTGTCGCAGAGCGAGAAGTTCGATGCGGACGGCAAGTTCATCCGCCGTTACCTGCCGCCACTGGCGCGGCTGCCCGACAAGCTGATCCACGCGCCGTGGCTGGCCACGCCGATCGAGCTGGCCGCAGCGGGCGTGACGCTGGGCAAGGACTACCCGCGCCCGGTGGTGGACCACAACGAGGCGCGGGCCAGGACCCTGGAGCGCTTCTCGGTGGTGAAACGCCCCGCATGAAGCGGGGCGGCCGGGCGGGGCCGAGTCACCCGGGCTGCGAAGCCTCGGCCGCGTAGCGCGCCACCAGGGCCAGCAGCTGCTCTTCCGAGTAGGGCTTGCCCAGGTAGTGGTCCACGCCCAGCTCGGCCGCCACGTCGCGGTGCTTCTGGGCGATGCGCGAGGTGATCATCACCACCGGCAGGTCGCGCAGGCGCTCGTCGGCGCGAAGGTTGCGCACCAGGTCGAAGCCGTCCATGCGCGGCATCTCGATGTCGGTTAGCAGCACCGCGGGGCGCTCGCCGGCCAGCTTCTCCAGGCCTTCCAGCCCGTCCTTGGCCAGCGCCACGCGGTAGCCCTCGCGCTGCAACAGCCGCTGCGTCACGCGGCGCACCGTCAGCGAATCGTCCACCACCAGCACCAGCGGCGCCAGCGGTGCGACGGGTGCCGCAGCCGAGGCGGCCGGCTGGCCGCCCTGCCCCGCCTCGCGTGCGGCGGCCTGGGCACCGTCGCCGTACAGGCTGGCCAGCGCAACCGGGTTGTAGATCAGCGTCGGCGCGCCGGAGGCCAGCAGCGTGACGCCCACCAGGCCCGGCAGCCGCGAGAGCTGCGCGCCCAGGTTCTTGACCACCACCTCGTGGTTGCCTACCACCTCGTCCACATGCAGCACCACGCGCTGCTGCGCGCTGCGGATCACCACCACCGCCTGCGTGCGTGACGCGTCCACGCCGCGCGGGCTGCCGTGCAGCAGGGCGCCCAGCCAGAAGAAGGGCAGCCCCTGGTCGCCGACCTGGCATTGCCCGCTGGCATAGGCCTGCGCCACCTCGGCAGCGGGCACGCGGCGCACCGCCTCCACCAGCGGCGAGGGCACGGCCACCGTCAGCTCGCCGGCACGCAGCATCACCACCTGCGTCACCGCGGTGGTCAGCGGCAGCACCAGGCGGAAGCTGGTGCCCTGGCCCCAACTCGTCGCGGTCTCGATGCGGCCGCCCATGGCCACGACCTCGCTGCGCACCACGTCCATGCCCACGCCGCGGCCGGCCAGCTCGGTCACTTCGCGGGCGGTGGTCAGGCCGGGCGCGAACACCAGCTGCGCCAGCTCGCCATCGCTCACCGCCGCGTCAGGGCCGATCAGCCCCAGCTCCATGCCGCGCTGGCGCAGGCCCAGCAGGTCGAGACCGCCGCCATCGTCGCGCACCTCCACGCCCACCTCGTTGCCCGCATGGCTGAGCGAGACGGTGATGCGGCCCACCGGGTCCTTGCCCCGCTGCGCCCGCAGCTCGGCCGGCTCGATGCCGTGCACCACGCAGTTGCGCAGCAGGTGCTCGAAGGCACCCGTCATGCGGTCCAGCACGCCACGGTCCACCTCGATGGCACCGCCGACGATGTCCAGCCGCACCTGCTTGCCGGTCTCCTTGCTGGCCTGGCGCACCACGCGGTAGAGGCGATCGGCGATGCCCTCGAACTCCACCATGCGGGTGCGCAGCAGGTCGTCCTGCAGGTCGCGCGTGAGGCGGCCCTGCGCGGCCAGCTCGTCCTCGGCGGTCTGCAGGCTGCGCTGCAGGCTGCGCTGCACCGTGGCCACGTCGTTGACCGACTCGGCCATCATCCGCGTGAGCTCCTGGAAGCGCGTGAAGCGGTCCATCTCCAGCGGATCGAAGCTCTGCGCGGCCTTGGCCGCCTCGATGCGCGAGCTGATCTGCGTCTCGGCCTGCAGCTCCAGGTCACGCAGCTGGCGGCGCAGGCGCTCCAGGTTCTCGGTCAGGTCGCCCAGCGAATGCTTCATCGTCACCAGCTCGGTGTCGATGCGCGAGCGGGTGATCGACACCTCGCCGGCATGGTTGACCAGCCGGTCCAGCAGCGGCGCGCGCACGCGCA
>OFDN01002012.1_pt1 | contig 11989 bp, 8 predicted proteins | sample 1520971 | NCBI WGS metagenome assembly OFDN01 (sample SAMEA94257418, study PRJEB24077) | hot springs metagenome | biome: Aquatic biome; feature: Geographical feature; material: Water | place: India | collected 2012-06-12 | depth 5 m | reverse complement strand
TGGTTTTCCAGCGGCGCTCCCGGCCGCCGCTGAAGTTGCGCCAGGCTTTCGCGCCCCTCATAGGCTTCGCCTGTAGCGAAGACGGAATCGAGAAACTCGTAATAGCCTTGGCCGGCCAGCTCAGGCAGCGCCTCTCGGATCGGCTTGCCGGCGATGTCGCGGTGGCCGATCAACTGCCCATAGGCGGCGTTGTACATCTGAAAACAGTGGTCCGGGCCCGACAGAATGGCGACGAAGCCCGGCGCCTGCATGAACATCTCGACCAGGCGATTGCGTTCCTTCTCCAGGCGACGGTTGTCCTCCTGCACCGACTGAGCGCGCCGCAGAACGGAACCGCCGACGATGGCATCGAGGGCCGTGGTCGGTTCGTCGCGCGGGGCGGCCGGGAACAGGTCCGTGATATCCATCGTGTGCTGAAGCAGAAGGACGACCTCGCCCTCGGCGTTGAGCAGCGGCGTATGGGTGGCGCTCCAGATCCGCTCCTCGAACACCTCCCGGCGATCATCCAGGCGTCGTGGGAGCGAATAGCGGACGAGGGCCAGATGGTCGCGCTGTCGGGTGTCGCGCGCCTTTTCAAGTGAGGCCCTGACCTGCCGGACGTTTTCGGGCGCCTCCTGCCCCGGCCCGGAATCGAAGGCCTGAAACAGCGGTCGACCCAGGAGATCGGGCCGATTCGAACGGGTGACGTCCAAATAGGCCTGATTGACGTCGAAGATCCGCAAATCCGGGGTGAGCAACAGATAGGGATTGGGCGAAGCTGCAAACGCGGTCGCCAAATCGGCGATCGACGCGCCCTGTGTCAGAAGTTCAGTCAAGCCACGCCCCAGTCGAACCGGGCCTAAACGCCCACCTGACGAAAAGGTTCACGCCAGCACAAATCATTTTCGGATCGTCATTGGCCCGTCGAGGGAATTTGCTAAGGACGGGACATGACAATCGCCGGCGCCTTGGCCACCCTCTCCCTGATGATCGCTCAACCCACAGACCGGCCCGCCGACGATCCGCCTCTGATCCGGATCGACCAGGGCGAGCTGACGGGGGTGGCGGACGGCGACATCGCCGCCTTCAAGAACATTCCCTACGCCGCCCCGCCGGTCGCAGAGATGCGGTGGCGGCCGCCGGGGACGGCCCCGCGATGGGAAGGCCGTCGCGACGCCTCGACCTATGGGCCGATCTGTATCCAGGCCACGCCGCAGGGCGATCCCGGCGTCGGCCCGCTCCCGATGAGCGAGGACTGCCTGAACCTGAACGTCTGGCGCCCTCTTGATACGGCTGAGCCGGCGCCGGTGATGGTGTGGATCCATGGCGGCGGACTGGTGAACGGCTCGGGCACGGCCGCGCTCTACGACGGGTCGCACTTGGCGCGTCAGGGCATGGTGGTGGTCACGCTCAACTATCGCCTGGGACGGCTGGGCTTCTTTGATCACCCCGCCCTAGCGGCCGAACGGCCGGCCGACGAGCCGGCGGGCAACTATGGCGTCATGGACGTCATCGCCGCCCTGAGATGGGTAAAGGCCAATATCGCCGCCTTCGGCGGCGACCCCGACAACGTCACCATATTCGGGGAATCCGCCGGCGGCGCCATGGTGACCCGTCTGATGATCTCGCCTCCGGCGCGTGATCTGTTCGCCCGGGCCGTCGTTCAGTCCGGACTGGGGCGTGAGTTGCAGACGCCCCTGGATCGACGCGGCGCCTTTGACCTGCCGTCCGCCCGCGAACGGGGCGAGGTTTGGGCGCACGGTCATAATCTGATGACGGCGGCTGATCTGCGGTCGGCGCCGGTCGAACTGCTGCTGACGCCTGCGCCCGTCTTCGCCAACGGCGACCTGACCCTGATCGACGGCAGGATCGTGCCTTCGACCGTCGAGGCGGCCTTCCGCGCCGGGCTGCAGTCGCCGGCGCCCTTGATCATCGGGACCAACAGCGCCGAATTCTGGTGGATGAAGCCCACCGACCGCAACGGCTACGGCATGATCGACGACGACATGACCTGGCTGGAACGTGCCCAGATCATCCAGGCCTATGGCGGAGAGGCCGGGTTTGACCGCGGTTTCATCACCGACGCCGTATTCTCCGAACCCGCACGGCTGCTGGCGCGGCTGCACGCCGCTGCGGGACGACCCGCCTATCTCTATCGGTTCGACATTTCCTCGCCGGACAATCCCGAACCGCACGGCGGCGCCACCCATGCGATCGAGCGACCCTATGTCTTCGGAACGCTGTCGCTTCTGCCCTATCCGGTGCGGCCGGTGGATCAGGCCGCGTCCCAGGCCATGACGGGCTATTGGACCAGCTTCGCCCGCTCCGGCGATCCGAACGGAGTGGGCCGGCCCGACTGGCCGATGGCGGCCGGAACGGGGAATCCGACGTTGCTGCTGCTTCGGAACGACGGTCCCGTCGCCGTTCCGACCCCGGACGCGGGGCGTCTGGACCTGATCGAACAGTTCCGTGAGCGCCCGCGCGGGCGTCCTCGTGCGCTTCGGCCGGATGAAGATGCGGCTAAGCCCTATCAACACTGAGGGCCCGGCCTGAATTGCGGAAGGTTCAGCCCGCCGAGGTGCTGCTGGACTGCTTTTCCTTCAAGGTCACCAACTCCTCCGCCATGGTGGGGTGGACGGCGCAGGTCGCATCCCATTGCGCCTTGGTGAGGCCGGCCTTAACGGCGATGGCGGCGAGCTGAATCATCTCCGGACTGTCCGGCCCGACGATATGGACGCCGACCACCCTCTGGCTGTCAGCGTCGACGACCAGCTTCATCAGAACCCGCTCCTCTGAGCCGGTGAAGGCGTATTTCATCGGCCTGAAGCGGGTTACATAGACATCGACGCCGGCCGAACAAGACCGGCGCGCCTCGGCCTCCGACAGGCCGACCACGCCGACGGGCGGCTGGCTGAACACCGCCGTCGCCACGGCCTCATAGTCGAAGTGCTGGGGATTGTCGCGGAAGACGGTCTGGTGAAAGGCCACCGCTTCGCGAATAGCCACCGGAGTCAGGTTCATCCGGTCGGTGACGTCGCCGATGGCCCAGATGTTTTCGGCCGTCGTCCTTGACCAGCGGTCCACCTTGATCGCCCCGGCCTCGTTGAGCTCGACCCCTGCGGCTTCCAGCCCCAAGCCCTTCACATGCGGAACCCGGCCGGTGGCGAACATGACCACATCCGTTTCCAGCTTCATGCCGTTTTCGAGGTGGTTGATCAGTCCGGTGGGCGTCTTCTCGATCTTCTCGTGCTGGCAGCCCAAGATCACCTTGACGCCGCGCTTTTCGATCTCGCCGGCCAGATGGGCGCGCACATCGTCATCGAAGCCGCGCAGGATGTTCGGCCCGCGATAGATCAGGGTCGTCTCGACGCCCAGGCCGGCGAAGATTCCCGCAAACTCCACCGCAATATAGCCGCCGCCCGCAATCAGGATGCGCTTGGGCAGTTCGGGCAGCTGGAAGGCCTCTTCCGAGGTGATGGCGTGCTCGATCCCGGTCAAACCGTCCGGCTTCCACGGGCGGCCGCCGGTGGCGATCAGGATCTTTTCAGCAGTGAAAACCTGATCCTTTCCGACGATTTCGACCGTATGGGCGTCCTTCAACACGGCCCGACCATGGACCAGCTCAACGCCGGCCTTACCCAGATTGGCGGCGTAGATGCCCGAAAGACGCGCGATTTCGACGTCCTTGGCTTCGAGAAAGGTCGGCCAGTCGAACCGGGCCTGGTCGAACGACCAGCCGTAGCCCTCAGCGATCTGCAACGCATGGCTGACTTCGGAGGCCATGACCATGAATTTCTTGGGCACGCATCCTCTGATGACGCAGGTGCCGCCGACCCGGTATTCCTCGGCCACCGCGACCCGCTTTCCGTCCAGGGCGGTCAGCCGCGCTGCACGCACGCCCCCGGAGCCGGCGCCGATGACGAAGAGGTCGTAGTCGCAATCAGCCATGGAGCGCTCCGAGACACAGCCGCAGTGACAGAGCCGGCACGCGCCGCAGCCCAAGCGGACCACTGACATAAGTACCTTGTTCTAGCGAGACAAGCTAGGTCAATAGAGCACGAAAAGGTTGCATAGACATAGCCAATAGGTTGACTTCGGGTGTGCGGTCGAGCAGTGTGCTGTCAGGACTTGTAATGGGTGGCGGGTATGATTGGGCTCCTTTTGACAGCGGCTGTAATTTTTCCGCAATCGGGCGATGACCAGCTACGTGTTGAGAGGCCTTCTTCATCTTCTGCTGCGGTCAGACTTGAAGATGTCGAAGTTGTCGGTCGCCCTCTAGACAGTATGATCAGCGACTTTGTGAGGGAGGTTGCGGCGCCGAACAATGGGCGGGGCCTGGCGCGCTGGCGCGATCCTGTGTGTGTGGGCGTCGCCAATCTGCAACGCGAACCTGCACAGTATATCGTAGATCGCGTATCAGAGATAGCGGACAATTTGGGCCTGATGGCTGGAAAGCCCGGTTGCACGCCCAATGTTCTGGTCGTGGCGACATCAGACGGCGCAGGAACAGCGAACGCTATGGTTGAAGAGAGCCCTAGAACGTTTAGAATCGGCGGTTCCGGAATGGACAGAGGCAGGGAGTCCCTGCGGCGGTTTCGGGCTTCAGATCGTCCGGTCCGTTGGTGGAATGTATCCATGCCGGTCGATTCAGACACGGGCATGCGCGCCGTCCGTATTCCCGGAGACTGTTCTGGATCCTGCATTAAGGGATTCGAGATGGCGCCGGTGGTTCCTGTATTCGCAGCGTCGCGGCTGAACTCCCAAATCGTTGATGACATTTTTCGTACGATTGTAATCATCGATGTCGACCAAGTGGCCAACGTCACAATACGGCAGTTAGCGGATTACGTCGCCATGGTCACGTTCGCCCAAATCGATCCCGATTCGGACACCAGTGCTTATGCATCCATCCTGAATATCTTCACTCAACCCGCAGACGCGGAATCTCTGACTGATTGGGACAAGGCCTATTTGGCGGGGCTCTATGCGGCAGAGCGCGGCCACGTCAGCACGCGAGTGGCGCGTTCTGAAATCGTAGATGCAATCCGCCGCGAGCACGTCTTGCTCAAGAATGAGGAAGAGAAATAGTCGCCTTAAGGCTGAATCGTGTAGACTCCGTCATCCATCCCTATGATCGCCAAGTCCGCCAGGTCGAGGAACAGGCCGTGTTCGACCACGCCGGTGATCAGCTTCAGGTCATCGGCTAAACGGACCGGGTCGTGGATGGCCTTGCAGGCCGCGTCATAGATCAGATTGCCGCCGTCGGTGCGAACCAGACCGCGATCCGCCTGGCGCACGCGCGCCGGCGCATGGATATCATGGTCGACCAGGACGTCGGCGATGCGATTGGCCGTGGTCTTGTGCCCGAAGGCGACGACCTCGATCGGCAGGGGAAAGGCGCCGAGCACCGGAACCACCTTGGCGGCGTCGGCGATGACGATGCAGCGGCTGGAGGCCTCCCACACCAGTTTCTCACGCAACAGGGCGGCGCCGCCCCCCTTGATCAGGGCCAAGCCGGGACCGACCTCGTCCGCGCCGTCGACCGTCAGGTCGATGCGCGGCGTGTCTTCCAGCGTCGATAGGGTCAGTCCCAGATCGCGCGCCAGGTCGGCGGTCTTTTCGGATGTGGGGACGCACCGCAGACCGGACAGATTGCGGGCGGCCAGAGCCTTCACGAACCAGGCGGCCGTCGAGCCGGTGCCCAGGCCCACCACCATGCCGGGCTCGACATGCTGGGCGGCGGCTTCGCCGGCGTTCTTCTTTTGCAGATCGCTCATTTCAGCTTGGCGGCCTTGGCCGCCTCCTTCTTCGCCTTGGCCTTTTCACGGAATTCGGCGGCGGCTTGCGGCTTGTTCGTCTGGCGGGCCCGGCCGAAGGCGAGGGCGTCGGCCGGCACGTCCTCGGTGATGACGGAGCCGGAGGCGACCAGGGCGCCCGCGCCGACCGTCACGGGGGCGACGAGACTGGAATTGGAGCCGACGAAGGCGCCGGCCCCGACTTCGGTCTGCGCCTTGTTGAAGCCGTCATAGTTGCAGAAGATTGTTCCCGCCCCGATGTTGGCGCCGGCGCCGACCGATCCGTCGCCCAGATAGGCCAGGTGATTGGCCTTGGCGCCCTCGGCCATACGGACGTTCTTGACCTCGACGAAGTTGCCGACCTTGGCGCCCCTGCCCAGGTCCGCGCCTGGGCGCAGCCGGGCGTAGGGGCCGACCTCCGACCCGGCCGCGACGCGCGCGCCCTCGATATGGCTGAAGCTGCGGATGCGCGCCCCGCCCTCGATCACGGCGCCCGGCCCGAAGACCACATAGGGTTCGATAACCGTTCCGCCTCCGACCTGGGTGTCCCAGGCGAAGTGGACAGTGTCCGGCGCGCTCATGGTCACGCCGGCGGCTAAGAAGGTCTCGCGCTGAACCTTCTGGAACAGGGCCTCGGCCTGGGCCAGTTCCGCCTGGGCGTTGACCCCCATGACCGCGTCCTCATCGGCGAAGACGGCGCGGGTGGGATGGCCGGCCTTGCGCGCCAGTTCGACGACGTCAGTCAGATAGTATTCGCCCTTGGCGTTGTCGTTGCGGACCTGGGCCAACAGGGAAAAAAGCAGGGCGGCCGGCGCGGCCATGACGCCCGAGTTGCAGGCCGTGACGGCCAGCACCTCGGGCGAGGCCTCCTTGGCCTCCGTGATGGCGGTCAGGATGTCGCCCTTGAGGATCAGACGGCCATAGGCGCCCGGGTCGCGGGCTTCGAAACCGATCACGGTGACCCCCGACGCGCCGAAGACAGGCGCGATGTCGGCGGCCTTCAGCAGGGGGACGTCGCCATAGGTGACGACCACGTCTCCTTCGAACCCGGCCAGAGCCTGTTCGGCGGCGCGCACGGCGTGACCGGTGCCCAGGGGCGGGTCCTGGACAGCGATCGCAGCCTCCCCCAGGCGGTTGACGACATGGGCCCGGACCTCCGGCGAATGCTCGCCCACCACCACGACCACCCGCTGGCAGCCCAGGGCCTCGGCGGCGTCAATGGCGTGATCCAGCATGGCGCGCCCGCCGACCGGATGCAGCACCTTGGGCAGGGGGGACTTCATCCGCGTGCCCTGGCCGGCGGCGAGGATGATGGCGGCGCGGGGCGGCGTCTGGGTCATGGATCGATCCGGCTGTCGGTCTTGTTCTGTCGCCCTCTAGCGCGCCTGGGTCCAGGCGTCACGGGGGGCGTGGCGGGCGGGATCAGACGTCCAGCTCTTCCTTCACGAACTGGGCGTTTTCCTGGATGAACTGGAAACGGGCCTCAGCCCGCTTTCCCATCAGCCGTTCGACCAAATCCTCGATGCTCGCCTCGGCGTCCGGCACTGTGATCCGGGCCAGGGTGCGCTTCTTCGGGTCCATGGTGGTCTCCTTCAGCTGGGAGGCCATCATTTCGCCCAGGCCCTTGAACCGGCCGATCTCGGTCTTCTTGCCCTTGAAGACGGTGGCCAGAAGCTCGTCGCGGTGGACGTCGTCGCGGGCGTATTCGCTCAAGGGGCCGGCGGAGATCCGGTACAGCGGCGGCAAGGCCATGAAGACCCGGCCCTGACGGATCGTCTCGGGCATGACGCGATAGAAGAAGGTGATCAGCAGGGCCGCGATGTGGGCGCCGTCGACGTCGGCATCGGTCATGATGATGATCCGCTCGTAGCGGAGGTCGTCGATGTTGAAGCGATTGCCGGGCTGGACGCCGAGCGCCAGGGCCAGATCGGACAGTTCGACGTTCTGGCGCAGCTTGTCCGCCGTGGCCGACGCGACGTTCAGGATTTTGCCGCGCAGGGGCAGGATGGCCTGGGTGGTGCGGTCGCGCGCCTGTTTGGCCGAGCCGCCGGCTGAATCGCCTTCGACGATGAAGAGTTCGGTGCCCTCGGCGGCCTGACGCGAGCAGTCGGAGAGTTTACCGGGCAGGCGCAGCTTGCGGGTGGCGGCGGCGCGCTGGACCTCCTTGTCCTTGCGGCGGCGCAGCCGGTCTTCGGCCCGGTCGATGACGAAGCCGAGCAGGGCGTTGGCCTGTTTGGGGCTTTCGGTCAGCCAGTGGTCCAGCGGGTCGCGCAGCAGCTGTTCGACGATCCGCGCCCCCTCGGGCGAGGACAGACGGTCCTTGGTCTGGCCCTGGAACTCGGGATTGCGGATGAAGACGCTGATCAGGGCGCCGGCGTTGGCGATGACGTCCTCAGCCGTGATGATGGCGGCGCGTTTCTCATTGGTCAGTTCGCCATAGGCCTTGAGCCCCTTGACCAGGGCCGCGCGGAAGCCGGCTTCGTGCGTGCCGCCGTCGGGGGTGGAGACGGTGTTGCAGTAGGACTGGATGAAGCCGTCCGCCTCGCCGAAACCGGCGGGCGACCAGGTGACCGCCCATTCGAAGGCGCCCGCCTCGCCCTGACGCTCGGCGCGGCCGGCGAAGGTGGGGGTGACGGTTTCCAGCTCACCGATGCGGTCGGCCAGGGCGTCGGCCAGGCCGCCGGGGAAGTGGAGCAGGGCCTGTGCCGGGGTGGCGTCGGTGATCCGTTCGGGGGCGCAGGTCCATTTGATCTCGACGCCGCGGAACAGATAGGCCTTGGAGCGCGCCATACGGAACAGGCGGGCGGGCTTGAAGGCCGCGCCGACACCGAAGATCTGCTCGTCCGGCTTGAAGCGGATCAGGGTGCCGCGCTTCTTGGACGGGCCGACCTGCTGGATCGGGGCCAGGACATGGCCGCGCGAGAAGGCCTGCCTCCACTCGAAACCGTCGCGCCAGACCGTGACCTCGACGCTTTCGCTGAGGGCGTTGACGACCGAGACGCCGACGCCGTGCAGGCCGCCCGAGGTCTCATAGGCCTTTCCCGAGAATTTGCCGCCCGAGTGGAGGACGGTCATGACCACCTCCAGCGCCGACTTGCCGGGGTGTTTGGGGTGCGGGTCGACGGGGATGCCGCGGCCGTCGTCGCGGACGGACAGATAGCCTTCGGCGTCCAGATCGACGGTGATCAGCCGTGCGTGGCGGGCCACCGCCTCGTCCATGGCGTTGTCGAGGACTTCGGCGAACAGGTGGTGCAGGGCGCGTTCGTCGGTGCCGCCGATATACATGCCGGGGCGTTTGCGGACGGGCTCCAGGCCTTCCAGCACCTCGATCGAGGAGGCGGAATAGCCGCCGGGGACCGCAGCGGCCGGGGTCGGTGCGGGCGCAGGGGCGGGCGCCGCCGCAGCGCCCGGCGTCGGGACAGGCTTGGGCGCCTCCGGCTTCGGAGGCTGGGGCGTGTCGTCAAAAGCGAAGAGGTCGGCGGCCATTCACATAGTCTGAGGCGATTCGGGGCCGGTTCTGGTAGGCCCGCTGGGGCGGTCGAGCAAGCGGCGGTCGTGCCGGAACGGGATCGAAGGTCACGGCGCGGGCCAAAATCGCCAGCATCAGCACCCAGGGCAGGTTGGCGTGGGTCAGAAGCACGCTCTCCGAAAGGCTCAGGACGAAGAAGCCCGTCATATAGCCCAGGCTCCAGAAACCCTCGCGCGCGCCCATTCCGTTCAGCCGGGCCAGAATCATCACCGCCGAAACGGCCATCACCAAACCCACGAGGACGGCGCCGGGCCAGCCCAGCTGGACCAGAAGGTCGATCCAGCCGTTGTGGGCCGAGGGAACCGGCCATTGGGTCTCTATTCGGATCGCGCGCGCGGGGATGGAGTCCACGCCCCAGAAGGCGCTGAAACCGTAGCCGGTCCAGGGACGGTCGGCCACCTTGCGCATCAACGCCTCCCAAATCAGGGTCCGGCCGGTCAGGGAGGGATCCTTGCCCAGGGCTTCGAGGATGACGGCGGACTGTGTGTTCCAAAGCCAGGCGCCGCCGGCCGCCATGACGACCCCCAACCAGACCGCAACCACGGTGACGGCGGCTCCGCCTTGGCGAAGCACCCACCAGCCGCCGACCATGCCGACCCCCAGGATCAGGCACAGCAGGGAGGTCTTGGACTGGGTGGCGACCACCAAAAGCGTGGTGAGCGCCAGGGTCAGGAGGGCGATCCAGGGTTTGCGGCCATTGTCAGCCAGATGATCGGCGACAAGAACGGCGGCGGCCGAGACGGCGCCGACTACCATGACCAGGCCCATCTGGTTCTTTTCGTACCAGAGCCCGCGCCACAGGCCGGCGTTGTCCAGTTGGTGCACTCCGATCCGAGGAAACAGGAAGACCATGATCAGGCTGCCGATCGCCATCACCAGGCCCGCGCGCATCAACAGGCGGGGCAGGGCGGCGCCATTAAAGACGGCGCCCAGATAGACGGCGAAGGCGCTGTTGATCGCCAGGGCGATGACGCGCCGCTCCGTCACCTCCGCATTGATCGACCAGTACTGCGACACATAGGCCAGGCCGACGAGGGCGCCCACCGCCAGCCAGGCCGGCCAGGCGCGAATGACGCGCTCGAACCGGAAGACGATCAGCCCCGCCGTCACCGCATAGACCGGCAGCCACAGGAACCGCAGCATGGGGGTCTCGCTCTGGTCCGGCGCAAAGACGGGGGCGAAAAGGGCGCCGGTCAACATGAAGACGACGAAGCCCGCCGCCCACTGCTCCCAGGCGGGCGGATCGGTCGGCTGATCGAATCGGTCAGGCGAGGCGCGCACGCCCAAGGGTGACGCCGCCCGCTTAAGGAAGGGTGAGCGCGGCGCGGAAGGCCGCCAGTCCCCGCTCCAGGTCCGCAATCAGGTCCGACGGGTCTTCCAGCCCCACATGCAGTCGGATCAGCTCCCCCTCCAAGGCGGGTGGGTAGACGCGATAGGCCGTCTGATGGGTTTCGTGGGTGATCAGGCTTTCGAATCCGCCCCAGGAATAGCCCATGCCGAACAGGCTGAGGGCATCAAGCAGGGCCTGGCCGGCGGCCTCGGTCCCCCCTTTCAGAACGACCCCCATCAGGGAGGCGGCGCCGGTGAAGTCGCGTGTCCACAGCTCATGGCCGACAGAGCCGGGCAGGGGCGGATAAAGGACGCGGGACACCTCGGGCCGGGCCTGCAGCCATTCGGCGATGATCAGACCCGACCGACCCTGCTCGGCGTAGCGCAGCGGCAGGGTGCGCAGGCCACGCAGGGCCAGCCAGGCGTCGTCGGGCGAAACGTGCCAGCCCAGGTCTTCGATCGTATCTGCGATCGCCCGGCGACAGGCTGAATCCGTGACGGCGATCCCGCCCATCAGGACGTCGGAATGGCCGGAAACATATTTGGTCAGGGCCTGGACGCTGACGTCCACGCCGTGGGCCAGGGGTTTGAAGGCCAGGCCGGCGCCCCAGGTGTTGTCGATCATGCTGAGAACGCCGCGTTCTCGACAGGCCCAAGCCACCGCCTCGACGTCGATCATTTCAAACGTCAGGGAGGCGGGCGACTCCATCAGGACCAGGCGGGTGCGCGGCCCGATCGCGGCGATCACCGTTTCAGCATCCGCATCGGCCGGCAAAAATCGTGACGTGACGCCACGCGCGGCCTGGTAGCGGGACAGAAAGCGTCGCGACGGACCATAGAGGGCGTCGGTCGTGATCACCTCGTCGCCCGGCCGGGTCAGGGCCAGCAGAGGCACGGTGACGGCGGCGAGGCCGGAGGGGACGATAAAGGCGTCCTCGGCCCCTTCCAGATCGGCCAGGGCGGCGCGCAGCTGGCGCGCGGCCGCCCCGCCGTCCAGGCCGTAGGTGGGGCCATCGGCGTTATCCCGCATGACCGCCGCACGGTCGCTGAGCATGGTCGAGGCCCGCTCGACGGGCGGATTGACCGGACGGCGGCCCTGCCCCCGGCGTGTGGCGGACGAGATCAGTCGGGTGCGGTCCGAATGCGGCGACATGGCCTCTCCGATGGCTTGCGGATCAGGGTCTAAAGGCCTCTAAAGTCGGCCGGGCGCAAGCGGAGGAGACGAACGCGATGCGGATCATGGCGATCGGAGCGATGACGGTCCTGCTGTTGGCGGCGGCGGCTTGCGGCCGCGTCTTCCAGGCGCCGGCGGCCGGGCGCCGCAGGCTCGATGGCGCGATCCTGCACCGCCTTGTCG
>OFDN01002010.1_pt1 | contig 11995 bp, 13 predicted proteins | sample 1520971 | NCBI WGS metagenome assembly OFDN01 (sample SAMEA94257418, study PRJEB24077) | hot springs metagenome | biome: Aquatic biome; feature: Geographical feature; material: Water | place: India | collected 2012-06-12 | depth 5 m | reverse complement strand
ACCGCCCGACCCGTCGAACCTGAACCGATTAGCATCGGCGGAGGGAGTGGGCTGGCCCGAACGCCATAGGTCCGCTTGTTCTTCCGCTGTGAGGAGAGAGCAAGTTATGGCCGACATCAACAGCCCCGTCGAAATTGGTGTTACCACCGGGCCGATCCGTGGCAGCCGCAAGGTCTATGTCGGCGCGCGCACCGGCTCCGGCATCCGGGTCGCCATGCGCGAGATTGATCTGGAGGGCGGCGAGCCTTCGGTGCGCGTCTACGATACCTCCGGCCCCTATACCGATCCCAACGCCCGCATCGACATCAACGCCGGCCTGCCGCAGCTGCGCCGCGAGTGGATCATGGCGCGCGGCGATGTCGAGGATTACGAGGGCCGCGAAGTGAAGCCCGAAGATAACGGCCAACTCGGCCCCGACCGCTCAGGCGGCGTCCCGCAGTTCCCCAATGCGGTGAAGCGCCCCCTGCGCGCCAAGGCCGGGATGAACGTCAGCCAGATGCACTACGCCCGCCGCGGCATCATCACGCCAGAGATGGAATATGTCGCCGAGCGCGAGAACTTGGGCCGCGAAATCGCCGCTGATCTGGTGCGCGACGGCGAAAGCTGGGGCGCCGAGATCCCCGATGTCATCACCCCCGAATTCGTCCGCAGCGAAGTCGCGCGGGGGCGGGCGATCATCCCCAACAACATCAACCACCCCGAAAGCGAACCGATGGCGATCGGGCGTAATTTCCTCGTCAAGATCAACGCCAATATCGGCAACTCCGCCGTGGCGTCCGACGTCGCGCAGGAAGTCGACAAGATGGTCTGGGCGACCCGCTGGGGCGCGGACACGATCATGGACCTCAGCACCGGTCGCAACATCCACGACACCCGCGAATGGATCATCCGCAACTCCGCCGTCCCGGTCGGCACCGTGCCGATCTACCAGGCGCTCGAGAAGGTCGGCGGTATCGCCGAGGAGCTCACCTGGGAGATCTTCCGCGACACGCTCATCGAGCAGGCCGAACAGGGCGTCGACTACTTCACCATCCACGCGGGCGTCCGCCTGCCCTACATCCCGCTCACCGCCAAGCGCGTCACCGGGATCGTGTCGCGCGGCGGATCGATCATGGCCAAGTGGTGCCTCGCCCACCACAAGGAGAGCTTCCTCTACGAGCACTTCGACGAGATCACCGAGATCATGAAGGCCTACGACATCGCCTATTCGCTGGGCGATGGCCTGCGCCCCGGCTCGATCGCCGACGCCAATGACGAAGCCCAGTTCGCCGAGCTCTACACTCTGGGCGAACTCACTAAGCGCGCCTGGCAGCAGGACGTGCAGGTGATGATCGAAGGCCCCGGCCACGTGCCGATGCACAAGATCAAGCAGAACATGGAAAAGCAGCTCGCAGCCTGCGGCGAGGCGCCGTTCTACACCCTCGGGCCGCTCGTGACCGACATCGCGCCGGGCTACGACCACATCACCAGCGGCATCGGCGCGGCGCAGATCGGGTGGTACGGCACCGCGATGCTCTGCTACGTGACGCCGAAGGAGCACCTCGGCCTGCCCGACCGCGACGACGTGAAGGTGGGCGTGGTCACCTACAAGCTCGCCGCTCATGCCGCCGATCTTGCGAAGGGGCACCCGGCCGCACAGGTGCGCGACGATGCGCTGTCGAAGGCCCGCTTCGAGTTCCGCTGGCGCGACCAGTTCAACCTCAGCCTCGATCCCGAAACCGCTGAGCAGTACCACGACCAGACCCTCCCCGCCGAAGGCGCGAAGTCGGCGCATTTCTGCTCGATGTGCGGGCCCAAGTTCTGCTCGATGAAGATCACGCAGGAAGTGCGCGACTTCGCGGCGAAGCAGAACGCGGGCATCGAAACCTTCGTCGCGGGCGAGGCCGAGGCGGAGAAGGGCATGGCCGAAATGAGCGCCAAGTATCACGAGGTCGGCCGCCAGCTCTACGTCGGCGCGGGCGACCGCGAGCACGATTGAGGCACCCTGGCTCCCCTCCCGCTTGCGGGAGGGGTTGGGGGTGGGTACCTTCCTCCCTCCATAGGGGAGGACAGAGCATGCACCACGCCACCATCCGCGCCGCCGCGATCGCCTTCGCGCTGATCGCCGCCGCCGCAGCGCACGCCGGCGAGCCCAAGCAGACCCTCATGCCCGAAAGCGCCGAGGGCCGCGCCTTCCAGGAGATGGCGGGCTTCTCCGACGCGGTGGTGCATGGCGACACCATCCACCTCTCGGGCGTGGTCGCGGGCCCCGCGCCGGGCGAGGACAGCCTCACCCCCGGCTACGAGCGCGCCTTCGCCCGGCTCGATGCGATCATCAGGCGGCTGGGCGCGACGTGGGACGACGTGCTGGTGTTCGACACCTTCCACAAGGGCCCGGTCGCCGCCCAGGTCGAGGCGCTGCTGCCGGTCAAGAGCCGCTACATCAAGGCCCCCTTCCCGACCTGGACCGCGGTCGGCGTGAGCGACCTCTACTCCCCCGGGGCGGTGACCGAGATCAAGCTGACGCTGCGCAAGCCGCAATAGGTGAGGGCGCGCGCCCTAGCGCGCCATCGCCACCATCACCCGGTCGAGCGCCTGCAGGAAGCGCGAGCGGTCCGCCTTGCCGAAGGGCGCGGGGCCGCCTCCCACCCCGTCCATCCCCGCACGCAGGTCGGCCATGATCGCGCGGGTGGCGATGGCTGTGCCGATGCTGGCGGGGGTGAACTCGTCCCCCTTGTGCCCGAGCACCCGCGCCCCCGCCTTGAGACAGCGCTCGGCGAGCAGGATGTCGGCGGTGACGACCACGCTCCGCCCATCGGCCGCCCCCGCGATCCAGTCATCCGCCGCGTCGAACCCGTCGCTGACCACCACGCGCCTGACCCGCGGGCTGTCGGGGATGCGGAATGGGGCATTGCTGACGACGCGGACCTCGGCCCGATAACGCTCGGCGACGCGATAGATCTCGTCCTTCACCGGACAGGCATCGGCGTCGATCAGAATGGTGACGGGAGGCATGGCGCGGGCTTAGCCGAGCGGGGCGGGGGGCGTAAGTGGCAAGCGGGTCCTCCCCTTCAGGGGAGGGGGACCACCGCAGGTGGTGGAGGGGCAGGTGCGGATGATCCGGAGCGTTGGCGCGCGCCAGCACTAAGGCAGGGTTTCACGTGGAGGCGCGGAGGGTAAAGCGAGGGAGTCGACCAAGTCGCTTTGAATTTACTTGAAACTTCCAAGAAGTTCGGTATTTGTTCCCAATCTGACGGGGGCGCCGATGAGCGAGTTTCAACAAGGATTTGGTGGCGAGCACACTCGGCGAAAGCTTGATGTGGTGGCGAAATACCTGTCAGCATACGTGACTGTTATGAAAAAGCAGCGATTTCGGCTGTTTTATGTGGACGGGTTTGCCGGATCAGGCGGGTCTACGTCGAAGGCTGACCTTCTAGACAGCGATCCTGCGCTATTTCCTACTTCAGACATGGTCGAAGGTTCACCGCTGAGGGCTCTCAGTGTTGATCCGCCCTTCGATAAATATCTCTTTATCGAAAAGGCCGAGAAAAACATAAAATCTTTGAGCGAGGTATGCGCCAAATTCCCTGATAGAAATTATGAAGTATGGCCGGGTGACGCGAATGAAAAATTGCGGGAATTTTGTCAGAGCATAAAGAGAAACAAGTCAGATCGTGCTGTCGTCTTTCTCGATCCGTTCGGACTGAGTGTCGAATGGGAGACGATATGTGATCTGGCATCTACCGAGAAAGTGGACTTGTGGTATCTAGTGCCTGTCGACGGTATGTCGCGCCAGATTAAGAACGATGGAAGTTTCTTGCCTGGTGCCCAAAGGATCGATGTCTTGTGGGGCTCTCAGGCGTGGCGGACCGAAGCAGTTCGTAAGGTCGAAATGCCGCAAGATTTGTTCGGCGGCGTCGACGAGCGGCTGGAAAAGAACGCAAAGGCAAAGCAGTTCTCTGAGATGTTCAGGGAGCATTTGTCAGGCGTTTTTAAGGGTGGTGTGGCTGACACCGTCCTACCGCTTGGGCGCGGAAAGAGGCATGATTTCTCATTGATGTTCGCTTGTGCAAATCCGAGCCGACCTGCACATGAGGCGGCCATGAGAATTGCCAATCACATTCTAAGGAACGCCTGATGGCCGGAACCTCAGACATAGAGTGGACCGACGTCACGTGGAATCCGGTCGCCGGTTGCAGCATCGCTTCGAGCGGTTGCACCAACTGCTATGCCATGCGCATGGCGGCGCGTCTCGAAGCCATGAGCCACCCGAAATATCTTGGCACGACCCGGAAGAGCGGGGGCCGATACGTGTGGACCGGCAAGGTGAACCTAGACGAAGGCAGCCTTTCTGCTCCTTTGGAATGGCGAAAGCCCAAGCGTATTTTCGTCAATTCCATGTCCGACCTATTTCACTCGGACGTGCCTGATGCGTTCATCAAGCGCGTCTGGGACGTGATGGTTGCCTGCCCGCAGCACCACTTTCAGGTTCTGACGAAGCGGCCAGATCGAATGGCAGATCTTTTCGAGCTTGGTGTGCTTGTCCCGCAAACCCACATCTGGGTCGGAACGTCAGTCGAGAGCGACGAGGTGATTGATCGGATCGCTCACCTGCGGACTATCAAGCGCGCTACGCTTTTCATCTCGTTCGAACCCTTGATTGGTCCGATCAACGAGGTCGATTTGCGCGGCATCCATTGGGCAATTGTTGGCGGCGAGTCCGGGCCTCGCGCTCGGCTGATGGAAGAAGAATGGGTCGAGAGGCTCTACGAAATCTGCCGACGTGATGACGTTGCATTCTTCTTCAAGCAGTGGGGCGGTCGCAACAAGAAGGCTACCGGCAGGGAGCTTCACGGAAAAACCTATGACGAATACCCGCTTGAACTAGAGCCATAACCCCTTTCCTACAGCCCCCACCCTGAGTCATCCTCCCCGCATGACTCGCGCCCAGACCCCCCGCCCGCCCCGCGTCGCAACCCGCGCCAAGCTTTGCGCCGTCCCCGACACTCCCGCCGAACCCCCGAATAAGCCCACCCGCCACGACAGCTGGCCGCTCGACATGCAGGCCGCATTCCTTCGTGCGCTCTCGGCGACGCATTCCGTCTCCGAGGCGGCGAAATCGGTGGGGCGGTCGCGGCAGTCGGCCTATCGGCTGCGCTCGCGGCTCAAGGGCCAGCCCTTCGATCTCGCGTGGGAGGTGGCGTTCCATCATTCCTATGACGTGCTCGCCCACACCGCGCTCGAGCGCGCCTTGAACGGGGTCGAGGTTCCGGTGTTCTTCCAGGGCGAGCAGGTCGGCAGCTACCGGCGGTTCGACGAGCGGCTCACGGTGGCGCTGCTGCACCGCTTCAGCGCCGGTGGCAATCCGCTGTTCGGGCGGCTCGGGCCCTCGGCAGAGCGCCATGCGCGCGACTTCGAAGGGCTGCTGGCGCAGATCGAGGACGCGAGGCCGGTCGAAACCGGCGCGCTCTCGCCCGAGGACCCCGGCGAGATCGAGGCATTGCGGCGCGGCTTTTCCAGCATCCCGGAAAAGGACGCGGTTGCCTGTCCGTCCGGCTTCACCGACGAAGAGATAATGCAGGCGTTACAGAAGGTTGGCTGGAAAGAGTAAGGCGGACACGGTGTCCGCTTTGTCCGGTATTTGTGTTCCGCAGCCGCCTCCGCGGCTGCGTCCTCGGTGCGTTTCGATCCCTGCGGGATCGAGCACCTGCGGGCGCGCGTTCGCGCTTGCGGTCCGTCCGTTGGCGGACCGGATCAGCGCCTACGGCAATGGGAAGCGCTGGTACCGGTCGCTCAGCGACCGCAAGGCCGAACGGCCGCCCGCAGGTGCCCGGAGCGAAGCGGAGGAACAGCGCCGAGGACGTGCCCGCGGAGGCGGGCACGCAAAACAGGAACCTCCGCACGCAGGTGCCCGGAACGCAGCGCAGCGGAGTGGAGGAACCGCACCGAGGACGAGCGCACGGAGGCGCGCTCGCAATCATGCGACGGGCCGATTAGGCGATCTGTGGAAAGGGTGCTATGGAGCGCGGGCTGACGTCGAAATTTGCGACGGACTTCGAAATTTGCGCTCAACCACCCGGCTCCGGCCGTTTGGCGACTCCCAGACGACGACTTCCTTTCATCGGACGATACGACGCACGGCCCGCAAGGCATCCCGCCTGTGGGCAACCCCTTGTTCTTGAAAGGAACATCGCATGAGCACCAAGACCGGAACCGTCAAGTTCTTCAACACCGAGAAGGGCTACGGCTTCATCCAGCCCGACGATGGCTCGTCGGACAGCTTCGTCCACATCACCGCCGTGCAGGCCGCCGGGATGCACAGCCTCGATAAGGACCAGCGCCTCAGCTACGATCTCGAGCGCGGGCGCAACGGCAAGGAAAGCGCCGTGAACCTGGCCTCGGCCTGATCGGAAATACCGGGAGCGGGGCGCTGGCTGCGTCCCGCTCCCACACCTTCTACGCCTACGCCTCCCGCCTATCCCCTCCCATGGCAGGACACCCCCGATGGCCCAGACCTACGAATTCTACTGCGAACGCGCCGACGAAGCGGCCGCCCTTGCCGAGAAGGCGACGCTAGAGAACGTGCGCGAGCGCGAGCTGCGCTCCGAGAAGACCTGGCGCGGCCTCGCCGAACATGCGCGCAAGACCATCGCCGAGCGCGAAAAGGCCGAACGCGTGCGGGCCGAGCGCCGCGCGGCAAGCGACCTGACGGACGAACGCTCCGTCGGATAGGGCTGGCAAGCGGCGCGGGCGGGGCGCATTGTCTCCTCGGGCAACAGGGTGACCCAAAGCACAAGGAGAACAGTGCCATGAGCACCATGCAGTTCCAGTTCAACACCGACAGCTCGGTGATGGGCACCCACGAGGTCGCCGCCCGGATCGAGGCGCAGGTGCGCCAGCGGCTCGCGCGGTTCAGCGAAAGGCTGACGCGGGTGGAGGTGCATGTCTCGGACGTCAACGGCGCCAAGCACGGCGCGGACGACAAGCATTGCACGATCGAGGCGCGCCCGCGCGGCTCCCGCCCGATCGGCGTGACCGGCAAGGCGGCCGATGTCGATGCCGCGGCGCGGATCGCGGCGAACACCATGGCCGAGCGGCTCGACCGGATCTTCGGCAAGGCCGAGCGGCACCGCCGCGACCCTTCGCCCGACAAGCAGATCTAGGCGGCGGCTAGAGCCCCTTGCGCCCGAACACCCGCGCCCGCACTCCGCGCCCGCTGACCCCGGTGAGCCCCGGCTCGGCCGGAGCGGGCGGCGGGGTCGGCGGCACGGCGGGGGCGTCGGGGTGGCGCACCTCGAAGCGCCCGCCGATCCCCTCGGCGAGCTTGCGCTTCTGGAACCACTCGTTGGCGAGCGCCATCTTCTCGTCCTGGCCCGCGGGCATGATGTCGAGCGGGAAGGCGCCGGGCTCGATGACGCGGTCGTCGGGCACGTGCTCGGGCGAGACGAAGCCGTGGGCAAGGTGCTTGAGCGGCACCAGCTCGTAGAGCGGCATGTCGGCGGGCGAGGGGTCGATCTCGCCGATCATCGCGCCTTCGTCGTGGTGGAGCACGCGGTAGGACAGGCTGCGGTCCTCGGGCCCGAAGGTGTCGCCATCGGGGATGACATAGCCGCCGGGTGCCATCGCGACGTTCAGGAAGGCGAGGATCGTCTCGAAATTGGCAGCCCAGGGCAGGACATTTGGCTCGACGATGATCTCGCGGCCCAGCCAGTGGCGCGCGCCGAAGGTGCGGATGCCGGCCAGCGGCGTGTCGCCGGGCGCGGCGCGCGGTCCGAACAGCTGGGGGTGGATGTGGAGCGGGCCCGGCATGCTGTCCCCTGCGGCAATGTGCTCGAACACCTCGCCCCCCAGCAGCAGCCCCGATTGCGTCCAGTGCAGCGCACACGGCATGGCGTGGTCGATCGCGATCCGGGTGAGCAGGGTGAGCACCGCAAGGCGCCGCTCGAATTGCTCGCGGGTCGCGCCCGAACGCGGGCGGCCGATCGCCTCGAACATCGCGGCGATCTCCGGCTTGTCCTCGACCCCGGCCATCACCCCGTGCGAGACCTCGAGGATGACATGGCCGTAGGTCCGGGCGATGCGGCTGCGGATGTCGGGCGTGACCATGCCGGTATAGGGCGAGGCGAGCGGCCCCTCGAAATGCCGCTGATCGCACGGCCCGTTCATGTACTCGAGCGTGACCATCAGCTCCTCGGTCCCGCCATAAAGCCGGTAGAAGCGGCCGGGGTTCTGCTCGGAGAGGTGGAAATGCAGCCCGGAGCGCATCCCCTCGATCCGCAGGAAATCGCGCATCACCGCCTCGAGACGATCGACACGGGTATCGTACATCAAGACGGACTGGAGACGGTTGGGATAGAGCATGGCGATGGCGGCCCGGGTGTGGATTACAGCCGCAAGGTGCTAGCCCGTCAGGGTTAATTCCCGGTTGAAACGAGCGGGGGGCGACCGGCGATCCCGCATTCTGCGAGAAGGCTGTTGATCGCCTTGGTCACCCCGAAGAACCCCGCCCTGGCGAGCGGCCAGGTGGCGCGGTCGAGCTTGCCGAGCAGGGTGACGAGGCGGCCTTGCTCGGCAAACGGGGCGAGGTCGGGGCCGAGCGCGTCGCGGGTCCATCCGGCGGGGACATGTGCCACCGCGATCCGCTCCACCCCGGCGCCTGCGAGCAAGGGCGCGAGCGGCTCGCCCGCGCGCCAATGCGTCGCCGGGCAGGCGAAGGCAGCGACGGCCTCGGCCATGCCGTTGGCGAGGGCGCCTTCGGTGAAGGTCTGCGCATGGCTCCCTAGCGCGCCGGGCGAGCGTGCTTCGGGGCGGGCGGCGCCGATCACGAGCGCAGGCGCGGCGGGGAGGGCGAGGGGGGCGTGGTGCGCGGCCTCGTCGTGCAGCAGCAGCGCGAAGGGCTGGGCGAAGTCGGCGGCGCTGACCGGCGGGGGCAGGTCGAGCTTCTGCCGACCGTAGTCCTGCGGCTCGGTGAGCGGCTCGGCCTCGTCGCCTGCGAGCCCCGGCGCGGCGAGTTCCCCCTCGGGGCGGCCGGTGGTGTAGCGCGCGATATTGTCTGCGCGCGCGAGGTAGTGCTTGCCTCTGGTGTGCAGCCCCGCGACCCAGCGCCACGACAAGGTGTTCGAGGCCGCGTCGGCGTCCATCAGGTGGCGGAGGAAGAAGTCCGCTCCCAGCCGCCAGTCGAGCCGCAGGGTGAAGATCCAGATGCTCGCGAACCACATCCGCGCGTGGTTGTGGAGGTAGCCGGTCGCCACCAGCTCCTTGGCCCAGACGTCGAAGGCTTGGATGCCGGTGCGGCCCTCGACCGCCTCGCCATAGGCCTTGCGCAGCCCCGCATTGGCCGCGAGCGCCGCGAGCGCATCGTCGCGGCCCGTGCAGTAATCCGCCCAGATCGCCGGGCGCTGTTCGAGGTAGCCCTTGAAGTAGATCCGCCAGAACACCTCGGCGATGAATTTTTCGGCCGCGCGGGGGGAGTGCGCACTCAGCACCGCCTCAAGCACCTCGGTCTCGCCGATCAGCCCTGCATGGAGCCAAGGCGACAGCTGCGAGACATTGCTCCGTCCCCCTGCGCGCGGGCCGTCATCGGCGTTGCGGGTTTCAGCATAGCGGCGACCGGCGGCGGGGAGAAAGGCGGCGAGGCGAGCGAGCGCGGCGGCGCGGGTCGGGGCGAAGTCCATGGGCGGGCAATGCCTTGGCGGGGCCGAGGTTCCGGCCTATCCTCCTGGCCGAGGAGAGACCCGATGCAACCCCGCCTTCCGCTGCTCGCCGCGCTCGCGCTTGCCGCCGCTGCCTGCACCCCCGCCCAGACCGACGGCATCGACCCCGAGGGCAAGCCCTTCGACAAGGTCGCCCCGCAAGAGGCGGTCACCATGCTCGGCACCGAGCCGTTCTGGAACCTCGCGGTCGCGGGCGAGGAGGGGCAGTGGACCACGCCCGACAACCAGCCCGGCACGCGGTTTGCGGTCAAGCGCTTTGCCGGCAATGGCGGGCTCGGCTTCTCCGGCGCGGTCGATGGCAAGCCGCTCACCGCCACGCTCACCCCCGGCCAATGCAGCGACGGGATGAGCGAGCGCAGCTTCCCTTATGTGGCCACTATCGCTTTGGGCGGTGAGACATCGCGCGGCTGCGGCTATACCGACAGCCAGCCATTCACCGGCCCCGAAGCGCCGTAAGGCGCGGGCGGGGCGCACGCGACGAGGGGGAGAGCAAGCCATGACCATCACCGGAGGCTGCCTGTGCGGCAGCGTGCGCTACACCTGCACGGCCGAACCACTTCTGTGCGTCACCTGCCACTGCAAGAACTGCCAGAAGCAGGCCGGGAGCGCGCTCTCGGTCATCATCGGGGTTCCCGAGAACGCCGTGGCGTTCGAGGGCACGCTCAAGACCTACAACGACACCGGCGACAGCGGCGCGACGGTACGGCGGCAGTTCTGCCCGGAATGCGGATCGCCGGTCTTCACCCGGGTCGACAGCCCGCCGGGGATGATGTTCATCAAGGCCGGGACGCTTGACGACACCAGCATCCTCAAGCCCGCCTTCCACTGCTATGCCAAGAGCAAGCAGGACTGGGTCGACCTCGGCGACACGCCCGCCTTCGAGACGGTGCCCCAAGGCCTCTAGCGCGGCTCTAGAACAGCCCGGGCAGCTCGCGCTGGGCGGGTGCCGGCGAGGCGGGCTGGAGCAGCTCGCGGCTCGGCAGGTTCAGCCCGGCGCGGGTGTTCTGGCCGGCACCGTTCCCGCTGCTCGCCGATGCTGTCGCGCCGAAGGGCGTGCAGGCCCGCCCGGCGAGGAAATCGAGCGCCACTGCGGTCGAGGCTTCCTGCGGATCGCCGAAAGGCCGTGAGACATCGTCGCCCGCGCGGCAGGTGTTGGGCACGAAGGGGCCGAGCCCGAAGAAGTAGTCGCCCTGGTTGTTCGCGTTCAGGGTCTGGAAGGTCACCGCCCGGACGCGCAGATCGCAGTTGGTGGGGAAGCTCGGCGGAGCCATGTCGAAGCCGAACTGGCCGACCGGCTTGCCCGAGGTATCGGCACCAATCAGCGCGACATTGTTGCCGAGATAGGGCAGCATCGCATTGATGATCAGCTCGCTCGCCGAGGCGCTGGCTTCGGTGGTGATGAAGGCGATGCGGGTCGGTGCGATCGCGTTGGGCTCGCTGCGGAACAGGCGGGTGGTGTTCTCCGAGGCCTTGGAGGGGCGCAGCACGGTGCGGCTGAACACCTGTCCGGTGCGGCCCCGGCCCATCAGGTCGCCCATCGTCTCGGCCACGCTGACCAGCCCGCCGCCGTTGTAGCGCAGGTCGATGATCAGCTCGGTCACGCCTTGCGCCGCGAACTGCCCGTAGGCGGCGCGCAGCTGCTGGGCGGCATCGGAGACGATGAAGGTGCGCAGGTTGAGGTAGCCGACCCGCCGCCCGCCATCGTTCAGGATGGTCACGCCGTAGCGATCGGAAATCGGATCGAGCGCGAACTCGGTCTTGGTGATGCTGGCTTCCACCGTCGCGCCGCCGGGCTGGACGAAGCGCAGCACCCGCGCGAGGCCGTTGGTCGGCGGGCCGAGCGCATCGACCACGGCCTGCGGCCCGCCACTCGCCATCAGGCCCGAGACGCTTTGCAGGTTGGCGCTGCTGGTGCCGATCGCGGTGATCTCGCTCCCGCGGTCGAGCCCGGCGGCAAGACCGTTGGCGCCTTCATAGGCCTCGACCACGAAGACCCGGCGCGCGGCGCTGTCGAAGCTGAGGCGGATACCGAACCCGGCGCTGGAGCCGGAACTGATCAGCGCGTTCTCCTGCGCGATCGAGGTGGCGAAGGTGAAGCCCTGGTCGCGGCCTTGCGCGCGCGCGGGGGCGACGCGCGCGTCGAGGAAGCTCTGCACCGAATTGAAGCTCGCCGGGTTGGCGGCGGCGAGCAGATCGGGGAACAGGTACCATTCGTTGAGCACGCTGTCGGCGAAGTCCTGCTGGGCGCGCAGCGAGCATGCGGCCGAGGTCGGGGCCGGGGTCGGGGTCGGGGTCGGGGTCGG
>OFDN01002006.1_pt1 | contig 12017 bp, 11 predicted proteins | sample 1520971 | NCBI WGS metagenome assembly OFDN01 (sample SAMEA94257418, study PRJEB24077) | hot springs metagenome | biome: Aquatic biome; feature: Geographical feature; material: Water | place: India | collected 2012-06-12 | depth 5 m | reverse complement strand
GATGACGCCTCCGCCGGCGCCCCCGGCCGCGCCGGCCCCCACGCGCCCCGGCGTCTCGGGCCTGGTCGACCCGGCCTGGGTGGAGGCGGTCGCGGCCGAGTCGGGCATCTCCGAGCGCGCCCTCTCGGCCTACGCCGGGGCCGCGCTCGCCAAGAACGCCGAGCGCCCCGACTGCACCCTCGGCTGGAACACCCTCGCCGCGATCGGATGGGTCGAGTCGCGGCACGGCAGCCACGGGGGAGCATCCATCGCTGATGACGGAACCGTGAGCCCGCCGATCATCGGTGTCGCGCTCGACGGCGGCAGCACGGCGCTGATCGCCGACACCGACGGCGGCGCGCTCGACGGCGACCCCGAGTTCGACCGCGCGGTCGGGCCGATGCAGTTCATCCCGGGCAGCTGGGCGAACTGGGTGATCGACGCGAGCGGCGACGGGGTGGCCGACCCGCACAACATCGACGACGCCGCGCTCGCCGCGGCGAACTACCTGTGCCGGGCGATGCCGACGCTCGGCGATGAGCAGTCGTGGCGCGCGGGCATCGCCGCCTACAACGCCGAGGGCGTGTACCTCGATGCGGTGGCCACGGCGGCAGCGGAGTACGCCGCGGCGGCGGGTCGCGCGACCGCCATCGAGCAATGATCATCGTGGTCACGGGCGCCCCCGCGCTCTTGTATCCTTGTCGAGCGCGTCCGGTCGGTGATCACATCGGTCGGGAGCGCACCGGGCGAGTTACCCAAGCGGCCAAAGGGATCTGACTGTAAATCAGCCGGCATAGCCTTCGGGGGTTCGAATCCCTCACTCGCCACCATGTCACCGTCCACGCCCGCGACCACCGAGCTGCTCTCGGTGGCGCGCGCGGTCGCCCTCGAGGCGGCGGCCCTGGTTCTCGAGGCCCGTCGCGGCACCGTCGAGGTGGCCGATCGCAAATCGTCATCGGTGGATGTCGTCACGCAGGTCGACCGCGACGCCGAGCAGCTCATCCGCGACCGCCTCGCCGCGGCCCGACCGGGCGACGGCTTCCTCGGAGAGGAGTCGGGCGGTGGAGGCGGCTCGACCGGCCTCACCTGGGTGGTCGACCCCATCGACGGCACGGTCAACTTCCTCTACGGCATCCCGCACTACGCGGTGAGCATCGCGGTCGTGGAGGGGGAGGCCGACCCTCATCGGTGGCAGGCGCTCGCCGGTGTGGTGGTCAACCCGGCCACCGGCGAGCTCTTCTCGGCGACCCGGGGCGGTGGGGCGCAGCTCGGCGACCGCGCTCTGCGCGTCCCCCCGCCCCCGCCCCTCGACGAGGCGCTCATCGCGACGGGCTTCGCGTACCGCGCCGAGATCCGCGCCGAGCAGGGGGCCGCGATCGCCCGGCTGCTGCCGCACGTGCGCGACATCCGGCGCATGGGCACGGCCTCGCTCGACCTCTGCGCGGTGGCCGCGGGGCGGGTCGACGCCTATGTCGAGCGCACCCTGAACCCCTGGGATCACGCGGCCGGGGCCCTCATCGCCGAGGAGGCGGGGGCGAGCGTGACGGGTCTCGGCGGTGGGCGGCCCGATCATCGGTTCCTGCTGGCGGCGCACCCCGGTCTGGTGCCGACGCTCGAGGCGGCGCTCGCCGAGGCCGGGGCGATCCCCCACGCGGCTCCCTAACGTCGGCCGCGAATGCGGCTCACGGACTTTCGCTTCTCCCGCGAGGCGGTTATGCTTTACCAATCCGTGATAATCCGCTGCGGCGCCGCTGTGCCCGCGACCGGACAACCGTGACCGACGAAACGCAAGGCTGATCGATACCGTGACCGCAGAACACCCCTGGCTGCGGGAGGGCTCCGACGAGGAGCGCTCCGCCGCCGAGAGCGACCCGTTCCGGTCGCTAGGGCTCGGATTCACTGAGGAATCCCTGACGATCCCGGCCCCTGCTGCACCCGCCGCTCTCGCTCCGCTCGCGCCCGCCGGGCCTCTCGTCGTGCCGCCCGCGACCTCGACCGAGCTCGTGCCCTCGAGCCGTCGCGCTCTGCGCGAGGCCGAGCGCTCCGCCCCCGCATCCCGTCGCAGCCGCCCCGCGGAGGCGCCGCCGGCTGCCGCCGCGCGGTCCGTTCCTTCTCCGTCCTCCGACGACGCACTGCGCATCGCCGCGTTCGGCACCGACGACGCGCCTCTCACCCGCGCAGCCGCGGACGCCGCACCGGCAGGCCGTCGCACCGCGCGCCGTGCAGCCCCCGCGACACCGCCCGCCCGTGCGACCGCATCGACCGCACCGTCGGCGCGCCGGGCCCCGCTCGGTCGCCGCATCGCCGAGAAGGCCTTCCCACCGATCGTGATGCTCGCCGCGGCATCGCTGCTCGTCGGCACGTCGGTGCCCGCCAACGCCCTCTTCGACCCGGATGCCCCTCCCGCGTCGATGGCGCTCTCCTCGGTCTCCCTCACCGCCGCGGCGTCGTCCGACGAGGCCGCCCCCGAGGAGCAGGTGCTCGAGGCCGAGGCCTCGGAGGATCTCGCCGCAACGGCCGCATCGCGGGACGAGTGGTCGGTCACCTCGTACGCCGAGCTGCTGCGCCTCAAGTACGGCAACCGCGACTTCTCGTACAGCACCACGGGCACGGGCGCCGTGCGCTGGCCCTTCCCCTACGCCGTGCCGATCTCGTCGGGCTTCGGTGAGCGCGTCGCTCCGTGCCGCGGGTGCTCGAGCTACCACCAGGGCCTCGACCTCAACCCGGGTGCCGGAACCCCGATCTTCGCGATCGCCGACGGTGTCGTGCTGCAGGCCGAGTACAGCGGCGGTTTCGGGCAGCACGCGCTGATCCAGCACACCATCAACGGTCAGCGGGTCGTGAGCGTCTACGCGCACATGACCGGGGGCAGCTCGCCGCTCGTCGTGGGGGAGGTCGTCGAGGCCGGCGACCTCGTCGGTACGGTCGGCAGCTCGGGCATGTCGACCGGCGCGCACCTGCACTTCGAGCTCCGCATCGACGACATCCCGATCGACCCGTACGACTGGCTCATCGCGAACGCGAGCTGATCAACCCGGCGCGTGACCCTGCCGCCTCCGGAGGCTCGTCAGTTGACGGCGACCCAGACGGTCGTGTCGACCGGCACCGAGCCCTCGAGCAGCGGCCCGCTGGCGAGCAGCAGCGACCCCTCGGGCAGCGGCACCGGCGCGTCGCCGATGTTCGCGACCACGATGACGCCGCGGTTCCGCAACGCGACCACCTGGTCGCCAAAGCCGTCGAGCCACGCGAGTTCGCCGGTGCCGAGGGCATGCTCGGCGCGCAGGGCGAGCGCCGCGCGGTACAGCTCGAGCGTCGACGCGGGGTCGCCCTGCTGCCGGTCGCGGGCCAGGTGGGCGAAGACGGGCGGCTGCGGCAGCCAGCTCTCGCCCGAGCTGCTGAACCCGAACGCCGACGCCGCGGTCTCCCACGGAATCGGCACGCGGCAGCCGTCGCGCCCGTAGACCTCGCCGTTGGTGCGGTGGAAGCTCGGGTCTTCGCGCACGTGGTCGTCGAGCTCGATGACCTCCGGCAGACCGAGCTCCTCGCCCTGGTACAGGTACGCGCTGCCCGGCAGGGCGAGCATGAGCGCCGTGGCCGCGCGGGCGCGGCGCAGGCCGAGCACGTCGTCGGGCTTGTCCTCCGACTTCGGGCCGATGCCGCTCGCGGGGGCGGCGCCGTAAGTGCTGAGCCCGTACCGGCTGCTGTGCCGCACGACGTCGTGGTTCGAGAGCACCCAGGTGCTCGGCGCGCCCACGGCGCTGAACGCCGCGATCGACTCGTCGATCACCGAGCGCAGCCGCGCCGCGTTCCACGGCGTGCCGAGGTAGCTGAAGTTGAAGGCCTGGTGCATCTCGTCCGAGCGCACCCAGAGCGCGGCCTTGGCGAGCGGCTCGACCCACGCCTCGGCGCACAGCACGCGGTCGCCCTCGTACTCGTCGAGCACGCGGTGCCAGTCGCGGTAGACCTCGTGCACCTCCGGCTGGGCCCAGTACGGAACCTCGTCGGGCGCCGAGATCGCGTCGGCGAGCCCGCCCGACTCGGCGACCTCGACGATGTCGGGAAGCCCCTCCTTCTTCATGAGGCCGTGGGCGACGTCGACGCGGAAGCCGTCGACGCCGCGATCGAGCCAGAACCGGAGGATCTGCCGGAACTGCTCCCACACCCACGGGTTCTTCCAGTTGAAGTCGGGTTGCGAGCTGTCGAAGATGTGCAGGTACCAGGGGCCGGGCGTGCCGTCGGCCTCGGTGATGCGCGTCCAGGCGTTGCCGCCGAACACCGACTGCCAGTTGTTGGGCGGCAGCTCCCCGTTCTCGCCGCGGCCCTCGCGGAACAGGAAGCGGTCGCGCTCGGGCGATCCGGGCCCGGCGGCCAGCGCCTCCTGGAACCAGGGATGATCGCTCGAGCAGTGGTTGGGCACGAGGTCGACGATCACCCGCAGGCCGAGCTCGTGGGCGCGGTCGCGCAGCGCGTCGAAGTCGGCCAGGGTGCCGAAGATCGGGTCGACGTCGCAGTAGTCGCTGACGTCGTAGCCGGCATCGCGCTGGGGCGAGCGGAAGAAGGGCGACAGCCAGACGGCGTCGACCCCGAGCTCGCGCAGCGCGGCGAGCCGGCTGGTGATGCCGGCGAGGTCGCCGATTCCGTCGCCGGTGGCGTCGGCGAACGACCGGGGGTAGATCTGGTAGATCACGGCAGAGCGCCACCACTCCTGCCCGGGGGCGGCGCTGCGGCGGTGGTCGATCGCGGCGAACTCTGTCGAGGTGGTGGTCTCGTTCGGCATTCCGCCACCCTATGACACCGCGCGGCGCAAAGTGGAATCGGTTCCAGACCCGAAAACCGCGGGATGCGCGCCCCCACGAGGTGCGGAGGCCCGGCTCGCAGGTGCTAATCTTCTCTGGTGCCTTTCGCCGGATCCGGCGGTCGGCAACGCCCCGATAGCTCAGTGGTAGAGCACTTCCATGGTAAGGAAGGGGTCGTCAGTTCAATCCTGACTCGGGGCTCTGAACCTCCTCGCTCGCGAGGAGTTCTGCCCGGCGGGGTAGCTCAGGTGGTTAGAGCACACGGCTCATAATCGTGGTGTCGCGGGTTCGAGTCCCGCCCTCGCTACCGTTTCAGAGACTTCCGCGGCCTGGGCTGGCGCCGTGAACGCTCGTCCGCGTCCACGGGGTTCGAGTCCCGCCCTCGCTACCGTTTCAGAGACTGCCGTAGCGTCCGCGCTCAGTAGCCGGTGCGCTCGTCCATGAGCCGCTGCAGGTCGGCGAGCACGCCGGCGATCGACTCCCGGCGCTCCTCCTCCGACTGCTCCATGGCGGGCTCGCGGGGGATGAGCCGTGCCTGCATGAGCTCGTCGAGGGTCTCGGCCCGCGCCCGCAGCGCGAGCTCGTGCAGGAAGGCCTCGTCGTCGCGCGCCGCCTCGAGCTTCTCGACGACGCCCCGCAGCGTGCGGCTGCGGGCGGCGAGGCGATCGGCCTCGTCGCGCTTGCGGCGCACCTTCGCCCGCTCGCGCTTCGACGAGGCCGCTCGCGACTCCCGCGGGGTCGGCGCGGCGCGCACGCTCTCCTCCGACAGCCGCTCGGCGCCCGCGCGCTGCTCGGCGATGAGCGTCTCGAGGGCCTCGCGTGCCAGCGCGATCGCCTGCGGCTCGCTCCACGCCGCGCCATCGCGCAGGATGCGCAGGATCACCCCGTTCTTGACGGCCAGCCGCAGGGCCGACACCGCCACGAGGTACCCCTCGTCGATCTGATGCCGCAGGTCGCGGGGCAGCTCCGCCGGCCGCGCGCCGACGACCGGTGCGGGGGCGGGCCAGAAGCGCATGATCACTCTCGCGGCGAAGGGGGCGGGGTGCTTCCAGGGTAGAGCCCGTGCCTGCGCGATCGCCGGGCGAGCGGCGGGCGTGCATCCCGTCGGATTCGTTCGCGACACGCCGAAAACACAACATCTAGGGGAATGACACGCGTGTGATTCCCGTTATATAGTGAGACCCCAGCCGCCACGGGCGGAGGATTCACCACCAGAGGAGGTCCGATATGGACAACGAAAACGACACCGTCGGTGGCTACGCCGTGCCCGTCGACCCGATGGACCTGCTGCAGTGCGAGAGCTGCCAGTAGCCGCACGCTGACGACATCATCCGAGACCCCGGTTCGCCACTGACGGCGCACCGGGGTTTCGTGCAGCAGGAGGGCCCATGAGCATCGAGGCGGTGAGCGGTTCGATGGACGACGCGGTCGGCGCCACCATCAGCACCGACGCGCGCCCGCGCCTGGCGAGCGACGCCGAGGTGCTCGACCGCGTGCACCGCACGCTCGGCCCCGTCGACGTGGTCGCCGAGCACACTGGAGCGCACCGCCTCTCGCGCGTGCTGCACGTGGTGACGCGCGGCGGCGAGCAGGCCGTCGTCAAATGGCATCGGGATGCGGGGCCGCACCGCCGCGAATCCGAGGCCCTGCAGCAGTACGCCGTGGCGCTCGGCGGCGACGCCCCGCGCATCGTCATCACCGAGCCCGCGCTGCGCATGGTGACGCTCTCGCGGCTGCTCGGAGAGCCCGCGGCCGGAACGCCGCACGAGCGCGACCCCGACATCCACATGCGCCTCGGCGAGCTCGTGCGCCGTCTGCACGACGCCGAGCCGCCGCGCCGCCACGCGCGCTTCGGCCCGATGATCGCCGCCGAGTTCGAGCGCTGGAGCCGCGCCGCCGACGAGCTGTGGGGCGACGGGCTCGACGGCCGCGACGAGCGCGCCGAGCGGCTCGCCGCCGAGCGCCACGTTCTGCGGCAGCACGTGGCCGCCGCGCTCGACATCGGCGAGCTCGACCATGTTCCCGCGCATCGCCAGCTGACGCCGCGGCACCTGATCATCGACCCGGGCGGGCACGTGCGCGTCATCGACTTCTCGCAGCTCGAGTTCGAGCCGCGCATCGTCGACCTGCTGTGGCTGGAGTACGGGCCGTGGCGGGATGAGCCCTGGCTGCGCGCGGCCTTCCTGCACGGCTACGGCCGCACGCCGACCGAGCGCGACGAACTCGCGCTGCGGGCGGTCGCCGCGACGCGCGCGCTCGAGCTGCTGGTGCGCGGCGAGAGCCGCGGACACGCCGCCGAGCGCGCCTTCGGGCGATCGATGCTCGACCGCCTGCTCGGCGCGACCCTGTTCTGAGGCCCGACGCGGCGCCCGCCTAGACTGGCCCCGTGACCGTGAACCCCGATCTCGTCGAGCGCGCCTTCCCGCCCGTCGCGCCCTACCTCGTCGGTCGCGAGAAGGTGCGCGAGTTCGCGCGCGCCGTGTTCGCCACCGCGCCCCTGCACCACGACCCGGAGGCAGCCCGTGCGGCCGGCTTCGCCGACGTCGTCGCGCCTCCGACCTTCCCGATCGTCATCGCCGAGGCGACGCTGCAGCAGCTGCTCGCCGAGCCCGATGCGGGCATCGACTTCAGCCGCGTCGTGCACGGCGACCAGCGGTTCACCTACTCGCGCCCGGTCGTCGCCGGCGACGAGCTCACGGCCACGCTGAGCGTGACGAGCATCAAGTCGCTCGGCGGCAACAGCATGGTGACGAGCGAGTCGAGCATGGTCGACGCGCGCGGCGAGCACGTCGTGACGAGCGTGTCGACGCTCGTGATCCGGGGGGAGGACGCGTGAGCATCCTGAACGGTCTCGAGGTCGGCCAGGTGGTCGCCGAGCGCGCCTTCCCGATCACCCGCGACAGCCTCGTGCGCTACGCCGGGGCGAGCGGCGACTTCAATCCCATCCACTACCGCGACGACGTGGCGGCCGCCGTCGGCCTGCCCGGCGTGCTGGGGCACGGGATGCTCACCATGGGCTTCGCGGTGCAGCCCGTCGTCGACTGGCTCGGGTCGGACGGCTGGGTCAGCGACTACCAGGTGCGCTTCACGCGCCCGGTCGTCGTCGATGCGCAGGCCGGCGCCGTCGTCACGGTCACGGCCACGGTCGGTGCGATCGACGAGGCCGGAGCCCGCATCGACCTCAGCGCGGTGTTCGACGACCAGACCGTGCTGGGCAAGGCGCAGGTGCGCGTCACCCCCCTGGCCTGAGCACGGATGCTGCCCTGATGCGTCTCGCCGATCTCACGACGCTCGGCGTCGGCGGGCCGGCCGAGCGACTCGTCACCGCCGCGACCGCCGACGAGCTCGTCGAGGCCGTGCTCGAGGCGGAGGCCGCGGGCGAGCCCTGGCTGGTGCTCGGCGGCGGATCGAACGTGCTCGTCGCCGACGAGGGCGTCGCCGGCACGGTCGTGCGCATCGACACGCGCGGCATCGAGCGCCTGCCCGACGTGCCCGGCTCGGCCCGACCGGTGCGGCTGCGCGTGCAGGCCGGCGAGCCGTGGGACGCCCTGGTCGCCCACACCGTCGAGCAGGGCTGGGCGGGGATGGAGGCGCTCAGCGGCATTCCGGGCTCGACCGGCGCGGCGCCCATCCAGAACATCGGCGCCTACGGGCAGGAGGTCGTCGAGAGCCTCCTCGCCGTGGAGGTGCTCGACCTCGACACGGGCGAGCGCCGCACCGTGCCGGCCCCCGAGCTGCGGCTCGGCTACCGCACGAGCGCCATCAAGCAGGGCTGGCGGGCGGTCGTGCTGAGCGTCGACCTGGCGCTCGAGAGCGACCCCGACGGGCTCAGCCGTCCGATCGCCTACGCCCAGCTGGCCGACGCCCTCGGTGTCGCGATCGGCGAGCGCGCCCCGCTCGCGGGCGTGCGCGCGGCGACGCTGCGGCTGCGGGCGGGCAAGGGCATGGTGCTCGACGCGGCCGACCCGCAGTCGCGCAGCGCGGGTTCGTTCTTCACCAACCCGATCGTCAGCGAGAGCTTCGCGCGCACCCTGCCGACCGATGCTCCGCGCTGGCCGCAGCAGCCGGAGCCGAGCCCGGTGGCCGTGCCGCTCGGCCAGGAGCCGGCGGCTCCGCCGCCGGTGATCGAGGGCACGGTGAAGCTCAGCGCCGCGTGGCTGATCGAGCACGCCGGCATCGCCCGCGGCTTCCGGCTGCCGGGCTCGGGCGCATCCGTGTCGTCGAAGCACACGCTGGCGCTCACGAACGCGAGCGGGCACGCGACCGCGGCCGAGGTCGCCCAGCTCGCCCGCTACATCCAGACGCGCGTGCTGAGCGAGTTCGGGGTGCTGCTGCACCCCGAGCCCGTGCTCGTTGGCCTCAGTCTGTAGGGGCGCCCGCTAGAGCAGTCCGCGCTCCATCGCCAGGGTGACGGCGCGCGTGCGGTCGTTCACCCCGAGCTTCTCGAAGACCCGCAGCAGGTGCGTCTTGACGGTCGCCTCGCCGACGAACAGCCGCTCGCCGATGACGCGGTTCGAGAGACCCTCGGCGACCAGCCGCAGCACCTCGAGTTCGCGCGCCGTGAGGGCGGTCGGCGCCGGTGCTCGCATGCGCGACACCAGCTGCACGGCGATCGCCGGCGACAGGGCGACCTCGCCCGCGGCGACCGACCGCACGCCCGCGATCAGCTCCTCCGCCGGGGCGGCCTTCAGCAGGTAGCCGCTCGCTCCGGCCTCGATCGCGGCGAGGATGCTCGCATCCGACTCGTACGTGGTCAGCACGAGCACGCGCACCGCGGGGTCGCGCTCCCGGATGCGGGCGGTGGCGGCATCGCCCGTCAGCCCGGGCATCCGCACGTCCATGACGACGACGTCGGGCCGCAGCGTCAGGGCCCGCTCCACCGCCTGCTCACCATCGGAGGCCTCGCCGATCACCGCGATGTCGGGCTCGCTCGCGAGCAGGGCGACGATGCCCGCGCGCACGACGGCGTGGTCGTCGGCGACCAGCACTCTGATCGTCGCGGGGGCGCTCATCGCGTCGCCTCCCGCGTCGGCAGTGCCGGGTTCGGGATGCTCGCCGGCACCTCCGCCACGAGCACCGTGCCGGCCCCGGGTGCGCTGGTGACCGTCAGCGTGCCCCCCACGAGCGCCAGCCGCTCGGTCATTCCACTGAGGCCGAAGCCGTCGGGCGCGTGCGCGGGGTCGAACCCGATTCCATCGTCGGTGACGGTGAGCCGCACCCGGTCGGCGTCGTGGAGCGCGACGGTGAGGCCGATGCGGGTCGCCCGCGCGTGCTTGCGCGCGTTGCCGAGGGCCTCCTGCGCGCACCGCAGCACGACGACCTCGGCGTCGCGCGACAGGGTGAGACCGTCGTCGGTGGCGAGCGACACGTGCACGCCGGTCTCGCGGGCGAACCTCTCCGCCAGGCGCTGCAGGGCGCTGTCGAAGCCGATGCCGTCGGCATCGAGCGCCGCCCCGGCGGCGACGAGCGCTCGGGTCTCGCCGAGCGCCGCCCGGGCGCCCTCCTCGATCATCGCGAGCGTGGCATCGGGCGCGACGGCTTCGCGCCGGGCGCGCTGCGCGAGCATGACGAGCCCGGTCAGGTCTTGCGCGATCGTGTCGTGCAGCTCGCGCGCGAGCCGCTCGCGCTCGGCGGTCGCTCCGGCGTCGCGGTTGAGGGCCGCGATCTGCTCCTGTGCGCCCTGCAGCTCGGCGAGCAGGCGTCCGCGCTCCTCGCCGAGTGCCGTCATGTGGGCGATCCAGAACCCCATCGCCAGGCTGAAGCCGAGCGAGATGACCATCGTGAACGCGGTCTGCAGAAGGGCGCCGGGCGTGGTGCCCAGGCTGACGAGAAACCCGATCGTGACGCCCGCTGCGATGACGATGTTCTGCACCACGGCGCGGGCGATCGACGAGCAGAAGACCCACGCGATGGGGTAGGCGATGCCCTGCACGATCGCCAGCGTCGGCGAGGCGGCGACCATGAGGGTGACGGCGACGGCGACAGCGCCGACGAAGGCCGGAGCGCCGCGCGGGTCGTCGAGGCGCGGCAGCCCGAGGCCGAACCAGGCGGCGACGAGCAGGGCGATGCCGGCCCCGCCGAGCACCGCGTCGACCGCATCGCGGCCGGTGATGATCAGCAGCACGCCCAGGAGCGTCGCCATGCCCAGCACGGCGACGCTCCACACCCGCGGGGCGGTCACCCGCGCGCTCATCGCCATGAGCTGAGCATCCCGCCGCTCACGAGTCCTTGCGGATCCAGCGGAAGGTGAGGCTCGTCAGCACGAGACCCGCCACCAGCCAGATGGCCAGCGCGATGGCGATGCCGGGGTGGTCCCACGACTCGTTCTGCTCGAGCACGACGAGCTCGTCGGGCAGGAAGACGCTGCGCATGCCCTGGGCCATCCACTTGAGCGGGAACACCGAGGCCACGTTCTGCAGCCACTCGGGCAGGTCGCTGAAGCGCAGGTAGACGCCCGAGATGAACTGCAGCACGAGCGTGATCGGAATCACCACCGCGGTGGCGCTCTTGCCCGAGCGCGGCACGGCGCTCAGCGCGATGCCGAGAATGGCCGAGCACAGCACGCCGAGCGTGAACACCCAGGCGAACACCCACCAGTTGGCCGGGTCCTCCGGCAGCGGCACCTGGAAGACCGTGAACCCGAGCAGCAGCAGCACCGCGGCCTGCAGCAGGCCCGTCACGAACGACTGGCCGAGTTTGCCGATGAAGTAGCTCATCACCGGCAGCGGCGAGCCGGCCAGGCGCTTGAGCGTGCCGTCGCTCTTCTCGAGCGCGATGTCGATCGCGAGATTCTGCAGTCCGCTGAGCAGCACGCCGGCGGCGAGCATCGCGGGCAGGAAGAACCAGGCGGCCGTGATCTCGTTGCCGTCGGCGGTCTGCCCGAAGCTCGCCTCGCTGAACGAGACCGAGAAGATCGTGAGCATCACGACCGGGAATAGGAAGGTGAAGAACACCGTGTCGCCCTGGCGGAAGTACGCGCGCACCTCGTAGCCGATGCGCAGGCCGCCGAGGCGGATCGCGCGCGCGAGACCGCTCTCGCGGCGTGCCGCCGTGGCCGGTACCGCTGTCGGGGTCGTGCTCATCGTGCCGCCTCCGTCTCGTTCAGGGCCTCCGAGCTCAGGTCGCTCGCGTGCTCGCGGCCGACGAGGTCGAGGTAGACGTCCTCCAGGCTCGGGCGGATCACCTCGAGCCCCTCGAGCTCGCCGCCCAGGCGGGCGACGAGCTCGGTGACGACCGCGGCGG
>OFDN01002003.1_pt1 | contig 12026 bp, 13 predicted proteins | sample 1520971 | NCBI WGS metagenome assembly OFDN01 (sample SAMEA94257418, study PRJEB24077) | hot springs metagenome | biome: Aquatic biome; feature: Geographical feature; material: Water | place: India | collected 2012-06-12 | depth 5 m | reverse complement strand
GTCCTGGAAGATGTCCTCGGCCGCGTCGCCCGCGCCGCGCGCGCGCAGGAAGCGCAGAAAGCTGTCGCGCTCTGCCAGCAGCATGGCTTGAAGGCCCTGCGAGGGCGGCGATGTTCCGGTTTCAGGCAAGGCTCGGCTGACATTTGGGGTGGCGCACATGCTGGCAGACGTCACGCCCGATACCAAACCGTAAGGCCGATGCCATTTTTATTCGGCGAACCGAAAAAGGATGCGGGATCGCTCGCCGGGTGACGTCTTCCCCCTGCAAGCGGCCAGAACCCCCGGCTGGCTTGACCCGGTCCAAATGCCCCCTGGACCTGGTGCACCTTGAGGGTCGCGTTGTGCTAGCCGCGCCCTCAAGGTGCATTTGCGGACAAGGGGGGAGGTCGGAGTGCCGGATTGTCGCGGATGTTGATGCTGATCGCCGTTGCGCTGCAGATCGCTGCTCCTGCCGAGGAAGCGCGCGCATCGGGCGCGACCGGTGACCTTATCTTTGTGCCGCCAATGCCGGAACCACTCCCGGCAGACCAACCACCGGCCACCGAATGCCTGATGCTCGACCAGGTGCGATCGACGCGGATCATCGCGGGGACGGGGATCGTCTACAGGCTGTCGGGGCGTCGGCACCTGATCAACCGCCTGCGAGGCCGCGCCAATGCCTTGACCAATGGCCAGGTCATGCTTGTGCGCAAAAGCAGCCCTTTGCTGTGCGCAGGGGATATCGTGTATCTTGCCGATGGCTCTGGCGGAGCAGGCATGACCTTTGTCGGCCTCGGCAAGTTCGAGCGCTACGAGCCGTCGATAGCGGCCGACCCAATCAGTGAAGCCGGGTTCTCGCCTTGAGCGCGGACACAATATCTTCATGGCCAAGGCGCCGCCATCGCGCATCGACAAGGCTGTGCACTCCGAAAAGGAACAGCCCGATCGCTACCAGTGCGAACAGTTCCGGGTGATCGGTAAGCGAGGTCAGGGCATCGCCCAGGCCCTTTACCTCTCCTGCGGCATCAAACCATCCTGCAGACAGCAGCGACAGCCCGATGATCGCAAACACCACCGCGCGGGCCACAAGGCCTGCCTGGGCTACCGGAACGACCCAGCGCGGCGCGCCGCCTGCCATGCCTTGCATGAACTCGGTGGTCCAGGCCTTGGTCAGCTGATGCGCGGCCGCTGCCAGAAAGGCGAGCCCGAGAATTCCCAGAGCGGTCCCGCCAAGGGGAATGTCGAGCATCATGCTGGCCGCGCGCTGTTCGGTGTCGCCACCGGCGCTGGATCTGTCGCCGATGGCGAGGCGGGCTGCGGCAAAGGCGAGAAAGAAATGTGCCAGCCCGCTGGCAGCATAGCCGATCCGGATTGCCACTCCCTTGGCCTCGGCGCCCTTGTCCTCGCTGTCCATGACCGCACTGTAGAGACGATAGGCCCCGTAAAGCGCCAATCCCAAGGCCAGCAGCCACAGCAGCAGGGTTCCGCCCGGCATGCTTTGCACCTGCCGGAACACGCCTTGCGGGCTGGCATCGGAAGCACCTGCTCCGGTCAGGGCAAGATAGGCGAGAAGGCAATAGACCACCCCCCGTGCGAACCACCCGGCGCGCGCGAAGGTCTCAAGCTGCCTCATTCTGTCGATCATGCCGTTGCTGCTCCCGCTTTCGCAGGCCTACGTGCTGGCGAGCAAACTGGTTCCGGCGATCCAGTACAGTGCGCCAGCGCCGAGCCATGCGTGCAAAAGGCTGATGTGCAGGAGAATTGTCCAATGCAGACCGATCTCGATCCGGTGGCTGGGCGCGGGAACCTAATCGCCTGTGTGCGGTAATGGCGGATGAAGGAGAACCAACATGATCAAGAATATCGTCGGCGCGTTCATCGGTGCCAAGCTCATGGGCAAGACCCACAAGGCGGATAGCGCGGCGGGAGCCACGACCGGCGCCATCGCCGCTTCTGCCATCCCGTTCATCATATCGCGCATGAGCCTGCCCTCGCTGCTTGCTATCGGCGCGGGCGGATATCTGCTCAAGAAGCACAATGACAGAAAGGGTGCGCGCAAGCTGCCCTATTCCTGACGCTGGACCTGCAGGGATGAGGGGGGGCTGCAAGCGCATGCCCCCCTTTTGTTGCAGGACTCAGGGTCGCCCTGCATCTTCTGTCGAGAGCCTAGAAGTCATAGCTGACCGATGCCTTGAAGGTGCGCGGAGCACCGAGCTGAAGGTCAGGCCGGAAGCTGTCGAATGCGGAGGCCCAGTAATCCGCATCGGCAATATTATCCACATTGAAGCGGAAGGTCAGCGGCTTGCCGCCCAGCACCGCCACATAACGTGCACCCAGATCGATACGGGTCCAATCCTGCAGGAAGAGGGTGTTGCCGATATTGGCCGCCTGCTCGCCGGTGTGCACCACACGGCCCGTCAGGGTGAAGCCGGTGATAAAGGGCACATCCCATTCGACATTGGCGTTCAGCGTGTATTCGGGCACGCCCACGGCTTGAGCACCATCGCTGACGCCGTGCTGGGTCCGGCGAAGCTTGGCGTCGATCACCGATCCACCGCCGATCAGGCGCAGACCGTCGGTCAGTTCGCCTGCGAGCGTGAATTCGATGCCACGATGGCGCTGGATGCCGAACGGACCGAACTCGAGCGCGCCAGCATTGTTCGGATCGCGGCGCAGGATCGATGTCTCGCGATCGATCTGGAACAGCGCCAGCGAAACATCGATGGTGCCCAGCCGCAATTTGCCGCCCATTTCATATTGTTCGGACACGAAGGGCGGCAGGATTTCGCCCGCATTGCTGACCGGCAGTGCCGCGCCGCCTGACGGGTTGGCGCCGGTCGGCGGCGCGGTTCCGCCCTGGACCAGACCCTCGATGCGGTTGGCGTAAAGCGACAGGCTTTCGGTCGGCTTGATGACCACCCCGAAGACGGGCGTGACCTTGTCCTCGTCATATTCGCTGATCAGCGCGCCGGTGGCGTTCGAATAGGATTTGGCGTTGATTACCTGCAGGCGCAATCCTGCGGTGACCAGAATGCGGTCATCCCAGAAACCGATCGTGTCGGAGAAGAAGGCGCTCGCCAGCCGGGTGCGCGAGATCGGGAAGGGATCGTCCAGATTGCCGCCGACAAAGGTCACCCGGGTCGAGGGCGTGACTTCCACCGGCGCGTAGAGATTGGTGCGCTGGGCGGACAGATCGAAGAAGCGGAAAGCGTTCCGGTTGACCAGCCAGTTCATCGACCCGCCGACATTGAATTCGTGCGTGATGCCGCCGCCGCTCAGCTTTGCGCGTGCGCCGATCGTGGCGGCCTCGTTATTGTCGGTGCGCGGAATGAACGAACTGCTGACGGTGATGTCGCCGTTCAGACTTACCAGGGTGGGGGTGCTGTAGACGCCCTCTTCCGATCCGTCGCGCGCGCCGAAAGCGGCATAGACCATGACGTCCTTTGCAACATCATATTCGATCCGGAACTGGCCGAAGATATCGCGCAATTCGGTATATTGCCAGGGCTGGCCATAGTTGGTCCCGGCATCGGGCGCATCCGGGATCCGGGTCAGGGTGTTGACCCGCAGCTTGGGGCGGAAATGCGACACCTTCACGCGCTGATAGGCAAGGTCGAGCGTGGCGCGCAAGGGACCCGAATTGTAATCGATCGCCGCACCCAGGACATAGGTGCTGCGGAACTCGTCGTCGATCGAGGCATCGCCGGCGCGCGCGGTGCCGTTGATGCGGATGCCCCATTCGCCATTGCTGCCCATGCGCCGACCGAAATCGAAGCTGCCGCCGACATGCTCGGGCCCGGTATAGCCTAGCGTGGCGCGCGTGATGGCGTCTGTCGTTGCGCGCTTGGGGACGAGATTGACGCTGCCACCAAGGCCCGTGCCGCCGGGGGCCGCACCATTGAGGAACGCGCTGGCGCCGTTGAGCACCTGCACCGATTCATACAGTTCGGGCGCAACCAGCTGGCGCGGGGTGATGCCGTACAGCCCGTCATAGCCGATATCGTCGCCCGCCAGCGCAAAGCCCCGGATGACGAACAGCTCGCCGGCAATGCCGAAACCGGTCGTGGTGCGGATGGTGGGATCGTTTTCCAGCACCTGGCCCAGCGTCTGCGGCTGCTGGTTCAGGATCAGCGCGGCGTTGTAGCTGCGGATGGCGAACGGGATGTCGGCTGCATCCTTGTTGCCCAGCACCCCGGCGCTGCCCTGCAGCTCGACGCCCGACTGGTTCTGCCGCTGTGCGGTGACGATAATCGTCTCCTTGTCGTCCTCGGTCCGCTGGGCCGAGACCGGGCTGGCAAGGCCGATCGCGCCCAGCGAGGTGGCGACGAGCAGGGCATGGCGGATGGCGAAGGTCTTCACGATCTTTTTTTCCTTGGATTGAGAAATTGGGAATATTCAGGTCCGGCGCGCGCGCATCGCCCATAGGCTGGCCGCCACCGGAGCGCTCAGCGCCGCCCAGGAGGCGACATCGCGCCAGCCGTCTCCGGTCAGCGCAATGACCAGCCCCGCCAGACCGGCGACGAAAATCGCCAGCGGCCATGCAAAGATGCTCCTGAGCGGGCGGGCGCGGCTCATTCCGCCGGCTCCGCGATCGGGCTTGCGGTGCGAGCCGGGGCGGGCGTCGTTGCCCTGTTCCTGGCCAGCCACAGATACAGTCCCGTGCCCAGGACGTGGACGGTGAACAGGGTCAGCGCCGCCCAGAGCAGCTTGAGCGGCAATCCGCCATAATCGCCAAAATGCAGCGGGCGCGAGAGCGACAGCGCCTGGTAATACCAGGGCATCTGCCGCGCGTCGGTGAAGCGGCCCGTTTCCGCATCGATCAGGGCCGGGGTCAGCAAGCGTTCGGTCAGCGGCGTACTGCCCTGAAAGAATACGGCATAATGGTGGTTGGAGCTGAACGTCCCGCCCGGAAAGGCGATGAACTGCGGATTGTTGTTCGGCAGCTTCGCGCGTGCCGCCGCCATCGCGGTATCGAGCGAGCCGTAGCGCGACGGATCGAGCGCCGCACGACCCGCATATTCGCGCGTCATCGCTGCGAGTTCATCGGCTTTCCACAGCTTTTCGATTGGCACCGCAAAGGCGTTGATGACCCCGGTCAGTCCGACCACCAGCATCCAGGCGAGGCCGACTATGCCCAGCAGATTGTGGTAATCGAGCCACTTGGTCCTGGCGCTGCGGCGGGTGCGCAACGTGCCGAAGTCCAGCTTGCGCATGAACGGGGCGTAGAGCACGACCCCCGAAACGAGCGCGGCAACGAAGGCGATGCCCATCACGCCGAGAAACAGCATGCCGGGCAGGCCCAGGAACATGTCGGTATGCAGCTTGAGCAGGAACGGCATCACGCCGCCTTCGCTCTCCGCCATCTGGCCGATCAGCTTGCCGGTCGAGCGGTCGAAGGACTGGATGGTCATATCGGCCGCGGGCGAATCCGGGCGCGGCCCGGTGGTGATCGTCATCGACGGCTGGTCGTTGTCGAACGCCATATAGAGCGGCACTTCGCCCGGGCGATTGGCCAGCGCGCGCGCCAGCATCTCATCGAGCGGCAGCAGTCCCTTGGCCGTTCCCGATGAGCCAATGCCCGGCATGCCGAAAACCGGCTGTTCCTCGGTCAGATGGTCGATCTCGTCATGAAAGATGAGCGGAAGCCCGGTCAGGCAGAGCATCAACAGGAATAGCGTGCACGAAAGGCTGGTCCATTTGTGCACCGTCGCCCAGGCCCTGATCGCCGAGCGGGTCATGCGAATTCGCGCCTGCACACGGCCACGCTCGCCGAAAGCGCGGCCTGGATGCCGTGTCGTGCGGAAGGTGACGGTGTGAAACCGGAAACAAGATGCATGGTTCAGCCCCAGCCAGATGCAGCTGGCGGCTAACCATCGGTTCCAATCTTGTCAATGCTAATCATTCGCAAATGCGACACGGCGAAGCTGGGGTGGCTGGCGTACGCGTCGCAAATCGCTTCCGATGGGGCAGCCGATCCGCCAGGTCGCCCAAGGGCAGCAAGGCATCATTCCTTGCGCCTGTTCCGGGGGCAGTTCAGCCGTGCCGCACAGCTTTGTCGCGCTGATCGACCACGCGTCGGGACCGCCACCGCGCCAGGCATGGCGAGCGGCGCTGCGAGGGGGAAGGGCTCAGGCCTCGGAGGCTTGGCTCGTGTTGACCGGGCGATAGGCGCTGGCGATCCATTCGAGCCGGCAATTGGCGAGCGACTGCGAAAGGTCTTCCGATTCGAGAATCTCGGCGATCGCGACCTGGCGCTGCGCCAGCAGGTCTATGTCCTGCAGCAGCGTCAGGTTGCGGATCGCCGTTTCCTCGTCCTGGCAAAGCGACGAGCCGACCTGTTCGGTCAGATGCCCGGTGGAGCGCAGCAGATCGGCTATGACGCGCAGCGCCGTGCGGTCATGCAGCATTCTGCGTCGCCTCGTCGACCGGGCACAGGCGGGCACCGAATTCGGCCGGGGGTACAAAGTTCATGATGCCCTTTGCAATGGCTGCGCCGATCATTTCGGGGATGAGCGCGGTGTCAGGCGACTGCAGCAGGCACGTGCCTTCCGCCGCGCGCAGCGCGCCCATGCCGGCTGCGCCGTCTTCACCGCCGCCCGAGAGCAGCAGGCCGACGCCCTTGGCACCGACGGTCTTGGCGAGCGACGCCATCAGCAGGTCGGCCGACGGGCGCGCGCCGTTGACGGGATCGCGCTCGACCAGACGGATGCGGCCATTGGGCCAGCTGTCGATCACAACGTGATAGCGCGGATCGACCGCGACATGGATGACTCCCGGCTCGAGCAGGGCACCGTCCTCGGCGATCTTGATCTGCGCGCGGCAATCCTTGTTGAGGTTGGCGGTCAGAGAAGCCGAGAGCGCCTCGTCGATTGCCAGCGACACGATGGTCGGCGGGCAGTTGGTGGGCAGGCTGGTGACTGCGATGGTGGCGGGATCGATCGAGCCCATGCCGCCCGCGATCGCGATGACCTGGCCGTTCCAGCGATAGTTGAACGAGGCGCTGAGATCGACCGCGTCCTTGGCCTTGGCGCGCGCTTCGAGGTTGGTGCGCGCGGCGGTCAGCACTGTCTTGCACAGCTTGCCCGAGATCTTGGCGAATTCTTCCGCCGTCGCCTTTTGCGGCTTGGGGAAGCAGTCGACCGCGCCCAGCTCGATCGCGCGCAGCGAGATGTCGGCACCCTTCTGGGTCAGCGTCGAGAGCATCACCACCGGGATGGGGCGTTCGGCCATCAGCTCGGCAAGGAAGTCGATCCCGTTCATCCCCGGCATTTCGACGTCGAGCGTCAGCACGTTGGGGCGCAGTTCGGCGATCAGCTCGCGCGCCTCGATGACGTCGCGGGCAGCGCCCAGCACCTCGATATTCTTGTCCTTTTCCAGCGCGCTGGTGAACAGCGCACGCATGGTGATGGAGTCATCGACAATCAGGACACGGGCGGCGGCAGCCATGGGTACGACCCTTCAATTACAAGAGTTGGGATGCTGCTCAGGCAGCGTCGGCATATTCGATTTCATGGGTGAGGGCGACCAGATCGAGCACCATCACCATGCGGTCATCCAGCGACGCCAGGCCTTCGAGGAAGGGCAGCACCGAATCTCCGGTGGTCGGCGGCGGCTGCAGCGCGGCCTGATCGAAGGTCACGATGTCGCGCACGGCATCGACGATCATGCCCTTGAGCTGGCCCGCGACCTCGGTGACGATGATGACATGGCGCTCGCCGGGCTTGGACTTGTTCCAGCCAAGGCGCGCCGCAAGGTCGATCACCGGCAGCACGATACCACGCAGGTTGACGACGCCGGCGACATAATCGGGCACACGCGGCAGGCGGGTTGTGGGCGACCAGGCGCGGATTTCGCGAATGCCCATGATGTCGATACCAAAGGTCTGGCCTTCGACTTCAAACGTAATCAGCTGACGGTTCATCTTTTTTCCCCCAAGAACAATCGAACAGGATCAGTGCGTGACGCGGCGGACCGCAGCGGCAAGCTTCACCGCATCGAACGGCTTGACGATCCATCCGGTCGCACCGGCCCGGCGCGCTTGTGCTTTCTTCTCCTCGGACGCCTCGGTGGTCAGCACCAGGATCGGGCGATTCTCGTGGATCGCGCCTTTCCGCAGATGCTCGATCAGGCCAAAGCCATCCATGCGCGGCATGTTGATGTCCGTTATAACGACATCGCACTCGTTCTCCTTAAGCCAATCCAGCGCGGAAACGCCGTCATCGGCCTGGTCAACATGAAAGCCTTCCGCCGTCAGCGCGTGCTTGAGCAGCGCGCGCATGCTGGGACTGTCGTCCACGGTCAGGATGCGGGTTTTTTCTTGAGCAAAGGTCATCTTCTGGGGTCCTTGTTTCAGAACAGCTCAATATCGCCGTGGTCTTCACGAAGCTTGGGTGTGGGCAGGTCTTTGGGTGCCTGGCTGTTGTCGACGATGCGGCAGCGCGCCTGGCCGTGATAGGGGCGGAAATCGACACGGCGGGCTGACGGCCCCCCCACCGACTGGCTGACCAGCGGGATCCCCTCCGCCTTGAGGAAAGAGTGCGCAAATTCGGCATTGGCCGTGCCGATCCAGCTCATCCCGCTCGACATATTGGCACCGCCATAAAGATGCGCGCGCAGCATGCGGCGGTCGGCGCCATAAGCGAGCATCTCGTTGATCAGCACTTCCATCAGGTACACGCCATAATGCTCGTCCAGCCCGGAATCGTTGGTAGGGCTGGCGAGCAGGAAGTGGTTCATCCCGCCGATATTGTTCGAGGCGTCGTAAAGACAGCAGGCGATGCAGCTGCCGAGCACCGTGGTGAGTTCCAGCCGCGGATCGCCGCTGACGCGGGCCTGGCCCTGCATGACCATCAGGCGGACCCGCTTGTGCTTGGAAAAGTCGATGGTTTCCATCAGCATGACACGACGCCTCCAAAGGCGACCTGCGCGATGCGATGGATCGGCGCGACGACGCTGGCGGCGCCCAGCGCAATCGCAGCACCCGGCATGCCGAACACGACCGAGGTCGCCTCGTCCTGGGCAATCGTCATCGCACCGGCTTCGGCCATGGCGAGCAGGCCGTGCGCACCGTCGCTGCCCATTCCGGTCAGCTGGATACCGATGGCGTCAGAGCCGAGATTTTCCGCCACCGAATGGAACAGCACATCGACGCTGGGGCGATGACCGCTGACCTTGGGGCCGGGCCGGGCGCGCACATACATGTTCGACGCGGCGCTGCCGCGCACCTCCAGATGCCGCTCGGTGCCCGGAGCGATATAGACATGCCCCGCGCGCACCGGCAGGTCGGGCTCGGCGATCATCACCTTGGGCGCGCACACCGAATCCAACCGGCGGGCGACCGCTTCGGCAAAGGCACCGTTGATATGCTGCACGACCATGGTCGGCGGGCAATCCGCCGGGAACTGGCTCAGCAGCACGTGCAGCGCTTCGACCCCGCCGGTCGATGCACCCACCGCGATCAGCCGCGTCTGCGCCGATCCCATGGTCTGGCGCGGGGCCTGGGTGGGCTTGGCGCGGTCATGTGCCTGCACCTTGGCCTGGGCTGCGTTGCGGATCATTTCGGCGAGACGGCCCTGATCGGAGACCAGGATGTTGCCTGCCGCGCCGCTCGGCTTGGCATAGCATTCGACCGCACCGATCTCGAGTGCGCGCACGGTCATGGCCGAGCCGCTTTCGGCCAGGCCCGAAACGATGACCACCGGCGTCGGGCGCAGCGTCATGAGCTTCTCGAGAAATTCCAGGCCGCTCATCCCGGGCATCTCGATGTCGAGCGTGACCACGTCGGGGTTGAGCGCCTTGATCATGCTGCGCGCCTCGCGCGCATCGACCGCCGTGCCCACGACCTGAATGTCCGCGGACGGGCGCAATGCCTCGACCAGCAGCGCACGCATGGTAGGAGAATCATCGACGATCAGGACACGGATAGTCATGCGCCCTCCTTAAGGTAAATAGTCTTACCAATTTGCGTAAGGCGCGCGGCGGCGGGGCCAATAACGCGTTCGCTATGGCCAATGTATAGATGCCCGCCGGGCAGCAGCTGCTCTGCAAATCGTGCAACAAGCCGCTCTTTTGTCGGCTGGTCGAAATAGATCATGACGTTGCGGCAGAAGATCACGTCGAAACGGCGCTTCATCGGCCAGTCGTGCAGCAGGTTGAGCCGGTTGAAGCTCACCAGATTGCGGACCTGCGGGTTGATCGTCGTGGTGGCCCCGTTGGCCTGGGTCCACAGACGGCGCAGCTCCTGCGGCATGGCGGAGATATTCTCGGTAGAATAGGTCGCCGCGCGCGCGGTGTTGAGCACATTGTCGTCGAGGTCGGTCGCCAGAATGCGAAGGTCGGTTCCCGCCAGCGTCGCTGCCATGCGCGGATCTTCGCCCAGTAGCGTGGTGACGATCGACCAGGTCTCCTCGCCGCTCGAACAGCCCGCAGACCAGATTCGCACCGGCTGGCCCTTGCGCGCCTTGGCGATGAGCGTCGGGGCGACCTCCTCGCCGAGATGATCGAAATGATGGTCTTCGCGGAAGAAATAGGTGTGGTTGGTGGTGAGCGCGCAGATGACCCGGCGCAACTCCTCCTCATTGCCCTTCAGCGATGCGAGATAGTCGGAAAAGGTGGTGAAACGCGATTCGCGCACCAGCGGAGCGAGGCGCGAATAGACCAGCATCGACTTGGCCGGGACCAGCACGATGCCGGCGGTATCGTGCGCCAGCCGCTGCACCGTGGCGAAATCCTCGGGCGAATAGACGGCCCGGCTGATCCCCGGCAGCGTTTCAAAGGCGATGGCCTGCGCGGTCACGCAACCTCCCGGTAGCTCTGCGATCCGGCTTCGGCGACCACCAGGCCATCGACATCGACGATCAGCGCGACGCGTCCGTCACCCAGGATGGTCGCACCCGCGACGCATTCGACCGAGCGATAGTTCGCGTTGAGGCTCTTGATGACGATCTGGCGCTGATCGACGATCGAGTCGACCAGCAGCGCGGCCTGTCCGGCCAGCTCGGTATCGACGATGATGAGCACCGCCTCGGTGGGGTCGTTGATCTCGCCATCGAGATCGAGCGCACGGGCGATATTGACCACCGGGATGAACCGGTCGCGCGCCTTGAGCATCAGGCGGCCATTGCCCAGACGGTGGATCTCGCCTTCGCCCGGTCGCAGGTTCTCGACGATATGCGACAGCGGCAGCACCAGTGTCTGCGATCCGACGGTGACGGTCATGCCATCGGCGATGGCCAGCGTCAGCGGCAGCGTCAGGATGAAGCTGGTGCCGACGCCCGGTTCGGTCTTGACGGTGATGCGGCCACCCAGATCCTTCACGTTCTGGCGGACCACGTCCATGCCGACACCGCGACCCGAGATGCTCGACACGGTTTCGGCGGTCGAGAAGCCGGGGGCGAAGATGAGGTTGTTGATCTCGTCGGCCGAAAGGTTGGCGTCGGGCGCAACCAGGCCCTTTTCGACGGCCTTTTTGAGCACCCTGGCCTGGTCGATGCCGCGGCCGTCATCCTCGATGCGGATGAGGATGCGGCCCGAACGCTGCTCGGCGGAAAGCTTGAGCGTGCCGTCGGGCGACTTGCCATTGGCGATGCGGGTTTCCGCATCCTCGATGCCATGGTCGGCAGCGTTGCGGATCAGATGGGTGAGCGGATCGCCCAGACGCTCGATGATCGTCTTGTCGATTTCGGTCGTCTCGCCCGAGACTTCCAGGTTGATGTTCTTGCCGGTGCTCGCCTGCAGGTCGCGCAGCAGGCGCGGCACGCGGCTGAACACGGTGCTGATCGGCTGGGCACGGATCGCCATCGCGCGTTCCTGGACGTCGCGGGTCAGCGACTCAAGCATGGCAAGCTCGCTGCTGTTGCGCATGCCGAAGGTCGACATCTGCTGGCCCAGCATCGCCTGCGCGATCATCATTTCGCCCACGGTGTCGATCAGCTGGTCGAGCTTGCGCAGGTCGATACGCACCGATTGCGAAACCGGCGCGGCAGGTGCTGCTGGCGCGGGCTGCGAGGAAACGAGCGCAGGCTTTGGCGCAGCGTCGGCCTTTTCCG
>OFDN01002000.1_pt1 | contig 12031 bp, 10 predicted proteins | sample 1520971 | NCBI WGS metagenome assembly OFDN01 (sample SAMEA94257418, study PRJEB24077) | hot springs metagenome | biome: Aquatic biome; feature: Geographical feature; material: Water | place: India | collected 2012-06-12 | depth 5 m | reverse complement strand
TGGCGGGAGGCCACCGGCCTGCCGCTGTCGGTGAGCGTGAACGTGTCGCCGGTGCAGTTCCGCGCCTGCGACCAGCTGCACCTGCAATGGACCCGCTACCTGCAGGAGATCGGCCTGCCCGGCGCGGCGATCACGCTGGAGATCACCGAGAGCCTGCTGCTGGAAGGCCATGCCGGCGTGGCCGCGCAGCTGGCCGCCTTCCGCGAGGCCGGCGTGCGGGTGGCCATCGACGACTTCGGCACCGGCTACTCGTCGCTGTCGTACCTGAAGAAGTTCCCGATCGACGGGCTGAAGATCGACCAGTCCTTCGTGCGCAACCTGGCGCCGCAGTCCGAGGACATGACGCTGTGCGAGGCCATCATCGCGCTGGCGCACAAGCTGCAGCTGGGCGTGACCGCCGAGGGCGTGGAAACCGCGCTGCAGCAGCGCCTGCTGGCGGATGCCGGCTGCGACGAGGCGCAGGGCTACTGGCTCTCACGCCCGCTGGAGGCGGCCGACTTCGGCGCGCTGCTGCTGCGCGGCCACAGCGCCTCTGCAAACCGCGGCATCGGCGCCGACGAAGGCTCGGCCGGCACCGGTGCCGGCATGCCGACGCTGAAGTGAACCGCCGGGTGCAGTCCGCCGGCCGGCGTGGCCGGCGGCGGCGAGCCGCGGCCCTCAGTCGATGGACACCTTGGCGTTCTTCACCAGCCGGGCGTACTTGTCGGTGTCGTCCTTGATCTGGCGCGCCATCTGCTCGGGCGTGTTGCCGATGGGCTCGGCGCCGATCTCCTGCATGCGCTGGCGGAACTCCGGCGACTGGATCACCTTCACCATCTCCGTGCTCAGCCGCGCCACCACGTCCTTGGGCGTGGCCGCGGGCGCCAGCACGCCGAACCAGGTGCCGAGGTCGAAGCCCTTCATGCCGGCCTCGTCCATGGTGGGCACGTCGGGCAGCGCGGAGCTGCGCTTGGCCGTGGTCACCGCCAGCGCCTTCAGCTTGCCGGCCTTGATGTGCGGCAGCACCGGCGTCACCGTGTCGAACGACATCTGCACCTGGCCCCCGATGAGGTCGGTGGTCAGCGGGCCGCTGCCCTTGTAGGGGATGTGCAGCAGCGGGATGCCGTTCAGCTCCGCGAACTGCGTGCCGATCAGGTGCTGCGCGGTGCCGTTGCCGTTGGAGCCATAGGTGAACGGGTTGGGCGCGGCCTTGGCCAGCGCCACCAGCGACTTCACGTCGGTGGCCGGCGTGGTGGCGCCGATCACCAGCACATTGGGCACCAGGGCCACGGTGGTGATGGGTGCCAGGTCCTTCTGGAAGTCGTAGGGCAGCTTCTTGTAGACGCTGGTGGCGATGGTGTGGTGCACCGCGCCCATCAGCAGCGTGTAGCCGTCGGGCCTGGCCTTGGCCACGTAGTCGGCGCCCAGCGTGGCACCGGCGCCGGGCTTGCTCTCGACGATGACCGTCTGGCCCAGCGACTGCTGCAGCTTGTCGGCCAGCGCGCGGGCCAGCACGTCGGTGGTGCCGCCGGCCGGGAACGGCACGACGACGGTCACCGGCTTGCTGGGCCAGGCCTGGGCCATGGCCGCGGGCGCCGCAGCCAGGGCGGCGGCGACCAGGAACGCGGCGCGCTTCATGCCAGCACCGCCTGGCACACGGCCTCGGTCACCTGCGCGGTGGTGGCGCTGCCGCCCAGGTCCCGGGTGTGCAGGCGCTTGTCCGCGGTCACCTGCTCGATGGCGGCCATCACGCGGCGGGCAGCCTCCTGCTCGCCCAGGTGCTCCAGCAGCATCACCACCGACCAGAAGGTGCCCACCGGATTGGCCAGGCCCTGGCCCATGATGTCGAAGGCCGAGCCGTGGATGGGCTCGAACATCGACGGGAAGCGCCGCTCGGGGTCGATGTTGCCGGTGGGCGCGATGCCCAGGCTGCCGGCCAGTGCGGCGGCCAGGTCGCTCAGGATGTCGGCATGCAGGTTGGTGGCGACGATGGTGTCCAGCGACGCCGGCCGGTTGATCATGCGGGCGGTGGAGGCGTCCACCAGTTCCTTGTCCCAGGTGACGTCCGGGAACTCCTTCGACACCTGCAGCGCGATCTCGTCCCACATCACCATCGCATGGCGCTGCGCGTTGCTCTTGGTGATGACGGTGAGCAGCTTGCGCGGCCGCGACCGCGCCAGCTGGAAGGCGAAGCGCATGATGCGCTCGACCCCGGCGCGGGTCATTATCGATACGTCGGTGGCCGCCTCGATCGGGTGGCCCTGGTGCACCCGGCCGCCCACGCCGGCGTACTCGCCTTCGGAGTTCTCGCGCACGATGACCCAGTTCAGGTCATCGGGGCCGCAGCGCTTGAGCGGGCCGTCAATGCCCGGCAGGATGCGGGTGGGCCGCACGTTGGCGTACTGGTCGAAGCCCTGGCAGATCTTCAGCCGCAGGCCCCACAGCGTGACGTGGTCGGGGATGTGCGGATCGCCGGCGGAGCCGAACAGGATGGCGTCCTTGTCGCGCAGCGCGTCCAGTCCGTCGGCCGGCATCATCTCGCCGTGCGCGCGATACCAGTCGCCGCCCCAGCCGAAGTTCTCGAACTCGAAGCGGAACGCGCTGCCCGACCGCGCCAGCGCTTCCAGCACCTGCTGGCCGGCGGGCACCACTTCCTTGCCGATGCCGTCACCGGGGATGGTGGCGATGCGGTATGTCTTCATCATGTGTCTCCAGGAATGCTGGATTCACTGTAGGTTCGGCCTGCGGTGCCCGCGCGCTGCGCCGGTTAATCCGTCGTTCACCTGAAGTTAACGATCCTCCGGGATTTCCCGCGATTGCATGCAGGCCGCCGCCGGCGCGCTACCGTGCCTGCAGCGTTCAACCAGGGACCACGCCATGGCCTCCGTCATCCTTCCGGCCGACCTCGGCTTCTTCTCCACGCTGGCGATGTCCGGCAGCCTGAGTGCCGCCGCGCGGGAGCTGGGCATCAGCACGCCGGCGGTCAGCAAGCACCTGGCGCTGATGGAAAGCCGCATCGGCGTGGCGCTGGTCAACCGCACCACGCGCCGCATGAGCCTGACGCCCGAGGGCGAGCTCTACCTGGAACATGCGCGGCGCATCCTCGGCGAGATCGACGGCCTGCAGGAGCTGCTGGGCGTGGCCAGCTCCACGCCCAAGGGGCTGCTGCGCATCAATGCCACGCTGGGCTTCGGCCGCACGCATGTGTCGCCGCTGATCAGCAAGTTCGTGCGCCGCCATCCCGGCGTGGAAGTGCAGCTGCAGCTGTCGGTCAACCCGCCGCCGCTCACCGACGATGCCTACGACGTCTGCATCCGCTTCGGCGAGCCGCCCGATTCGCGCGTGGTGTCGCGCCGCATCGCGCCCAACCGGCGCGTGCTGTGCGCCTCGCCGGCCTACCTGGCCCGGCACGGCACGCCCAAGGTGCCGCACGACCTGGTCAGGCACAACTGCATCGGCATCCGCCAGGGCGAGGAAGCCTATGGCGTGTGGCGGCTGACCAGCGGCCGCGGCCGCCATGCGGTGACCGAAGCGGTGAAGACCCGCGGCAACCTGGCCACCAACGATGGCGAGATCGCGGTCAACTGGGCGCTCGAAGGCCTGGGCATCGTGATGCGCGCCGAATGGGACATCGGCCGCCACCTGCGCAGCGGCCGCCTGGTGCAGGTGCTGCCCCACCATGCCACGCCCGATGCCGACATCTACGCCGTCTACCCCCAGCGCCACCAGCTGGCCGCGCGGGTGCGGGCCTTCGTGGACTTCATGGCGCAGTCGTTCAGCCAGCAGGCCACGGCGCGGGCCTGAGCCGGTGGCCGTGCAGGCTGCAGCCGGCGGAGTCCCGTACCCGCATCCTCGTCCTCTGCAGCGCCGCCTTGTGCGGCATGCTCGTCCTCGGCGGGCTGTCGCTGGCCAGCCTGAGGCACACGATGCTCAGCGAACGGGGCAACCAGCTCACCACGCTGGTGGTGCTGGCCCGTTCCACGCTGGAGGAACTGCATGAGCAGGAGAAGGCCGGCAAGCTCACCCGCGAATCGGCGCAGCAGCAGGCCAAGCGCGTACTGGGCAGCCTGCGCAAGGACGAGCGCTACTACTTCGTGCGCGGCTACCACGACGACGTGACCCTGGTGCATCCCAACCCCAAGCGCGTGGGCATCGTCGACCCCAAGGGCGGCCGCGAGGCCGGCGAGCGCTACCGCGCCGCGATGCAGGGCAAGGAAGTGGGACTGCTGGTGGCCCCCGGCACCCGCCCGGGCGTGGAAGGCAAGGTCGACAAGATGTATGCCGTGCTGCACTTCCAGCCCTGGGGCTGGACAGTGGGCTTCGGCGACTACATCGACGACGTGGAGACCGCCTTCTGGCGCGAAGCCGCGCTGCTGGTGGGCGTGGGCGGTGCGCTGATGGCGGTGGTGGGTGGCCTGGGCTGGGCGATCTCGCGCCGCATCTACCGCGAGCTGGGCGGCGAGCCCGACTATGCGCTGCAGATCGTGCGCCGCATCGGCGCGGGCGACCTGTCCGTCCACGTGGACCTGAAGCCCGGCGACGCCCACAGCCTGCTGGCGGCCATGCAGCAGATGCAGCAGGGCCTGGCCAGCACGGTGGGCAGCATCCGCAGCAGCACCGACACCATCGCCACCGCCTCGGGCGAGATCGCCGCCGGCAACCTGGACCTGTCGGCCCGCACGGAAGCCCAGGCCAGCGCGCTGGAGCAGACGGCCGCCTCCATGGAGCAGCTGACCGCTACCGTCAAGCACAACGCCGACAACGCCCGCCAGGCCAACGAGCTGGCGCTGTCGGCCTCGCAGGTCGCCAGCCGCGGCGGCGCGGTGGTGGGCCAGGTGGTGCAGACGATGTCGTCGATCAGCGCCTCCTCGCGCAAGATCGCCGACATCATCGGCGTCATCGACGGCATCGCCTTTCAGACCGACATCCTGGCGCTGAATGCCGCTGTCGAAGCCGCCCGCGCCGGCGAGCAGGGCCGCGGCTTCGCGGTGGTGGCCGGCGAGGTGCGGCTGCTGGCGCAGCGCTCGGCCGAGGCCGCGCGCGAGATCAAGGCGCTGATCGGCGCCTCGGTGGACAAGGTGGAGCACGGCACCAGGCTCGTGCAGGAAGCCGGCGGCACCATGGAGGACGTGGTCACCAGCGCCCAGCGCGTGACCGACATGATCGGCGAGGTGACCGTGGCCACCGCAGAGCAACGCGACGGCATCGGCCAGGTCAATGGCGCGGTGAGCCAGCTCGACCAGATGACGCAGCAGAACGCCGCGCTGGTGGAGCAGAGCACCGCCGCCACCACCAGCCTGCAGGAGCAGGCGCAGCGGCTGGCCGGCCTGCACGGCGAAGGGTGCGGACAGGTTGTTGACCCGCGTCAGCTCGCTGACATCGACGCCGAACATGCGGCTGATGCCGTAGAGCGTGTCTCCCTTCTGCACGATGTACTGGCGCGATGCGGGCAGCACGAGACGCTGGCCGATGTCCAGCGTGTAGGGCGGCGACAGCCGGTTCGCGTCAGCCAGATCGCGGAGCGGCACGTTGTACTTGCGCGACAGGCTGTAGAGCGAATCACCCTTGACCACGATGATGGCGCCGCCGGCGGACAGCGGCACGTCGCCCACCGTGGTGACGGGGGCGAGCGGACCCGTGCGCTCGCAGGCGACGGCGAGCGGCAGCAGAAGCGCCAGGGCGAGCGCTCGCGCCGCCGTCACGCGGTGCGGACGCGCTCGTCCGCGACCGCCGGCACATCCGGCAGCAACGGAACGAAACGGACGGGCCACAGCTCCTCCCGATCAAGACCGGTTTCGGTGCGCCGGATGCGGACGATGCGGTGCTCGCGCCAGTCCCCCTCCAGCGGGATGACCATGACACCACCAACCGCGAGCTGATCCGTCAAGTCTTTTGGCGGCTCCCGCCCACCGCCGGCCGTGACCATGATGCGTTCAAAGGGGGCCTGCTCGGGCCAACCCCTTGTTCCGTCACCATGTCGGGTCGTGATGTTGTGGAGTCGCAGGGCGTGGAACCGCCGCTCGGCCTCATGAAGCAGCGGTCGCAGCCGTTCGAGCGTGTAGACCCGCCGGCACAACCGGGAGAGCACGGCGGCCTGATAGCCGGAGCCGGTGCCGATCTCCAGCACCTTGTGCCGCTCGTGGACGTCGAGCGCCTGGGTCATCAGGGCGACGATCAGCGGCTGGCTGATGGTCTGGCCCTGGTCGATGGGCAGAGCCGTGTCCTCCCACGCCTGGTCCTGGAAGGTCTCCGGCACGAACTGGTCGCGCGGGATGCGCTCGATCGCCGCAAGGACCCGCGTGTCGGTCACGCCGTGCCGGCGCAACGACATGATCAAGCGGATCTTGCGTGCGTCGATGGTCACGCGAAGGCCTGTTTCAGGGTCTGGAGGGTGGGGACGTGGGTCAGGTCGAGGAACAGCGGGGTGACCGGGATGCCGCCGGACAGCACGACATGGATGTCGGTGTCCGGGCTGACGTCCGCCTCCCCGCGCAGCGTGCCGATCCAGACATAGGGACGGCCCCGGGGGTCGGTGCGCTCGACCAGCTCGTCGCCGATCTTGCGCTTGCCGTGGCGGACCACCTGGATGCCGGTGACGGCCGACGGGTCGCGCGCCGGGAAGTTGACGTTCAGAAGCACGTTGCGCGGCCACGGCACGGTGACCGCCTTGCGCACCACCTCCGGGCCCCAATGCTCGGCCGCGGCCCAGTTGGGCGGCCCGTCCGCCCGCTCGTAATGCTGGCTGAGCGCGATGGCCGGCACCCCCAGCAGGGTGGCCTCCATGGCGGCGGCGATGGTGCCGGAGTAGGTCACGTCTTCGCCGATGTTGGAGCCTTGGTTGACCCCGGACAGCACCAGCGTCGGCTTGTGCTCGGCCATGATCTTGTTGACCGCCAGAAGCACGCAGTCGGTCGGCGTGCCGTCTACCGAGTAGCGCTTCTCCGCGTACTGGCGCAGGCGCAGCGGCCGGTGGATGGTGAGGGAATGGCTGGCGGCGGACTGCTCCGCCTCCGGTGCCACCACCCACACGTCGTCGGACAGGCTGCGGGCGATGCGCTCCAGGACCTGGATGCCGTCGGCGTGGATGCCGTCGTCGTTGGTGACGAGGATCCGCGCCTTCGACAGGTCGAGCGGAAGATCGAACATCAGACCTCTATCCTCTCCACCCCGCCCATGTAAGGGCGGAGCGCTTCGGGAACCAGAATGGAGCCGTCGGGCTGCTGGTAGTTCTCCATCACCGCGATCAGGCAGCGCCCGACCGCCACGCCCGAGCCGTTGAGCGTGTGCACGAACTGGGTGGTCTTCTCGCCCTTGGCGCGGGTGCGCGCCTTCATGCGCCGGGCTTGGAAGTCCCCGCAGTTGGAGCAGCTCGAAATCTCGCGGTAGGTGCCCTGCCCCGGCAGCCAGACCTCGACATCGTAGGTCTTGCGCGAGCCGAAGCCCATGTCGCCGGTGCACAGCACGATGGTGCGGTAGGGCAGCCCCAGACGCTCCAGCACCGTCTCCGCGCAGCGGGTCATGCGCTCATGCTCCGCCTCCGACGCATCGGGGGCGGTGATGGAGACCATCTCCACCTTCCAGAACTGGTGCTGGCGGATCATCCCGCGGGTGTCGCGGCCGGCAGACCCCGCCTCGGCCCGGAAGCAGGGCGTCAGCGCGGTGAAGCGGTAGGGAAGATCCTCCAGCGGCAGGATCTGGTCGTTGACCAGATTGGTCAGCGGCACCTCCGACGTGGGGATCAGGTAATGGCCGGTGGGCTGGGTCTGGAACAGGTCCTCGGCGAATTTCGGCAACTGCCCGGTGCCGTACAGCGCGTTGTCCTTGACCATCAGCGGCGGCGACACCTCGGTGTAGCCATGCTCGGTGGTGTGCAGGTCGAGCATGAATTGGGCAAGCGCGCGTTCCAGCCGCGCCAGCTTGCCCTTCAGCACCGTGAAGCGCGCGCCCGACATGCGGGCGGCGGCCTCGAAATCCATCAGGCCGAGGGCCTCGCCCAGGTCGAAATGCTGCTTGGGGTCGGCGATCTCCCGCGGGGTGCCCCAGCGGCGGATCTCGACGTTGTCGGCCTCGCTGCGCCCGTCGGGCACCTCGGGAGCCGGCAGGTTGGGGATGCCGGCGAGCAGCGCGTCGAGCTCGGCGCCGAGCGCGCGGTCCTCCTCCTCGGCCTTGGGCAGGTTGTCCTTGAGCGCCGCCATCTCGTCGAGCAGGGGCTGGGCGTCGCGCCCCTGCTTCTTGGCGGTGCCGACCTCCTTGGAGACCTCGTTGCGGCGGGCCTGCATCTCCTGCAGGCGGGTCTGCACGGCGCGGCGCCGCGAGTCGAGGTCGAGGATCGCGCCGGACACCGGCTCCAGCCCCCGGCGGCCCAGGGCGGCGTCGAAGCCTTCGGGGTTGTCTCGGATGGCGCGGAGATCGTGCATGGCGAACTGCGGACTTTGAATGATCGGGAAGCCGGTTATAGTCCTTTCCCCGATCGCAGGTCCAGGCACGCCACCCGGGGGTCAGGGTTCGGCGACCAACTGTTGCGCGAACGCCGCACCACTGTTGCCAGCCGGTGCCACCACCACCCGGTCCCTGCCCTGCTCCTTGGCGGCGTAGAGCGCGGCGTCGGCCCGCACCAGCAGCTCGTGCACCGTCGTCGCCTCCGGGCCCAGGGCGGCGACGCCGAAGCTGGCGGTCAGGAGAAGCGGGCCGCGGTCGGTGTCGATGCGGACCGCGGCGACGTTCCGGCGGATCCGCTCGGCGATGGCCTCGGCGGTGCCGGCGTCGGTGCCGGGCAGCAGCAGACAGAACTCCTCCCCGCCGTAGCGGCCGACAGCGTCGCCCGAACGCAGGGTGGCGGTCACCGCCTCCGCCGCCAGCCGCAGCGCGCGGTCTCCCGTCAGATGGCCATGCTCGTCGTTGATGCGCTTGAAGTGGTCGAGGTCGAGCAGCACCAGCGCCAGAGGTGTGCCGCCGCGCCGCGCACGCTCCGCCGCCCCTTCCGCGTTGACAAGGAAAGCCCGCCGGTTCAACAGCCCGGTCAGCTCGTCGCGATCGGCCAGGAGCCGTAGCCGCCGCACCGTCCGCTCATGCGACATCAGGATCATGAACAGCCCGCCGCCGAGCACGTAGATCATCACCTCGACAAAGGCGAGCGGGCGCAGGATCCCCATCGCCAGCGGCTGCCACTCCTCCACCGACAGCAGCAGCCCGCGCAGGAGCGAAAAGACGGCGAACTGCCCGAACAGACCGATCATCGCCTGTCCGGACCGGCGACGGCGAAGCAGCCGATCGGACAGAATCTCCCCGGCGATCCCGGCCGCAACCACCGCCCCCAGCAGGGAGGTCACCGCCATCTGCCGTTCGAAATCCGGGACCACGAAGATAACCGCCGCGATCACGGGGAGATACAGCGCCGCCACCACCGCGACCGCCGTCACCCGCGGTGGGCGCCCGACCAGGCGCCGGACCGCGGACCAGGAAGCCGCGTAGGCCAGCAAGGCGATGGCATGAGCGACCATGACGACCGCACCGGACGACTCGGCGGTGTGGAACGCCAGCAAACCCAGCGACAGCAGGACGAGAGCGCTGGTCACCGCCCAGTCGCGCAGAGGCAGAAAGCTGCGATGGTACAGCCACGACACGGCACAACCGCCCGAGATCATCGCCGTCGACAGGATCACCAGCACGACGACGGTGAGGGTGTCGAGCACCGCCGGCCGTCAGTCTGCGACCGGCGTCGCACCCCTGGAAACCGGGGTGCACAGCGCCAGCGGATGCGTCGGCCGGAAAGCGTTCATCGCAGTCATGGACCTCGGCAGGGATCGACCCGTCTTTATAGACACGCACACCACCCCGGATCCAGCCATGCACCGGGTCATATCACGATTCCGCCGGAACCTGCCGCGCCGGAGCCGTTGCCTCGACGGCCGGGGTCGCCAGCACGACGCGGTTGCGCCCCTCGGCCTTGGCGCGGTAGAGCGCCGCGTCGGCCAGGGCCAGCAGGTCGGGCACCGACGCGGCACCGTGGGCCAGCCCGGAAACGCCCAGGCTGGCGGAGATGCGCAGCGGCCCGGTGGGCGTGTCGATGCGGACATCCTCCAGGCTGCCGCGGATGCGCTCCGCCACCTCCAGCGCCGCCGGGATGCCCAGTCCTGGAAGCAGCACACAGAACTCCTCCCCACCATAGCGTCCGGGGGCGTCCGCCTCGCGCAGCGCGGCCATGACGGTCTCCGCCGCCACCCGCAGCACCTGGTCGCCGACCAGATGGCCGTGGGTGTCGTTGACACGCTTGAAGTGATCGAGATCGAACAGGATGAGCGACAGCTCGCCGGCGCGGGAGCGCGCCCGCTCCAGCGCCTCCTCCGCCGTGCGCATGAAGGCGCGGCGGTTGTAGAGGCCGGTCAGCTCGTCGCGGTCGGCCAGCCGGCGCAGCCGGTGCATGGTGCGCTCGTTGGCCATGGCGATGACCAGCAGCCCGCCACCGACCACGAACAGCACCAGCTCCACGAAGGTCAGCAGCCGCAACACGTCGAATACCAGCGTGCCGGTGACGTCGGCGAACATCAGCACCCCGGCACGCGCCGCGTGGAAGAGGCCGAACTGCACCAGAAGCGCGATCATCAGCCGGCCCGGCCGGTGCCCGCGCATCCGGCGGTCGGTCAACAGCTCGGTGGCGAGCAGAGCCGCCGCGAGCATACCCAGCACCGAGGTGGTCGCCACCCGCGCCAGGAAATCCGGGTCGCGGTACATGAACCAAGCCATCACCGACAGATACACCACACCGGCCGCCACCGGCAGACCCCAGGTCCGTTCACGGCCGGTCAGCCGCCGGACGCCCGACCAGAAGACGGCGTAGATCAGCGCCACCACGACGTAGGCCAGCATGGGCAAGTGGCTGGCGCCTTCCTGGTCCAGCAGCCCGAGGATGAACATGCTGGGCGCGATCAGCGCCGACCCGACCGCCCAATCGCGCAGCGCCGGGAAATCCCGGTGCCGCTGCCAGGAAAGGGCGCAGCCGACGGCGATCACGATCGCCGACAGCCCCACCAGAACGACGACGATCAGCGCATCGACCACGTCATCACTCCCCGGCCGCTTCCTCCTCCGCTTCCTTGCGGGCGCGGTCCTTCTCGATCAGGCGACCGATCCAGATGGATGCCTCATAGAGGATTAGGAGCGGAATGGCGAGCGTCACCTGACTGATGACGTCGGGCGGAGTCAGGATGGCCGCCACGACGAAGACGAAGACGATGGCGTAGCGGCGTTTCGCCGCGAGCGTCGCGGTGTCGATGATGCCCACCCGCACCAGCAGCGTCAGCAGGATGGGGAGCTGGAAGGCGATGCCGAAGGCGAAGATCAGCGCCATGACCAGCGACAGATACTCGCCGACACGCGCCTCGAACTCGATCGGCAGCTCGCCCGGCCCCGGCGGATGGAACTCGAAGCCCAGGAAGAAGCGCCAGGCCAGCGGCATGACGAAGTAGTAGACCATCGCCCCGCCCAGGAAGAACAGGAACGGGGTGGCCGCCAGGAAGGGCAGGAAGGCGTTGCGCTCGTGCTTGTAGAGCCCGGGCGCCACGAACATCCAGATCTGGCTGGCAACGATGGGGAAGGATAGGAAACAGCCGGCCCAGAAGGCGACCTTCAGATAGGTGAAGAACGCTTCCGTCAGGCCGGTGTAGATCATCCGCCGGCCCTGCCCCGCCAGGATGTCGGCGAGCGGCTGGACCAGGAAATTGTAGATGCGGTCGGAGAAGGCGTAGCAGACGAGGAACGCCACGAGGATGGCGAGCGCCGACCACATCAACCGGTTGCGCAGCTCGATCAGATGATCGATCAGCGGCATCTTGCTGTCGTCGAGGGATTCCTGCGAGTCCTGGTTCGTCGCCACGGGGATCAGGCCGTCTTGTCAGGGTTTGGCACGGCAGCGGGGGATGCCGGCGGGGAAGCCGGAGCGGCCGTCACGATGGCGGGCGGCGTGACGGGCTCCGCCGTCACCGCGAAGGGCGCCGGCGTCTCGACCGGCGCGGCGGCGGGCGCCTGCGCCGGTACAGCCGGGGTCGTGTCGGCA
>OFDN01001996.1_pt1 | contig 12053 bp, 12 predicted proteins | sample 1520971 | NCBI WGS metagenome assembly OFDN01 (sample SAMEA94257418, study PRJEB24077) | hot springs metagenome | biome: Aquatic biome; feature: Geographical feature; material: Water | place: India | collected 2012-06-12 | depth 5 m | reverse complement strand
CTGCATCAGGTCGCCGATCAGCGAGCCCATCTGCCACAGCGCGAAGCGCTCCGGAAAGCTCTTGATCGAGTAGAAGCGGGCCTCCAGGACATCCGGGCCGGATTCCTTCCAGAAGGTGAGGCCGCTCGGGTGAGGATCCTGGATGGTGTCGAAGTCGACGATCTGATCGCGCAGTTCCCGGCCGTCGTCGTAGTTGAGGTCGGGCGCGTCCGTGCCGGACATCCGGTCCGGGTTGGTGAAGATCGCACACCAGTTGATGAGGTCGGCGGCGTCGCAGACCCGGTTCGGCAGCGACGCCGAGCGCAACGTCGAGGCCATCGAATCGCGCAGGGCCAGCAGTTCCTCGCGTTTGTTCAGGTTGCCGGGGTCGGCCGGGAAGGCGACCGACAGCATCAGGCGGAAGTCGCGGATGGTGTAGTGAAAGCCCGCCGTGAGGGATTGCTGCGCCCCTTCGAGCAGGTGGCCCACGCGTTGGCGCGCCAGGGCGCGGAACAGGTTCTCGTTGCGCGCGGGGCGGCCCCAGTGCTGGGCTTTCTCGAACTGATCCTCGTCCTCGACGCGCAGGTTGGCGTAGCGACGCAACTGGCTTCGGATGTGGGGCGAGGCGAACAGGTGGAACTGCAAGCCTGTGCCGGCAGGACAGTTGGCGTAGAGGGAGACCAGAACCTCCGTCATGCGATCGTCCGCGCCGGACTGGGGCATCAGCTCCAGCATGAAGCCCATGCCGTCGCGGTTCGCAAAGATGCACTCGGCGTCCAGGTATCCCATGTAGGGGAGCCAGCTGGCGAACTGCTCGGCCGGGGTGTCCGGCGAGACGCCCAGGCCGAAAGGCAGGTTCAGCGGCCGCCAATCGCTGCGACCCCGTTGCTCGGGCCGTGGGGTGTCGGTGACGATGCTCATTGCGACACCTCGCTGGGGCTGTTCAAGAGGCGAGCCGGCGCCGGGAGAATGGGCCTTCCCGCGGGCTGTGCTGGGGAACTGGTGCCTTCGCTTGCGTTCGAGGGCGCGGAGGTCGATGGCGGCGGACGCAGGGGCGCGTTGGCGTCGCGTATGCGCTGCTGCACATGGTCGATCAGCCAGCGGCCCTGGTCGATCTGGACGTAGACGTGGGCCTGATCGTAGAGGTCGCCGTCGATGTCCTCCCAGGGCTTGATCCACAGGCGCAGGTAGCGCGATTGCGCGCGCAGCGGGGTCCCATCCTCCTGCGGGGACGAACTGCCGGCGGCCGGCAGGCCCGTGTGCGCCGGGGCCGAGGTGCGAGGCGTGGGGGTCTCCGGCTTCCGCGTGTCTGCCGGGGACTCGCGCTTGCGCTGGCCCGGCAGGTTGTTCGCCACCGCGTTCGCATAGGTGCCGGAGACGGAATCGCACGCCACCCCTTCGGGGGCCTGGCATGCGTACTTGGAGTCGCCGCCCAGGCCGGACATGGAGACGCAGCCGCCCAGGGTGAGCGCGGACAGGAGCGGGAGGAGTCGGAGCGCGGGATGGATCAGGGGGAAATGAACGAAAGCACTCATGGCCGGCCTCCCATGGCGGTCGCCGCGAGTCGGGATTCGATGGCGGCCCGGTCGATGAAGCCTTCGGTGCGCTCCCCATCGGCCCAGATGAGGGTGGGCGTGCCCTGGATGCCGAAGCCGCGGGCCAGCGCGAGATTGCGCGCGATGGGGTGGGTGCAGGGTGTGCCGGTGTGCTGCCGGCTCGCATCGCCCTTGCTCATCCAGTCGCGCCAGGCAGCCACCCGGTCCGCCGCGCACCAGATGGCGATTGGACGCGCTTCGCCCAGGAAGGGGACGAGGAAGGTGTAGACCGTGACGTTGTCGATGGCGGCAAGCTCCGCTTCCAGCTGCTTGCAGTACGGGCAGGCCGGGTCGCTGACCACGGCCAGCTTGCGGGCACCGTCACCACGGACCGTCTTGATGGCGTCATGAAGCGGCAGTTGATCGAAGGCGATCGGCTTGGCGGCGGCCATGCCCGGATCGGACGGGGCTCGCTGGGCGAGCCTGGGGCCGGTGAGATCCTTCATCGCCTGAGTGTCGAAGAGCCGCCCGAAGAGGAAGTAGCGGGGATCATGGGCGAGCACGTAGGCCACGTTCCCGTCCATCCAGACTTCGTACAGCCCCTTGACAGGGGCCGGGGCGATGTCGGTGAAGCGGGTACCCGGGTGGGTTTGTTCGAGCGTGGCGCGCAAGCGGCTGGCTTCGTCGGGCGCCGCGTGGGCGGTGGGCGCGATCTCCGATGCCGCCAGCAGGGCGAGCAGCGCCCCGGTGACGAGCGTGCGTTTGCGCATGGACACGTGCGGGGGCATGGGCCCGCCATCAGTAATTCGGGTCATCGGAAGCCTCCAGGTAACGGTTGGCGGGGGACAGGGCGCTGCGGCCGGTGGTCGCCGCAGCGGTCATCGGGATATCGATGCGCACGCCTTTGGTGATCACCACGTCGATCTCACGGCCGGCATCGACCTCGATGACCGGGAAGGTGTTCTCGGCCAACTTGATGTAGTACTGGGCAAGGCGGTCGAGGGCCTTGCCCACACCGGAGCCCAGGCCGGCGCGGTAGGCGTCCGAGCCGTTGGCGGTGGCCACCGTCCCCAGCGCCGAGGTGCTGTACTCGGTGGACGAGGTCGCAAGGCCCTGGCCGATGCCGCTGACGACACCGGCAAGCAGCGCGTTCGCAAGCATCTGGCCCTGCTTCGTCACGAGCCTGCCGCGCAGACCGACCTTGCCGTCTTCTCCGTAGATCGAGCCCTGGATGCGCGCTTCCAGCGTCGCGCCGTCAGGGCGCACGCAGGAGAGGGACTCGGTGCGCAGATAGGCCCGCTCGGAGCTGATGTCGCCGTAACCCGCGGCGATCACGAAGCACTCCCGGTACTCGCCACGCATGCGGTTGGGCAGGACCGAGGTGTCGGACAGCCGGATCAGGACCGGGTGTGGATTGCTCTGGGACTGGCCGCCGGTGGGTGCATCCAGGCCGCCGAGCAAGGTTCCGCGGGTGAAGCTCACGGGCAGGAAGGTCGAGATGGTGCGGGTCTCGGCGGCCTTTGTGCCATCGGCGCGCGCCGGTGTTTCGGTGTTGGCTGGCTGTGCGGGGTGGTTTGCGGCGTTGTCGCGCGGGGTGATCGTGATCCGCGTGATGCGCGGTGTTTCCGGCAAGGTGGGGGCAATGGGCATCGCCGGTGTGCCGGGAGGCATGCCCGGTTGGGCGCTGTCATGGCCGGCGGGCCTTTGCGGGAGCGCCTCGGCCGGCGGCATTGCCGTCGTCGGCGCTGTGGGTGCGGGTGCGGCGGGCGGCTGCACCGAAGCGGCAGCCTGGCTCGCCGAGGTCAGCTTCTGCTCGAGTTCGGCAAAGCGTTGCATCGTGCGCTGCTCGAACGCTGAGCGCTCCTTATTCAGCCGGTTTTGTTCTTCGCGTTCGGATTCGTACTGGGCGAGCTTGCGGCCGGCGGTGCCGACCCACTGGTCCACCGGATTGACCTGGGCGCCGGGTGGCAGGACGCCGATGTTGGTGACTCCGCGGGCTTGGTCCTGGGGCTTGGGCGTGCCGCCGGGGTGCGGTGGTGACGCGGTGAGCGCGAGGATCATCCAGAGGAGACCGACGCCGGCGACCAGGATCAGGCCCAGCAAGGCGTATTGGCGCTGGCGCGGCGACAAGCGTTCGGCGATGCCGCGCAGTGCGCTGCCCGCGCGCTCGCGCAGGGGAGGAATCTGCCCGTTCATGGCTGAACCTCCTTGCGGATCACGAAGACCGCGGTACGCTCACCCGGACGCAGGTTGTGGTGTTCGATGGCGATGCCGGCCACGCGGCCGGACTCGTCGTCCTCCCGGTCGAACTCGGCTTCGGTCAGCACCATGGGGGCGTCGCTGACGTTCTGCAGCACATAGCGCTCACCGAGCAGGCCGCGTCCGCGGTAGGTGCGTTCGAGCGTGAACCGGGCCTCGCGCCACAAGGCCACCGGCTGGCCAACGGTCTCGACCTGGATGTCGGAGGGTACGCGCTCGGAGGCCATGGCCACCAACAGGGCCTTCAGGCCCCGCACATGGCTGGCGGCGGCGCCTGGAGCAGGGCGGGCTGCCGCGGTTTCGGCACGGCGCTGCAGGGCAGCCTTGTCCCGGATGACGATGGTGTCGGCCGGCGTGTCGGCCCGGCGCAGCACGAGCGTGTAGGTTCCGCGTGCCGACGACACGAAGAGGTTGATGGGCTTCTTGCCTTCGCCCATGGGCCGGACGTAGATTTCGCCCTTGTCCCGATCGCACTCGAGCACGATCTCGCCGGCGGGGTTGATCGCCGAGGCGGGCGGCGCGGAAGCGGGCGTGCCCACGGCTGGCGAAGCGCCGACAGGGAGGGCCGCTGGCGTCGGCAAGGCCGCGCAACCGCTGCTGTAGATGTTGCCGAAGACATCCGTGATGGCGCTGCCCTCGATGCGAATGCGGGTCGGCTCCTGGATCGACAGGATGGCTTCCACCGATGCGCCGTCGCTGGCATCGACGACCTGCAGGGCCTGGGCGCTGCCCATGGCGAAGAGGAGCGCCAGGGCGCACACCAGACGGGTGGGCAGGGCGCGCGTTTCAGTGGCTTGCATAGGGCACCTCCTGGAAGGTTTTCAGGTGCATGCGCGCGCCGGAGAAGCCGAACTCGACCCGGTAGGCCTTGGGTTCGTTGGCAGTTTCGATCCCGTTCACCAGGGTGCGCAGGCGGCCCCGGATTACGACGCTCCGGCCGTTCTCGCTGGGCACGAGTTGATCGAGGGCGAACGCCGTGGTGGCGTTGATGCGCTTCAGGCGCTCGGCCTCCACCTCCTGCCGGGACTTGAGCGCGCCGTGCTGGGCCGGTTCGACGTAGGTCAGCAGGACGTCCTTCTTCCAGTCGATCGTGGCGGGCGTGACGTCGAGGATCAGCCAGGCGATGAAGGTGCCCATCTGCTCCAGATAGGCGCCGCTGGCCTTCTCGTCGGTGACCCAGAAGGACTTGTTGAGGGTCGGTGGCACGACCACCGTGCGCTCCGCTCCGAGTACGTTCAGGAGGGCGACCAGCGTGAGGATCTGGCCGATGGCGAGGGCGCCGACCGCAAGGCCCAGGCCGCGATTGCGACGCTGGAGTTCCTTGCGATCGACGTTGAGCCGTTCGAAGTCCATGGATGTCCTTCCTGCTTCAGCCGACCATGCGGCGGATGTGTGAGGGAGGCGTGGCCCGGAGCGCCGTCAGCGGTGTGCTCGGCAGGTTCCACCACAGCCAATGCACGGCGAAGGCCGGGTGCTTGTCAGCCTTGAGCTTCGAAACCCAGCGCGAGAGCGCAATGCCCACGGTCATGCAGACCGCGAAGGAGAGCTTCGTGCCGGACAGGTAGCCGATGAAGAAGGCGAACAAGGCGGGCGCCGCGACATCGACGTCCCAGAAGCCGATCTTCCAGCTGTCGTCGAGACGGCGCGGGATGTAGGTGTCGGTGCGCATGCCGGACTCCCTGGACCCGAGGCCGGCTCAGATCACTGCGCCCATGATCGCCCCGGCGATCACGAGACCCACGGCGCCGAAGATGGCGAGGCCGACGTAGAACAGCACCGGACCGAAGTTGCGCAGCGCGGCCAGCGAGATCAGCGCGACCACGAAACCCACGAAGCCGACCAGGGCCTTGATGCCCGGACCGAGGGACGCGATCTGGGTCAGCGCGGACGTGAGCGGACCCGTGATACCGGTGAACCCCACCAGGTCGAGCGCGAAGCTCGGAAAAGCCGTGAACAGGCCGAGCAGGGCGACGGCCAGCAGCGTGAGAAAGGCGAGGGGACGGCGCGCGTCGATGGGCGACGGCGCAAGCGTTGCAGTGCTCATGAAGACCTCCGTTGAGATGAGCGTCGAAAGACGGGTCGCGGACGGGTCGGAGCGGGTGGCGGACGCAGGTGAAAAGCAGGTGGATGCGGGTGAAAGCGGGTGAAAGCGGGTGAAAGCGGGTGGCTTGATTCGGGTTGATGGGGAAACGGTCTGGCTCAGGGCGGTGCAGCCTGGCGCGCCACCGTGATCTCGACCCGCCGATTGCGGGCGCGGCCGGCCGGTGTGTCGTTGGGGGCGGCGAAGCAACACTTGCCTGCCGCCTCAACCGTGATCGCGCCTTCGAGTTCGGGGCGGGCATGCACCAGGTAGTCGCGGACAGTGGTGGCGCGTGCGTGCGCCAGCAAGTCGTTGATGGGCGCAGGGCCCGCGTCGTCCGTGCGACCCGCAACCGTGATGTGGCCTTGAGCTGGAAGCTCGGCAGTCACCTGCCTGAGGATGCCGAGTCCGGCAGCACCGAGCCGAGCGCTGCCGAAGGCGAAGGGGATGCTCCAGGTTTGCTGTTCCGTGATGGCGGCCACGTCAGGATCGACCGAAGGGCTTGCTTCAGCGGTCAATGCTTCCAATGAACGGGGTGCGGGCAATGGAGGGGCTTCCTCGTCCGCCACTTGGCTGACCTCGATGGCCTGCGCGGGTCCCAGCGTCTTCTGGGTGCGCGTCGGACACTGGGGCGGAGTGCATTGAACGAAATCCGCCTGATTGCCATACCCCACCTGTGCGAGCTGCGGTGCGGGCGAAGGCGTGGCCGGCAGATGGCGTGTTTCGATCGCCTGATGCCCGCACGACGCGAGCATGAGGGTCGTCGCGACGGCAGGGAGCGTTTCCAGAGCGGAAGTCGCGAGAGTGAGGACCTTCATGGCGCCACCCGCACGGCCAGCAAGGGAGTCGAGATCGTGGAAGGCGCTGCGGCGGAGGGACGACGTGGTGCCGGGGACGTTCGAGCGGATCGGCTGTTGGCCGGCAATTGCCGGTACACCTTCCAGGCGTAGTGCCCCCGCGCCTTGGTGCAGTCGTCGCCCTTGAGTTCGGTGCAGGCGGCGTTATAGGCGCCGACACTGTCCCAGCTCAGTCCGCGACGTGCGAAGAGCTCGGCCAGCAGCCCGGCGCCGACATCGAGGTTGGTGCAGGGCTCGAACAGGTTGGATTCGGTGATGCCGCGCTTGGCCAGTTTGGGCAGGTGGCGGCTGTTGATCTGCATGAGGCCGATGTCGATCGAGCCTGTCCGCTGGACGTGGGCGCGATTGACCGCCTTGGGGTTGAGCCCGGATTCCACCTTGGCCACCGCATAGAGCAGATCGGCGGGGACACCGTGGCGCTGCGCAACCTCATCCCAGCAGGCGAGCGCCCCAAGGGGCATGCCGCAGAGCATGGACAGCGTGACGAGCAGAGTTCGGGGCATGGATCACCTCGCGATAGCCAAACCGCCTCCCGCGGGTGCGGAAGGATCCAGGGGTAGGGCCGGAAAATCCGGTCGGGGTAGGCGGCGGGTGGGCCGGCGCTCTGCAGGCGAGGTGATCTACGCGGGTGTTATCAGTGGTTGGCGATCAATCCTGCGAAGCCACGGATCGAACAGTAGCGCGCTGGACCATGTTGAGACGCGCGTACTTCAGAACCAGCGTGCCCGACGGGTCGGCCTGGCGGCAGAGCGCGACCGCAGCCGTGGTCAACTGGTCCAACTGGAACTTCGGATTGGGGTGCTGATTCGCAGGCGAGCGCTGCAGCGCCTGCAACTGCTCATACTGGGGACGCCACATGGCCTCACGACGGCGGGCCGTGGCGGGGTCGCGCAGCACAAGCTGGATGCCGAGGTAGTCGAACAGCGCGCGAGCCCCTTCGGACGAAGACAGCGTGGATGTCACGCACGCGCTGATGAGATCGGGGAAGCGAAAGGTGGGCGCCTGATTGGCCGGGCTCTTGAGGATGCCGTAGAGCCAGTTGTGTTCGTCGATCCAGAGCCGCGTCTCCACGATGTCGGCGGTGGGCGTGTTTCCTTCGCCATGGTACGAAGGCTGGGACTGGGACATCTGGATCGAATGCATGTTGGCGACCTCTCGATACGGTGTGGAAGCAAGCGTATCGATGTGGTCGCCGCAAGTCTCCTTCGAAATCAGGTGGTTTTGGATCGAATTCGCGACCAGTTCATACCGGCGGCGTTACGTGCCGGTTTCAGGCCGGTGCCGACGCCGCCCAGCAATGGATGAGCACAGCGGCGTGGCGTCGGCGGGATGAGGGCGATATGAACTCCTGGCGCCGCCGGCGCGGCACGTGAAGGTTGAACGGCGCGAAACCACTGTGTGGCGTGCACAGTTTTCTCACTGGCAATGACGCGCGAAATCGGGAAAAGGACACCGGGCCGGGCATCAGAACTCGATCTGCGCGCCGACCTTGATGGTGCGCGGGGCGCCTTGCTGCAAGTTGCTGGATTCGGACTGCGTGACCCAGTAGGCCTTGTTGGTCAGGTTGTCGATGCTGAGCCGCAGGGAGACGGGTTTGTTTCCCCATTTTGTTTCGTAGCGCGCACCTGCGTCGAGCAGGGTGACCGAGCCGACGTGCCACTGGTTATCTGCATCCACTGGTCGTTTACCCACATAGCGTGCACCGGCTGTCAGGGTAAGCGGCAGTCCGGCGACACTGTATTCGCCGTAAACGCTCGTCTGCTCGCGCGCCACACCTTGAATGCGCTTGCCATCTAGTGCTCCACCCTCGGTCTTCTGGTTGGTCGCATCCAGCCACATGGTGCTGGCGGTGACAAGCCACCGCGGACTCAGGCGGAACTTGCCTGAGATTTCTAGCCCCTGGTAGCGCGCCTCGCCGTCCTGGGTGAAGACGTTGTCGGATGTGGTGTAGGTGAGCCCGCGTTGCAGTCGGAATAATGCTGCCGTGGCCGACCAGTCGCGGCCCTCAGCTTTTGCGCCGACTTCGTATTGTTTGCTCTTGAGCGGGGCGAAGACCTCGTAGGCGTTGGCGGCGGTTTCAGGTGCGGTGGCGCCTTCTTCCAAGGACTCGACGTAACTTCCATACAGCGACAAGCCTTGCGTCGGGCGGAAGACGGCAGCCAGTGTGGGCGTGGTGGCTGTGCGGTTGTAAGCGGTGTCTTTGACTTCCAGTCTCCCGCGTCGCAAACCGACAATCAAATCCCAGTCGCTGCCCAGATGAAGCGTGTCGGAGACGAACAGCTCACGCCGACGCATGAAACTGAACTCTTCGTTTGCATCGTCATAGGAGGCGAAACCTGGGAAGGGACTGGCTGCATCTGCGGGGTTGCCCAGATTGCCCGCGTTCGCAAGGTTGGACGCTTGATACGGACCAGAAAAGCTCTGAGTCACGTTGTGCGATGCGCCCATGACCAACTCATGCACAACCGGCCCTGTGGAAAATTTGCCTGAAATTACCCCCTGGGATTGCCGGCTTTCAAATCGGGTGGCGAGGTCGTAATAGCGCAGCGAGTAATCCCCGTTAGTGCTGGCAAAAATGGCCGGTTGGGTAAACTCGCGCCCATTCTCGGAAATCCGATGAGACAAGGAGAGTTTCCAGTCGGTCGCAAATTGCCAAGCCAGATCGGTACCATAGGTTTTGTGACGAGAGCCATATCGTGTGAATGTGGGGGCGAGACGCCTGCTGCCGTCGATCGGATCGAGAGGTGTTGCCGTGGTCCAGTTGCTCGCGGCCCCGTCAGCGTTGGGTATGACTGCCCAATATCCACCTTTGCGAACGTGTTCGCCCACGAGAGCATCGGCGCGCCATACGAGATCAGGCGTAATGCGCCAGTCCAGTGCCAGTGAGCCGGAATGGCGACGCGATTTCCCATCATTGATGTAAGTGTCACCTTCCTCGTTGACGAGATTGACCCGATAGCCGAACGCATCCTGCGCGCCGAAGCGACCACCCAGATCTCCGTGGATAAGCGTCAAGCCGCTGTCCATGATCTGTGTGCTCAGGCTACGCACGGGCTCGTCAGTGGGACGCTTCAAGACATAGTTGATGGTGCCGCCGGGAGCGCCGAATCCATACAGGAAGCCTCCCGCACCCTTGAGGAGCTCAACACGCTCAAGGTGCTCCAGAGGTAGGTCGTTAGCACGTACGCGCGCGTTTAAGCCGTCAATCTTCTGACCAGTTGCAGAGTCTGGACCAAGGCCGCGAATCGTCAGGGAGTTGTTTTCGGTAACGATGTTGTCCTGCTGCAGACTGATCGAAGCATCGGCCTTGGTCAGGTCAGCCAGCGACCTCGCCTGTTTGTTTTCCATCAACTCCCTGGAATACACCTCAATGCTGTATGGAGTGTCCTTCAGAGACTTCTCGCCGAGGGCACCAACGCTGGCGCTCTTGACGCGGTAGCCGCTGGCCGTACTTCCGTCCGTATCGACTCCGGCCCTCACCGTCACCACCGGCAGCACCGCCTCCTTTGCGCTGCCCGGTGCTGGCGGCGCTGCCTTGATGACGACAGATGCTCCCTCCGTACCGGCTGCCAGCCCGCTGCCGGCCAGCAGTTGCGCCAGCGCCTCGCGCAGCGTCATCCGGCCCTTGAGCGCGGGCGCGGTCTTGCCTGCGGTCAGCGCGGCGGCTGCCGTCAGGGGCACGCCGGACTGTGCGGCGGCGCGGGTCAGGGCGGTGGATAGTGGGCCGGCCGGGATGTCGAAGTCATGCATCGCCTGCGCCGGTGCTTGGGCGTGGGCGGCGGACGGCGCGGTGAAGATCGCTGCGCCGGTGGCCATCACGGGCAGGGCCAGCATGGCGGCGTGCACGGCCAGTGCCAGCCGCTGCGGGCGGGGGGAGAAGGTGGGTTTCGTCATGGAATCGGGCTCCGGATGAGATTGAGTGTTTCATCCGGTATGCCCCGCAGCGGGCCAAAAGGGGAACTGCGGTGCGCGCGCCGATCCGCTCAGCGCGCGCGGATGTGCACGCCACCCGCCGGGGTGCGCTCGACACGGACCGGCAAGGCGCTCTCCAGTGCGGCGAGGATGACGGGGATGTCGCGGGCGGGCTGGGCGATGGGGTAGGCACCCACGAGCCGCAAGGGTGCGGCCTGCGGGCTGACCGTGACGGCAACCGGGGTGTAGCGCGAGAGCTCGGCCACGAAAGCGGCCAGGGGAATGTCGTCGGCAACCAGTTGGCCGCGCGACCAGCTTTCTCGCGCCAGGTCGGCGCGGCCGTCGGGTTCGATGCCATCCGCGGTGAAGCGGGCCTGCTGGCCGGCGGGTACGTCCAACTGCGCGCCGTTGGCCAGGCTGATGCGCACGGCGCCCTCGAACACGGCAACGTGGCCGCTGAATGCCTCGCTGCGGGCATCGCCGCGCACGGCAAAGCGGGTGCCCAGCGCGGTGAGGCGCGCGCAAGGGGTATCGACCACCAGCGCGCGGGCGGGCGCCTGCGTGTCGGGGGCGGAATCGACCAGGATTTCTCCGGCGTGCAGCACGATGCGCCGCAACGACTGCCCGAAGTCCACATCCACCGCCGTGGCGGTGTTGAGGTCCAGGCGCGTGCCATCCGGGAGCGTGAGGCGGTGCTGTTCGCCGATGCCGGTGCGATGGTCGGCACGGGCCACGGCGTACTCGTGCAGCCAGTCCTGCAAGGGCAGCCAGGGCAAGGTGTGGCGGGCCAGCAGGCCGGCCCCGACCGTCACGCCGCCCAGGCTCAGCATCCGCAGCGCGCGGCGGCGTCCAGCCGACCGCGCCTTGGCGAGGGTGTCGCGCAGTGCCTGTGCCGGTGCGGCGTTGGCGGCCTGGGCGAAGGGCTGGCTGATGGCTTTGACCCGCTCCCAGACGCGGGCGTGGGCGGGGTCGGCATCGATCCAGGTGCGCCAGCGCCTGCGCTGCTCCTCACTGGCCTGTTCGTCGTGCAGCACGGCGAACCATTCGGCCGCCTCGCGCTGGATGATGCGCTCGTGGGCGGCGCCGCTCCTATCGGCCATCGTCGGCCTGCAGGCAGCACAGCATGGCCTGCGCCATGTACTTCTTGACCATGCGCTCGCCCACGCCGAGCCGCTCGCCGATCTGTTTGTAGGTCAGCCCGTCGAGCTGCGAGAGCAGGAAAGCCTCGCGGACCTTGGGCTTGAGTGTGTCGAGCAGACGGTCGATCTCGACCAGGGTTTCGAGCAGGATGGCGCGCACCTCCGGCGCCGGTGCCAGCGGCTCGGGCAGGGCCGCCAGCGTCGCGACCCAGGCCTCTTCCAGTTGCTGGCGGCGCCAGTGGTTGGACACCAGGCCCTTGGCCACCGTGGTCAGGTAGGCGCGCGGCTCGCG
>OFDN01001995.1_pt1 | contig 12054 bp, 10 predicted proteins | sample 1520971 | NCBI WGS metagenome assembly OFDN01 (sample SAMEA94257418, study PRJEB24077) | hot springs metagenome | biome: Aquatic biome; feature: Geographical feature; material: Water | place: India | collected 2012-06-12 | depth 5 m | reverse complement strand
ATAACCCCAATTTTACAGTGACTTTTGTTTGTGTGATGTATTTCACATAAACGTAAGCTGAATTTGAACACTTAGAATAGGCTGAAAAGACGAGCAAGAAATGAAGTTATTAAAACTTCAACCTTTTTGATATGATGGCTGCAAGATTGAAAATGAGTTGGGAAAGTAAATGACGACCTTAAAAAATGATCGTTTTCTTCGTGCCTTATTACGTGAGCCAGTAGATTGCACGCCCGTATGGATGATGCGTCAGGCAGGACGTTATTTACCAGAATATCGTGCTACACGTGCGCAGGCAGGAGATTTTCTTTCTCTATGCAAAAATACTGAATTTGCCTGTGAAGTGACTTTACAGCCTTTGCGTCGTTATGAATTAGATGCTGCGATTTTATTTTCAGATATTTTAACTGTACCCGATGCATTAGGCTTAGGTCTGTATTTTGAAGTAGGCGAAGGGCCAAAGTTTCATAAAACGGTGCGTACCGAGCAAGACGTTGCCAATTTACCTAAATTTAATGCCAAGTCAGACTTAGACTATGTCATGAATGCAGTATCGACCATTCGTTCTGCTTTGGGCGGACAAGTGCCTTTAATTGGTTTTTCAGGTAGTCCATGGACTTTGGCAACGTATATGGTTGAAGGTGGTTCAAGCAAAGATTTCCGTTTCACCAAAAACATGATGTACGCACAGCCTGAAGTTTTACATGCACTATTAGACCGTTTGGCCGATGCAGTGACCGAATACTTAAATGCACAAATTGATGCAGGCGCACAGGCAGTACAAATTTTTGATAGTTGGGGCGGTGCATTGGCCCATCGTGAATATCTTGAATTTTCACTCCACTATATGCAGAAAATTGTGTCAGGTCTGCAACGTGAAAAAGATGGACGTAAAATCCCTGTTATTTTATTTACCAAAGGTGGCGGTCAATGGCTGGAGCCAATGATTGCAACAGGTGCAGATGCTTTTGGTCTGGACTGGACAACACCGTTAAATGTCGCACGTCAAACGGTGAGTGGTCGTGCCGCATTGCAGGGTAACTTAGACCCAGCCACTTTGTACGGTTCACCTGAAGCAATTGCCAAAGCAACACGTGCGATGCTGGATGATGCCTATGCCAATGATGAAAAAACAGGTTATGTAGCCAACTTAGGGCATGGTATTACCCAGTGGGTAGACCCTGAACGTCCTAAAGTATTTATCGACACGGTTCATGAATACAGTGCCAAATATCTATAATCGCACAATGATATAGATGGATCATTTGTAGATGTATAGGTGTAATCTCAGCTTCAGTCAGGTTGTCACATCATGTGGATAACATGGCTAAAGTCAGGAGTTGAGTTTTCGACTAAGGCAGCTTCGGCTGCCTTATTTGGAATTTTATTGCTGATTGCATTTGCCCTGACTGCTTCAATGGGCAGTCAGGAATATTTCGGATTTTTCCGTTACGACTATTTATTATTCTATGCCTTAATTATTCAAGTTTGTCTTTTATATTTAAAACTGGAATCTTGGGCAGAAGCCAAAGTCATCGCTTTGTTTCATATTTTAGCGATGATCATGGAAATTTTTTTAACTCATCCACAAATTGCATCGTGGCAATATCCTCAACCTGCTGTCTTTAAAATTATGACCGTACCGCTTTTTGCAGGCTTTATGTATTCTGCAGTTGGCAGTTTCTTTGCGCGTTCTTTGCGTTTGTATCGGGTATCTTTGCTGAATTTGCCGACTTTTAGCAATATGTTGGCTTTGGCAGTGTTGTCTTATATCAACTTCATGAGCAAGTTTTTTATCCCCGATATTCGTTATGGCTTGTTTGCGTGGAGCGTTGTGATTTTCTGGAAAACCAAAATTCGTTTTCAATTACAACGGTCTCAATTACAACTGCCAATGTTGCCTGTATTGATGCTTTTGGCTTTTATTATTTGGGTCGCAGAAAACATTAGCACCTTTTATCAAATATGGTTGTATCCAAGTCAGGTCGATGCGTGGCACATGGTCGGCTGGGGCAAACTCGGTTCTTGGTATTTATTGCTGTTACTGAGTCTGGTTCTGGTCATGAAAATTTTGGGTTATCGCGATGCAGAAGGGCAGTGGACACTGAAAACTGAGGATCAACAGCAGCAGTAAATCTAAATGCTATCTTCAACACTAAAATCTATTTTCAAATTTAAGACCAATCTTTAAGCTAAAAACCAATCGACGCTACAAAAATGCACAAAAATAATGCCTGATTTTGTGATAAATGTTTTGCCTTCTGAGTGACATCTCGCTATCTTAAAATAGTGTAATAAAAATTACACATAGCAATAAAGAATAACGATTCGAAGCATAATTTTTCGAATAATAAATCTCTGGAGTAAGGCGATGATTAAAAAATTAGCATTGGCTGCTGTCTTGGCAGTGGGTTCTACAGCAGCATTTGCAGACCGTGATGCAGGTTGTGGTATCGGTTCTCAAGTTTGGGCAGGTCAGTCTGGCAAAGTTGCAAAAATTTTAGCAGCAACTACAAACGGTATTTTTGCAAACCAATTGTTTGGTATCACATTTGGTACTTTAGGTTGTAGCGGTACAGGTACAGTAACTGCACAAGTTGTGACATTTACCAATGAAAATGCTGAAACATTGGCACGCGATATGGCAGTTGGTGAAGGCGAAAGCTTGAACGTATTGGCTGAATTATTAAGCATTAAAGCAGAAGATAAAGCACATTTCTTTGCGGTTTCTAAGCAAAACTTTGCATCTATTTATTCTGCAGAAAACCAGACTTCTTTAGAAGTATTGGCATCTTTACAGAGCGTGATGGCGAATGATGACGTTTTAAAAGCATACGTTTAAGTTTGAATAAAAGCCCTGCATCATTCGCAGGGCTTTTTTATAGCACAAGAATACGTTTAGACCCTATATAAAATTTATAAAATGTCCATGAAATCAATTGTTTTAAGTAGTTTAGTTTTTTTATCTCCTACGGTTTTTGCGTTATCTCCTGAAATATCTCCAATACAGATTCAGCCACTTACAGCCACTTCTACAGTACAAAATACAAATAAATTAGCGATGTTTTCCGCACATTATGTGCAAAAAGCCAAAGACCTACACTTGGCAGAACAGGTGACTTGGCAGCGTTTAATGTATGCGCAGCAAGGCAAAAGTGAAGTGCAATATGCAGGCTATTTTGTGTCGGAACAAGGCGGAAGCAATTTAAACCAAGAGTTACTTCGCAATGTGCAGGCATTATTTGAAACAGCGCCTGCCAATCAATCGGTGCAGTGCAAATTTCCTGCACGTAGCCGCTGGTTAATTGAACAATTACAAATTCCTCAACAAGATTTGGCACAGGTGCAATGTCCTGAATTGGACGAATGGATTGGACAGATTAAACCTTATAAAGCAGTGCTGATTTATGCCACAGACTTTATGGGCAATCCAAGTTCTATGTTTGGGCATACTTTATTGCGCTTAGACCCAAAAGATCAAAAACAACTGAATTTAATTTCCTATGCTGTCAATTATGCAGCAACGGTAACGGGCAGCGAAGATTGGTCTTATGCATGGAAAGGACTTACAGGGCAATATCCGGGTGAATATTCACTGATGCCGTATTACCGCAAAGTAAAAGAATATGGTGATTTAGAAAGCCGAGATTTGTGGGAGTACGAACTGGCACTGAATGAGCAGGAAACCACATTTTTGGTGCAGCACATTTGGGAAATGAAGCATGTGCAATTTCCGTATTATTTTATCAGTGACAATTGTGCCTATCGCTTATTGGGCTTAATGGATTTGGTGCGTCCTGAGCTAAATTTACAGCAGCAGTTTAAAGTCGCATCTATTCCAATTGAAACACTAAAAGCTGTAGAGCAGGAAAATTTAGTGGCAGATGTTGTCTATCGTCCTGCTTTGGAAACTCAGTTATTGGCGCAAGCCAGACAACATGGTACAACTTTGGCAAAAACTGCCCATCAAGTGGCCGAAGCAGAACCTGAAAATGTGGCGGCAATTTTGCAAAATTACAGCCAAATCGATCAAGCTAAAATTCTGGAAATGGCTTATGACGATTTGTATCTGAAACTGATTGGACGCAAAATTGAAGCCAAAATTGCACAACCGCGACTGAGACAAATTTTAAGTTTAAGAAGTCAGATCAATTTAGAAAAACAACGTCAGGATGTCGCACGCCCTCAGGTCGATCCTGTGCAGGGGCATCATGCACGAAGCTTTGCTGTGCGTACTGGCGAGGTGCAAGGCGAGCATTTTGTAGAGTTGAGTCATCGACAGGCTTACCATGACTTACTTGATCCGCAAGGTGGTTTTCGTACAGGGACGCAACTCAACTTTTTAGAAGCTTCTGTGCAATATCGTGAAGACCGCTTAAAACTGAATCAGTTAGATTTACTCTCGGTGAACTCTTATAACCCAATGACCGCATTTAAAACACCACTTAGTTGGGGCTTTAATTTGGGTTGGCAGCAAGAAGCCCTGAATTCGCACGGGGCTTTTAGCGAAACGGAACAGCATGGTGTTTTAAGTTTAAAAACACAGTTTGGTTATAGCGTGGCTAATCAAGCGCGTGAGCATTTGTGTTATGCGCAAATTCAAAATCATGTGCAAGCGGGTAAGGTTTTAGATAAAGGTTGGCGTGTCGGAATTGGCCCAACACTGGGTTGTCAAAATATTTGGTCGGCGAGAGTGAATAGTTTGGTTCAGGTTGAATTGCCGTATTGGGAAGATCGTCACCAATGGCAATTTAAGCTGAACAGCCAGTTGCAATATGTACTCAATCCGCAGCATGTGTTGCGATTAGGTTGGGAATATCAACAACAGGACAAACAGGACTGGAACAAGACCAGTTTAGGCTATGTGCATTTTTTTTAAAGAGATGTTGAATTTATACTGAATTGTAAAAAACCAGCTAAACAAGTTGAGTTGCTGGTGAAACCCGTTAAAATTTAGCAGTTTCTTTTGGCTGGGTTGTTGTGGATGTATCAAGAGTGTACGCATGAGCTTGCAGAGCAATGGAAGTCAATTTGCGAGCAATTTAACCCAGAAGATTTGCAAGCGACATTCCAGTTTATTCAGGCCCACGCAGAAGATTTTGTGATTGAGTTCTATCAGCAAATGTTGCTTGAAGAACATGCGACAGAATTTTTGTCTGCAGAGATGGTGAAAAACCGCTTAAAAAACTCTTTATATCAGTGGCTAATTTCCAGTTTCGAAGTTCCATTTCAACACAATTATAACGAGATTGTAGAAAAGCAATTTAAAGTGGGCGATGTGCATGCACGTGTACAAATTCCATCTTGGCTGATTATTCGTGGTGTGCGCGTCATTATAAAAAAGGCTTTTGAGTTTTTTGCAACAGAAGCCAATAGCAACTTAAATCAGTTTAATTATTTAAGCCAAATTTTGTGCTTTGCCACAGAAATTATGTGCCGATCTTATGAAATGAAGGTCGAAGTACATAATGATATGAAACATACCTATCGCTTATTTTCTGCCATGCAAGATGTCGCCGTGCATAAAGACCGACAACGCGGGACTTTGCTGGATTGGGAAAATGAGCTGATGTTTCAGGTGGTGTCCGATCACACCAAAATGACGCAACCGATTTTATCTAAAACAGAATTTGGCTTATGGTTTATTCATAAAGCGGCTTATGCCTTTTCAAGTTCGGAACAAGTACAAACTATTACCGAATTTATTTATCAGGTGGATGAATTAATTCAGAAAATTGGTCAATGTGAAAGTCAGGCACAGGCAATTGAAATGATTCAATCCATTCGTGCCAAGAATCGTGAAATTTTGCATTTGGTCGATCAAATTTTTCAGGTGTCCGAATATATCAGTTCGGGCAATGATGCCTTAACTCAACTGCTCAACCGCCGTTATTTAAATACCATTGTATCCCGCGAAATTAATTTTTCACGAAAAAATAATTCGCCTTTAACATTGTTGGCGATAGATGCCGATCATTTTAAATCAATTAATGACCGCTATGGACATGCAGCAGGGGATGATGCATTACAGTTTTTAGCTGATGTGATTTTGCAATATGCAAAAGGCAGTGACTATGCTTTCCGTATTGGTGGCGAAGAATTTTTACTGTTACAGATTGATACCACCATTGATCGTGCCTTGGTAGTCGCTGAAAATATTCGTAAACGTGTCGAAAAAGCCACATTAAAAACATCAACAGGTGAAGAATTTAACTTTACCATTAGTATAGGTGTGCATGAATATGATGGGCATCCAGACTATCAACGTTTTTTTGAAGAAGTGGATAAAGCCTTGTATATGGCAAAAAATAATGGACGCAACAATGTGTCTGTAGGTTGAATCTGAAGATGTATCAAGCTAATTTTTTAATCTAAAACCCAAAAATCCCGAACATAAATTTCGGGATTTTTTATTTGATTGAGGAACTTAGCCACAATTTAAAAACTCTCAGGCACCGCACTTAAAAATTCACGACGGGCTTCTTTATCTGTTTTAAAGTCACCTACAAAAGATACGGTACGTGTGGTCGATTCCTGTTTGCCTACACCGCGCATCATCATGCACATATGGGCTGAATCAATCACCACAGCAACACCGCGTGCTTTGGTCACTTCAGCCACAGCTTCCGCAATTTGCTGAGTCAGATTTTCCTGAATTTGCAAACGACGTGCAAACATTTCGGTAATACGGGCAAATTTAGACAAGCCTAAAACATTACCTTCAGGTAAATAGGCGATATGCACGCGACCATAAAATGGCAATAAATGATGTTCACACAGTGAGTAGAACTCAATATTTTTCACCAAGACCATTTCACGGTTGTCGGATGGAAATACGGCATTATTGGTCACTTCGGCTAAGGTTTGGCTATAGCCCGAAGTTAAATACGAAAAAGCTTTAGCAGCACGCATCGGCGTATCTTTTAGACCTGGACGATTAAGATCTTCACCAACGGCGGTTAGGATGTTTGCGTAGGATTGCTGCATAGACATAAGACGTGTTCACTTACACTGATATTGAACAAGGTCGGCATTGTAACAGAAAACTATTGCAATGCCTTGTTTAAAAGATGAAACCGATTACTGTTTAGACTTTGGGTTCTTTTCGCTGCGTTTAAGCAACACTAAAACTGCACCAGTGCCACCTTGTTTTTCAGGCGCACTCACAAAAGCCAAAACATCACGATGCTGACGCAGCCAGCCATTTACATAAGTTTTTAAAATGGCTTCAGGGCCTTTGCCATGCACAATTTTAATCACGTTCTGGTTTTCATCTTTAGCCATTTGAATAATTTGCAAAACGGCAATCCGCGCTTCTTCTACCGTACAACCGTGCAAATCAACAGCTTCAAACCAGCGTAAGTTGCCTGCTTTTAAATCTTCAAAGACTTTATGTTGCAAAGTTGCAATGCGATAGCTCAGCGAAGCTTGGCTGCCCACAGGGTTAAGCATGGCTTGCGTATCGGACAGCAATGTATCATCGGTTTCCATAGGGCCTATGGCTGCTGCACGTTTGGCCAGCGTTTGGGCATCTGGTTTTTTCTTGGCAGTGTGTTCGATTTTTGCAATATTGCCTGCGTCCATTTTTTGAACGCCTTGCATTTGCTGACGAAACAATGCGAGATCATCTTCCTGTTGTTGCTCAGGCGTCTGAACTTTGGGTTCAGACGGCTTGGCAATGCTTGAAGTATGAGGCTGAGTGATTTGCTTTTTAAAAGATTTTAGTAAATTGTACTGTTCTTTAGAAAGCGAAGAATCATGTTTACTCATGGTATTTCAAATTGGATTATAGATTTTCAGGCTGACCAAACAGTGCCGTAAAGGCATGGTCAGGACGTGCTTGTTTCATAAAACTTTCACCGACCAAGAAACTGTGAATCTCATGGTCTTGCATCATGCGGACATCTTCTGGTGTGGCGATACCACTTTCAGTGACCAATAAACGCGCAGGCGGCAACAAGTTTTTTAAACGCAATGAGGTGTTTAAATCGACTTCAAAGGTTTTTAAATTTCGGTTATTGACCCCTAAAATACAACGCTCTGAAAGATTCAAAGCACGTTCCAATTCATTTTCATCATGCACTTCAACCAACACATCTAAGTGATGTTCAAAAGCCGTTTCCGACATTTCTTCCAACTGTTGGTCAGATAGGCAAGACACAATCAATAACACACAGTCTGCGTGTAAGGCACGTGCTTCTACCACACCATACGGATCAATCAAGAAATCTTTACGCAGAGCAGGCAAGTTACAGTGTGAACGGGCAATCTGAATATTTTCATCTGCACCCTGAAAGAAATCGACATCAGTCAGCACAGATAAACAGGCTGCGCCTGCGGCTTCATATTGCTGTGCAATTTCGGCAGGGTCAAAGTTTTCACGAATAATGCCTTTAGATGGTGATGCTTTTTTAATTTCCGCAATCACCGCTGGGCGTTTGTTATGCAAGGCTTGTGCAAAGCCACGTGCAGGTGTTGCTGCACGTGCCAATTGTTCTAGGTCTGCATAACTGCGTTGTTTTAAACGCTCGGCAAACTCTTCTTTTTTACGTTCTACAATTTTACCTAAAATGGTATTGCTAATATCCACCATGATGCACCTTCCTGATTTGCTTTATGCTTCGTACTGTTTGAGCGTTTTGGTAAATTCAGACAACACGCCCATTTTTTCCAAAGCTTGTCCACCATAAATAATGTCATGTGCCAAAGCGACACCTTGTTTGTAGCTTGTAGTTAGACCCGAAACATAGATACCCGCACCCGCATTGAGTGCAATCATATTGGCCGCTTTTTCGCCTTTGTCTGATTTGTTTTTGCCTAAAGCATCTTTAATCAAACTCAAGCTTTCAGCAGAGTTTTCTACAATCAGTCCTGTTAAAGTTTGAGATTCAATTCCCACGCTTTCAGGGGTAAGTTCCCATTCGGTAATTTCACCATCTTTGAGTTCTGCAACATAAGTGCTCGAAGCAAGGCTAATTTCATCTAAACCATCTTTAGAATGCACCACCATGACATGCTCAGCACCGAGCTGTTTCATCACTTCTGCAATCGGGCGGCATAATTCATTGCTAAACACCCCAATGACAAAACGCTTTACACCCGCAGGGTTAGTCAATGGCCCAAGCAAGTTGAAAATACTGCGAATACCCAACTCTTTACGCGGGGTAACCGCATATTTCATGGCTTTGTGATGATTCGGTGCAAACAAGAAACCTACGCCCATTTCACGAATACAGCGTTCAGTTTGTTGCATGTTTAAATCAAGATTAATGCCTGCTTGCTCAAGTAAGTCAGATGAGCCTGATTTGGTTGAAACCCCACGGTTACCGTGTTTGGCAATGGTTGCACCTGCAGCTGCAATGACAAAGGAAGAGGCGGTAGATACGTTAAATAGGTTTTGACCATCGCCACCTGTACCAACAATATCTACGAGGTAAGGAATATCGCTGACATCAATTTTGATGGCAAATTCACGCATTACACGTGCAGCAGCAGTAATTTCATCAATGCTTTCGCCTTTTAAGCGTAAGCCCATCATCAATGCACCAATTTGAGCGTCTGTTGCTTCGCCCGACATAATCGCGCGCATCACATCTTCCATTTGAGGCTGAGTCAGGTGAATTTGTTTTGTAATATGGTTGAGTGCTTGTTGAATATTCATGTGATTTGACTCGCTCATTATGCGTAAATTTCCAAAAAGTTTTTAAAGATTTGATGACCGTGTTGGCTCAGGATCGATTCGGGGTGAAATTGCACGCCTTCAACAGGCAAAGTTTTGTGCTTCACGCCCATAATTTCTTCCATCGAACCATCTGCTTCTTTGGTCCAGCATGTCACTTCCAGACAATCTGGCAAGGTTGCTTGATCAATTACCAACGAGTGGTAACGGGTTGCAGAAAATGGTGAAGGCAGATTGCTAAAAATACCTGTGTTGCTGTGGTACATATCCGATAAACGACCATGCATCACGGTTTTAGCGCGCACAATGTTTCCACCAAAGGCTTGTCCTATACTTTGGTGTCCTAAACACACGCCCAGTAACGGAATTTTGCCTGCAAAATGCTGAATTGCAGGAATAGAAATCCCTGCTTCAGATGGAGAACAAGGGCCTGGGCCAATCACCAAATACTTGGGTTGCCATCGCTCAATATCTTCTAATGTCACGGCATCATTACGAACGACTTTTACTTCCTGATTTAACTCGCCAAAATACTGGACGATGTTGTAGGTAAAAGAGTCATAGTTATCGATCATTAAAAGCATGAGCTAACCTATTGAAAATTGAACACTTTAAGTGCTAAAGAGTCTGAGATAATTTGCTTTATTCCTGCGCCTATAATGAGAAAGGACTTTATTTTTCTTGTTGAAAAGAAGGTGGAATAAGGAAGCGCTTATCATCATAGCAAAAAATAAGCATTTTCTGCGGACTATTTATATGATAATCCCTGTTAAAGCTTATCAGCGCATTCACCAGTTCATAGATTTTCAAAGCTTATTACACATTGTTCAAGTTTGATCTGAAAGAAATGATCACTTGATCAAGCAGGGTCATTCAGCAGTCATATTTTAGCTTCACACTTATAGATAACGTAAAAAATGCGCTAAAAAGTAGCATCATGGCGCATGTTATTAGCGGTTCACGTCAGGTAGTTTGAGTGCAGCGTTTCGATAGAAAATACAAATCTGCAGTATAGATATTTTCAATCAGCTTGATCGAAAATAATACAGGTTTAGGATTTTTAAACGATCTTATTATTTTTGCTCAATAAAAAATAAAGTGTTGTTTAAGATTGGTCGGATAATTTGCATTGCTCAATACAACCATGGCACAGCAAAATGCTTGCATAGATACTGTTTGAGCTATTTTTTGATCTACAATTCAACAGAAATAAAACATAAATGCACTAAAATGGTGCTATGTTTTGCAGTTTTAAATCAAATCAAATGAACAGTGTTTGAATATGGTGCAAATCGTATTTCTGACAGTATAATAGAGACAAAGTAATTTTTTTAAATGATGTATTCTCATACGGAATTCATGGTTTTAGCTTTGCTTTTAAAAGTTGGTACGCTAATTGCTTAATAACTGCCAACTACTAACACGCACTTTCGGGTGCAACAAAAAACATCGGAGCAAAATGAGCATGGCGAACAAGGTCCTTCAACTCATCCAAGAAAGTGGTGCAAAATGGGTCGATTTCCGCTTTACAGATACTAAGGGTAAAGAGCAGCACGTAACTTATCCTGCAGACAGTATCGATGAAGATACCTTTGAAGACGGTAAAATGTTTGATGGTTCTTCAATTGAAGGCTGGAAAGGAATCGAAGCATCAGACATGATCTTACGCCCAGATGCCAACACAGGTTTTATTGACCCGTTCTTTGCAGAACCAACAGTGGTTGTAACGTGTGATGTTATCGAACCATCGACAGGTCAAGGCTATGACCGCGATCCACGCTCTATTGCTCGCCGTGCTGAAGAATATTTAAAATCGACAGGTATTGGTGATACTGCTTTCTTTGGCCCAGAACCAGAATTCTTTGTATTTGACGAAGTAAAATGGGACATCGATATGTCTGGCGCGCGCCACACATTAATCGCTGAAGAAGCTGCATGGTCTACAGGTAAAGACTACGAAGCTGGTAACTCAGGTCACCGTCCACGTGTGAAAGGCGGTTATTTCCCAGTACCACCAGTAGATTCTTCTCAAGATATGCGTGCAGATATGTGTGCAAAAATTGAAGAAATCATGGGGCCTGGTCGTGTAGAAGTACATCACCATGAAGTTGCATCTTGCCAGTTAGAAATTGGTGTGAGCTTCAATACTATGGTGCGTAAGGCTGACGAAGTGCAACAGTTCAAATATGCTGTTTGGAACGTTGCGCACCAATATGCAAAAACTGCAACCTTTATGCCTAAACCAATGGTAGGCGATAACGGTTCAGGTATGCACGTACACATGTCTATCTCTAAAGATGGCAAAAACTTATTCGCAGGCGATGAATACGCAGGTTTGTCAGAAATGGCGTTGTACTTCATTGGCGGTATTATCA
>OFDN01001994.1_pt1 | contig 12063 bp, 13 predicted proteins | sample 1520971 | NCBI WGS metagenome assembly OFDN01 (sample SAMEA94257418, study PRJEB24077) | hot springs metagenome | biome: Aquatic biome; feature: Geographical feature; material: Water | place: India | collected 2012-06-12 | depth 5 m | reverse complement strand
TTCGCATGCGAAAGTAGGTCACCGCCAAGCTATTTATTTAAATAAAGCTCCATTCCATATGGGGCTTTATTGTTTAAAGCCTCAGATAAACTCTGGGGCTTTTTTATTGTGTAATAACACGCTTTGCATGAAAAAAAAGAGCACATCATATGTGCTCTTCTTGTTTGTGCAGACTCGGTAATAGGCCTATTTTGTTGCGGGTAATCCTGCTGGGTTCGTGGTGTTTGCACAGGTTGGTTGCTCCCAACCATCGGTTTTACCATTGTTATCACCATTCAAGTCGTCTATCAGCATATTGTCTGGCCTAGATGCGTCACCTGATACCCCAGCCGGCACATAGTCTAGATTGAGTGTATTACGCACACGCCATGCAATATTATGGTCAGCACATGAGGTATCTCCAGACAAGCCAACAGCACCTATAAGCGTTCCACTGTTGTTGTAGAGGGCTAAACCACCACCAAACACGTTGACACCGCCTACGCGCTCACCCACCATAGGGTCTACTTGTGTACCGGCTAAAGCAGGATTGCCTCCATATGCCACAGCTGGATCGACCGGATTAGAGAATTGCAGACCGTATAAGCTACCACCTAATGGATTTGCACCAGAGGTGCCTTGCACGGCTGAATAGAGGTTTGCCGTTGATAGTGCTAATCCAGGTAGGCTGAATGCATTTGCAGTGTTGGCTTTTTGCGCTGAAATTACACGACTTCCCGGCCATTGTTGACCGCGGTCGGATCCGGAGAATGCTACCGCGCAGACCACTCCATCGCGATTAACTACAGTTGCCCACATTTGAAGATTGAAACCAGATGACTCAGTGGCCACTGCACTGATAAGCGCTGCTTTTAGTTGAGAGTGACTGGGTAAGTTACTGCATGCATTACCTCTGGGAGGGGATTTATCACCGGCAAGTGCTTGGCTACTAATTGTTGTTGCTATAAGCATGCTACTGGCGATAAGAATGTTACGTTGACGATTATTCATGTTAGCACTCCAAAATTTATAGGTTTAGATATCTAAGGGTGGTTGTAACAGCATTCAATATGTCAGATGAGACATGTGAATAGCTGGATGAGAATAGCAAACTGAATTCGTAACGAATATCCCTTATATGGTAGGGAGCAACTGTGATAAGGGTTTGCGCGTTAGTCCATATGGACTAACTAAATCCACAGAAATATCTTAAATAATGCGCTAAACTAAAATAATTCTGGTTTTATTATTTCGCAATGCATCCCATAAACACTTTCTTTGCTTTGCCTTTTTTATTGCTGACTTGTGCGCAATTGGCTTGGGCTGACAGCGTGTATCTGGACACTATGGTTGCTGAAGAAATAGTCATTTCTACGGATGCGATATCTGGTGATCATGTGGTTGAGATTCAATCTCAAGTTGAGGGTGAGGTTTCGGGGCGTGGAGGCACTACTCCACAGTATGTTGAGAATAGTCAGGCCATGCAGTCATTGCCGTTTCATCAAGAGGTGTTAGAAGCTGCCAATACAACGGCTTTGGCACCCGCGTTAATTCACGCGGTGATCACTGTGGAGTCTAAACATAACCCAAAAGCGCTGTCAAAAAAAGGTGCTTATGGTCTGATGCAATTGATGCCCGCAACAGCTAAACATTATGGTCTTACTGGCTTGAAAAAAGCCAACCATCAGCAAAATATAATGGTGGGAGCGCGTTATTTGAAAGAACTGGTTGTGTTGTTTGATGGCAATTTGGAATTGGCGCTAGCCGCATACAATGCTGGTCCGGCAACCATCAAAAAGTATCACAATCAAATCCCACCTTTTCAAGAAACTAAGTTGTACGTCCCCAAAGTATTGAAGTGGTACCGCAAATATTCAAGTTAGCCTAATTAGGCTAGTTGTTCACCGCAACAAACTTCCATTCGTCATAGGTGGTGGTTTCTGCAAAACTCTCGTAGATAGTAGGGAAGCCTGTTTTCTTAATGGCTTGCTGTGTGGATAGGCTGTACACCCCAACAATGTAATCTTGTTGCTTAATCAGTCCCCATGGTTGTTTTGTGGTCATGGGGTCATCGTACAGGCGCCGAATATGACGCTTGATAACGGGAAATCGATTGTCTAAAAGTAAATCTTCCAGCTTTTTAGGATATTGCTTAACACCATTGGGTGTAGATTCGTAATAGCTGGAAATGGCTGCCCGGTATTGATCACCAATAAAGAGCAGCTCTCTTTCATTTTCACGTTGGATGGTCTGGTGCCACACGATGCCAACTGCACTCAAGGCAATGCCGGATATCGCAATAATAATGAGGATGCCGATAAAGGTGAATCCCAATATGGTCTTAGGGTTTGCTTTTGCTACCATTCTGAATACAGGCTGCCGTCTTTTGCTTTTTCAGTCGCGCCACTATGAATGTCGATAATCATGCCTTCTAGGGGAGGCTCAGGTGGTTCTAGAACCCATGTGGTTGTGCTGTCGGTGATCGGATCTAAAGGCAGTTTGTTAATGTATTTCTTTTCTACCAGTTGTTCTAGGCTATCGGGATATTTGCCTGTGTCCGCATAATATTTGTCGATGCCTTCACGTAAAGTATTGAGGGTTTGTTTAAGCGCAGCTTCTTGCGCGCGCTCTACACTGGAAAAGTATTTTGGATAAGCCAGCGTCAACAACAAAGCGAGGATGGTAAGCACCACGAGTAATTCAACCAGTGTAAAACCAAGTAGTTTAGGTCGTTGTTGTTTACCATTTTGCATAAGGAATTCCATTAGTACCAACCTGCGGGCTGAGTGAGTAGACGTCGTATACATCTTCACCTGCGCTTGGGTTGTCCGCGCTGCTCTCGTAACTTCTTAAACCCCATTCATTATTATTTGAAATAGAAAATTCATTTTCTGGGGCATGGCTTGTCATGGGGTCATGCGGAATACGTCTGAGAAACTTGATTTTCTTCTTGTCTGGATCTTTTAAATCTTCAGTACCCTCTACTAATATTTCCAAACTGGGCGGGTAACCTGTCTCGTCGATATTTTTTTTTACTCGGCCTTCATCCGCTGCTTTTTTATAGGCATCAATCGCCTCGCGAATTTGTCGTAAATTCATGCGTAGCTCGTTTTCTTTTGAGCGTTGCGCAGTGACGGAAACCAAAGGCATGGCTACACTTGCAAGTATGGCTACGATGGCCAATGTCACAATGAGCTCAATTAGCGAAAATCCTTTGGCGTGCAGATCGTCCATTTTTAGAATCGAGCAGGTGGGTTCGTGGTGTCAATCACCGGGGACCCTTGCGGAACAATAATGACCGCAGGTGGAGGTGCGGTATTGGCGTTGGGAACCACGATCTCACCTGGAATAACCTGAGATTGATTATCTTGTGGGGGCGCGGGCGCTGGGGTTGGAGAATCTGCGCCGCCCTCTTGCGGATTGTTGAGTTGAATTTGACGTTCACGACGTTGTTCACGCAAGCGCTCAAGTGGCGTCATAGGGGCGCCACCATTGCCGGAAAAAGCCGGAATCAGTTTCTGTGGTTTATCCGTAATCACAGATTCGGTACCAGACCAATACTCAGAAACTTCTGCTTTAGGCAGGGCAAGGTTGGTAATAATTCTAGGGGTAATGGCTAGCACAATTTCAGTTTTACTTTTGCGGTCTTCTTGGTTAGAAAATAAGCGACCAATTAAAGGGATGTCGCCCAAGCCAGGCAAGCGGCTAGCATTTTTGCGTTCATCATCTTGAATCAGCCCAGCGAGAATTTGAGTTTCCCCATCTTTTAGACGTAATGTCGTGTTGGCATTGCGGGTTCCAATGGTGAACACAGTGGCGCCGTTACGGGTGACTGTTCTTTCACCCAGTGAACTGACCTCTAAGCCGACTTTGATATTTACAAAGTCATCCAAGGTCACCTTGGGTTCAACATCGAGTTTTAGCCCGACATCAATATAGGTAACATTTTCTGAGATACCGACGTTGGCAGTGGACGTGGTGGTGATAATGGGCACTTTATCGCCCACTAGAATTTTAGCTTTTTCATTGTTTTTTACACGAATTCTAGGGTTAGACAACAAGTTAACATCGCCTATGGTCTTTTTGAAATTGACGGCTGGATTAGGTGATACACCTATGGTGCTGGAGTTGACGCCTTTGAGTGCCTCTAAGGTCAAACCAGTATCCGCGCCAATGACAGCTAGTTGGTTAGGGTAGACAATGCCAAGCTCTTGGATACGGCTACGACTCACCTCTAACACTTCAATATCCAGCATGACTTCAGAATCTGCAATATCCACAGCAGTCACCAATTTTTCTGCAATGCGCACGGCTTCCGGCGTATCGCGCATGACCAGCATATTGATTCGTTCATCAATAAAGATGTCTTTTGTTTTAAGCATGGATTTCAACATGCCCGCCACTTGTTTTGCATTGGTATTGTTAAGATAAAAGCTACGGATTTTTAGATCTTGATAGTCTTTGAGTTTTTGTTGATTGCTAGGAAAGACCAGAGCAGTGTTGTCTGACAGTGCCTTTTTTTGTAAGCCATTGCTGGAAAGTACCATATCAATCGCTTCTTCAATCGGCAACTTTTTAATGAATATGGTCGCTTTAGTTTCAGGTTTAATGTCTTTATCTAAAATAAAGTTGATACCTGTTGCGCGAGATAATGCCTCAAACACAGCCTTAATATTCGCGTCACGTAACTCGAGTGAGATGGGTTTGTCTGTAGTTGGTTTGAGTTGTGGTGGTTGTGCGTTGGTAGTGCCTATCTTTTCGCTCAATTCATCATCCAAAGAGAGTGCTGATTTACTCTGTGGGTTTTCCAACAGCACATCATGCACTTCGTTTTTGGCTTGCTCTAGCTGATTATTGCTGGCTAGCGCTTTGGCTTTTTCTAACTTCTTGGCTTGTTCAATTTCCTTTAGCAATTCATCTCTGTTGAAAAGCGCGCTCTGATTATCCGGGGCAAAGCTAAGTACTTGCTCATATAGCGCTTTTGCCTGCACTAAATCACCTTTTGAACGCGCTTGTTCTGCTTGTGCGGTCAGCTCAAAAACAGCAGAGTCTTTGTTGATATAGAAATCTTTGCGCAGTTTGGCAGACTCGGGATTTTTGTCTAAATCTTTTTGTGATTCTGTGGCACGGGTCTCTGGGGGTTCATTTTTATGTTTATTTTGATCCCACGGAGCCAATACGCAGCTGCTCAACAATGACGTTATCAGCAATGGATACGAGCATTGCGCCAGTCGGTTCAGTCGTCGGTGAATATTAAATTGCATTGCTCATCCCTTTACTAATTAAGCGCACTGGCCGCCGTGCTAGGCAGCTCTGGTGAGATTAATGGCTGTGTTTTTGATAATATTTGCGGTAAGTTGAGCGGTAAAAAAGTGAACATCAATTGGTTCGCATCCTCGCCATCCAAACGCCAAAATGGATCCACTTTCTCACCTATACTTACGGAGTAGACTTTGTTATTCGCCATTAGAAAGATCAGCGTCCCCTTGGGACCATCTTCCATTTTACCCATATAAGTAAATGGTGTTGGTGGCGCCACTGGTGGAGGCGGGGGCGCCGGTTTAATTTTTGCAACAGGTGCGACCACCACCCAGGAGTGCACTGGAAACAGATCGCCCGGCTTTTCAACCATCGGCTCCCGATGACGCACTTGCCAAGTAGATGGTTGACTAGCTGTTTCTGTGGATGCAATTACTGAAGTGTTATTAGCGATGTTACGTGTCTGATTGTTCGTGTTCTGGACCGGCTTAGTTATGGTTGAGACTAAGTCGTCCGCAGCGTTATCGCTTTCGGGCTGCATCGAAGTCCAGACAGTTAAGGCGACGGTAGCGATGAGCGCCAGCCATACCCATGCCTTGTGTTTATTGGTGGTGTTTGCTTGCAGCATCATACTTGGTCACCACGCACATATAAGATAAGCACTAAACGAGCATCAACAGACGGGCTGAGGGTGCTTTCACGCTCGATTTGGATATCAGCAATTGCGACGGACGGCAGATTACTTAATATGCTAGATATAAATGCTCGCACTTTGTTGTAACTGCCTTCCACTGGCAAGACCATTTCGTATTTTGTCAGCACTTTGGTCCCAGCATTATTTTTGGCAGCTATTTTATTGAGTTTGTAGTCACCACTGTTCAATAATAATTGTTGCTTCGTAGCCAGTGCGTTCAGTTGAGATAACGTATCCGGTATGGAAAGCGCAGTAGGGAAGGTCTGGTAAAACTCACTGATCGTTTGTGATGATGCCTGTTGCACTAATGGTGTTTCAATAGCTGAGTTTTCAGATGTTGGGAGTTGCTTGGTCGCTATGTTGGTCTCTAAGGCGTTGATTTGTTGCTGTATGTCGGCCCTCTTGGTGCTAAAAGTGATGACCGCTGCAACAGCAATCACAATAGCAAGAATGCCCCAAAGCCCAGCAGCTTTAGCTAAGCGGCGCAGTAACCAACCTAAGAATTGGGTGTTAAGTGCGTTCATATTACCCACTGCGCTAAAATGGTGAAGCCTACAGGTTTATTGGGGTCGCTCTGGTCAATTTGATGCTTGAGCAGATAGACTTGGGACAATCCCTCAATCTCCTCTAAACGCTTGATGTAGCTGAGTGTCGATTCCATATTTTTGGCTTGCCCGGTAATCACTAGCTGCTGTTTTTTGCGATTGGGTTCCACGCTTAATAAGGCGACATTTTGCATGTTGATGCGCTCTAGCCCATTCAACAGTGGATTCCAAGGTGTGCTAAGTTGCGCCACAATTGCACGCGAATATTCGATTTCTGCTGCTGATGCTGTTTCCACCACGCTTTGCACAGGCACAGCTTTTTGTACTGGCGCCAATGTGTTGAGTCTAGCTTTTGTTTCAACCAGTATTTGCTCGGTTTTTTGGTATTCCACCCAAACGTAGACACTGAGTAACAACGCAAGCACCATCAATATCATGCCTGTGAGTGTCAGACGTTGATAGGAGAGGGGGCTGTGAGCTGCAAAATCGATGTCGAGTAGTTGGCTCATGCCATGATCTCCAACATCGCATAGGGTTTTGCAAACTGGCTGTGCTTACCAGATAAGCCTAGACGTCTGAGCTGCCAATCTTGAACAGCATTGAGGGTGCTGGTTTTGTATGCAGGTGCATACACTGCCACATTCCGTGAGACCTCTTCTTCAAGCAATGCAGTGCGCGCCAATATCTCCGGTAGCTGGTTTTGCCAATCCGTTGATAACGGTTGAGCTCTGAGCTGAGTGCAATTGCCGCGTTGAAACGTGGCTAAGATTAAACGTGCGTTTTCCACAATCAACACGATACCGCTTGTTTTGCTCAGTTGAGCTTGCAAGGCATTGATGGCTTTGATGGCATAAGGTTGTATGGACTTTAAGGACAATGCTCTTTTCGCAGCCAATGCATACAAGCCGTCTAACAAACCTTGGTCCATGGCAACACAAACGGTGGGCTTGGATGGCGCAGCATCGTCAAATTGAATGGCCCAACCCAGTGATTCTGCGCCAAACACTTCGCGGAAAGCGGCTTGAGCGTAACCATGTTTATCGGCATTCCCGATACTCTCCTCTGTGGAGGGCAATACCAAATAACGCACTAAATCGCTGGCAAGGCTCACATAAATATTGGTATTGGCTGGGATTGCTAACTCCGTCACCAAACCTTCCAATGCTTGTAAAGCATTCTGCCAAGTGTGTTCATGGTTTGCTTCAACCGCCCTTTCACGTTGCGCCAACACTTTTTTGGTGATGCCTGTGCGGTAGAGCACCGCAATGTGCTCCGCACCCAGTGTCACCAACATTTGATTAGGCCACAAAGGTAACACGGTTGATCTCCTGTAATGTGGTCATGCCTTCAGCCACCGCATCAATGGCGGCTTCACGTATGGTGCGCATACCGCTGCGCTTGGCGGCTTCTTTGAGTTTTCTTATCGGCTCGCGTGCAACAATCATCTCTCGCAATTCATCATTCAGCACTAGCAGCTCTGCTAAGGCTTTGCGGCCTTTGTATCCGGTGCCTCGACAGTGGCCACAGCCTTTGGCGTGCTTAAAGCGTATGCGGCTGGCAGTCTCAGCGGATATGGCGGATTCTTCTAAAAGTTCAGCAGAGGGTTGCTCATCTTCCGAGCAGTGCGGGCACAGCACGCGCACCAACCGCTGTGCCATGATGCCATTAACTGCAGATACAAAATTGTAAGGATCTACGCCCATGTGCATAAACCGCGCTATCACATCTAAAACGTTGTTGGCGTGTACGGTGGTAAATACCAAATGACCCGTTAACGCCGCTTGCACCGCAATTTGTGCGGTTTCGGAATCGCGGATTTCGCCCACCATAATCTTGTCAGGGTCGTGACGTAAGATCGAGCGCAACCCACGCGCAAAGGTAAGGCCCTTTTTCTCATTCACCGGAATTTGTAAAACACCGGGCAATTGATACTCGACCGGATCCTCAATTGTGATGATTTTATCGTGGCCAGTATTGACTTCGGAAATCGCTGCGTATAGCGAGGTGGTTTTACCACTACCTGTAGGCCCGGTGACTAAGACCATGCCGTAAGGTTCGCTGGCTAAACGTCTAAATTGGCTAATGATGCGGGGGTTGAACCCTAGCGTTTGTAGGCTGAGACCTTGCGCTTCTTCAGACAGCGATTTTCTGTCTAATACCCGTAGCACAGCGTCCTCCCCAAAGACACTGGGCATGATGGATACACGAAAGTCGACTTCTCGCCCTTGCGTGATAACCTTAAAGCGACCATCCTGCGGAATACGCCGCTCGGCAATGTCCAATTGCGCCATGACTTTAATTCTTGAGATGGCTTGATCCGCGTTTTCCTGACCTTGAATGCCGCCGACACTAGCCATTACGCCATCAATCCGGTATTTCACGACCAAACCTGTATGTGCGCACTCCAAATGAATATCACTGGCACCTGTTTTAAGAGCATCATACAGCGTTGAGTTCATCAGTTTAACAATCGGATTCGACTCTTCACTAATCGACTTTAGCGATAAATGCACAACGGATTCATCGTTATCTGAAAGGGTGGCTTGTTCACCAGTTGGCAGGCCGTCCATGGCGCGCATGGTTTCCTCGTGGCGGGCCAAAAATGCAGCAATATCGGAGCGATGGGCCAAGCGCCAAGTGAAAGGTTGCTTGATAAACTCAGTTGCCCAATCCTGCAAGCTCTCGTTAAACGGGTCTGCAAACACTAGGGTTAAATGTTCATCTTCATCAAAGAATGCTAAACATTCTTTCTGTTGGGCTTTGGAGAATGGAATGGCATCAAACCCAGCAATCAGCGCGTGCATTTCTTTCATGCTGATAGGGGAGTAGTGAAAGCATGCAGACAGGGCCGACACAAAGCAGGCTTGATCAGCCTCGACTAAATCCTCCAGCACTTCGATGATACGACGTTGCTGCTGCAAGGCTTGCGCTTTCGCCTGTTTAATCAAGCTGGCGTGAATCACAAACGTATTCTCGTTCGCTGAAAGTGTGTGGATCGTACTCATTGTATATTGCCCGCCAGCTCGAAAATTGGCATGTAAAGTAGCAAGACTACCACACCGATCACCAAGCCTATCATCAGCATCAAAATGGGCTCAAACAAACGGGTAAACCAATCAATCCAGCGCGATAGCTCATCATCGTAAAAACTGGCGATACGTTCCATCATGTCACCAATATTGCCTCCACGTTCGCCCACAGCAAGCATGCGCAAGGCCACCGGTGTAGTGAGGCCTGTCTTATCCAATGCCTCTGAAATTGGTAGGCCTTCGTTAATAGCGGCCGATGCGCGTTTCATGCTGTTTTGCAGTGCTGAGTCCAGCAAGCCGGAGACTGACTGCAGTGCAAGTAGTATGGGGGTTCCCCCTTTGAGTAGCATGCCCAAGGTCCGATAAAAGCGAGCTAATTGATAGATGCGCAAGCGGTCGCCCAGCGCAGGAATTTTCCATAATTGTTGGGCTAGCCATTTCCTGGCTGCGGGCTGAGAGAACCCAGCAAAAATAGCCGCAACCAAACCGATAAACACCATCATCATCAGCGTGCCGTGATTCTCTAAGAAGACGCCCCAAGCTAGAAGTACTTGCGACAAAAAGGGCAGCTCACCGCCAGTGCCTTCATAAATTCTGCTAAATTTTGGCACCACGAAACCCAGCAAAAATAAAATCACCAGACCACCTACGCTCATCAGTAGAATGGGGTAGATAGAGGCGCTGATAATTTTCTTTTTAAGCTGACCGATTTGTAACTCATACGCCACATAGCGACTCAAGGCTTGTGGTAAGTCTCCAGTTTTTTCACTGGCTTTGACGGTGGCTACAAATAACATAGGAAACGCTTGTGGTTGTTGCTCCAACGAAGCGGAAAAAGTATGGCCTTGGTACAGCGATTGCAACAAGCTATCCAAGATGGATTTGCCGTCATTTCGGTCGTCCTTGACGGCTAGAGTTTCTATTGCCTCCACTAGATTGAGACCGGCCTCCAACAAAGCAAGCAACTCTTGACTGAATAAGATCAGTGGAAATTTTTGATTGCGGTGTTTGGACGGGTTTTGTGCAATAGCAGAGATGGGTGTGTACCCTCTGGATTGCGCTTGCGTAAGCGCATCCTGCTCATGCATGGCTGAGATGTTCAATAGCACCATCTCTCTTCCACGCACCGCTTTCACTTGGTAATTCATGATTGAACAGGATTACCAGTTCGTGACGTCTTCTGCTTCTTTAGTACCACCTTGCTGGCCATCTTTGCCAAGGGAGTACAAATCATAATCGCTGTGTTCGCCAGGGGATTTGTAGAGATAGGGCTTATCCCATGGATCATTCGGCACACTTTTCTTCAAATACGGTCCTGCCCATTTGGGATTATTTCCGGGGTTTTTGTTAAGCGCCTCAAGGCCTTGCTCTGTCGTAGGATAGCTGCCCGTGTCTATTCTGAACTGGTCTAAGGCTTTACCCAATGCATCAATCTGCGCTTTTGCTGTCTTGGTCTCTGATTTGCCAATTTGCTCAAAATATTTAGGTCCAACGTAACCCGCCAAGAGGCCGATAATGACCATAACGACTAATAATTCTAGGAGTGTAAATCCTTGAATTTTAATATTTAATTTTAATTTTTGTGTGGTGTGTGTCATGTAATCAATTCTATCAAAGCAACCTTATATGTCAATTGTAGTGAAAGTCGATGACGTATCAATTTCAGTTTTGTGACAAAGATGTCACAATTTTAAGACTTTTATCAGGTCGGGTTACAGCTACATAATCATTTTGTGTTCTCTAAGGCAAAGAGTAATGGTCGAAAGGTCTGAGTAAATCAGCTTAAACTTGGTTTTAAAATCATTGTAATTAAGTTGAAGACTTATTTACTTGCAACTTTTAGCACACATCTAGCACCTTTAAACTAAGCTTATTGAGTGCTTACGGATTGAAGTGACTTAATTTAGAAAAGCTACATACAGGCGCTTTGCATCCACTGGCACGATGACGCCATCACTATGGGGTAAATACTTTATATAGTGACGGCATCATCTCAGTTAAAACGAGTGCCAACGTAGATCAGTTACAAATCATCAAGTAGCATTATTAATTGTTTGTAGTATAAAGTTGCACTTTTGGAATAGCTGTGAATCCTGAAGCTCCTGGTGTTTTCCAGAGTAATTGCATGACAGCGCCAGCCCAAGACTCAAAATACTCAACTGTAACTGGTATTCTCTGACCTGCTGTCATATTGAAAGTGGCACTAGTGTCAAGAGTGGGGCCATGTTCAGTCCAATTGTTTATAACCAATTGATTGTTTAGGTAAACCCTAACCCCATCATCTGAGTTGGTTTGTAACTGATAAGTACCTGCTACTGTTGCCTCAATATAACCTGTCCAACGCGCTGAAAAGGCTTCTGCAGGAACTCCAGGACCCGGTGAATCCCAACCCCAATCAAAGAAAACAGCTTCTACTCTCTGTAAAGATGGGCTACCAATCAAATTGGTGTTGCTATAGTAAGCACCATTCAACCCTGTGCCACTTGAGCTAACACCACTTGAGGTCACCGTTATGCTCACAGCCGCACTGGTAGTGGTGGCACTACTGTTATCGGTA
>OFDN01001991.1_pt1 | contig 12111 bp, 8 predicted proteins | sample 1520971 | NCBI WGS metagenome assembly OFDN01 (sample SAMEA94257418, study PRJEB24077) | hot springs metagenome | biome: Aquatic biome; feature: Geographical feature; material: Water | place: India | collected 2012-06-12 | depth 5 m | reverse complement strand
GCCTGCCGCGCCTCGGTGGATCTTGCGGTCAGGGAGGCGCGGGCCGGTCGCGCCTTCTCCTTCCGCGCCCGGCTTTCCAGGTCCGAAGGCGCTGAGGACGGCGCGGGCCTCTATCTGAACACCCTGGTCAGCGCGGTCCGCGACGATCAAGGCCGGATCGTGCGGCTGTTGGCCAAGTCGGAGGACGTGACGGCCGAGACGGAATCGAGCGCCTTTCTGAATACGGTCATCGATGTCCTGCCCCTGGCCCTGACGGTCAAGGACGCCCGGACCGGACGCTTCATCCTGGCCAACAGGGCCGCAGAGACCCTGTTCGACCGGGTGGGGGGCCTGGCGGGGCTGAAGCCCGCCGAGGTCCTGCCTTCGAGCCTGGCCGAATGGACGGCCGCCGCCATGACCAGAGGCCGAGAGACCGCCGTGCATGAGGATCACGGCCGCGGCGGCGTCCGCTATCTGGAGGCGACCAAGGTCGCCACCTATGACGACGACGGTCTGCGCCATCTGATCGGCCTGGCGGAAGACGTGACCCAGAGACAGCGAGACGCAGACGCCCTGCGATCCGCCCTGGAGCAGGCCGAACGCGCCAATCACGCCCGCAGCGCCTTCATATCGAACATCACCCACGAGATCCGCACCCCGCTGAACGGGGTGATCGCCGGCGCCGACCTTCTGGACAGTCGCGCCGACACCGTCGACATCCGCGAGATCGCCGCAATGATTCGGGCCTCGGCGACGTCGCTTCAGCACCGTTTCGAGGATCTGATGGCCGTGTCGCGCATGGGCGCTGCGCCCAGCGCGCCCAAGGCCGGGCCGTTCGAGCCGACCGCCTTCGCCGAACAGCTTGTCGCGCCCCACCGCGCGGCGGCGGAGGCCAAGGGTCTGGCCCTGCATCTCGAGATTTCGCCCGACCTCCCGGCCCGGCTGTTGGGCGACGCGGAGGCCCTGGGGCGCATCCTGACGCCCCTGTTGCAGAATGGACTGAAGTTCACCGACCGGGGCGAGATCCGCCTGAGGATCGAAGGCCGCGAGAACGGCGTGATCCGTTTCGCCTGTCTGGATACGGGCGTCGGCTTCGCGCCTGAAAAGAAGGACGCCCTGTTCACCCCCTTCCATCAGAGCGACGACGCCCTGACGCGGCGCTTCGGCGGCATGGGGCTGGGTCTGGCTCTGGCGCGCGAGCAGGCAAGGGCTATGGGCGGCGAGGTGGACGGCGAACCGCGCGAGGGCGGGGGCTCGGTCTTCTGGCTGGACATCCCCCTCGCCGCCGTCTGCGACGACCCGGGGGCTGCGGCGGCGCAAGGGCGAATGAACGTCCTGGTCGTCGACGATCACCCCACCAACCGGCGGATCGTCGAGATGATGCTGGACGGCGTCGCCGACGTGGTCATGGCGGAGGACGGGGTGGAGGCGGTGGAGGCCGTGGAGCGCGAACGGTTCGACCTGATCCTGATGGACATCCAGATGCCTCGGATGGACGGAATCACGGCGGTCGCTCGCATTCGCGACCGGGAACAGGCTGCGGGTCGGCCGCCGGCGCCCATCATCATGCTGACGGCCAATACCCAGGCGGAGCATGTGGCCGCCTGTCGGGAGGCCGGGGCGAACCGTCACCTGGGCAAGCCCTTCACCTCCGCCGGGCTGTTCGGCGAAATCCAGGCCGTCATGGGTCACTGACGGAAACGCGCGTCATCGCGGGCGGAACCTTGGCCTTTCGCCGCGCGCTTGAGGCGGATGGTCTCTACGATCGAGAAGCTGAACCTGGAGGCGATCGAACAATCGCCGGTCCTGCGGATCGCCGGGGCCAGTCTGACCGTCGGCGGTCTGGTCGGCGCAGGCGTGATCCTGATCGGCGCCTTCTGCGTCAGCTGGCTGATCACCCGCGCCCTGCGGCGCGTGCGCGAACGGGCCGAACGCAGCCGTCAGGCCCTGTATCTGCTGGAGCGGCTGTCCGGCTATGCGGTGATCATACTGGGCGTCATGGCGGCCCTGTCGACGGCGGGGCTGAACCTGTCGTCCCTGGCGGTCTTCGCCGGCGCCCTGGGCATAGGCGTGGGTCTGGGCCTGCAAGGGGTGGTCAAGGAGTTCGTCTCGGGCCTGTTCCTGATCTTCGACCGGATGGTCTCTGTCGGCGACTATATCGAGATCGAGGACATCGGCATTCGCGGCGCCATCATGGAGATCGGGCCGCGCGCGACGCGGGTCAGGACCAATGACAACGTCAATGTCCTGGTGCCCAATTCGCGGCTGATCGAACAGCCGGTGACCAACTGGACCCTGAAGGGCGACACCCGCCGGATCCACGTCCCCTTCGCGGTCGCCTATGGGTCGGATCGGGGCAGGGTGCGCGAGGCGGTGCTGGCCTGCGCCCGGTCCAGCCCCTTCACCCTGCCCGAGACCGAGGCGCGCAAGAGCCAGGTCTGGCTGGTGGGGTTCGGCGACAAGGGGCTGGAGTTCGAACTGCTGGTCTGGCCGACGCGCGAGGCGGTCAAGCGACCGGCGGCCATGCACGCGGCCTATACCTGGCTGATCGCCGACGCCCTGGACGGCGCCGGGATCGAGGTGCCCTTCCCCCAGACCGATCTGCGGATCCGCAGCGCCTTCGGCCTGGAGGGCGACGAGGCCCTGGGCCGGCTGGGGTATGGCCGAGGGAAGAAGCCGACGCCCGCCGCGCCCCAGGGCCAGACCGCCGCCAGCAACGACGCCGCCGAGGACCTGATGAAGGCCGAGGACGAAGAAGGCCCGCTGGAGCCCGCGCCGGGGCCGCCGCCGAGACGGACGGGGGATTAAACCATGAAACCCGTCACCCTCGGGCTTGTCCCGAGGGTGTACCTGTCCGTCGCACGATGATGGGCTTGGATTGGCGGCGTCGATCCGCGTTTGCCGCTCGCATCCACATCAGCCGTGGGCCCTCGGGACAAGCCCGAGGGTGACGGGGGATTTTTAATGCTGCGCCTTCGCCTTCAGCCGGAAGGCGTGGAGCAGGGGTTCGGTATAGCCGTTCGGCTGGTCCACGCCCTCGAACACCAGAGCCCGCGCGGCCTGGTAGGCCAGGCTGGCGTCGGGATCGGGGGCCATGGGCCGATAGAGCGGATCGCCCGCGTTCTGGGCGTCGACCTTGGCCGCCATCCGCCGCAGAGCGGCCTCGACCTGATCGGCCGTACAGACCCCGTGCAGCAGCCAGTTGGCGATATGCTGGGAGCTGATCCGCAGGGTGGCGCGGTCCTCCATCAGGCCGATGTCGTGAATGTCGGGCACCTTGGAGCAGCCGACCCCCTGGTCGATCCAGCGGACGACATAGCCCAGAATGCCCTGGGCGTTGTTGTCCAGCTCGGCCTTCACCTCCTCCTCGGACCAGTTGACGCCGTTCGCCAGGGGCGGGGTCAGCAGATCGTCCAGCCCCGGCGTCGGCCGCGTCGCGACCTCGGCCTGGACGGCGAAGACATCGACCGCGTGATAGTGGAGCGCGTGCAGGGTCGCGGCCGTCGGGCTGGGCGTCCAGGCGGTGTTGGCGCCGGTCCTGGGGTGGCCGATCTTCTGCTCCAGCATGTCGGCCATCCGGTCGGGCGCGGCCCACATGCCCTTGCCGATCTGGGCCTTGCCCGACAGGCCGCATTTCAGGCCGATGGCGACGTTGCGCGCCTCATAGGCGGCGATCCAGGCGTTGGACTTGACGTCGCCCTTTCGCACCACCGGGCCGGCCCGCATGGCGGTGTGGATCTCGTCTCCGGTGCGGTCGAGGAAGCCGGTGTTGATGAAGACGATCCGGTCCCTCACCGCATGGATGCAGGCGGCCAGATTGGCCGAGGTGCGACGCTCCTCATCCATCACCCCGACCTTGATCGTGTGGCGCGGCAGGGCCAACAGATCCTCGACCGCGTCGAACAGACGGTTGGTGAAGCCGCACTCGTCCGGGCCGTGCATCTTGGGTTTGACGATATAGACCGAGCCGGTCGCGCTGTTGGACAGCCCGCCCAGCCCCTTGATGTCGTAGAGCGCGATCAGGCTGGTGACGACGGCGTCCAAAATCCCTTCCGGCGCCTCGGACCCGTCCGGCAGCCGGACGGCGGGGGTGGTCATCAGATGGCCGACGTTGCGCACGAACAGCAGCGAACGCCCCTTCAGCGTCAGGGTCGAACCGTCCGGCGCGATGAAGGCCCGGTCCGGGTTCAGGCGGCGGGTCAGGGTCTTGCCGCCCTTGTCGAAGGTCTCGACCAGGTCGCCCTTCATCAGACCCAGCCAGTTGCGATAGGCGCAGACCTTGTCCGCCGCATCGACGGCGGCCACCGAATCCTCCAGGTCGCAGATGGTGGTCAGGGCCGATTCCAGCACCACATCGGCGATTCCGGCCGGATCGGTGCGCCCGACCGGATGGGCGCGATCGACGATCACCTCGATATGCAGGCCGTTGTGGCGGAACAGGCGCGAGCCCTCGGTGCGCCCCGCCAGCTGAGCCGGGTCTTTCAGCACGGCGGCGTCGATGTCGGTCAGATCGGACCAGGAACCGTCGGTCAGAGGGACGGCCTCGTCCAGAAACGCCTTGGCGCGGGCCACGACCCGGGCGCCGCGTTCGGGATCATAGCCGCCGCCTTTCGGCAGGTCGCCCAGGGCGTCCGTCCCGTAAAGGGCGTCATACAGACTGCCCCAGCGGGCGTTGGCCGCGTTCAGCAGGAAACGGGCGTTTAGAATCGGGACCACCAGCTGCGGCCCCGCCATCCGGGCGATCTCGGCGTCCACCCCGGTCGTGCCGATGGTGAAGGGCTGAGGCTCCTCGACCAGATAGCCGATCTCGCGCAGGAAGGTCTGGGAGGCGGCGACGTCATAGGGCCGGCCTCGACGCCCGTCGTGCCAGTCGTCGATCCGGGCCTGAAGGGCGTCGCGATGGGCCAGAAGGGCGCGGTTTTCCGGGGCGAACCGGGCGAAGACGGCCGCCGTTCCCGACCAGAAGCCCGCCGGGTCCAGACCCAGGCCCGGCAAGACCTCCTGTTCGATCAGGCCCGCGAGTTCGGCCGCGACCTGCAATCCAGCGCGATCTTCATAAACGGTCATGGGGAACCCTTTCCGGCGGCGGCCAGGCTGTAACAATGCGTGATCACGTAAGCCGACCACGCCGGGCTTCGCAAGGGTCACGTCGCGTCAGCCCCTTCGCTTTTCGTCTAGGGGGATGCGGGGGCTCGGTCGCCTCTTGCCGAGTGCGCGCCCGGCGTCATGATCGGCGGTCATGAGCCTGTTTCGCCCCCTTCGCCTCTACGGCGTCCTCCTCGCCAGCCTGGGGGTGGTGATCGCCGTCGCCCTCTTCACCCCCGTGGCCGACGACGCCTTGACCCGGACGGCCTATGGCTGGATCGCCGGGGTCGCGGTCTTCATCGCCGCCACCCTGGCGCGGATGGCCCGGGCCCAGGACGCCGATGCGATCCGCCGGCGCGCCGCCGCCCTGGATCAGACCGGCGCGGCCGTCCTGCCGCTCAGCCTTCTGGCGGCGGCGGCCAGCGTCGTCGTGGTGGTCGGCGAGGCGCGCAGCCACGGCTCTCCCCTGACGGGCGGCCTGCTGGCCCTTGGGACGGTCGCCCTGTCCTGGACCTTCATCCATCTGATGTTCGCCCTGCACTACGCCCACGCCTTCTATCAGCAGGACCAGGAGGGCGGGGACCGCGGCGGCCTGATGTTTCCCGGCGAGACCCAGCCCGACTATTGGGATTTTCTGCATTTCGCCCTGATCATCGGCGTGGCCTGCCAGACGGCTGATGTGCAGATCAGCGACCGGGGCGTGCGTCGGCTGTCCAGCGTCCACAGCCTGACCGCCTTCGTCTTCAACACCGTGATCGTAGCCCTGGCGGTCAATCTGGCGGTGGGCGCCCTAGGTGCGGGGTAATGGGCGCTGGGTGATGGGCGCGGGGTGAGCCCGCCGGTCACAAAGGCTTAACCGCGTCCGTGAACGGGACTGCAAGCCAAGGCGGCTAAAACGGGGATCACGGACGACATCGCGTCCGGATCGCCGAAGGCGTCGCGCCCATGCTGTTTCTTCTGAACGACGTCGTGTTCGACCTGGACGAGGCCTGCCCGGTCACGCCCGCCGACGCGCGCCGGTTCGAGAAGCTGGGCTTCGACTATGTGCTGGAGCTGGGTTGCGAGCTGTTCGCCGAGGATCCGCTGCTGCACCGCAACGATCCCGCACGGGCGCGCCGCCTAGCCTGGCTGATCGCCGAGCGCAGCCCGGACGTCAACGCCGCCCTGTTCGCCGCGCCCGAGGCCGGGTGCAATCCCGATCTGGTCGAGCCGCGCTTCTGCACCCTGCCCGACGCCGTCATGGGACAGCTGCACGACAAGCGCCGTCGCCTCGACGCGATCGCCGCCGATCGCGCCGTCTGGAACCGTCTCGCCGCCTGAAGCGGCGGCCTTCAAACCCGCGTCAGAGCGCCGTGAACAGGATGTGCACGACGGCGGCCACGGCGAAGATGAAGCCGAAGCCCATCGCCAGCCCTATGGCCGGGTGCATCTTGTGCGGACGCACGTAGGACGAGCGATCAAGGCCCGAAACGCGGTCTTCTGGATGGATCACAGCCATCGTCTTTTCCTTTCCCTATGAACCCGGATCGCTCCGGGAGAGGAACGCCCGGCTCTGACGGCCTGATCTCTTCCTCAGAGCCGAGCATGACTCCAATAGCCCCTGATGGCGAGGGGTTATTTGATGTGGCGCAAAGGCGCAGCGACGGGCAGGATTCTTCGCGTAATCTGCACGCGGCTCTTTACGATCCCGCACAACCTTTGCGACAACTCAGGTTGTCGGGGGAGACGGGATGGACGTCAGTCCCATTCGGCGGGGACGGGGAACAAGCCATGAAACGATCGGGACTGGTCGCCGTATTGGCCGCCGCCTTAGCGACGCTGAGTCTGACGGCGACGGCGGCGCGCGCCGATTGGCTGAAGGCCGAAAGCGAGCGATTCATCGTCTATAGCGAAGGCAGCGAACGATCGCTCCGGGACTATGTCCAGAAGCTGGAGACCTTCGACCGTGTGATGCGCTATCGGTCCGGCCTGCCCATGGACCAGGCGCCGCTGCGCAAACTGCCGATCTATCTGGTCGGCTCACGCTCCGGCATGCTTCGGGTCAATCCCGCCACGCCGCAGAATGTCGTGGGCACCTATTTCCCCACTTCGGAAGACATCTTCGCCGTCGCGATCAGAGGCGAAAACGACGAGATACTGCTGCACGAATATGTGCACCATTTCATGCTCGAAAGCGCCCCCGCCGCCTATCCGGGTTGGTTCGTCGAAGGCTTCGCCGAATACTATATGACCGCGGAAATCGAGGCGGATGAGGTTCAGCTGGGCGGTTACAGCGAGAATCGGGCCTACTGGCTGTTCAACGGCACATGGCTGCCGCTTGAGGTTCTGTTGCGCTCTCGTCCCGGCGAGGTCAGGCGCAGCAGCTATCGTGAGACATATTATCCGGTCGCCTGGCTGCTGACCCACTGGTTCTTCAGCGACCCCGACCGCCTGCGACAGCTGAGCGCCTATCTGATGGCCGTGTCGGACGGTGAAGATCCGGTTGAGGCCATGGAGAGCGCCACTGGCCTGAGCCTGGCCCAGCTTCGCTTCGAGCTTCGCCAATATCTGATGAGCCGCCGGCTGATGGGGCGGGTGATCAAGAGCGACTTTCCGGCGGCCGACATCGTCGTCACGCGCCTGCCCCGATCCGCCAATGATCTGCTGCTCATCAATCAGAGACTGAAGATCGGGGTGAAGGACGAGGATGGCGCGGCCCTGGGCCAGGAGGTGGCGCGGATCGCCGCGCGTCACGGCGATGACCCCCTGGCCCTCTTGGCCGCCGGTCACGCCGGCCTGCATTTCGGCGACACGGTGGCGGGCGAACGGGCGCTGCAGCGGCTCGTCGAACTGGAGCCCGACAATGTCGAAGCCCTGCAATTCCTGGCCGAGGAACGGTTGCGCCTGGCGGAAGCAGCGGAGGATGAGGCGGAACGTGTGTCACTGAAGCGAGAGGCCAGGGTCTATCTGGGTCGAGCCTACGCCGCGACGGACAACGATTATCGAACCCTGATGCTGATCGCCGAGATGAGACACGGCGAGCCGGGCTATCCCAACGACAACGACATGCTCACGCTCGGTCTGGCCTTTGAGCGGGCGCCGCAGTTGGCGGGGGTTCGTCTGAACTATGCCGACGCCCTGATCCAACGGGATCAAAAGGATGAAGCGATCGCCGTGCTGAAACCCCTGGCGAACAATCCCCACGGCGGGGCGGCGTCTGACCGGGCGGCGCAGATGATCGCGGCGCTCAACAACGGCGAGGCCGTGCCGACCCTCGACGGCCTTACGGAGGACGCCGCCGCCGTCGAGCCCGAGCCTTCGCCGGAAGACGAACCGGAATCGCCCCCGGCGCCCGCCGGCGAGTGACTTTCTGCGCCGGGCGCGCTAGTCGCGCGCCATGTCCACATTGACCCTGCCTGAAGAAGCGGCCAAATCTTCAAGAACCCTCGCCGCCGAGGCGGCGAGGCGGCGGACCTTCGCCATCATCGCCCACCCGGATGCGGGCAAGACGACCTTGACCGAGCATATCCTGCTGGCCGGGGGCGCCATCCGGGCGGCCGGCGCCGTGCGGGCGCGGGGCGAGAACCGGCGGACGCGGTCCGACTGGATGAAGATCGAGAAGGAGCGGGGCATTTCCGTCAGCGCCTCGGTCATGACGTTCGAGCACGACGGCAAGATGTTCAACCTGCTCGATACGCCCGGGCACGAGGACTTCTCGGAAGACACCTATCGCACCCTGACCGCCGCCGACTGCGCCATCATGGTGCTGGACGCCGCCAAGGGGATCGAGCCGCAGACGCTGAAACTGTTCGAGGTCTGTCGTCTTCGGGACATTCCGATCATCACCTTCATCAACAAGCTGGACCGCGAGGCCCAGGACCCGATGGCCCTGCTGGACGACATCGCCTCGCGGCTGCAACTGGACCCGGCGCCCATCTGGTGGCCGGCCGAGAGCGGCAATCGTCTGCGCGGCATGGTCGAGGTCGGGACCGGCCGGTTCCAGCCCTATGCCCGCAAGGCCGCCGGCGCCGCCGAGGACCCCGACCATCCCCCCGCCCTGCCCCTGGACCAGGCGGCCCAGTATTTCGAGGCGGGCGAGCAGGCGGCCCTGAGCGAGGCGGTGGAGCTGGTCGAAGGCGGCTATCCGGCCTTTGACCGTCAGGCCTTCCTGGAGGGCCATATGACCCCGGTCCTGTGGGGCTCGGCCCTGCGCCATTTCGGCATAGACGAACTGCTGAAGGCCATCGGCGACTGGGCGCCGGCGCCCAAGGTGATGAAGGCCCGGAAGGAAGCCCCGCCTGAGACCCGCAACGCCCCGGCGCCCGTACAGACGACGGTGGAGCCCGGCGCCGAAGAAGTCACCGGCTTCGTCTTCAAGGTCCAGGCCAATATGGACCCCAACCATCGCGACCGGATCGCCATGTTCCGCATGGCCTCGGGCGCCTTCAAGCGCGGCATGAAGCTGAAGGTCCAGAACACCGGCAAGTCCCTGTCGGTCAATGCGCCGATCATGTTCTTCGCCAGTGACCGGGAACTGGCCGACGACGCCTTCGCCGGCGACGTGATCGGCATTCCCAACCACGGCGTGCTGCGCGTCGGCGACAGCCTGTCGGAGAGCGGGGTGGTGCGGTTCGCCGGCCTGCCCAATTTCGCGCCGGAAATCCTGCAACGGGTCCGGGTGAAAGATCCGCTGAAGGCCAAACATTTGAAGAAGGCGCTGGAGGGTCTGGCCGAGGAAGGCGTGACCCAGCTGTTCCGCCCGGAGATCGGGGCCGACTTCATCGTCGGCGCCGTGGGCCAGCTGCAGTTCGAGGTCATGGCCGACCGGCTGGGCGAGGAATACGGCCTGGACGTCGTCTTCGAACCCAGCCCCTACGCCGAGGCCCGCTGGATCGCCCCGACCTCCGACGCGTCCGACGCCGATCTGGAGGACTTCATGGGCAAATACCGCCCCCAGATGGCCCGCGACATCGACCAGGCCCCGGTCTTCCTGGCCAAGTCCAGCTGGGAGACCGGCTATGTCGGCGAACGGTTCCCCAAGGTGGCCTTCACCAAGACCAGGGAGCGGGGTTAACCCCGCGCCATCGCGTCTTCGATGATCCTGGTCGCCTTGTCCGGGCCAAGGCCATAGGCGACGGCGGTGCGGAACTTGCCGTCCGGTCCCATCAGATAGACGGTCAGGGAGTGGTTCATCGTATACCCTTCCCCCTCGCCGACCTTTTCGTAATAGGCGCGGTAGGCCTTGGCCGCCTGGACCACCTGGTCCGGCGTTCCGGTCAGGCCGATGGTCCCCTTGGGGAAGCCGTCTGAGGACAGATAGTCCTTCAGCTGCTGAGGCGTGTCGCGTTCGGGGTCGATGCTGACGAAGACGATCTGGAGATCGTCGGCCTTGTCGCCCAGCCGCTGCTGCACCGCGGCCAGTTCGGCCAGGGTGGTGGGGCAGAATTCGGGGCAGTAGGTGAAGCCGAAGAAGACCAGGCTCCATTTGCCGTTCAGCAGGGTCTGATCGACCGGACGCCCGTCCTGGTTCACCAGTTGGAAGTCGCCGCCGACCAGGGGCTGGCCGGTCGCGCCGATCTCGCCCCGGGTCGCGCTGGGCCGATTGCCGACCACCACCACGGTGACGATGGCCAGGGCGGCGGCGATGGCGAGACAGGCGCCGGCGAACAGCAGGATGGAACGACGCGGCATGACGACCTCTGACGAAAACCTCGGCCCCGGTCTATAGAAGGCCGGTGACCTCGACAGAAGACCACATCGCGCCGCACGGGCGGCCGTCCCTTTCAGAGGGGGCGGCCGTGGACAGCGCCCTGTCGCAGCCCGGCCCCGCCGACGGCGTCCGTAGGGGACGCGGCTTTTCCCTGCGGACTTTGATCGTCCTGCGCTGGCTGACCATACTGGGGCAGAGCGCGGCGATCCTGACGGCGTCTCAGGGGCTGCATTTCCCCCTGCCGCTGTGGCCCTGTCTGATCGTCATCGCCGTCAGCGCTGCGGTGAACGTGGGCGCCATGGCGCGGGTGCGGCGGCTGGAGGCCAGCCTGCCGGACGGACGCACCACGGCCCTGCACCTGGGGTTCGACATTTTTCAGCTCAGCCTTCTGCTGGGCCTGACCGGCGGCCTGGAGAACCCCTTCTGTCTGTTGCTGGTGGCGCCGGTGACGATCGCGGCGGCCGCCCTGCCCGCGCGCCAGGCGGTGGCGCTGGGCCTTCTGGCCCTGATCGCCGTGGGGGTGCTGTTCTTCTGGTCTGAGCCCCTGCCCTGGCGTCCGGGAGAGAATTTTCACCTGCCCCTGCTCTATCGGCTGGGGATGGCCATGGCCCTGGTGACCGGTGTGGTCTTCACCGCCGGCTACGCCTGGCGGGTGGCGGCCGACGCCGAGAAGCTGGAGCTGGCCCTGGCCACGACCCAGGACGTGCTGCAGCGCGAACAGAGACTGGCGGCCCTGGGCGGGCTGGCGGCGGCGGCGGCCCATGAGCTGGGCACGCCGCTGGCCACCATCCAGGTCGTAGCCAAGGAACTTCAGCGCGCCTCGGCGCCCGACAGCGACGCCGCCGAGGACGCGGCCCTGATCCTGCAACAGGCCGAACGGTGCCGGGGCATATTGGCCCAGCTGTCGCGCCGACCGGAGGGGGACGACGCCCTGTACGCCGACGTGGCCCTGAAGGCCCTGCTGGAGGAGGTGGTCGAGCCGCACCGGGGCTTCGACCTGGCCTTTGAGGTCCTGGTCAAGACCCCGCCCGGTCAGCCGGCCCCGCGCGTGCGCCGCCTGTCCGAAGTGGTGCACGGCCTGTCGACCCTGGTCGAGAACGCCGCCGACTTCGCCGCCTCCACCGTGCGGGTCCAGGCCCAGGTCGACGCCGGCTGGATCGAGATCGCCATTCTGGACGACGGGCCGGGCTTTCCCAGCGACATCCTGCCCCGGCTGGGCGAGCCCTATGTGACCAGCCGCCCGCACGGCAAGGCGCGCCTGGCCCTGGCGGCCCAGATCGCCGCTGCGGCCTCCGGCGCCGGGCGCGGCGGGCCGGAGACCACGGTCGCCCCCAGCCAGGGCGGCATGGGCCTGGGCT
>OFDN01001989.1_pt1 | contig 12134 bp, 10 predicted proteins | sample 1520971 | NCBI WGS metagenome assembly OFDN01 (sample SAMEA94257418, study PRJEB24077) | hot springs metagenome | biome: Aquatic biome; feature: Geographical feature; material: Water | place: India | collected 2012-06-12 | depth 5 m | reverse complement strand
CCCGCCGGTCGGCTTCACACCGCGGCCTTCACCGGACGGATACGCAAGTGTTGCGGCGATTGTCAGTAAAATTTTCATGTTGAATATCCTTAGTTGAATCAATTTTGCGCCCGCAGCAGCATCAAAGCTGCCGAACGCCGGTTGGTTCAGCCAAGGATAGAGGGGGGATCGGGTATGGGAGCTTCGTTGCGCCCGATCAGGACCGGGCTTGCAGCCAAGTCAAAGGAAGAAGTGGTGCTGACCGGCGCATCAACGGCAATTGGCAATGCGCCAAGCCCCACCAGCGACGTGCAGCCGACCATCGCAAAGCAGCCAGCCTTCATATCCTTGCAGGGCGGCGCACTGTCGCGCGATTGCTTTTCGGCTTCCATGCAATCCGCCATGCCCGCCATCGACGAGGCGGCGGCGCTCTGCTCCTGCTGCATTTCAGCGCAAGGCGGCGACGCATAGGCCACGCCCTGCCACAAGAGGCCAAACATGGCCCCAAGCAACAAGAGATGGCGTAACAGCGTTTTCATTCGATACCTAAAATGGGCGGATAGGCTATAATTGTCAATTCGCCTTATAACCGTGAATCGTTACAGCTTCACCCGATTGAGCCGAAGCGCGTTCATCACGACAGTAAATGATGATAGCGCCATAGCGGCTCCTGCAATCATCGGTGACATCAGGATGCCAGACACGGGGTAAAGCACGCCAGCCGCCACCGGAACGCCGACGCCGTTGAACAGGAACGAGAAGAACAGGTTTTGCCGGATATTGCGCATCGTTGCTTTGGCAAGAGCGCGGGCGCGGACTACGGCTGCAAGGTCGCCCTTCGTGAGCGTGATCCCTGCGCTCTCAATCGCAACATCGGTGCCGGTTCCCATCGCAAGACCGACATCGGCAGCGGCAAGTGCCGGTGCATCGTTGATCCCGTCGCCCGCCATTGCGACCTTAGCGCCTGCTGCTTTGAGTTCGCCGACGATGCGTGCCTTGTCGTCAGGTTTGAGCTCGGCATGAACACCGTCTAGCCCGCCAACCGCGTCGGCAACGACTTGCGCGGTCGTCGGATTGTCGCCGGTAAGCATGATAACGCGCAGGCCGTGTTTTCGAAGCGCCTCAATGGCTTCGCGCGCATTGGCACGAATGGGATCGGCAACAGCGACCAATCCTGCAAGTTTGCCATCAACCGCGATCAGCATCACGCCCGCACCCTCGCGGCGTCGGGTTTCAGCAGCTTCATTGAGGGGAGTTGGATCAACACCGATGCGCTGCATCTGTGCGGCATTGCCAATTACGACAGCGCGCCCGCCGACTTGGGCGCTTATGCCCGCGCCGACCTGAACCTCGAAATTCTCCGGCTCATCTAGCGTCAGCTTGCGCTCCTGTGCGGCACTCACAATGGCATGAGCCAGCGGATGCTCCGAGCGCGCTTCGACGGCTGCAACAAGCGCCAGAAATTCGTTTTCGTCCATGCCGCCGCTTGTTTGGATGGCAACCAGCTTGGGTTTACCTTCAGTGAGCGTGCCAGTCTTGTCGATGACCAAAGTGTCGACTTTCTCGAAAGCTTGCAGCGCTTCGGCATGTTTGACCAAAACGCCAGCATGTGCACCGCGTCCGGTTGCCACCATGATCGACATTGGCGTAGCTAATCCCAGTGCACAGGGGCAGGCTATGATGAGAACGGCAATGGCGTTGAGCAGCGCATGGCCGATACGCGGTTCGGGGCCAACGAGGCTCCAGACCGCGAAGGACAGTATGGCAATGGCAATCACCAACGGAACGAACCAGCCTGAAATCCGGTCGGCGACGGCTTGTATCGGCGCGCGGCTGCGCTGCGCTTCGGCTACCATACGAACGATGCGCGCCAGCATGGTATCGCTGCCGACCGCTTGTGCTTCCATGACAATGCTACCGGTGCCATTGACCGTGCCGCCCGTCAGCGCGCTGGTCGCTTCCTTAGCGACCGGCAAAGGTTCGCCCGTCAACATCGACTCATCGACAGATGAACGGCCTTCGATCACCACGCCGTCCACCGGGACGGCTTCGCCTGGACGAACGCGCAGGCGATCGCCTGTGTGAACGTCGGATAAAGGAATTTCGGTTTCGGTTCCGTCAGCATTTATGCGCCGTGCGGTTTTTGGCGCGAGATTGAGTAGCGCACGGATTGCCTTGCCGGTTGCGGCTCTTGCGCGCAGCTCCAACACTTGTCCAAGCAACACGAGCGCCACGACCACGCCAGCCGCTTCATAATAGACTGGCACCATGCCGCCGTGCATTCTGAAGGTCGCGGGGAACAGGCCCGGTGCAAAGGTCGCAACCACGCTGTATAGGAATGCTGCGCCGACACCGATGGCGATCAGGGTGAACATATTTAGTTTTCGCGTGACGATTGATGTCCATCCGCGCGTGAAAAACGGCCAGCCTGCCCACAAGACAATCGGTGCAGTCAGCGCCAATTGAATCCACGGCGAATAGGCGGGATCGACCAAATGCAGTCTGAGAAATTCTGTTCCCATCGTCAGGATCAGCAGTGGCACTGCCAGCGCCGCCGACACCCACCAACGCTTCGTAAAATCCACCAGCTCGGGGTTTGGCGCATCATCCAATGAAGGCTCTTCAGGCTCCAACGCCATCCCGCAAATAGGGCATGTTCCCGGCCCTTGCTGTCGGATTTCGTGGTGCATAGGGCATATCCACATAGCTCCCGGCGCGGCGACGGGTTCTGGGCGCGCGGTAGTGGACAGATATTTGGCCGGGTCTGCGGTGAATTTAGCCAGACACCCCGCACTGCAAAAATGATAGTCAGCACTGTCGTGGGTGGCATGATGTGCTGTCTTTGCCGGATCGACTGTCATTCCGCAGACGGGATCGACCGCCATGTTCGTCGATTCTGACGGAGCCGTATTAGTCGCCGGTTTGTGCAACGAGTGATCACTTGAATTCATTGCCGGTCTCCACAAAATGCTTGCCTGCGCGGTGAGGTACAAACAGGCGGTGCTAATTTGCGCCGCCTGTTTGTATTAACTTCGGCCAAGCAATTTCGTGCAATCAGGGCGATTGAACGATCAAAATTGCTCTCTTCGTTTTTGCTCCCTTATGCGCTTACATTCACGGTAAACGGCACGATCACTTCGCGGCCATTGGCCATGATCTGGACGAATATCTTCATGATACCGCCGTTCTTGGGTTCCATATGGAAGCCAACAACCGGTCCGCTACGTTCACTGTCAGATTTAGGCTCGGTGCCTTGCGGGTGGACGTGTTCGATTGAACTCCAGTCGCGTGAAAAGGCCACAACATGACCAAATGCGCCCATGATAGGTTGCAACTGGGTGAAGGGCTGGCCGGATTTCGCATCGACAATTGCGACACTACCCATGACGCCTTCGCCAGCTTTTACGGGGCCGGCAAACGAGAGTGCGAACTTGAGACCGCCCATTTCTGCGGTGACAACTGGCTTTGCGTCAGGCGCAGGCGCTTTCTCTGACCCGGCAATCATGTCAGCAAACACATATTCCTGATCGCCATCTTTGCGCGTTGAGTCGGCCCACACACGGTATTTCCGGCCAAATTTAGGCGTGAAACTGAACGTCCAGTCGCCCCGCTTCGCACCTGCGATAGGATGAATATGCTGATAATCGGTCAGACTTTCATCAATGATGAGCAAATGCAGCTTCTTTGTGTGCGCAAGCGCCAGTTGATCGGGGCCAATCGGCGCGCCGGTCTTTACGTCGGTCAAAGTAAGTGTCACCGATTGCGGCTTGCCCGGTGTAAAAGCACCGGCGGGAGCCATTGCAACTTTGAGAGTCGCAGCCCCGTGATGATGACTAGCTTCGCCCATATCCATTCCGGCATGTTCACCGCCTGTAGCTTCCTTGGCAGCAATTGCGGCATGATCTGCATCAGTATGGCCATCATCATGCTTCTTTTCGCCGCAGGCGCTAAGCGCAAAAGCTGACGCGGCAAGGAGTAATAATGCTTTTCTCATAGGGAATATCCTTGGGTTGAGGGCTAATAAGCCCGTAAGTTACCAGATTGGCGGGCTTCATCGACAATGCGTTCAAGCGGTGCCTGACCAAATAGACGGAACAGGATTGGCGTAATGAGCGCGTCGAGTAATGTTGCTGACAACAGGCCGCCAAAGATCGTCACCGCAACCGGATGAAGGATCTCTTTTCCAGGTTCATCCGCTCCGATGAGCAGGGGGGTAAGCGCAAGGCCTGCGGCAAGAGCGGTCATGAGCACAGGCGTCAACCGTTCGAGCGTGCCACGAATGATCATTGCATCGCCCCATGTCTCGCCTTCATGAAGCACTAGATTGATATAGTGGCTGACTTTCAAAATACCGTTGCGTGAAGCAATGCCGGTGAGCGTAACGAACCCGACCATGCTGGCGACCGAAAGCGGTAATCCTGCAAGCGCAAGTGCTAGCACCGACCCGACCAGTGCCATTGGGACACCAGCCATGATGATCAGCGCGATCCTGGCCGAACGATACCGTGTGAACAGAAGAACGAAGATCAAACCGAATGAAACAAGCGACAGGCCGCCAATTGTAAACGCCGCTTCGCGCTGTGCCTCGAATTGGCCCTCGACGCGGACAAAACCGCCAACAGGCAGTTTGAGTTTGGCAGCTTCCGCCTCAATCGCGGTCACGATGCTGCCCAGATTTGCACCCGGTTCTGCGTTTGCGGAAACCACGATCCGGCGTTTTCCGCCTTCGCGCAATATTTGGTTAGGGCCATCCGTTTCTACGATTTCCGCCAAGTTGCGCAAAGGAACCGGCCCTCTGGGCGTTTCGATCAGCAGATCGGCAAGGGCCGCAGTCGTGCGTGTTTCATCGGGGAGCCGCAGAACAACATCGTAACGTTTGAGGCCATCAACGACGCGGCTGACAATCTTGCCGTTGGATAATGTTGCAATCGCGTCGGACACTGCTGCGGGCGTAATGCCGTAACTGCTTGCCCTCTCATAATCGATCCGCAGGTCGAGTTGCGGCACGCGCACCTGCTTTTCGACCCGCAAATCGACGACGCCGGGAATCTCGACAGCAGCGGCACGCAACTGCTCGGCACTGGCCCGCGCGGCGTCCAAATCTTCTGCGAATATCTTTATGACAATTTGCGCTTGCACGCCGGAGAGCAAATGATCGAGCCGGTGACCGATGGGCGCACCAACCGAGATAGAACCGGGCAATATGGCTAATTGCTTGCGGATGGTTTCAGCAACCGCGTCTCGATCTTCGGTATCGGGTTTCAGGGCCACGTCGAGTTCGCTTGAATGCACACCCTCCGCATGTTCATCGAGTTCGGCCCGCCCTGTCCGGCGACTGACGCTTTCAACCTGCGGTATTTGGAGCAGGAGCTTTTCTGCGGTCGCCGCCAATTGGCTTGAGGCTTCGAGCGAAATTCCGGGTTCGAGCTGAAAGCCGACAACAAAGCTACCTTCGTTAAACGTCGGCAGAAATGCACGGGGCAGCAATAAGGCACCGCCGATAGCGAGGACACTGACAATGCCAGCCGCGATTGAAATACCGCGCACGCGGGCAAAGCCCCAATCGAGTATCCACGCATTCGCCTGTTTAAGGCGTGTCACCAAACCGGACTCGCGCTCGGCATGAATCTGCGCAATCTTGGGCAGCCAATAATAGCACAGAACAGGTGTCAGTGTAACGGCGGTGACAAAGCTAGCGAGGATCGACACGATATAGGCTTGCCCTAACGGGGCGAACAGGCGTCCTTCCACGCCGCCCAAGAAGAACAACGGCAGAAAGACTAGGATGATGATTGCGGTGGCATAGACAATGCCCGAACGCACCTCACCCGACGCATGGGCGATGACGACAAGCGATGATTTCGGTTCGGGCAATGCCGCATTCTCGCGTAAACGCCGAAACACATTTTCCACGTCAACGACGGCATCATCTACCAATTCGCCGATCGCAATCGCCAGTCCACCCAGCGTCATTGTATTGATCGACAGGCCAAAAATGGAAAACACAATGGCCGTGATTAAAATCGATATCGGTAGCGATATAAGCGAAATTGCTGTGGTGCGGGTGTTGAGGAGAAACAGGAAAAGGACGATTGCCACGACGATTGCAGCTTCGATCAAAACTTTCTGAAGCGTGCCAATCGACGTTTCGATGAAATTGGCTTGGCGGAACTGGACCTTGTCGGCGCTAATGCCGTCCGGCAGAGTCGCGGTTATTTCCTTTAGGGCAGCCTCCACCTGCGTTGTTACCGCTATTGTATCTGCGGTTGGCTGCTTCTGCACGGCAATCACCACCGCTGGCGCGCCGTCATAACCGGCCTCGCCGCGCCGGAAACCGGCCGCAAAGTCGGCCGAGGCTACCTGCGAAAGTCGCACAGGGCCGTTCGCACTTTCGCCAACGACCAGCGCGCGTAGATCGTCGATCCGTGTTGTCTGCGCTACGCCCCGGATCAGATACTCCTTTTGAAACTGATCGACGAAACCGCCGCCGCTGTTGGTGCCGAACTCGCGCAACTGCCGATCAATCTGGTCGAGCGTTATACCCTGCGCCGCCATTGCGGCCGGATCGGGCGACACGCGGTATTGCCTCACTTCGCCGCCAATCGGGATAACCTGTGCAACGCCAGGTATAGTGAGCAGGCGGGGTCGGATCTGAAAATCAGCAATCTCGCGCGCTTCCATCGGGCTGGCTTTGCCATAAGGGATGGCGACAAGCATGATCTCGCCCATGATCGACGTCACCGGACCCATCTGGGGAACTGTTCCCGGCGGTATTTGCTCGCGCACGAGCGTCAACCGCTCTGCCACTTGTTGGCGTGCGCGAAAGACGTCTTCGCTCCAGTCAAACTCGACGTAGACCACTGAAAGTCCGATGCCGGAAACCGACCGAACCCGTTCAACCCCGGGAACACCGCTCATCGACGTTTCAATTGGGCGGGTTACTAAAGTTTCGACTTCGGGTGGTGCGAGGCCCGGCGACTCAGTCAGTATTGTTACGACTGGACGATTGAGATTGGGCAGGACGTCAACCGGCAGCCGGCTTGCCGACACCAGCCCCATCGCAACCAGCGCAATCGCTGCAAACAGGACCAGTATCCGGTTGCGCAACGAAAAGGCGACGATGGCGTCGAACATGCTTAGCGAACCTGGCCGAGCAGAGTTGCCCCGATTGTCACCACACGCTCGTCTGCTTTAACCCCTGAGAGTATCGCGACACTGCTAGCGTCAACAGGCGCGGTGGTCACGTTGCGCAAGGCAAAGCCTTCGGCGCGCGTTTTGACGAACACAGATGTCAACCCATTTGAACCGCTGATTAGCGCAGCACGCGGCACAATGACACCTGCGACCTGCTCGCCCAGTGGTGCCGCAATCGTTACGCTTTCGCCAATGCGCAAACGTGGCGGCGCACCGACAATACGGAAAAGGCCTTGTGCCGCGCGCCCCCGGTCGGCAAGGCCAGCGCCTTCAAACACCAGATTGAATGTCGCGCCGTCGCTAGTCTTGCCAACCGCGCTTGCTCCAGCCGATATAGGGCGGCGGTCGAACAGATTGGCTTCGACATAGAGACGCGACGGATCGACAATTTCAAATAGCGTAGTTTGTGCAGCAACGACCTGACCGACGCGGACACCGCTTACCGAGATGACACCGCTGATGGGGGCACGCAGCACTTCACGCGCCGATGTCGCTTGACTCAATCCTGCGCGACGCGATTGCAGGCCGCGCAGGGTGATTGATGCCTCTTCAATTTCACGGCGCGGCACCACGCCCTCAAGCCGACGAAGCCGGGTCGCCCGATTGGCGGCAAGCGCGATTTGTTGATCGAGATCGCCCAACTCGCGTGATAAAGATGCACGATCTATCGCCTGAAGCGGCGGTTCGATGATTGCCAATATCTGTCCAGCACGCACCGATTGTCCGATGACCGCAATTCCAGATGCGCCTGCACTGACGCGTCCCCCGGTCGCGCTTTGCACCAGACCGCCGCGACGCGGATCAGCGATGATTTGGCCGGTGAGATTGGCAGACGGTGTAGCAAAACCGTCCGTCGTAATAATTGTTCGCAGGCCGATGATCCGCTGAACGGTCTTGGGTGCAAAGACGCCGCCGTTTGGCAGCCGCGCTGCGGCATCTCCGCCGCCAATCACGCCACCAGCGGAGGTGTCGGGCGCTGCTGGCGCGCCATGATCTTCATCGCCGTGCGCTTGAATGGCGCGGGGCTGCATGAAAAAGAACCCCAACCCGAGCATAATCAAAGCTGCGCCCGCCTTACGCGAGCGCCAAAAGATGAAGGCAACGATAACCAGCACTGCAACGCCCGCCGCTACGATCCAATAGGTCCATCCACCGCTTGATAGCGATGCTTCTGCTTCTGGAATTTTCAATTCAGCCGATAACGACTCGACCGCTCCGGCGCGCGTCACAAGGAAAGCCACCTGATGCGTTCCTGCGGCCTCAAATTTGGGGTCTGACACGGTGTATACACCGTTCGCTAATTTTGCTGTTTTGCTTTGGCCGTCGATTGTGACGTTTAGATTTGCGTTGGTTATCGGCGCATTGTCAGCCCATCCATCAATCCAGACCGTCATGTCGTCGGCATCAACCGCTGCAACGAGCTCCAATGTAGCTGTTCGCGCCTCAATTCGGGGCGTTGTTCCAGCCGGCGCGCTGACAGCTGCCGCAGTTCCGTGATCTTCATCGCCGTGCGCGTGTGAGGAATATGGTGCGGATAACAAAAATGCAGCGGCAATGGATGCCATGAAATATCTGAAAATCATGGCAAAACACCCATTGCTTGATTGAGGTTAGAAATCGCCGCCGATTTCGCAATGCGGGCGGCTCCTAAATCGCGGTCTGCATCGAACAGTGCCTGCCGCGCACGTAGATATTCGATATAGCCAATCTCGCCCTCCGTTCGGCCTCTTTCGGTCAGCATGAGCGCCTCACGCAGCGCAGATTGCCGCATCTCGGCATCGACAAGCGCGCGTTCTGCAATTGACAGGCGCACCGATGCAGCTCTCTGGTCTGCGATCAACCGCAACCGCAACCGCGCCGCCTCGGCAACAGCGGCCAAGGCTTCGGCACGCGCACCGCCCGCATCGGCGATCGCACGCTGATCGCGACCGAGCGGCACCGCAATGCCCACGAGCAATGCATCTTCGTAATTGCCACGCGGATCGTTACGCTCACGACGGACACCAATAGTTCCCTCAACTCTAGGGCGCGTGCCAAACCGCGCATATGCGGCGTTGGCTTCCAATGCCTTGGCGTTCGCTTCTGCTGCGCGCAACGCCGGGTGGGTTTCGATATCTGTGCTTGGCGATAGGTCTTCATCCCCAAATATGTCCGGCACATCACCGATCAATCCCTCAACCGATGCCCGCGCTTCGGCCAGATCGCTTTCGGAAGCGGAAAGTCTTCCCATGGCAGCAGCAAGGTCCGCCTGTGAAACCAATAACTCCCGCCTCGCCTGCACACCGGCTTGCACTAATCGTGCAACTTGCTCGGTTTCAACGCGTGCAATCGCAACATGCTGTTGTTCAATCTCAACTGCGCTACGCGCACCGGCCAATTGCCAATATGCGGTTCGGATATCGCCCGCTAATGTAAGCTGGGCCGCCACCAGCTTCGCATTTACAGCATCGCCAGCTAGCGCCGCTGCGCTGATACCAGAGCGCCCTTCGCCAGGCCATCTGATTGCCGCCGAAACGCGGGCCTCTTGTTCGATTATACCGCCCGAACGGGTCAAAACATCGCCACTTACAACTGGCGGTCCTACAAACGGTCCGCTTGCTGCGCGGCGCTGTGCGTCAACCTGTGCTTTCAACGCGGGGCTGGCAGCAGCCTCGGGTAATCGCGCGGCGGCACGCTCAAACGCATCATGCAACGACGCAACGGGGGCATCGTCCTGCGCCAAGGCCGGTGACAACGCCATAACCGCCGCGCCGAGCAACATCACGCCGACACCAAATGGCAGCCGGATCAGCATCAGGTTCATCGGATAATCACTCTTGCCATAACTGTTATACGCGCGGAGTGGGAGTAGCCCCCAAAGCGTGATCTTTTTTACGATGTCGGCACGATTGGCTTGATGTCCGCTGACGACCAGTGGATGTGGATGATCTTCCATTGGCCGTCGATCAGGCGCAGCACCATCGTTTCGGCCGAGGTGCTGTTGATTGCTTTGTCCTTATACGTGCCTTTCGTCACGCCTTGGCTCGTTACCAACACCATATCGCCCGTCGCTTTTGCGGAACGCGCTGATAAGCTTTGCTTGATCCCTTTCAAGAACGCGATGTCGGCCTCCAAATGGTGCGACGCATATTCAGCCTTGCTCTTTTCAGCACCTCCCCCTTCGTATATCAGCACATCGTCGGCCAGCAGCTCCATTGCTCCCTCAGTATTGCCAGCTTTGAGTGCTGTGTGAAAAGCATCAACCACCTCTTCAGCAGCGTTGGTCAGCGAACCGCTGCTTGCCTCTTCTACATTCGATGCTTTTGTGTCTTGGGGACTCGACCCACAACCTGCCAGCATGGCCGACGCCAAAAAAATGACGAAATAATGTCTCATGTTCAATCCTCTCTCAAAAATTGTTTGCCCACTTATTGATTTGAAGTTCCAGAGCTTGGCGCGCGCGACGCGTTTTGCCTTCGACAGCTTTTGCGCTGATTCCAAGCTCTGCGCCTGCTTCACTATGGCTGAGACCTTCAAAGACGGTCAGTAACAGCGGTTCTTTGAGCGCGGGCGGCAGTTGCGCAATCGCCCTGTCGAGCAACACCAGATCTTGGTCCGCACTCATCTTTTGATCGGCAGTCGGCGCGGCATCTGGAATGTCAGCTGCGTCTATTGGCCACGAAAGCTGAAAAAACCGGCGAACCTTGGCCTTGCGGCTGTGGTCACGGCATTTGTTTAACGCGATGGCTGTTAGCCAACGCCCGAGTGGGCGGTCGACATCGTAGCTAGCGAGCGATTGCCAAGCAGCGATGAAAACCTGCTGTAGCAAATCATGCGCATCTTCGTTGCCTCCAACATATCGCCGGATAAAAGAAAATACCGGCAACTTGTAGCGATGCATGATGGAAGCAAAGGCCGTAGCGTCGCCAGCGACAGATCGTTCACATAACGCCCCGTCAGAGAGCTCAGAATCCGATATCACTGTTGCTCTTGCATCAGCGCTTGCGAGACAGAGCGGTCAAAAATCTTTGCCTGCTCTTCCGTTAAAACCGCGCGCATCCTGAAAATATGACTGACGGTTTCCTTTTGGTAGCGGCCAAGAGCGATGTGGACATGCTCAATCGCCGCTTGCACATCAGGTCCGTCTCGCTTGCTCGTTTGAATTGCTTTAGCCAGTTCTACATTGGCGGCATGTGCCTCGGCCTCAAGTTGTGCGCGCACGAGTGCAAAACGCTTCTCTTCCTTTGCAATATCATTGTCCTGGTCTGCTGACAGGTTCAATTTGCTATGGAGCAACTCGTGCAACGCATTATCCTGTCGCGCGTCGGGGGTAAGCAATTTGGTGCCTACAAAAGCACCGCCAATGCCGGCCAGAAACGCGAGAATTAGAGTTGCGATAATTGCTCGGCGGGCGGGATTCATTGAGCAGATACCAACAAAGCTGAAGGTGCCAGATGTGCCCCAGAGACCAGTGGCGCGCTGCTTTGACTGTTTGCCACCGCTACTCCGCCGAGGCTGATACCAACAATCATTGCGGCCGCGATAGCGCCAAACCTTATCGGTGTTTGCAATCTGACAACTGACGTCATTTGGGCGAGACCGCTCATTACGCCCGTCTCAACTAGCGACAGATCAATATCATTCAGGGGCGCGTCCGCCAATCGCGCCAATGCTTTGTCTATGTCCATGATCTCACCTCGTTCGCTTCGTTAGTTATACGCGCGACTATGCCGCAGCCCCCATAAATTTTTGCCGCGTTGGAGATGCGCCTTCGATTTCTGCGGGCTACCTAAAGCAACGTATCCGTCCGGTGAAGGCCGCGGTGTGAAGCCGACCGGCGGGTAGGCTCGGTTACGCGGCGATGGCTGCGGTGCGCGGCGCCCAGTTCCAGGGGAGGAGCTCGTCGAGCCGCGTGGCCGGGTGATCGGCAATGCGGGCGAAGACATCGGCGAGCCAAGCCTGCGGATCGACATCGTTGAGCT
>OFDN01001988.1_pt1 | contig 12135 bp, 8 predicted proteins | sample 1520971 | NCBI WGS metagenome assembly OFDN01 (sample SAMEA94257418, study PRJEB24077) | hot springs metagenome | biome: Aquatic biome; feature: Geographical feature; material: Water | place: India | collected 2012-06-12 | depth 5 m | reverse complement strand
CGCCCCCAGCGCGGCCTCGGCCCGCTCCAGCACGATCCGGTTGAGGAAGGCCACGCCCTCCAGCACGGCATAGGCAAGGTCGGTGGCGCCATGCTGGCGACCAAGGCCGAGGATCGCCCCGCGCAGCGCGGGATTCCAGTAGGGCACGCGCTCGCCCTGGAGATAGGGCAGGAAGAGCAGCGGCTGCGGATGGCGGCGCCCGGCGAGCAACGCGTCGATGCGCTGGCCGGTCGAGCCGGGTTCCGTGCCGTCTTTCTCGAGCAGCGAGAGCAGCCAGGAGACGGTGTCTGCCCCGTTCTGGCTCGGTCCGCCGATCTGCCAGAGGCCGCGCCAGTCGACCGTCAGTAGTCCCTCGGCCTCGACCGGCTCCAGGCCGACGGCTCCGAGTACCTCCGTGGTGCCGGAGATGTTGTAGGCGTATCCCGGGCGCAAGGCACCGAGGCCCGCTACCGCAACCCAGGTGTCGCTGGAAGAGCAGCAGACGGGCACGCCGGCCAGCCGGTCCAGCGGCGCCGGCAGGCCCGGCTGTACGGGGCCCACATTGTCGCAAGGCTCCAGCATGGGCGGCAGGATGTCGGCGGCGAGCCCGATCGCGGCGAAGGGATCGACGCCGCCCGAAGGCTCGCGCGCCGCCAGCAGCCGGGCCATCGAGACGGGGTCGCCGGCGTGGCGGCCGGTGAGGCGGGCGTTCAGGTAATCCTTGGGCTCAAGCACGCAGGCGAGCGCGCGGAAGCAGGCCTCATCTTCCTCCCGGAGCCAGGCGAGGCGGGCCAGTGGGTGGAAGGCGTTGATGCGCTGCACCTCGGGATGGTCGCCCAGCCGCTCGCGCAGGCGGCCGGCGGCGGCTTCCGAGCGCGTGTCCTTCCAGGTCATCGCCGGGCGCAGCTGGCGCCCGTCGCGGCCGAGGAACACCTGCGTGCGGGTGACGCCGCAGATTGCGATCGCCTCGGTCTCGCCAAACAGGGCCGGTTCGGCCTGCGCGAGCTGCCCGGCCGCATCGACCAGGTTGCGCCACCAGGCGATCGCGTCAATCTCCGACCAGCCCATGCGGTCAATCGCGGCGGGGCCGAGGATTATGGCCTGCGCCCGCGTCGTGCCGGCTTCGTCGATGAGCGCGGCGCGGAAGCTAGAGCCGCCGAGATCGCAGGAGAGGACCACGCTCATGCCGTCGCTCTAGGGGCGGCATCGGTAACGTCGCGATGGATCGTGAAGCGGTAGAATTCGCTGCAGCTGAGGGTGTCGCTGACCTCGAACACTGCGCCGGCTGCGACGCGCGCGACGCGTTGCGAGCGGAAGACAGTTGTGCCAGGCACGAGCGCGAGCTGGGCGGCCACCTCGGCGCTGACCGCACAGGGCTCCAGTGTGCGCGTGGTCGGCGCGCTGCCGGTGAAGCGCGCCTCGGTGTGGAAATCGACGAGGCTGCCAAGATGCTTGGCAATGTGGCGAGGACGGTAAAAGCTGCGCTGGCCCTGGCGGCGCTCGATCAGACCGCGCTCCTGAAGCGACTTCAGGGCGACGCGGATGGTAGTGCGGCTCGCCCTGTAGCGCTCACAGAGTACTTGCTCGAAGCGCACTGCAAGGGTGACGCCGCCTCCGGCCGCGAGGCCGCGGTCGAGGCTTTCGGCGATTTCCTGGTAGCGGATCAAGCGCATATCCCGGATGAGGAAGCCGGCATGAAGGATACAAATCGAACACAAATCAAGCCGGGGATGGTCGTTTAACGGCGGGTCTGGTGAATTAAGCAATGCATGCTGTCTTCGGCCCAGCGAACTCTGTGCCTTCCTCGGGACCGTCATTGGCTGAGCCTCGACTCCCGAGCCGGGAGCGAGTCATCGGCAGCGGATGGCATGAGACGAAGTGACAGCTATGGGGCGTTGAAGGTCTGGGAAATCTAGACTAATCACCGTCGACGACGTAGTGCTGCGCCGTACACGCCGAGGCCTCGTCCGAGGCGATGAACAGTGTGAACCGTGCGAGTTCGTCGGGGACGAGCCTTCGCTTCAGGCATTCCCGCCGCATAAGTTCCGCCTCGCTCTCGGGCGTGAGCCAGTTCTCGATATGCCGCTCCGTCATGATCCAGCCGCGCGTCGGCGTTCACGCGGATGTTGTAGGAGCCGTAAGTCCCGGGACAGCGAGCGCGTTAGGCCGATGACGCCCGATTTGCACGCCGTATAAGCTGCCATGCCGCCTTGCCCTGCCATCCATGACGTCGAACCGAGATTTACGATGACGCTGCGACCGGCGGCCTTCATCGCCGGCAAGACGGCCCGGGCCGCGAAGAACTGGTGCTTGAGATTAAGCTGCGGATCCGGTCCGTCTCGACTGAATCGCACGCCAGACCGCTTGAGGCGTCGCAGGCATGTCCAGATGCCTGACCCCGTATGGCGACAGGGCGTCAACGACGGCATTCATGACCGAAGGCAGAGACCCTGCGCATCCGGCTTCGCCACAGCCTTTGGCGCCGACGCGATTGTTCAGGGTCGGCACGGCATGATTCACGAACGAGAAGAACGGTACATCGGCGGCCCGAGGCAGGGCGTAGTCCATATAGGACCCCGTCAGCAGCTGACCGCTCTCGTCATAGACCGTCCGTTCGAACAGCGCCTGGCCAATGCCCTGGACGACGCCGCCATGGAGCTGCCCCTCGACGATCATCGGATTTACGACCGTTCCGAAGTCGTTGGTCATGACATAGCGCACGACCTCGACATGGCCGGTCTGCGGATCGATCTCGACCTCGGCGACGTGACAGCCATTGGGATAGGCGGACGGCCCAGCCTTGAAGACATGGTCGACGTCGAGCGACCGGGGCAAGTCTGGCGCAATCGCGACGCCGTCATGCAACCTGGCCGCCAGTTGCATGATATCGATTGAGTGGTCGGTTCCGACGACGGTGAAACGGCCGGCATTGAACGCTATGTCGGCAACATTCGCCTCGAGGACATGAGCAGCAATCAGCTTGCCCTTCTCGATGACCAGTTCGCTCGCCTCGATGATCGCCGAGCCGCTCGCCATCAGCGATTTTGAGCCGCCGGTGCCTCCGCCGGCGATCAGGCGGTCGCTGTCGCCCTGCACGAGCTTGATCTTCTCGAAAGGAACGCCGAGCTGGCTGGTGAGGAGCTGGGCGAAGGGCGTCCAATGGCCCTGGCCATAGTCGAGCGTGCCGGTGACGATGCAAACGCTTCCATCCGGCTCGAAATGAATTCCACCCATTTCGTTTGTGGGCGGTGCCGTTACCTCAAGGTAGCAGCCGATCCCGCGCCCGCGCAACATGCCGGCCTTTCTGCTTTTCCGCAGCCGCCCTGCAAATCCCTTCCAGTCCGCCGCCTCAAGGGCCTTCTCGAACAGAGCCGGGAAATCGCCGCTGTCGTAGACGGTCCCCACCGGCGTGGCCCAGGGCAGCTTGGTGGGCGGGATCAGGTTGCGCTGCCTCAGGCTCGCGCTGTCGATGCCCATCTCGCGCGCCGCCGTATCGATGAGGCGCTCCATGAAGTAGTTACCCTCCGGGCGACCCGCGCCGCGGTAGGCGCCGATCGGCGGTGTATTCGTGACCGCGCAACGCGTCCGAACCTCGACGAGCGGCGTCCGGTACATGCCGACCGAGTTTTTCCCGATATTCGTCGTCGGCATCATCGCCCCGACGGGCGTTAGATAAGCACCCATGTTAGCGACGCCCGTGAATCGCGTCGCGAGGAAGCGGCCGCGCGCGTCCAGGGCCAACTCGGCCTCGAACACCATGTCGCGGCCATGGTGGTCCGAGACGAAGCTCTCCGACCGTTGATCGGTCCATTTTACCGGCCGCTTCACCATCCGGGCTGCATGGAGGAGGGCGACGTATTCGGGAAAGACGGAGGCCTTCATTCCAAACGACCCACCGACATGACCGGTGACCAGCCGCAACCCTGTAGGCTTCACACCCATCGCCGCAGCCAAATTGTTGCGCATGCCAAAGGCGCCTTGGCTCGGCGCGTGCAATGTGTAGCGCTTCGACCTGCGATCGAAGCTGGCAATGGCGCTGCGCGGTTCGATCGGGTTGACCACGACGCGGTTGTTGACGATGCGCACACGGGCGACGTGCGCGGCTTTTTCGAAAGCCTCAGCTACCTTCTCGCCGTCCCCGGACTGGAAATCGACGATCAGATTGCCTGCCACGTCATCGTAGAGTTGCGGGGCGTCGGCACGTAGCGCCTGCTCGGCCTCGGTGACGGCTGTCACAATATCGATATCGAGCCTGACGGCCTCGGCTGCGTTGCGGGCCTGATCGGCGGTCAGGGCGACTACCATCGCGACCGGGTCTCCGACGAAGCGGACCTTGTCGGCGGCGAGCGCCGCCCTCAGCGGCTTTCGCATCGACGTCCCGTTGCGACCCGGTATGTCGATCGGCGTTGTGATGGCATTGTAGCCGTGACCGTCCAGGTCCGCCGCCGTGTAGACCGCGACGACGCCCTTCATCACCTTTGCGTCTGCCGCATCAACGGCGCGCAGATGGCCATGGGCATGCGGGCTGCGGACGAAAGCGGCGAAGAGCTGCCTCTCCACGGTCTGATCATCCGTGTAGCGTCCCTGGCCCTGCACGAGGACCGCGTCTTCCCTGCGCGGCACGGATTGACCGATGCCAATCGAGGACATGGGATCGCCGTCAGGGGAAACGCGGGAATTCATCGGATACCAGCCATGGGGAAACGAACGCGGACATGCGCTCCCTTTGATAGTGCGGCGAGGCGATCTGGCGGAAGGGCAACGGCTGCAGCCCCCTCCAGCGCCCAGCGGTGGTGAAATGCACAAATTGAGCCAGCAGGCCGATAAGCTGCGTCGTCTCATCCATAGATGAGGCTGCAGCGCCAATCGCCCTGCCGTTCGCCCGCAAGGCGTCTGCAGTCTTGATCGCCCTATAAGCATCTGCGCCCCTATCCGGGCGGGCTCGCCAGAAGCAGAAGTTTGAAGTTCAACAGAAGCTGACGCTCCTCGTTAGTCGGACGGGAACTCCCTCACTCTCCCGTCACAGTCACTATCGAAAAAAGTCTCGCAAGCTGTGGCGACGCGCTCGATGGACGCATCGCTCAGGTCAAGATGGGTAACCCAGCGCAATGTGCCATAACGTCCACTGACGGCGATGCCGCGGGCGCGGAGGAAGGCGGCGAAAGCTCTGGTATCAAGCGCTTCTGGTGTCATGAACACCATGTTTGTCCGCGCTGGCCCAGCGCCAAGCGCGGGAAAACGGGCCAGCACCTTCGCGAGATCGGCAGCGCGTTGGTGATCCTCGCCGAGCCGCGCGACGTTGTGCTCCAGAGCATAGATAGCGGCCGCGGCGATCACGCCGGTTTGGCGCATGCCGCCGCCCAGCATTTTCCGCATGCGGCGGGCCTTCTCGATAAAATCCTTCGGGCCCACGAGGATCGAGCCGATCGGTGCTCCCAGCCCCTTCGATAGGCACAGCGATACAGTGTCGAACTGGCCTGCGATCCACGTCGCATCCCGGTTACTAGACGCGGCGGCGTTCATCAGCCGGGCACCGTCGAGGTGGGTGGCAAGGCCACGAGACCGAGCGAGCTGGGTTGCTGCCTCCAGATAGGCGTCGGGCAGGACCATTCCGTTGAAGGTGTTCTCCAGCGCCAGCAACCGCGTGGTGGCGAAGTGGAAGTCGTTCGGCTTTATTGCGTTGGCGATGGCGTCGAGAGCGATCGTCCCATCGGGGTCGTTAGGGAGGGGTTGCGGCTGAATGGAGCCCAACACGGCCGCCCCACCGCCCTCTAGCCGATAGGTATGGGCCATCTGGCCGACGAGATATTCATCGCCACGGCCGCAATGGGCCATCAATCCAGCGAGATTTGCCTGCGTGCCAGTGGGGAAGAAGAGCGCGGCTTCCTTGTCCAATAGCTCGGCTGTCCTGACTTCAAGGCGCTTGGTCGTCGGGCAATCGTCATAGACCGCGTCTCCAACCTCGGCAGCCGCCATGGCGGCGCGCATGCCTTCGCCGGGGCGCGTCACCGTGTCCGAGCGGAAATCATCTACTATCAACGCTCTGATCCTCACGAATTTGGCTTAACCGATCTAGAGCCATGTAGGCGGCGGTGCTGGCCGGCTACATCGCGAACGCGACGCCATCGACTTTAGGAGATACTAATCCGTCCAGCCGTGCGCAAAGGCTTTAAATCCGAAATCGATCACGATGAGCGTCGGGCCTGATACGTCCGCAGGAAGCGTTTGCCAGACACCTACCGCACTGAGAGAGAAGGCCCGGCTTGCGCCAGGCCTTCAGGAGTCTTGCAAGAAAGGATGGATCAGAAATCCATGCCGCCCATGCCGCCGCCGCCCGGCATCGCCGGACCGCTGTCCTTCTTGGGCAGCTCGGCGATCATCGCCTCGGTGGTGATCAGCAGGCCAGCGATCGACGCCGCATCCTGGATCGCCGTGCGCACGACCTTGGTCGGGTCGATGATGCCCATCTTGACCAGATCGCCGTACTCGCCGGTCTGAGCGTTGTAGCCGAAGGAGTAATCCTTCGATTCCAGCAGCTTGCCGACCACGACTGCGCCGTCGTCGCCAGCGTTGTCGACGATCTGCTTGGCCGGAGCCATGATCGCCTTGCGGACGATCTCGATGCCGGTCTTCTGGTCGTCATTGGCGGTCTTGATCGCCTTGACGGTCTGGAGCGCGCGCAGCAGGGCGACGCCGCCGCCCGGCAGGATGCCCTCTTCGACGGCCGCGCGGGTCGCGTTCAGGGCGTCGTCGACGCGGTCCTTCTTCTCCTTGACTTCGACCTCGGTCGCGCCGCCGACGCGGATGACCGCGACGCCGCCAGCGAGCTTGGCCAGACGCTCCTGCAGCTTCTCACGGTCGTAGTCCGAGGTGGTCTCCTCGATCTGCGCCTTGATCTGCTGGACGCGGCCTTGGATGTCCTTCTTCTTGCCGGCGCCGTCGATGATCGTGGTGTTCTCTTTCTCGATGCGCACCTTCTTGGCGCGGCCAAGCATCTCGAGGGTCACGGTGTCGAGCTTGATGCCGAGATCTTCCGAGATCATCTGGCCGGCGGTCAGGATCGAGATGTCCTCGAGCATGGCCTTGCGGCGATCGCCGAAGCCCGGAGCCTTGACGGCCGCGACCTTCAGGCCGCCACGGAGCTTGTTGACGACGAGGGTGGCGAGAGCCTCACCCTCCACGTCCTCGGCGATGATGAGCAGCGGCTTGCCGGTCTGCACCACGGCCTCGAGGATCGGCAGCATCGCCTGCAGCGACGACAGCTTCTTCTCGAAGATGAGGATGTAGGGATCCTCGAGCTCGGCGACCATCTTCTCGGCGTTGGTGATGAAGTAGGGCGAGAGATAGCCACGGTCGAACTGCATGCCCTCGACGACGTCGAGTTCGGTCTCGGCGGTCTTGGCTTCCTCGACGGTGATGACACCCTCGTTGCCGACCTTCTGCATGGCGGTCGAGATCATCTTGCCGACCGACTCGTCGCCATTGGCCGAGATGGTGCCGACCTGCGCGACTTCCGCGTTCGAGGTAACCTTCTTGGAGTTCTTCTTGAGGTCGGCGACGATGGCCTCGACGGCCAGATCGATGCCGCGCTTCAGATCCATCGGGTTCATGCCGGCGGCAACCGACTTCAGGCCTTCGCGCATGATGGCGGCGGCCAGGACGGTCGCGGTCGTGGTGCCGTTGCCGGCATGGTCGTTCTGCTTCGCGGCCACTTCGCGCACCATCTGGGCTGAGCGCGGGCAGTTCGAATTCCTGCCGAGCATCCATGGCTATCTGCAGCATCTGCGCCAGGTGGCCGAGCGCGACGGCGGGAAGGGCGATGCGCTCACGCTGGAGCGGGTCGCAACGGCCCGACTGTCACGGCAGATTGGCGCGACCAAGCTCGATCAACTGCAGGCTCAGTTCCTGACGCATGATGAAGCTGCTGGGGAATGGAAGCGCCTCGCGGACATCATCCGGCGCGGCGTGATGAGCCTCTCTGACCGCGTTGCATCGGCGCTCCCGCGCCTGACTCCGCACGACATCGCCACATGCGGGCTCGCGATGGAAATGCTCACCATCTGCTCGGAAGAGGCTGAGGGTGCCGTCGGTGGTAATCCGGCGGCGTTCCTCCCAGAGACTGCGGGCGTACTGTCGTGAGCCTATAGAGCGCCGCCCGCGACCGTGGATGTATCGGCGCGGGCGGCTACATCGCGTGTCTACCAGCGCGGACCCGCATGGTAGCCGAACGGAGGGGGCGGAGGGGCATAGTCATAACCATACCGCCGAGTCGGCCGACGATCATATGCGTAGGGCGGAGGCGGCGGGCCATAGTCGCGGTCGCGATATTGGCCGCGGGGTGGGCCGTATCCACGATCGTAGCCACCGCTGTCCCGCGGCTGGCTGCGGTGCCCGGACTGCTGCTGACGCATTGATTCTTCGATCATCATGTGCCGACGCTCTGCTGCAGCAGACCAGCTATATTCGGCTGGGGCTTTGCTCAGCCTCGCCGCCTGATCGGCCGAAATCGATTCAGAGGCGAGGGTTGGTGGAGCCAAAGCTGCAGATATCGCCAGGGCCGTGAATATCGATAGCTTGCGCATGGCAGGTTCCTCGGAGCCGTTAGCCTGCAATCAAATGCTATTCATCCTCAACAACCCATGAACGATTACGTCAGAAGCCGTTCATCGGTCTCGGCCTTGTCGGTCTTTGCGCACCGGACTTTGGCCTGACAAGTAGCGCTGATCAGTGTCGTGAGGCTGGCAGCGAGGGTGAGAACGGCAGAGTCCACGGGGTATCTTGGGGTAACAGGCGCTGATTCTGGGGCGCGCAATGGCGACGATAGACGTCGGCGTTACCCTCATTGTTACCCTTACCGGATACGGGGCTAGATTTAATTAGCATATATCAGAGCTAAATCATTGATCTATTGGGAGAAAAATGGTGAGCGGGGAGGGGATCGAACCCTCGACCACATGATTAAAAGTCACGTGCTCTACCACTGAGCTACCCGCCCTCACCGGTGCGCTGACATAGGCAGGCGTCGCGCGCGGGTCAACATTGTTCGTCGCAACAGCCTGTGGCAGAAGCGCGCCCATGATGAGATCGGGCATTGAAGCTGCCGAGCCGGGCGGGGTCGGCCGGGGCCGCGGCGGGCCGGCGCGCCATGTCTGACGCCGCTGCAACGTCGGAAATGTCAGGGCCGGCGACGGCGTGGCTGCGCTGGACCGTCAGCTTCGTCGTGACCGCTGTCGCTTCCGCCGCGCTCGTCCTCGGCTTCATCGTGATTCTCGACCCTTTCGGTTTGCGGGTGAGCGCCGGGAAGCCCGCCCGGCCGCTGATGGATATCAACCAGCGCTACATGTATCCGCAGCTGGTGCGCTCCGGCGCCTTCGACGCCGCCGTGTTCGGCACTTCGACGCTGCGTCTGCTCGATCCGCAGAACCTGTCGCGGGGAATCGGCGGGCGCTTCGTCAATCTCGCCATGAACGCCGCGACGCCCTGGGAGCAGGTTCAGATCGTCACGCTGTTCCGCCGACAGGTCGGCGCGCCGCGCGCCATCATCTGGGGCATCGACACCTTCTGGTGCGACGCCGACGCCACCGAACCCGCCAAGCGGCTGACGCCGCGTCCCTTCCCGCCCTGGCTATACGGCAGCCCTTCGCTGCTCGACGCGCCGCGCCAGCTGAGTTTCACCACGCTGGAGATCGCCGGCCGGCTTTTCGCCCATCGGCTCGGCCTGATGCCAGAGCGGATCCGCGGCGACGGCTACGAGGTCTTCACGCCGCCGGAAACCCTTTACGATCTCGCCCGAGCCAGGGCGCATATCTACGCCGCCCATGGCGGCGCCCCTCCCGATATGACGCCGCTCACGCCGCCCGATGCGGTCGACGCCGCCTTGCGCGCGAGCTGGCGGTTCCCGGCGCTGGCGTGGTTAGACCAGGCCGTCGCGAGCTTTCCGGCTGGGACGCCGGGAATCATCGTTCTTCCGCCGATCCACGCCGGGCAGTATCCCCGGCAGGGCTCGGCAGGCTGGCAGCGCTTCGCGGCGTGCAAGGCGCAGATCGCCGCCATCGCTGAAAAACGCGGGATGGCGCTGGTCGATTACGCCTTTCCGTCGACGTTGACCCGGCCAGACGAGAATTTTTGGGACGCGGTGCACTACAGGCTGCCGACCGCGCGCCGCATCGAGGCCGATCTGGCGGCCGTGGCCAGCGGCGCGGCGCCGCCCGTCTCGGAGGATGCCCAGTTTTCCGTACCGGCTCGTTAACCGGTCGGAAACCACATCGTCCTAGCCTCTCGCCATGGTCATTCGCCGCGGCATCCGCTCCATCCTGATCACCCTCGCGCTCTACCTCGTGTCGGGCGCTGCGGTCAGCTATTTCATGTTCCATGCCCAGCATGGCGCGCGTGGCCTCGCCGCTCGCGACACACTGAAAGAGACGATCCGCGAACTGCATAGCGAGCTTGCCGAATTGGCTGCGGAGCGCTCCGTCTGGGAGCAGCGGCTCGCCCTTGTGCGCGACGATGCGGTCGATCGTGATTTGCTTGACGAGAATGCGCGCGCTGCACTGGGCCGCTTGCACAAGAACGATGTGGTGATCATGGGGCGCTGAGCTTCCGAAATAGTCTCGAACAGATCGATTAACTGGAATCGAGTTAATCTCTAATTCGGTAATTTTGTCAGCCGGTTAAGCGATGCTGCAGTGCGAGATCACTCCCTCGCCAAGGCTTTTGCGATCCTCTACAACCAAAGGCGAAGTTCTTTGGAGGATCGCCGATGGCCGTTGCCGCGCGCAAGACGAAAACCCCCGCTCCCGCCAAATCCGCGGCGAAGCCAGGCCCGGGCAAGGCCGAAAAGGCCGGCGCTCTCAGCAACATGCCGAACTTCAGCAAGGAAGAGGAGCTGCACGCCTACCGCGAAATGCTGCTGATCCGCCGCTTCGAGGAGAAGGCCGGCCAGATGTACGGCATGGGGCTGATCGGCGGCTTCTGCCATCTCTATATCGGCCAGGAGGCGGTCGTCATCGGCATGCAGATGGCGAGCAAGGAAGGCGACCAGGTCATCACCGGCTATCGCGACCACGGCCACATGCTGGCCTGCGGCATGGAATCGCGCGGCGTGATGGCGGAGTTGACCGGACGCCGCGGCGGCTACTCCCGCGGCAAGGGCGGGTCGATGCACATGTTCTCCCGCGAGAAGAATTTCTATGGCGGCCACGGCATCGTCGGCGCCCAGGTTTCGCTTGGCGCCGGGCTCGGCTTCGCCAACTGGTATCGCGAGGATGGCCGGGTCTCGATGGCCTATTTCGGCGACGGCGCCGCCAATCAGGGCCAGGTCTATGAGAGCTTCAACATGGCCCAGCTCTGGAAGCTGCCGGTCGTCTTCGTCATCGAGAACAACCGCTACGCCATGGGCACCTCGGTCAGCCGCGCCTCGGCGCAGACCGACTTCTCCAAGCGCGGCCTGTCCTTCGGCATTCCCGGCGAGCAGGTCGACGGCATGGATGTGCGCGCCGTGCGCGCCGCCGCCGAGCGCGCCATCGAGCATGCCCGCTCGGGCAAGGGCCCCTACATCCTGGAGATGCAGACCTATCGCTATCGCGGCCACTCGATGTCGGACCCGGCGAAATACCGCTCCAAGGACGAGGTCCAGCGCATGCGCGAGGAGCACGACCCGATCGAGCAGGTGAGGGGACGTCTCACCCGCGACTTCAAGGTCGGCGAGGACGAGCTCAAGGCGATCGACGCCAAGGTGCGCGAGATCGTCAACGACGCCGCTGAATTCGCGACGCATGACCCGGAGCCGGATGTGTCCGAGCTCTTCACCGACATCCTGCTGGAGCCGGCGCAGGGCTGAGCCCTGCCGCCTGAAGCCAGCCTCAGATCCTTCGTTCACATCCGGGTGCGTTCATGCCGATCGACATTCTCATGCCAGCGCTGTCTCCGACCATGGAGCAGGGCAAGCTCGCCAAATGGCTGAAAGCCGAAGGCGATACGGTCAAGGCCGGCGACATCATCGCCGAAATCGAAACCGACAAGGCGACCATGGAGGTCGAGGCCGTGGATGAAGGCATCCTGGCCAAGATCCTGATCGCCGACGGCACCGAGAACGTCGCTGTCAACACGCCGATCGGCATCATCGCCGCCGAGGGCGAGGATGCGAAGGCGGCTGCC
>OFDN01001987.1_pt1 | contig 12137 bp, 12 predicted proteins | sample 1520971 | NCBI WGS metagenome assembly OFDN01 (sample SAMEA94257418, study PRJEB24077) | hot springs metagenome | biome: Aquatic biome; feature: Geographical feature; material: Water | place: India | collected 2012-06-12 | depth 5 m | reverse complement strand
ATCAAGGCATGTGCAGCAACTACCTGGCGCCGCCGCTTGCCGCGATCTACCGGGAGACGTTCAAGGCCGAGCCCCCTGCGGGCCCGGGGGCACATCACGTCTGGCCTGGTTATGAGGCTGGCTTCATCCGCAAGGACGGTGACGGTGGGCGCTTTGCCCAGCTGGGGCGATTCGGGATGGTGGCACCCTGGGTCAAAGACCTGAAGAAGGTCCGCAGCACTTACAACGCCAGGACAGAGACGGTCGCGGAGAAGCCAAGCTATCGGAATGCATGGAGCAAGGGGCAGCACTGCGTGGTCCCCGCGATGTCGTTCTTTGAGCCGGACTGGCGATCAGGAATCTCGATTCCGACCAACATCGCGCTGGCTAGTGGTCAGCCCATGGGCATCGCTGGGCTTTGGGATCGATGGACATCGCCAGACGGTGAGTTGATCTACAGCTTCACCATGCTGACGATCAATGCGACAGATCATCAGGTCATGAAGCAGTTTCACCGTCCGGAAGATGAGAAGCGTATGGTGGTGATCCTGCCTGAGGATCAATACGATAACTGGCTGGAGGCTAAGCCAGGTGAGAGTATGGATTTCATGAAGGCTTATCCGGCTGATGCCATGATGGCCACTGCGACGGCCGAGAACCCGCAGCTCTTTTGATGCGCAACCGTGGGCTTGCGTGCAGCGATTGCTAAGGGCTGCGATGTCGATAAGAACTGAGCGGTGAACGAGGTCTGTCTGTTGCCAGTGTTCTCACGCGTCTAGGCGCTTACGCTCTCGCGCATTCTTATCACGAAGTTTCTCAGTCGCCTTCCCCGTCTTGATGATCCCAATGATCATCACGATGATGCCGGCAAGAAGAGCAATATCGAGTGAATGCAGTTCCACGAACTTCGGCAGGTTGACCTGTATGACCTCAAGTCTAATGATGACCTGTTACTTTGACAAGGCGCCTTCTTCGCCCTGGATAACTGCGGATAGACCGGTCGGAACCAGTTGAGTTGTCATCGCATTGAGCAGGCTCACGATTCCTACTTCGCGTGCTTAGATATCTGGAGTTGAAGGCGAAACAGTCTCTAGTGTTGTCGATCCCTGTGTGACCAATGGAGATCATCCACTCCGTTAGGACCGATTTCCACAAATGACTTACTTCAGCCTAGAGCCAACAATCCATAGACCAAGGTCCGCAATGCAGCGGTTGCTGTCGGTCGCGGCCGTGACCTGAGTTCACGGTGCCTGGCACAAAGCTGTCATTGGCTCACCCAGCAGCGCGGCAGCATCGATGACCGGTATCGAGGGAGCTGCAGTCATGGTCTAGCACACGTCTCCCCATGAACGGGCACGACCCTACGCCTACCTGCGCGATGTCATGGCACGCCTGCCCATGCAGCCCGCCACCCAGATCGGCGAGCTGCTGCCATACCGCTGGCAGTCAGCCTGACAGCGCATATTCAGATACACGACCGCGCCCCGCAGTCAAGATGGGATCGCCGCGCGATTACGGGCGTCCTACAACCCTTAACTTAAGTCGGCCTACAGGCGAACAGTTGCCCCTCGGTCCCATGCCCCACGGCTGCATGGAATCCAAGTTCCATACCTAGGCAATTTTCTGACTTACGCTATGCGCCAAACCCAGGAAGGTCGAGATCAGAGGAGCTTGATGCCGCTCCTTTCTACAGATGAAGTGCACCTGTGTCACCATGCTGGTGTCTGAAATAGTTAACTTAACAAGGCGAGGATCTGGCCTGTAGGCTGTTTCCGCCACGACGCCTAGGCCCAGCCCCTCCGCCACCGCCTCTCGAACGGACTCGCGGCTGCCCATCTCCAGAGCCACCTGCACCTCGACGCCTCGCTCCTTTAGTTCTTGTTCAAACACGCGTCTGGTCGTCGATCCTTCCTCTCGGATGACGAACCTCTGACCCTGCAGATCACGCAGTTTGAGAGTGGCCCGTTGCGCGAGTGGGTGTTGGGTGTTGCCGAATATCACCAATCGCTGGGTACGGTAAGCCGCGCCAAATAGATCTGGGTGAGCGACGTGATTGAGCACCATGCCCACGTCTCCCTGGTAGTCAAGAATCTTTTCAGTGATGGTTCGCGAGTCGCCTACGCCAACAGCCACGTTGACCTGGGGGAACTGTTTCATGAACAGCTTCAACACGGGCAGCACGTTGTGCGGCCCGATGGCATGGATGACCAGTCGCCCTACGTATTGATTTTTCGCAGCAGCGAGCAGTGCGTGCGCATCTTCCTCGCCACTGAAGGTACGCCGGGTGTAGTTCAACAGAGTGCGTCCAAAGGACGTGAGTTCAAGCCGCCGCCCGCGCCGATGAAAAAGCTCCACGCCGAAGTCGACCTCCAGGCGCTGTATGTGTGAAGAAACAGTCGGTTGTTGAATAGCGAGCACTCTCGCGGCAGCGGTCATGCTGCCGGCTCGGGCCGTTGCGTCAAAGGCCTTCAAGGCTGCGAGGAGGCTGAGTCCAGACATTGATGTGATCTATGGGTGCCCTCATTTTTAGGGATGAAAGTTTCATATTCATGACACCTTGGTCACCCAGACTTGAGCTGTGCTTCCACTGAAGCTGTTTCTTCCAGAACCTCCTCTTTCCCGAGAGATACCTCTGACCACTTGAGTCCTGGTGTGCGTCTAGCGCACCACAACAAATGAAACCGAGCTATGAAAACTGCAATTCGCGAGAGCCATCTGAGCTTGCGGGGTATCACGGTGACCTATGCCGATGGTCACACAGCGCTTGCGCCCACCTCGCTGGAGGTACAGCATGGCGGGTTCCTTGTGCTGCTGGGCGCGTCGGGCGCGGGAAAGTCAACGCTGCTGCGCAGCATCAATGGCTTGGTTAGCCCCACAGACGGAGAGGTGTCGGTGGCCGATCTGCCGGGCGGCACCGTCTCAAAACGCAACCTTCTTGAGCATCGGCGCCACTGCGGCATGGTGTTCCAGCAGCACCACCTGATCGGGCGGCAAAGCGTGCTGGCCAATGTGTTGATGGGCAAGCTCGCCACCCGCGGATCTCTGGCGTCGTTGTGGCCTTGGAGCAAGGCTGACAAGCTGGAGGCGCTGGCGGCCATTGACCGCGTAGGCCTGCTTGAGAAAGCCCTAGCACGGGCAGACACCTTGTCTGGTGGGCAACAACAACGCATTGGCATTGCGCGTGCCTTGGTGCAGAAGCCCCGCCTGCTGCTGGCCGATGAGCCGGTGGCCAGCCTCGACCCGGCGACCGCGCAGAGTGTGTTGACCCTGCTTCACGACATCTGCAAGAAAGACCGACTCACGGCCATCGTGAGTCTGCATCAAGTCAACCTCGCGCGCATGTTCGCCGACCGCATTGTGGGCCTTCGCCAGGGCCAGGTGGTGTTCGACGGGACAGCAGCGCAGTTGACGGAAGAAGCCCAGTCTGCCCTGTACGCGAAGTCGTCACCTGTCGAACCGTCCCGTTCTTCCTCACCTGCCAACATGGGCAGTCAATTTGATTCCCCCTCTCAATCCAAGGAGTTTTTACCGTGCTGAATCGCCGCCGTTTCCAATTTATCGCTGCCGCCACTTTGGCCGCCCTGTTGCCACTTGGCGCCCATGCCGAGGGCAAAAATCCTTCCAAGCTTCGCGTTGCACTGTTGCCGGACGAAAACGCCGCCACCATCATTCAGAACGCACAGCCTCTGAAGCGGTACCTGGAACAGACCCTGAAGAAGGAAATAGAGATTACGGTGACTACGGACTACTCGTCGATGATTGAAGCCATGCGCTTTGGCCGCATCGAGGTGGCCTACTTTGGACCGTTCTCTTACGTGCTGGCCAAGTCCAAGGCGCCCAACATTGAGCCTTTTGCCGTTGGCGTGGAGCGCGGCTCTCCGACCTACCAGTCGGTTCTCATTGCCACGGCGGGCGGCCCGGTGAAGACGCTGGCTGACGTTCGAGGAAAGCCGTTTGGCTTTGGCGATCAGGCTTCGACGTCCAGTCACCTTGCACCGCGCGCGCACTTGCTTAAAAACCACCAACTGAACGGCGAGACTGACTACCGCCCCGTTCACCTGGGCACGCACGATGCCGTGGCCCGAGCTGTTCAGGCAGGGCAGGTTCCCGCCGGCGCTCTGTCAAAACCCATTCTGGACAACCTCATCGCAAAGGGCATGGTGGATGCCAACAAGATTGTGCAACTTGAACTGTCGGCACCCATTCCGAACTATCCCATTGCGATGCAAGGTAATCTCACGCCGGAGCTCAAGGAAGCCATCCGAGCCGCCTTTCTTCAGATGAAGGACGCCGAGATTCTCAAATCATTCCGTATCGAGGCCTTTGCCGCTACCGATGACAAGGCCTACGACATTCTTCGCGACACAGCACAGATTCTCAAGCTTGATCTGGGACGCATGAAATGACATCGGTAGCCTTGGAATCCATCATTGCCATTGACGGACAGCGGCGACTCAGACGGCTGGGCGCCGCCTGTGTCGTTCTGTTCGTCTGTGTGGTGGCTTTGCATGTCACCGGTTTCTTTGACGCGCAGCGTTTCATCGAAGGGGCTCCTGCCATTCAGCAGTTGGCCTCTGAGATGGTGCCGCCCAACTTCGCTCGCTGGGAGCAATGGGTCATTCCACTGCGCGACACCTTGGCCATGTCGATCGCAGGCACGGCGCTGACCGTTCTGGCGTCGTTGCCGCTGGCCCTGGTGGCGGCGCCCAACACCGCGCCGAATGCGGTGGTTGGGCGAATCGTCAGAACCATCTTGGCTGCATTTCGGTCTGTGCCTGAAATCATCCTGGGCATTCTGTTCGTCGCGGCCGTGGGCTTTGGGGCATTGCCTGGTGTGCTGGCGTTGGCCCTGCATTCCACGGGCATGGTGGCCAAGTTCTACGCCGAAGCCATAGAGCACGTGGACCCGAAACCTCTGGAGGCCGCTAAGGCCGCGGGCGCAAGCCGGTTTCAGGTCATCACCCATGCTGTGTTACCGCAGGTTTTGCCCCAGTTGGCGGACATCACCATCTACCGATGGGAATATCACTTTCGCGCATCGGCAGTGATGGGCATCGTGGGTGCGGGCGGCATTGGCTTTGAACTCATGGCGGCTCTGCGCCTGATCAAGTACGACGAAGTCTCCGCCATTTTGCTGTCCATCCTCATATGCGTGCTCGTGGTCGACGGCATTGGGTCGGCGCTTCGCAAACATCTGAAATAGAAAGAGAGAGGAAGGTAATGATGCCGAAAATTGTGGTGACGCAGCCCATCCATGAAGCAGTTCTGGCGCGTCTTCGATCCGCCGGTGATGTAGTGATGAATCAAGGGCCTGAGCCTTGGAGCGAGGAAGAGCTTTACCTCCACCTGAAGGACGCCGACGCCATGATGGCGTTCATGCCTGACCGGGTAGACATGCGAACTTTGTTGAACGCTCCACGGCTCAAGACCATCGCTTGCGCATTGAAAGGGTATGACAATTTTGACCTGATGGCCTGTGAAAAAGCGGGGGTCAGCGTGAGCTTTGTGCCAGACCTTCTGACAGAGCCCACGGCAGAGCTGGCCATCGGTCTGGCCATTGCCGCTGCGCGTCACGTGCTCGCTGGCGACACCCGTGTTCGCAGGGGCTACGCCGGCTGGCGTCCTCAGCTGTATGGAATAGGTCTGCACGGCTCGGTCGTGTCGGTCGTTGGCCTGGGCGCCGTGGGACGGGCCATCGTTGACCGCCTCTGCGGATTTGGTTGCGCTCAACTGCTGGGCGTGGACCCGCATGGTGATGACGAACGCCTGACCATGGTGAGCCTGGGTGAGGCCCTGTCGCAATCCGACTATGTCATTCTGGCCGTTCCGCTGCTGGACGTAACGCGTCACCTCGTCAATGACACCATGCTTGAAGGTGTTCGGCGGGGGCAGATCCTGGTCAACATTGGGCGAGGCTCGGTTGTGGACGAGGCTGCCGTGGCACGGGCGCTCAAGGACGAGCGCCTGGGTGCCTACGCCGCCGATGTGTACGAGATGGAAGACTGGCTGCTGGCAGACCGTCCACGCCAGATTCATCCGGAACTCTTGCAACACCCCTCCACGGTTTTCACACCCCACATTGGTTCGGCGGTGAAGAAGGTTCGCCGAGCCATCGAGTTGCAGGCTGCTGAAAATTTGCTCGTTGCGTTAAATGGTAATGAGCCGCTTGCACACTACGAGGCATCGCACCGAGCGGCTCATGTGGCAGCTTCGCACTGCTCGGTGCAGCCATGAGGTCACCACACCAGAGAATGCTTTTGGACGTTCTATGGTTCTGGCCGATCTAATTCTTTGAGAAGACCTTGGCTACGTGTTTCGGACCCGCGGGCCAACTGCGGGGCCCCTCGTCGTTTCGTGTGGAAACCAACGGCGACAATCGGTGGTGGTCGTAGCGCCGTGTGGGCATGTGGGCAAGTCGCAGAGCGGCTTGTCCACATGCCCATGCGGCCTTGTAGTGCATGAACTGGAGGCTGTCTCGTGAGCGTTGGAGTTGAAACGCTGTTTACCAGCGCGTTGGGTTTGGTTGCGCCGTGGGAGGTGGCCAAGGTGGATCTGGACACAGCCAAGCGGCGCATCGACTTTGAGGTGCGCTGCAACGCCAAGTTGCTCAGTTGCCCGCACTGCAACACCCCGGCGCAAGGCATCCATGACCGCCTTCGCCGCTCGTGGCGACACCTTGATTTTTTCCAGTTCGAAGCCTGGCTGCACGCCGATGTGCCGCGGGTGGCCTGCACTGGCTGCGGCAAGACCACGCAGGTGGGTGTGCCCTGGGCTCGCGAAGGCTCTGGCTTTACGGCGCTGTTTGAAGCCTTGGCGTTGTCGCTGTGCCGTGAGCTGCCGGTGCGGCAAGCCGCTGCACTGCTGCGTTGTGCCGACAAGCCCCTGTGGCGGCGCATTGAGTACTATGTTCAACAGGCCCGCGCAATCGACGACATGAGCGAGGTACGTACCGTGGGCATCGACGAGACAAGCCTGCGGCGTGGGCAGCACTACATCACTGTCGTGCACGATCTGGCTGCCAAGCGCCTGCTGTTTGCCACCGAAGGGCGCAGCCACCACTCCGTGTTGGACTTTGCCCAAGACCTCAAGGCCCATGGCGGCGATCCGGCTGTCGTGCATCACGTCTGTCAGGACATGAGTGCTGCCTACACCAAGGGGGTGGGCTTGGCGCTGCCGGCAGCTGCCATCAGCTACGACCGCTTCCATGTCGTCAAGATGGCCATCGAGGCCATGGACGAAGTGCGACGAACCGAATGGCGCGATCAGCCCCATGCCGTGCACGCGGCCTTGGGCGGCACGGACCGCAAAGTGCTCAAGGGCCTGATGTGGGGCATGCGCAAGAACCCACCTGCCTGGAGCGGCCAACAGATCAGCGCCATGCACTGGCTGCAGCACTCCACGCTGAAATCTGCGCGGGCGTGGCGCCTGAAGATGGCCCTGCGCGAGGTCTATGGCGCAGCGCTCAAGCACAACGACCCCAGGCAGGCTCAGGCAGATCTGAGCGCCTGGTTGAGCTGGGCCACACGCTCGCGGCTGGAGCCCTTCAAGAAACTGGCCAAGACCTTGAAGACCCACTTCGCTGGCGTGATCAGCGGCATGCTGGACAACCGATCCAATGCCTTCGTCGAAGCCATGAACGGCCTGTTGCAGCAGGCCAAACGCGCCGCACGAGGCTTCCGAACGGCAGGCAACTTCATCGCCGTCGCATACCTTCGCATGTCCAAGCTGGCCCATCTGCCTGATCACCCCTTCAACCCGGCATCAGCGAAATGAGGCAGGGGCGTTCCACACAAAACGGCATAGAGCCAACTGCGGATGCTCTTCGCAATGGTTCCGATAAGCCGTGCCGCCAAGTATCCGGGGTGGGATTCCCCCGGTTTCTCGGACGGTTTTCTGGGATCGTTGCCTACATCAACACCGACCGCAGCGGGTCGGGAGAACCAATTCATCCTTGGTGTGATCAGTTGCTCCTGCTACCTTGCCCGGCTCGCATCAATAGAGTGACCGGTCTGAGCAACAAAGCGGTCGCTTGAGACCCTGCTCGGCCAATGACCAGTTGCGCAACACGCGAACTTTCAGGCGTTAGGTTCGAGTGTCGGAGATCAGCCTGATGCAGCCGTCAGCGCTGCTGCACTGTGAGCCCGTCCACCGAAGACGTCTCGCGTCCTGAAAATTGATGGCTGGTCAGTCCACCAAGGACCTGATCATTTCCAATGGGTAGCTGACAGAGCGGTAGAAAATGTCTAATATATTAGACAAATGACCGTACCAGACCAACTCACCGTCCTAGACTGCCATCTCTTGCAGCAGCTTGGCGAGCGCCTTCGGCGGCAGCGCAAAGCCTCTGGGGTGAGCATGGTTGAGATGGCCAGGCGGGCCGGAATTTCACGCATGACTCTCGGTGCTGTGGAGGCAGGTGACCCGAGCGCGACTATGGGCTCCTATCTTCGGGTGATGACCGTCCTAGGCTTGAGTGGCGAGATGGCACGCGTAGCTTCGGATGTCTTGCCCCCCGCAGCCGCACCGCCCGACGGCATTCGGTCAAGGCGGGGGCGGCCCGCCGTTCAAGTGAACATCTCCGCAGATGAGACTCGCCACCAGATACAAGATCAGCAAAGCCTTGCTTTGCATCGTCAAGCGGTCCGCGCAGTTAAGCAAGATCCGGCTCTGCTCGACCAGGCGATTACTACCCTGGCACGCTGGCTCGCTGCCACCCCTGATTCCCGGTCCGCGTCCCTTTGGCATGAGTGGGGGCAAATCTTGAAGGACCGTGCGTGGCGCAAGATTCTGAGCTCAAACCAGCGAGGGCAACAGCTGCGACAGGCGTCCCCGTTAGTCACAGTGCTGTCGAAAGAAGTCAGGCTGGAAGTGCTTTCCCAAATAAGAACGCTCAAGGGAGGCGTCCAGCTGAGTAGGAAACACTGAGGTTGGAGTTGAATCCTTAGGTTGGAACTAAAAATTGAGCGGTCCCAAACGATCTGCTGTGGTCGCAGAATCTACGGAATCGGAGGACTCAATGGAAAATCCAATAATCCAGGCCCCAATAATCTACCTCAGCCGCAGGAATCTAGAGGCGCTTCTGTCAAAGCTGAATCGATATTCCAACGGGGAGGAAACTCAATGCGCGATCATTAAGGTCCAGCAGGCCTCATCAGCTTACAGACAGACCATGCACGAGATATTGGTGGTCGCTGTTCACGACGAAGAGTATTACGCCTTGCAAGCTCGACCGGCTGGCGAGATGTACCCACTGGATGAGGCAAGCCTTACAGTTCCGTCGACAGGAATAAAAAATTCCTCAACGACCAAGTGAATCCAATCGGCTCAGAGCGTCAGCAGGCAACTCGGTTCATAGCTACCGTTCTCGAGTCGAAACTCATCATTCGCCTCGATGCCAGCTTTGCTCGTCAGCGAATATCCGGCTGGGTTTGACACGACCCGGCATTTCCCAACCCGATAGTCGAAACCGTCGTGAGCGTGGCCATGGAGCCATAAATCCGCATGACCCAGCAGCTCGGTCAGGTCTGAAGCGAAGGCCGGCGTCAGCGGATCGCCAACAAACCTGCGATGCACGCTCAGGCGATGTGGCGCGTGGTGGGTGATGACGACGGTCTTGCCCTCAAACGGCGCGTTCAGCCGCTCCTGCAGCCAGTCCCGAGCAACCTGATGATCGGCCAGCAGCTGACCTGGTGTTATCGGGACTGGCCGTGAGTCGTCCTGTCGGCTCAGGATCTGGAAGAAATCCCTCAAGGATGCGCCGGCGAGTTCCATGGCGCTCGCTGGCGGACGCGAGCGGTCGATCGCGAAGTCGGTCCACAAGGTCGTCCCCAGGAAGCGCACATTGCCAATCTCAACGGCGGCGTTGTCCAGGAACTGCACGGCCGTTCCGGCGCATGCTTCTTGCAGGTCGCGCCGGGTGTCTTCCCATACCTGGCCATAGAACTCGTGATTTCCGGCGACATAGAGCACCGGGACAGGCCAGTTACGGAAGAGCTTGATCGCCTTGGTACCGTTATGGATGTCGCCCGCCAGCACCAGGATGTCGGCCTGCGGGTGGGGGACGAGCAGGCGCTGGATCCCGTAATCCTGGGGCAGAAGCTCCAGGTGGAGGTCGGAGGCGACTTGGATCTTCACGTGCGTCCTATTTCCCGCTTTGATCGCGCCTGAAGTCCCAGGGCGGGATGGGTTGCTTGTCCGCCCAGAGACCCGCACGAAAGCTCCGCGCCTCATCCTCCGCCCTTGCATACCTCTGCTGGTCTTGTGCAGAGAGTTCGCGTTCGTACTGCCGGTAGAACCAAGCCAGGCCGCGCCGGATCTGCTCGACATTGATATCCCGGCCTTCGACCAGAACCTTACCTACGGAGCGCCCGTAGCGGTCACGCTTGTGCGTCTCGACGATCACCGAGCGGTTTGCCACGAGTTCTGCAAGTGATTCCTGCGAGCGGCGACCGAAGGCCTGGGCCTTCTCCGGGGCGTCAATCCCGGCTAGTCGGATCTTGTGCTGACGCATCTGGGCGTCCAGTACGGTGATCGTGTCGCCATCGGCCACCTGAACGACCCGCCCGCTGATCAGTTCAGCGCGGCTGATGGTCGCTAACAAGGTGATGACGAGAACAAGGAGGATTCGCATGGAGCAGCTATAGTAGTCACAAAGAAGGCCTGCTTCGGAGCCTAGGTGTACACGAAGAGTAGGCATCTCCGCCAGGGCAAACGACTTCGACAGGAGCTATACAGATTCAGGGAGAAGAATACGCAGGCGCCAGCGAGCGCTCCTGCTGCCACTTGAAAGAAGCATGGCTCAATTTGCCCAAATCCTCAAGTCCGAGATCGTGCGCCTTGCACGCAAGGAAATTCGATCGGAAGTCCAATCCCTGCGCAAGGCGGCTGCCCAGTATCGGTCTGACATTGCCGCTCTGAAGCGCCAGCTGGTAGAGCAGCAGCGCCGGATCGCAAAGCTCGAGAAGTCCCGACCGCAAGCAGTCGCCCAGGCGCCCGATGAAACAACCTCGCTGCGATTCCGAGCAGCCGGTTTCCTCACATTGCGTCAAAAACTCGGCGTATCGGCCGCCGACATGGGCAAGCTGATCGGTGTCAGCGCACAAACGGTCTACAACTGGGAGCGCGGCGAGTCCAAACCCAGGGCACAGCAACTGACTCGTATCGCCGAGGTACGCAAGCTTGGCAAACGAGCAGCGCAGGAGCGGCTGCAAGGGGAAGGGTGACGCTAGGGACGGCCTCTCACGGGCCAAGGGTACGCGGCGTAGACGGCACAGACGCGAGCTTCCCCCCGAATTTGAAGCGCTGGCTTCATAGGTTCATTCGTATGAGAATGGAGCTTCTGACGTTGCCCGAGGTCAAGCCGCGGCAAAGTCGATCACCCCCTGAATGAATGCAATGACTGCTCAAACACTGCTCCGGATAGCAAAGCGAGACCTGAGGTATGGCTACTTTGCGCCCCTGCAGGCCCTTTGGTTGATGAGCTCGCGTCCCGGTGGATACATTCGCCACCTAGCAGCGCTCTATCGTCTGGGGTTCGGCCGCTAGAAGGTTGCCATGAAGCATTGGAACTATCGGGTCATTGAGTTCGCCGCAGACGGGGACGAACCCGCCTGGCGTGAGTTGCGCGAGGTGTACTACGACGACGCAGGGAGACCGAGTGCCTACGGCGCAGTCGCAATGGTTGCCTGGGGTGCGGATGAAGAACCCACAACACCGCATTCGATCTTGGAGCGCATGCGTGAGGCCTTGGGCAAGCCGTTCTTGGATGCCCGCGACTTTGAAGCCGAAAGGCGACCAACATCAGAAACGACAAGGGCGTCCTACACGCTCATCCTCCGGCAGGATCCCGAGTCGGATGATCTTGTACTGCCGCTCCCCAAGATCTTGCTGCGCGAACAGGACTGGCGCATTGGTGATCGCCTGAAATTCGAAGTGATATCCGAGGGACGCTGCTCATTAACAAATTTGAGTAAGGAAGAGCGGGATGCGTCGGGGAGGACTACCTGAGCGACGAGGGTTTCGCCTGCTGCGCCACTATGTCACCAGACTTGGCATAGGCCTAGGCAGGGATGGCTGCCCTCCAGCGCGACGTCGCCTTTAGGCTGAGACTGTGTGAAAACTCGTTGAAATCTTTAAGTGCGCCACTAGAGTTGCAGGCA
>OFDN01001983.1_pt1 | contig 12169 bp, 9 predicted proteins | sample 1520971 | NCBI WGS metagenome assembly OFDN01 (sample SAMEA94257418, study PRJEB24077) | hot springs metagenome | biome: Aquatic biome; feature: Geographical feature; material: Water | place: India | collected 2012-06-12 | depth 5 m | reverse complement strand
CGCACCAACCAAGCGGTCATGCTTCTAATTTAAAACGTTTTGGACAGGTGTGATAAAAACTATCTAAATGAAATTTATTAAACTTTCTATTTTAATTCTTCTGTCATTAAATTCATTTGCCCAAAAAGAAAATAACAATTGGATTTTTGGTGGTGGCAATGTTATTAATTTCAATTCTGGAACAGCCGTTGTATCTGCTACTTCGAGCAGCTTTCTTTGTCTAGACAACTCTACAACTGTTTCAGATCCAGAAACTGGTGATCTACTATTTTACTCCAATGGCACAACAGTATATAATGCCAATCATGAAGTGATGATGAATGGCACAGGACTACTTGGGCATTCTTCGGGTGGAAATGCCGCATTTGCATTAAAACAACCGGGGATAAATACACTTTACTATTTATTTACCTCAGACGCTTGGGCGGGAAGTCAAGGTCTGAGATATAGTGTTATTGACATGTCATTAGATGGTGGCCTAGGTGGAGTAACAGAAATTAAGAATGAAATTTTATTAGAAAATGCAACAGAAAAAATTGCAGCCATAAAGCACTCAAATAATTTAGATGTATGGTTGATCACACACCCATATAATTCTAATGAGTTCCATACATTTCTGATAAATCAAAATGGATTGAATTTAAATCCATCTATTTCAACTACAGGTATGACGCATTCTGGCGGCACTAATGGCACTTACAACGCTGCAGGACAAATGGCAGTTAGCCTTGATGGCAGCAAGATTGCAACGGCTGTTTTTGATGCTGGAAAAATTGAAGTATTAAGTTTTAATGATACGAATGGTCAAATTGAATTGATGTATCAATTTAATGAACAAAAAGCTTGGGGTGCGTGCTTTTCCCCTGATGGAAATAAGCTATATGTTTCGCATTGGGGAGGCAGTCAATCGGAAAGCATTCATCAATATGATTTAAGCTTATTGTCAGAAGAACTTATTGAAGGAAGTAGAGTTCTTGTAGGGGATGTGAATGGAACTAGCGATTCATATGATGCTGGGTATTTACAACTAACTCCAACAGGAAAAATTTACATCGCTATATATAACGCCTCTTATTTAGCTTCCATTGAATCTCCTGATGCATATGGATCAATGTGCGATTTTCAGCCAGAATTTATCTACCTAGCTCAAAGCAGTAAGGCAGGTCTGACCAGTTATTTATACTCCAAGAATCCCACATTTACTTCAATCAATGAGGAAGAAAATAAAGTCGATTACAAGTTTACTATCTTCCCTAATCCTTCAAAGGATCTAATTAGAATTCAAAGTGACATCAAATCAGGATATCTTGTGGTGATTGATTCTGAAGGTAAAAAAGTACTCGAGAAACCTTATTCAGAGGGAAATCCAGAAATCGATATTTCTACTCTTGCATCTGGATATTATATCATTTCATTGATTGATAACAGTAGCGAGCAAGCTGCTTATTCGAGATTTATTAAAGAATAATTTCATCACATCTGACCTGTATAGAATAGCGTTTGATTGGATGGTGAATATTAGGTGAGGCTTGAAATAAAGACTAGCTTCGGAATATTAAATCACACATCTATGAAAAAACTCTACTCGCTCATTCTTGCACTCGTATTATCTCATGTTAGCCAAGCCCAGCTGCCACAGGCTTATGACTACCTTGAGTTTAATCAATTCACATTTCCGATAACCAGCACTGGAGATTTATTTCATACTGCTGATCCCAACTTTTCGGGATTGACATATAGTGACGATAATATTCCTCTCGCCTACGCAGCTAATCTTTGGATTGGAGGTCTGTCTCCAGACCAACAATTAAAATTGGCAGCAGAGACTTACACTGGTATCTCCGGAGATTTTGTACCAGGTCCTATTGCAAACGCTGCAACACAAGAAGAACTTGAGTTGATTCGAGAAGGCTATAACCGTGTCTTTACAGCGGACCGAGAGCAAGTAGAATTGCACGCTGCCTATTTTGAAGCAGTACAAAATGGAACTGTGGAACAAGATTTTCCAAATGGGTATACCATTCCTCAAAACTTCTTCGACTGGCCTGCAATGGGGCCTTTCAATCTCGGAACGGCCTTATATCTGGCTCCTTTCTTCGATTTTGATGGTGATAATTTTTACGATCCTGCGGCAGGCGACTATCCAGAATTCTGTGGAGACAAATGTGCCTTCGTTATTTTTAATGATCAAATTGTTCACGAGTCCACCTTTGGTCAACCGATTGGACTTGAAGTACACTTAATGGCCTTTTGTTATGAAGACAATGTAAACGAGGATTTGAAAAACACCATTTTCGTGAATTACACTTTATTCAATAGAGGCACACAAACATTAAAAGATACCTATGTGGGTATTTGGAATGACTTTGATCTTGGCAACTACTTAGACGATCGCTTGATGACCAATGTGAAGCGCGGCGCCCTTGTAGCCTATAATGGTGATGCCAATGATGAATCGCAGTCAGGTGTTGCAGGCTTTGGGCAAGATCTCGCCGCATTCGGAATGATGGTTCTATCAGGGCCTTCTCTCGATGCAGACTTAACAGACAACGAGCCAATAGATGAAATTCACTTTGGAGAAACACAAAGTTACGGTCCTCAAGGTTTTGGATTTGGCGACGGTGTGTTTGACAATGAAGCTTTGGGATTGACCAATAGTATGTCAATTTCATCTAGTCCAGATCTCTCTAATGGTGCACCTGACAACGCTCCTGATTACTACAATTACCAAAGAAGTATATTCATGGATGGTCAGGTTCAGAAATTTTTAACCGATCCAGAAGAAGCACCATCACGCTATCATGCTCCAAAGAATACAGACCCACTTGATGTAGCAACATCAACAGAATTAGGAATTGAGTGGAATGAAGAAGACACAGGTGAACAGTCCAGAGACGTACAAGGACTTGGATCCATGGGACCATTTACGATGCAACCAGGCCAACAATTCGGAGTATCGCTTGCCTACGTATTTGTGCGAGACAGCGAGGATAGCGAAGCCACTGTTCTGGAAGCAATGGATGAGCGTTTAAAGAATATTCACTTGAACTATATTGAGACCGGTGGAAATTGCTATGCAGACAACATTCTCAGCACAAACGAAATCACTGCTGAAATTCCCGAGTTGACAGTATTTCCGAATCCGGCTCAAAACGATTTGACGATCATTTCAACCAAACAAATTGGACAGTTAACTCTGACTGATATGCTAGGAAGAACCATTATAACCAAACAAATGAATGCTCTCCAAACTACGCTTGATGTTTCTTCTCTAGAGAATGGCATTTACTTTTTAAATCAACAAAAAGTGGTCATCAGAAAATAACTCACATCAACGCTCGAATGAATGTGTAGGCTGATAATGCGCCGTAGAGTGTGGCGATGATGATGGCTCCGGTGACATTCTTCGTGAGAAAAAATGAGAGGAAAGGAACGACTTGTAAAGCATGGATTCCAATAAAATGTGCGACCCTTAGGTCGCCATTTTTTTTGCTCCAATTTAAAAACGGAATACCCTCTCCTCCATCTGGAGCGCCTACAGTATGGGACATGCGCGCTCCCATGGCCAAACCTTCCATGGAGAAAATGACAAATAATATAATACCCAAGCGAATGCCCCACCAATAACCAATATTGATTTGTTCGGGGGTGAATTGAAAAAACTTAATGGAAATAATTCCAGTAGCCACGGAAATCAATGTGGCTGCAAGTCCCATCATTCCCCACATGAGGGAATAAAATGGTGTGCTCACATTGAAGTGAGACTGTTGACCCCTCGCGGCCTGAAAAAAGATATAGATATTCTCAAATAAAAATAGCCCCACCATCACCCAAGAATAAATATCAATCGAACGATCATTCGGGAGATAGCCAAGAAACCAACCCATGGTCCAAACGAAAAGAATAGATGACAAAAGAAACTTCAATGGCTTGTACCAAACATTGACTCCAAGTACTTGTACGGTGCTGTTAGCAGACATAACACCAGCTACTGCGGCACCAACCACAAATACCAACCCGAGATAAAAGAGAATCTCGTTGCGATCTTTTAGTTCTGTTATCAATTGCATCATATTGCTAAACTAGCAGACTGGCTAGCGAACAGCCAATCATTTTTGGTGAATCGAATAAAATGAGACTTGAATTGTTTCTAGCAGGCTAAAATTGTTAAATCCTTCATCCCCTCGGCCTATTATATTTGTGACATGAAATCTTTCTTCACTACTACTTTTCTTCTTATTGGGCTCTTAGCCGCTGCTCAAAAGCCTTTTTCTATTGGAGTTGTGGATTCACTCTACTCTAAAGAACTTCAAGAATACCGAAGAATCAATGTGTACCTCCCTATGGATGTACCAAAGGATTCCTTGGAGTTTTGCCAAGTGATCTATCTTCTCGATGGCAGCAAGGATGAGGACTTTATTCACGTAGCCGGACTCGTACAGTTTTGCAACTTTGGTTGGGTGAGTGCACTGCCACATAGCATTGTTATCGGAATTGAAAACGTTGATCGCCGTAGAGATTTTACATTTCCTACTACTGTAAAAACAGACAGCATCGACAATCCCACCTCTGGAAAATCGGCCAGGTTCATTTCATTTATTGAAAAAGAATTAAAACCTTATGTGGCTAAAAAGTATAGCGACAACCCCCACGAAACATTGGTTGGGCAATCTCTTGGCGGCTTGTTGGCTACTGAAATATTAATGAAAAAACCAACGATGTTTGATGACTATGTCATTGTCAGTCCAAGCTTGTGGTGGGATAATGAATCATTATTCAAATATGCTGATGCTATGCTCAAAATGCGCATCAATGGGGTCATTGATGTACACATTGCTTTAGGAGCTGAAGGCAAAGTGATGGAAGAAGACGCGCGACGTCTTTTCCGCTATGTGAAGAAAGGAAAGTCAAATAATTTTGATGGACATTTTTATTACTTCCCCGAAAAGAATCACGCGAATATTTATCACAGTGCATTGACTAAAATTTGGTTGAAATAAAAGATTCGGAAGGTCATTAAACCATTCTTCCATTCAAAGGTCTATCGAGAGATAGACCTTTTTCTTGAAGCCCCTTTTTATTGCCATATCACTCTTTTGGTTTGGCTCTTCCCTTTTTGGACAGAGCAACGGGTCTATGGATATACCCTTTCAATTCTACTTCCGAAACGATCGAATAGTTGCTGGTGAATACTATCACTTGCCTTCGTCCTCAAAGGATTCGATTCGAATAGATGTTGTCAAATGCATTGTATCTAATGTTGCGATCACAGATATAGAAGGCATTACCCATCGCGCGGAGAATTCATTTTTCTTCATTGACCTCGATGATTCGAGCAGTTGTAAGATTACTCTGCCCATTTCTTCTTTAGATCGCATTAAATCCATTCAATTCTCCATTGGCACTGATAGTCTCACCAATGCAGATGGCGTGCGCGGCGGGGCACTAGACCCCATACACGGCATGTATTGGGCATGGCACAGTGGATACATCAATTTTAAATTGGAAGGTGCTTCTAGTCTTTGTAGCAATGCAGACCACAGCTTTCAATACCATCTCGGAGGATATCTCTCCCCCTTCGAGACCATTCAGCACTTTCAATTTGATGTAAAACAAAATGGCCTCTCTGCTATTCGAATGGATCTTTCAAAATGGATCACTTATCTCGATCTTCAAGAAAAGCCTACGGTGATGACCCCGGGTGCCGTGGCACATGACCTCGCAAAGCATTTAAAAGAAACTATTACCATTCGGCCATGAGAACAGTAATAATAGCGCTTATGGCTTTCACGATGTGGTCCGCAATCGTAGAACGAACAATGGTATCATTGCCGATTCCGGAATACTTCCCTCGTGCGACGTACAATTTTTCCCAAAACCCTCTTAAAAAGGAAACCATCGAACTCGGCCGTAAGCTCTTCTACGAGCCCCTACTTTCAAAAGATAATACCATCTCATGCGCATCTTGTCACAGCCCTTACAATGCGTTTGCTCACGTGGATCATGCGCTCAGTCATGGTGTTGATGATCAAATAGGACGCAGGAATGCTCCCGCTTTATTCAATCTGGCTTGGCAAAAAAGTTTTATGTGGGATGGCGCAATTCACCACCTCGATGTGCAAGCACTAGCTCCCATCACCCATCCCAAGGAAATGGGGCTGACGATGAAAGAACTTGTTTCGAAATTAAATGCGCACCCTACTTATCCTTCGGCATTTGAAGCTGCTTTTGGTGAAAAAGAAATTACGGGGGAGCACATTCTAAAAGCCCTTTCGCAATTTCAACTCACCTTAGTTTCCACCAATTCAAAATACGACGAAGTGCAACGTGGAGATGCTGTTTTTACAGAACAAGAAATGAATGGAAAAAAGCTTTTCGATGAAAATTGTAATCGCTGCCATACTGCTCCACTCTTCACCAACCAAGGCTTTGAACGAAACGAACTTCCACTCAACGAAACGCTGCGCGACTTTGGAAGAATGGAATTAACCGCCCTTTCAGAGGATTCTATGAAATTCAAAGTGCCGAGTCTTCGCAATTTGGATTACACATTTCCTTATATGCATGACGGCCGATTTAAAAAACTAAGTGAGGTTATTGTATTTTATACAAAAAGTAACCTCCTAAATAAAAAAGACTGGACAGAAAATGAAAAGCGAGATCTTCTCGCATTTTTCATCACTCTGAATGATCCATCGTTTGTATTTAATAAAAATCATCATTTTCCAAAAACAACCACGAATGAAAATTAATTTAATTCTCCTTGCCTTGTGCAGCACCGCCGGCCTGCATGGCGTCGCACAAACAAATCCTGCGATCACTGAGTGGTTGCAAAACAACACCGTGATGGGTCGCCATTATGTGCAAGGAAATAGCACTCCCATCCAAGACAATGTACTGGCCAACGTACAGAGTGTGCAGTACTCGAGCTCATGGGTATATGTCACCACTAATGGAATTCCTGCTTATGTTACTGGTCCATTCTTAGATGGCAATCCATCGTTGGCGACGGATCAAAACGCTATATTTAAATTCCCTCTTAATCCAACTCAGAACACAGGAACGCCCACAGCTACAACAGGCGGAAACATTGGTGTATTCATCAACGGTGTTGCATTGTTCGACTATCGCGATGGTGTGTCGTGGAATAATAATTCTCAAGCGGAAGGCGGCGGCCCTATCATGGGACCTCCAGGACAAGGTGTTTGGAATCGCGATGCTATCGTGGCGGAACGCGAAGGTTTTGATTGTGCAAAAGGACACCCAGCGATGGGCAATTATCACCACCATCAAAATCCTTCTGCTTTTGATTTGGATCTGGTAGAACTTTCAGATGTCTGTAATTTATACGATGCTGATGGATTGTACGTAATCAACCCGAACGAACATTCGCCTCTGATTGGATTTGCATATGATGGTTATCCAATCTATGGGGCATACGGCTTCGCTGCTGTGGATGGAAGCGGCGGCATTGTAAGAATAAAATCAGGGTATCAATTGCGTGATATCACTGCTCGCACGCATTATGCGAATGGAACGGATGTAACGGATGGTCCTCCTATCAATGCTACCTATCCTTTGGGAAGATACCGAGAGGATTATGAATTCGTGGCGCATCCGGAGGATCCTAGCTACCTGGATGAACACAATGGTAGATTTTGTGTGACTCCAGAATATCCCGACGGCATCTATGCCTATTTCTGCACCGTGGATGAGAACTGGAATTCCGCTTATCCATATGCTGTTGGCCCTACTTTTTATGGAAATAAAGTAGCTGCGAAAGTGACCACCATCAATGAAGCGACGACCACCTATACTCCAGAAGTATCTGCTATTTCTGATTTAAAAATAGATGATTTGCAATGGAGTTTGTATCCCAATCCTGTGTCAGAAATTTTGACTATTCAATCGAATAAATTGGTAGAAGAAAAAATCGATGTGACGTTGTTAGATGTTCAAGGTAAAATTGTACAAACAGCGCCAATCCTTCCAGGAACGACCATTTCATTCATGGATATTCGCACCCTTCACACAGGAAATTACATTCTACAATTTTCAGTCGGCACAACGAAACTTGTGGCGCAGCAAATCTCAATTCAGTAAAAGAATTAATCTTTCACCCATCTCAATACCTCGGCGTCACCGTCGAGGTATTTTATTTTAATGGTATAGATCCCTTTTGAATAGCCCGACACATCGAGATTCCAGCGGTATTGCGACAAGCCCATTTGATCCTGATGAATCAAACGACCGTCGCTTGAATAGATCTCATAGCCATTCATTCGCTTGTCTTTGTTCTCTAATTGCAGCACAGATGAAGCTGGATTAGGATACAAACGCGCTGATGAAGTATTTGCTGCGGTTTCATTCACTCCTACCACCTCTTCAAATACTGCAGTGAAATTGATTTCATCTAGATTAATAGGACCAGACCACGTTGGGATATTTACGTTTCCGATGAAGGGATTGTCTTCCCAGAATTGAAATTCGTATCCCTCATTTGCAAACGCTGTAATTTCGATGGGCACACCATTATAATAGATACCGTCCCATGGTAGATCTTGTGGTGTAATAGTGTTGATCTGAATATATCCAGCTCCAGCAGGCTCTACATCGAGTGTCAAAGTAAACTGTCCATCCAATTCATATCGGTTTTGAATCTGATCGCGAATAATTTCTGATTTACACTGCAAGTCTGCTTGGAAGGCTAAGTGACGTTGATAGAGATCATTCATCCAACCATTCACGTTTCCGGGATCGCCCCAACGCTGGTATTCATTCGGCATTTCAGGTGCCCAACGTTCGAAGTAGTTATCAGACATCGTAAGCAATCTTTCAATGCGATAAGATGTATTCAACAGATCAGCATAACGATTAATGAAATATTCGCGGTACGCTTCATTATTCATGCTACGAATCCATGGACCCACGAATGGCTGATCTTGACCCGCGTTATATACTTGTCCTAAACCGTCGAAGAAGCAATCGGTCCAACCATTAGGAGCCAAGCTCAATTCCATATCAATGGTGGAGAATCTCCAACGATTAAGCGTTGAATCGGAGCGATGGGCTTTGATGTTATTCTGTGGCCAGTCTGCATTCCCTATCCATGTTTGACCAATGATATAGTCTGCATAATATTCCATATCAAATATCGCATCTGCCTGGTCAAGGAAATTCGGTGCACTTGGATCAAGGTTGAAAAACTCACCAACCGACAACCAATAATTCAAAGGATCGCCTGTTGTAGCGCGCAATTGGCTTTGATACCAATAGCTCAAGGAAATGACATCATCAGGAACACTTTGATCATAGATGGTAAACATTTCTTCATCCAACTTTTCGCGCATTTCATATAAGCCAAAGTATTGACCATTGATATAAACGCTCACAGGGCGCATGGCGCTGAAGTATCCTTTTGATTCACCAGTCATCATCTCTACTTGACAAGCATCTTTCCAAGGCATTGTGAGCCATTGATTGCTACCATTTCTGAAATATAGTCTGCTGTATTGCTCGCGCTCTGGGCGATTGGGGAGTAATGGAAGCAAAACAGGATTTTCGTTTAACGATCCTTTTGCCAATTCCAATCGGAACGAGTGTTGCGGATGTGCACGACTTCCGCCTGCCCCGCCATCAATCTGAATGGCAGTTTGTCTTTCGAAGAGTAGCGGATGTGTGGCTGTAGAATCAAAATACATCATTTGTGCATAACGCTCCCAGTCCAATCCCCAGTTATCAAAAATACCTTCGGGACCATAGAGGTGCTCTGGGTCAACGATTACAGAAACGATTGGTGTCGTATGATCCACGTTGATCAGATAAGTAGCTGCGGTAATCGGGCTTGGCAACATTCCCGTTTTGTAAGCGCGTGCACGGAGCACCGTTGACTGAAAGATTGGAATGCTTTCACCATCGTACAAGGTCGATTCTTGTGTTGGCTCCTCTCCATTCGTTGTGTAATAAACTTGTGAGTTACCAGTATTTAAATCGAAGATGGTCACATTCTGTAACGATGGATATACGCCATTATCCAAAGAAAATAATGGAGCTGATGCCACACCTACAGCGAGAGCGCTATTATTATTAGTAGCTCCAGGTGATGGTGTTTGGAGTAGTACTGCAGGCTCATTGCCATCTTCAAATAAACCAATGCTCGCGTCTGTTGCAGGAACGTTTACGTTTAGCTCATCTGCAGTAGTTCCATCGGGAGCAATTAAATAAACGATTTCGCCTTCAGAAGCGATTCTAAAATCAGTATGAAAATAGACTCCGCTATTATTGATAAAGGTTGGTGTCAAAGTTTCGATGCTCGATTGCTTGAGCGATATGTCCACATAAGTGTAGAGCACATTGTCTGTATATGTCACGTCCCATGCGATGCTGCTGATGGGGCCCGCAGTAAGACCTGCGGCGAGCAATTCAGAAGCCTTGTAAAGCATTTGATTGCGTGCTGCCCAATACCAGTTACCATAAGGAGCGGGATATGAAGTAGTGTTATTATTGATAGTACCATCACCGATACTGATGCCGTTCAATTGTATGTTTGGGCGCGCCGCATGCACCTCCCCTCCTAGTCCATAGCATGAAGCGTCGCTTCCGTCGTTGTAGGTAACAGTACTGGAGATGTACGGCGTTTCAGATTGATTGAAGACAGAGTTAGAGATATATCCAGTGTTGCTGTAAGAGCAAGAATTTACAACAATATCTGAAACCCCGTCCCAGATGAAGTCTTGGCTAAACTCGTGGGTGTTCCAACCAACAAACGGAGTGTAATCTGTGATGAATGCTACTTGTTCGAATGGTGGAGAGTAGTATCGGTTTTTTTCGCTGCAAAAAACAAGCAGGTGTTCGCCCGGTTGTAGAGTATAGTGCGGGAAAGTCCATGCTTCCTCCTCTTCTTCGTTTTCCAACTCAGTGGTGAGTTGGTATCCGAATAGATCCACGGCTTCGCTTCCTGAGTTGTAGAGCTCGATCCAGTCTTCCGCCTCACCATCTTCATCCACGACAGTTTGGAAGTTGCGATTGGAGCCTTCGTTGATGACGATTTGCGCGTTAGCGTTGAAAGACAATGCACAAAACGCAGTGATGGTGATGGATAAGAGGGAGTAAAAACGAATCATAGTTGGTTTCTTGTCTTGTAAATATATGTAAAGACAAGGTTAACACAAGCGGTAAATATGGTTTTAGGATGAAATCAATGTAAATGACAAGCGCCGCCCTGAGCGTTATGGAGCGTCAGCGTAATATAGCGAAGGGTGACAAATGATCTCGGCTTTGCCGAGAATAAATGAACTAAGAACCATGAACCATCCCTTGTTGTAGATTTAAAATTAAAAGTCTTCACTTTTTTTAGTCCTTTGATCGAGCTTCTTTAGGATATCAGGCATTCTGAATTCTCCTGCGAGATCTTTTATGTATTGTGCTGCTATTTCGATCTCGACACCAATACTGGATATGTACAATGGTTTTTGACTTTTTCCTCTTAGGACTTCTATCACATTCTTCGTGTTGTCATAGAATTTTGATTTTGCAACACCGATAATCGGCACTTTACCTTCCAAAGTATCAAACAAATGTGCGCCTAATCCTTTTTTACCAAGATCATCGAGAAAAACATATCCATCAATGACAATAAAATCAATTGTTCCTAAATCTACTTGCTCAATGACTTTCAATAAGCTCGGTAATTCCCTTTTATAAAACTCACCAGGAATGTATTCTTCAGAGATCCGATCCTCATAGATAAGCCAATTAATTTCAACTTCGCCCAAATCCGAAAACACCACTCCAACCACACGTGAGTTCAAATCATCATAGCCTACATCTAGGGCTAGTATTACTTTATTCATGGCTACGAGTTGAATTATGGTTCAGGGCCTAGATCATACGTCGCTATTACATTGCCATTCTCATCCCATTCAGTCATAATACCGTATTGTATATTTAATTTAGAATAAAATTCCGATATTAAGTTTCCATTGGAATCATATTCACGCATACAACCGTTCTCATAGCCGTTGACATGCGATATTTCTTGAAATATAGTTCCGTCTGAATATCTACAAATCATGACTCCAGTAAAAGGCAAACCATTATATCGATAAATTGCCCCTCCACCTGCATCATGGCCTGCATATTCCAAGCCTGGATCTGTTTCTTCTACAAT
>OFDN01001980.1_pt1 | contig 12179 bp, 18 predicted proteins | sample 1520971 | NCBI WGS metagenome assembly OFDN01 (sample SAMEA94257418, study PRJEB24077) | hot springs metagenome | biome: Aquatic biome; feature: Geographical feature; material: Water | place: India | collected 2012-06-12 | depth 5 m | reverse complement strand
GCTCCGCGCCCACGTACCACAGCGGCTTGCCGGCAGCCTGCGCGAACACCGGCGGCGAATCGCCCACGCCGCCGAAGTCCACGCTGCCCACGGCCAGCGCTTCCAGCAGCTGCGGGCCGGCCGGGAACTCGATCCAGCTCACCGGCACGCCGGGCAGGTGCTTGTCCAGCAGGCCCAGGCTCTTCAGCAGCACCAGGTTGATCGAGCCCTTCTGGAAGCCGATGCGCAGTGGCGCGGCCTGGGCCAGCGCAGGCAGGCCGGCGCCCAGCAGCAGGCCGGTGGCCACCAGCTGGCGGCGGGTGAGGGTGTGTCGGGTCATCGTGTGCTCCGGGGTGGGCCGGCTCAGTTGGCGGCGGCCGGCAGCGCATCGGTGATGCGCAGCGGCTTGGGAATCAGCTTCAGCGCATGGAACACGTCGGCGATCTTCTGCTGCTCGGCCGCCACCGCGGGCGTCACCGGCAGCACGCCGAACTGGTTGCGCTGCAGCGCGCGTTCCACCACCGGCACGTCCAGGCCCTGAATGGGCGCGATCAGCTGCGCGGCGCGGGCGGTGTTGGCCTTCAGCCAGCGGCCCTGTTCCACGCTGTCGTCGAACAGCACGCGGATGACCTGCGGCTTCTTCTGCGCATAGCTGCGCTCGGCCAGGTAGTACGCATAGTTGTTCACCAGGCCGCGGCCATCGGCCAGCACGCGGGCACCGGTCTGCTGCTCCACCGCCGCCAGGAAGGGATCCCAGATCACCCAGGCATCCACCGCGCCCTTCTCGAAGGCGGCGCGGGCGTCGGCCGGCGGCAGGAACACGGGCTGGATGTCGGTGTAGGCCAGGCCCGCCTTCTCCAGCGCGCGCACCAGCAGATAGTGCACGTTGCTGCCCTTGTTGAGCGCCACCTTCTTGCCGCGCAGGTCGGCCACGCTGCGGATGGCTGAGTCCTTGGGCACCACGATGGCCTCGGCCTCCGGCGCGGCGGGGTCGTTGCCCACGTACACGAAGCTGGCGCCGGCGGCCTGGGCGAAGATCGGCGGCGCCTCGCCCACGTACCCCACGTCGATGGAGCCGACGTTCAGGCCCTCCAGCAGCTGCGGGCCGGCCGGGAATTCCACCCACTTCACGCCCACGCCCAGCGGCGCCAGCTTCTTCTCCAGCGTCCCCTGGGCTTTCTGCAGGGTGAGCAGGCTGGCCGATTTCTGGAAGCCGATGCGCAGCAGTTCCTGCGGCTGCGCCGCGGCGCTGCCCATCGTGAAGGCGAGCGCGGCGGCCAGGGCCAGGCGGTGGATGTGGCGTCGTTGCACGGTCATGGCGGGCTTGTCTAGACAGGTGGAGGGATCAGGCCGCTTCGCGCAGCAGGGCCTGCGCCGGCGCGCGGCTGGCCAGCAGCGCCTGCGCCTGCTGCACGGCTTCGGCGATGCGGGCCTGCAGCCCCGCGCCGGTGAGCACGTAGCCGTCGAAGTCGGCCTCGGCGGCATACACCGCCGACGGCACCGTGAGTGCGCGGAAGAAGCCGAACAGCGGCCGCAGCTGGTGGTCCACCACCAGCGCATGGCGGTCGCTGCCGCCGTTGGCGGCCAGCAGCACCGGCCGGCCCACCAGGGCGTCGGGCGCCAGCAGGTCGAACAGGTGCTTGAACAGGCCGGTGTACGACCCCTTGTAGACCGGCGTCACCGCCACCAGCAGGTCGGCCGTCTCGATGGCGCGCAGCGCCGCCGCGGCCTCGTCCGGCAGGCCCTTGGGCGACAGCGCGGGCCCGATCTGCGGCGCCAGCTTCCAGACCTCGACCACCTGCAAGGTGACGGGCAGCGCCGCGGCCAGCGCGTCGCCGATGGCCTGGGCCAGCACCTTGGTGCGGGAGACGTCACCGGTGTTGCCGACGACGATGGTGATGCGGTGGGGTGTGCTCATGGGCCGCAAGGCTAGGCAGCTTGCGGCGTCGGGCCAACGAAGGTTTGTGCAGGTCGATCCTTGCGCAGCGTGTTTAGCACGCCGGCAGCGCATCTAGTGGCGGACACGCACTGCCACCTTTAGCAGCCCGAATATCGCGGCCCCGTGCCGTGCGGCCCCTGGAGTTGTCGTTCGGAGGCGGCTGATGAACGAGCACGACGAGGTGGTGGTGAAGATCCGCTGGGCCGATGTGGATGCCTACGGGCACTTGGGGCACAGCGCCTATGCGGACTGGGCCACCTTCGCCCGGTCGGAGTGGTTCGAGCGCGTGGGCCTGGGGCCGGCGCTGTTCACGCGCGAGGGCGTCGCGCCCATCACGCTGGAAGAGACCTCCACCTTCCTGAAGGAAGTGCGGCTGTGCGAGGCGCTGCGGCTTTCCATGCAGTTGCTGGCGGCGAGTGCCGACGGCAGCCGCTTCGTGCACGAGGTGACCTTCGAGCGCGGTGCGGCCCTGGTCGCCCGCTACCGCATGATCGGCGCCTGGTTCGACCTGAAGACCCGCCGCATCGTGCCGCCACCGGCCAGCATTGCCGACGGCTGCGCGGGGCTGGCGCGGGCCAAGCCGCTGGCGGTGCTGCCGTAGCGCGGTGCGCATGGAGTGCACGTGAGGCCACCTGCCTTCGCCCTAGCGGCCCGTGCCGTGCAAGGCCGCGTAGTCAGACATCCGCCGGCCGTACGCAGGCCGCCGGGGCCGTGGGCACGCCGGCGGGCGTTTGCGCGGTGGCGGGCACCACCAGCGTCACGCGGAAGGCCAGATGGTGCAGGCGGCCGAAGTGGGCATCGGGCTCGGTGCTGCCGGCTGCCGAGCGGCCGCGTTCGATGCGGGAGCGGATGATGCGCAGTTCGCCGCTGCCTGCGGGCAGCGACTGCAGCTGGCGCAGTGCCTGCCGGGTCTGCTCGAAGTCGTCGTCGGGCAGCGGCCACAGCAGGCGGTGCAGCAGCTGGCCGGCGCGGGGTGCGTCCTGCGGCCGCAGCAGGAAGGCGAAGCGGCGGCGCCCGTAAGCCACCACGTCCTGCGCCGGCGTGCCGTACGAGGTATCCATCATCGTGACGTGCTGGCCTCGCAACGGCAGCGTCATCATGGAGACGTAGTCCAGCTCGTCGCCCGCACGCGGGCGGGCGGGGCGGATGCCGAACTGCCAGCCCGTGTCTTCATCGGGCGCCAGCCGGAACACCAGCCCGCCGCCGATGGGCCGCTGCCAGGCTTGCCCGGCATGCACCTCGCCCTGCAGCGTGAAGCGCTTGCAGGCAGGCGCGGGTGGCGCCGCGGCGGAAGCCGCCGTCAGCAAGGCCAGCAACAGGCCGGGCAAGCGCTGGAGGGTGGGCAGTGGCAGGCGCATCGGAAGATGCTACCTCGCCCTGGCGACGGTTACGCGCTGCACGCATGTGAAGCTGCAAATCCCTTCGTTGTCCGACTAAGGGTGGCGGCCTACCCTGCCTTTCCATCGCGCTGCAGCCTGCAGCCTTGAAGGGAAGCCCCATGAGCATCAACGCCATCAATGTGCGCAACCAGTTCCGCGGCAAGGTCCGCGAGGTGATCGAAGGCCCGGTCGTGTCCGAGGTGGACGTGGAGACCGCCGGCGGCCTCATCGTCACCTCGGTCATCACCACCCGCTCGGTGAAGGAGCTGGGCATCGTGCCCGGCAAGGAAGTGATCGCGCTGGTGAAGTCGACCGAGGTGTCGATCGCCACGCTGTAGGCCGCGCGATGGTGCCCGCCTTCGTGAGCCGCCATCCCCGCTCGGCGCCGCGGCTGCTGATCGTGCCGGGCCTGCACGACAGCGGCCCGGCCCACTGGCAGAGCTGGCTGCAGCAGGCCGACCGCCGCGCGGTGCGGGTGGTGCAGCGCGACTGGACACGGCCCGACCTGGACCGCTGGGCCTCGCGCATCGACAGCACGCTGGAGCGTGCCGGCCCGGGGCCGTGGATCGCGGTGGCGCACAGCTTCGGCTGCCTGGCGGTGGCCCGGCACCTGGCGCTGCAGCCGGCATCGCCCATCGCCGCGGCCCTGCTGGTGGCGCCGGCCGACCCCGACAAGTTCGGCGTGGCCTCGCTGCTGCCCACGCAGCCGCTGGCCGTGCCCAGCACCCTGCTGATCAGCGAGACCGACCCCTGGATGACGGCCGCCAACGCCCGCCGCTGGGCGCAGCGCTGGGGCAGCCACACCATCAACCTCGGCAATGCCGGGCACATCAACACGGAAGCAGGCTTCGGCCCGCTGCCGCTGGCCCGGCGCTGGATCACCACCATGAGCCAGCGCCTGGAACGCACCCAGCGCGCCGACCGTGCGGCTTTTGCCGAATGGTCGTTCGCGCTGTGACCTCCCACCGCGAAAGGAACCGACATGCCCTCGCTCCGCCTCGGCGACACCGCCCCCGACTTCGAACAAGCCTCCTCCGCCGGCACCATCCGCTTCCATGAATGGCTGGGCGACAGCTGGGGCGTGCTGTTCTCGCACCCGGCCGACTTCACGCCGGTGTGCACCACCGAGCTGGGCCTGACGGCCAAGCTGAAGGACGAGTTCGCCAAGCGCAACGTGAAGGTGATCGCGCTGTCGGTGGACCCGGTGGACAAGCACGGCGAATGGATCCAGGACATCAACCGCACGCAGAACACGCAGGTCAACTTCCCCATCATCGCGGACGCCGACCGCAAGGTCAGCGAGCTGTACGACCTGATCCACCCCAACGCCAGCACCACGGCCACGGTGCGTTCGCTGTTCGTGATCGACCCGGCGAAGAAGGTGCGGCTGGTCATCACCTACCCGGCCAGCACCGGCCGCAACTTCGACGAGATCCTGCGGGTGATCGATTCGCTGCAGCTCACCGACCACCACAGCGTGGCCACGCCCGGCAACTGGAAGCAGGGCGAGGACGTGGTGATCGTGCCTTCGCTGCAGGACCCGGAGGTGATCGCGAAGAAGTTCCCGCGGGGCTACACCGCGGTGACGCCCTACCTGCGGCTGACGCCGCAGCCGGGCACGCAGCCCGGCCAGCCGGCTTCAACCGCCTGACTCTTCCAGCGCCCGCCGCGTGGCGGGCCGCTGGCCAATCCGCTCCTGGTGGGCCAGCAGCAGCGGGAAGGCCGGCACGTCCACGCCATCCCCTTCCAGCCAGCTGCTGAGGGTGTAGAGGTAGGCATCGGCCACGCTGTACTGCGCGCCCATCACGAAGGGGCCCTGCGCCGCAGTGGCGGCCAGCGTCGATTCCAGCTGCTGCGCGCAGGCGGTCATGGTCTGCGGCACCTTGGCCTTCATCGCCTCGATGGCGGCGGCATCGTCGGCCCAGCGCGCGCCACGGCGCTTGTGCGCATGGGCCACGTGCACGGTGGAGGCCAGGTAGCTGTTAAAGGACTGCAGCCGCGCCAGCGCGAAGGCATCGTCCAGCGGTGCCAGGCCGGCCTGCGGAAAGCTCTGCGCCACGAACAGCAGCAGCGCCGGCGTCTCGGTGAGCACGCCCTGCGGCGTCTTCAATGCCGGCACCCGGCCCTTGGGATTGATGGCCAGGTAGTCCGGGCTCTGCTGCTGTTGGGCACCGAAGTCCAGCGTGACCAGCTGGAACGGCGCCTGCGCCTCGTGCAGCGCGATGTGCACCGCCAGCGCGCAGGTGCCGGGCGCGCTGTAGTAGGTCCAGCCGTCATCGGCGGTGGGCAGGGCATGGCTCATCTCGTGTACTCCTCGGTTGAGATCAGGCGGGCTGGAACGGCGTGCGGATGTCCGACAGGAATTGTCGCGCCCGCGGGTGCGTGGGCCGCTGGAAGAATTCGTCGGGCGTCGCCCGCTCCAGCACGCGGCCGGCGTCCATGAACAGCACGCGGTCGGCCACCTCGCGTGCGAAGCCCATCTCGTGCGTCACGCACACCATGGTCATGCCGTCGCGGGCCAGGCCGCGCATCACCTGCAGCACCTCGCCCACCATCTCCGGGTCCAGCGCGCTGGTGGGCTCGTCGAACAGCATCAGCGGCGGCCGCATCGCCAGCGCACGGGCGATGGCCACGCGCTGCTGCTGGCCGCCCGACAGCTCGCCCGGATAGGCCTGCGCCTTGTGCGCCAGCCCCACGCGGTCCAGCAGATCCAGGGCCTGCTGGCGCGCCTCGGCGGCCGACAGCCCGCGCAGCCGCGTGGGCGCCAGCGTGCAGTTCTGCAGCGCGGTGAGGTGCGGGAACAGGTTGAACTGCTGGAACACGAAGCCGATGCGCGAGCGCAGCGCATCCACCCGCAGGCCGGGCTGGTGGATGTCCTGGCCATCCACCTCGATGCGGCCGCTGTGGATGGGCTCCAGCCGGTTGACGGTGCGGATCAGCGTGGACTTGCCCGAGCCCGAGGGTCCGCACACCACCACCACTTCGCCGCGGCGGATGTGCTCGTCGACGTCCACCAGCGCGTGGTAGCTGCCGTAGTGCTTGTTGACTTGGGTGAACCGGATCATGTGGCGGGCGTGGGGGCAGGGACAGGGGCGGGGGAGCGGGGTCGCTGCGACAGCCGTCGTTCCAGCCGCAAGGCCAGGCGCGACAGGCCGAAGCACAGCACGAAGTAGGTCAGGCCCAGCACCAGGTACATCTCGGCCGGACGGGTGAACACCTGGGTGTTGATCTGCGTGGTGATGAAGGCCACCTCGTTCAGGCCGATGATGTAGCCCAGCGAGGTTTCCTTGATGGTGGAGACGAACTGGTTCACCAGCGAAGGCAGCATGTGGCGCACGGCCTGCGGCAGCACCACCAGCGCCATGGTGCGCACGTAGCCCAGGCCCAGCGAGCGCGCGGCCTCGGTCTGGCCGCGCGGCACCGCCTGGATGCCGGCGCGCACGATCTCGGCCAGGTAGACGCCGTCGAACAGCACCAGCGCCAGCAGCATGGTGGTGAACTGGTCGGTCTTGTGGCCGGTGATGCTGGGCAGGAAGAAGTAGGCCCAGAACAGCACCATCAGCAGCGGCACGCCGCGCACCACCGACACCAGGCCGGTGACCGGCCTGCGCAGCCAAGCCCAGGGGCTGAGCCTGGCCAGGCCCAGCAGCACGCCCAGCGGCAGCGCGAGCACCAGGGCCAGCGAGGCCAGCAGCACCGTGAGCGCCAACCCGCCCAACGGGCCGTTGGGGTACTGGCCCACCAGGAAGTACAGCCAATAGGTTTGGATGATCTCGATCATGCGGGGCGCATCGGATAACGCCTTTGATACAGGGCAGCCAGCGCGGTGATGGCCAGCGACACCGACAGGTAGGCCGCGGTGGCGAACAGGAAGGCCTCCGCGCTGCGGAAGCTGGCGGTCTCCATCCGGGCGGCCTGGTACATCAGCTCGGCCGTGCCGATGGCGGTGGCGATGCTCGTGTTCTTCCAGAGGTTGAGGGTCTGCGACACGAGCGGCGGCACCGTCACGCGCAGCGCCTGCGGCAGCACCACCAGCCGCATGGTGGCCAGGAAGCCGAAGCCCAGCGCGCGGCCGGCCTCGAACTGCACCGCCGGCACCGCACGCAGGCCGCTGCGGATGTCCTCGGCCATGTAGGCCGCGGTGTAGAGCGTCAGCGCCATCACCGCGCTGGTGGCTTCCACGTTGCCGTCGTACAGCCACTGGCGGGCCGCCTCGGGCAGCAGCTCGGGTGCGCCGAAGTACCAGAAGAGCATGTGCGCCAGCAGCGGCACGTTGCGGATGCCGTCGACGAAGGCGGCGCCCAGGCCGCGCAGCACCGGGTGGGGCGCCAGCCGCAGCAGCGCCACCGCCAGGCCCAGCAGCAGCGCCGGGCCCAGCGTGGCCGCCGCCAGCTGAAGCGACAGCACCAACCCGGCCACCAGCCAGTCGTGGTACTGCCCCGCCACCAGCAGGGAAGGATCGAAGCCCGGCACGGGGTTAGCCGTCGAGCTTGTCGGATTCGATGCGGAAGTTGCGCTTCTCGAAGCCCAGGCGGGTGCCCGGGCCATACCACTTGAAGAAGATCTTCTCGGCTTCGCCGCTGGTCTCCAGCTCGCGCAGCACGCCGTCCACCAGCTGCTTCAGGCCGGTCTCGCCCTTGCGGATGCCCAGCGCCAGCGGCTCGGTGCTCAGGTTGGTGGGCAGGATGGTGTAGTCCTTCCTGCGGTCGCCCAGCTTGTTGTAGTCGTTGATCAGCGAGGACTCGTCGTTCACGTAGCCCACGCCCTTGCCCTGCTGCAGCGCCAGGAAGGCCTGCTGCGTGGTCTCGAAGGTCACCACGTCCACGCCCGGCACCGCCTTGCGCACGTTGGGCTCCTGCGTGCCGCCCTTGACCGTCAGCACGCGCTTGCCCGCCAGCTGCGGCAGGCTGGTGATGCCGGCGCCGTTCTTCACCATCACCTTCTGGCCGGTGAGGAAGGTGGTGAGCGAGAAGTCCACCTGCGATTCACGCTCCTTGGTGTGGGTCAGCGAGGCAGCCAGCAGGTCGACGTGGCCCTGCTGCAGCTCGGGGATGCGGGCGGCCACGACCAGCGGCTTGAACACCGGCTTGACGCCCAGCTTGCGGGCGATGGCATGGCCCAGGTCCACCTCGTAGCCCACGATCTCGCGCGTCCTGGGGTCGAAGAAGCTGTTGGGCTCGTCGGTGGCCAGCACGCCGATGACGATCTGGCCTTTCTGGCGGATGTCGGCCAGCTGGTCGGCGCGGGCGGTGCCGCCGAACAGGGCGGCGGCGGCAAGGACGAGGGGCAGGAAGCTGCGGCGTTGCATGGACTCGGTGGCCCGGTGGGGGCGCTGTGTTGGGAAGCCGCGTACGCTATCCAGCTGCCGCCTAATTGATAAGAAACGAAAACAGATATGCAAATGTGCTGCGTCAACGGCTGATGCGCAGGTTGCCCAGGGGCGGTGCCGCCGACGGCTGCAACGGCAGGCCGATCAACTCCAGCCGGTTGCGGAACGGGTCTTCCACGTAGAGCCGGTCCTCGCCGCTGGGCAGCGGGGCGCGGTCGATGGGCAGGCCGGCCGCACGCAGCCGCTGCGCCAACGCCTCTAGGCCATGCACCCGCAGCGCCAGGTGCGCCTGCGGCGCCACGCCGGTGTAGTGGCCCTCGGTCAGGTCCAGGCGGTGGGCGCCGAGCGCAAAGCGCAGCGTGCCCGGCCGGTCCAGCAGCGGGCTGCGCACCTCCGCCAGGCCCAGCAGGTCTTGATAGAAGGCACGGGCCACGGCGCTGCCGCCAGGGTCGATGGGCAGCTGGATGTGGTCCACGCCCTCGATCCAGGTGAAGGCTTGGCGCAGGCGGTCGTTCACGGCGGTGGTCTCCAAGGGATGCGCTCGAAGACTGGGTGCGCCGCCGCCACGGGGGAAGGAATCGCTTTGGCTATGCACAGGCGGCCGGCGCATATCGCGGCCTGCCCGCGGGCTGCGGTGGAGGGGCCTCTTGTTACAGATGTCGCATATGCAAGCTCGAATCCCTTCCTTGGCCGCGCGCCGCGGCCTGCCTAAGCTGCGGCTGCCGTCTATCGCCACCAATCAGGCCACAGGAGCCCGCATGTCCGCCGTACTCGAAGAAGTTGTCGTCCATCCGATCCTGCAGCAGGCCCGTCAGCAGGCCGCCAGCCAGGGGTTGCCGTTCGCCGGCAGCGTGAGCCCGCAGGAAGCCTGGCAGCTGGCGCAGGCCGGCGCCGCGCGCATCGTGGACGTGCGCACCGCCGAGGAGCGCAAGTTCGTGGGCCATGTGCCCGGCACGCTGCACGTGGCCTGGGCCACCGGCACCGCGCTCACGCGCAACCCGCGCTTCGTGCGGGAGTTGGAAGCCAAGGTGCCGCGGCATGCGCCGGTGCTGCTGCTGTGCCGCAGCGGCAAGCGTTCGGCCCTGGCCGCCGAGGCCGCGGCCAAGGCCGGCTTCAGCCAGGTGTTCAACATCCGTGAAGGTTTCGAAGGGGAACTGAACGACGCCCAGCAGCGCGGCACCGCCGACGGCTGGCGCTACCGGGGGCTGCCATGGCAACAGGACTGAGCCCCAGCGCACTGGGCGTGCCCGGCGTGGTGGCCGAGCTGCGTGCCGCGCGCGAGCGCTGGCGCACCTCGCAGCACCGGCTGCAGGAAGTGGGCGGCCGCGAGCTGCCCGCGCGCGAGGCGCTGGCCGAGGTGGTGGGCCAGCTGCGCGGCGCGCTGTTTCCCATGCGGCTGGGGCCGCCCGACCTGCGCCAGGAGCATGAGGACGAATACATCGCCGCCACGCTGCACACCGCGCTGGGCGCGCTGCTGGAGCAGGTGCGGCTGGAGCTGCGCCACCAGGCCCGTACCCGCGACAGCGGCGAGACCGAGGCCGATTCGCAGGCGCGCGCGCTGGCGCTGGTGCGGGCCTTCGGCAGCTCGCTGCCCACCCTTCGCCAGCTGCTGGACAGCGACGTGCTGGCCGCCTTCCAGGGCGACCCCGCGGCCCGCAGCGTGGACGAGGTGCTGCTGTGCTACCCCGGCATCCACGCGATGATCCACCACCGCATCGCGCACCGGCTGCACATGCTGGGCACGCCGCTGCTGGCCCGCATGGTGGCCGAGCTGGCGCATGGCGAGACCGGCATCGACATCCACCCCGGCGCGCGCATCGGGGCCGGCTTCTTCATCGACCACGGCACCGGCGTCGTCATCGGCGAGACGGCCGAGATCGGCCGCAACGTGCGGCTGTACCAGGCCGTCACGCTGGGTGCCAAGCGCTTCGAGACCGACGAGGCCGGCCATATCCAGAAGGGCGGCGCCCGCCATCCGGTGCTGGAGGACGACGTGGTGATCTATGCCGGCGCCACGGTGCTCGGCCGGGTGACCATCGGTCGCGGCTCCACCATCGGCGGCAACGTGTGGCTGACCCACAGCGTGCCGCCCGGCAGCCGGATCAACCAGGCGCAGCACACCGGCGCCGGCCCGGGCGCGGAGGCCACGTGATGGCCACGCTGGAAGACGGCGCCCTGCTGGCGCGCGAAGGACCGCCCGCACCGGCGCTGGCCATCGGCCGCTTCGGCGCGGTGGTGCGGCGGCTGCGCGAAGGCCGGGGCTGGTCGCAGGAGCGCCTGGCCGGGCGGGCCGAGCTCAACCGCTCCTACATGGGCGAGATCGAGCGCGGCGTGGTCATGCCCTCGCTGGCCACCGCGGCCAAGCTGGCCGCCGCGCTGGAAGTGCCGCTGTGGCAGCTGCTGCAGCGCTGCGAACACGCCACATAGACGGCTATAGCCGGTTGAAGCGGTGCGGTGCCTGGCCGCTAATTCGGTTTGCTTCGTTCGTTCATCACAAGAAGTATTTCCGTTCCAGGAGGATCCATGTCAGAAGCTTCCGCCGCGCCGCAACTGGCGCTGGGCGACAACGCCGCGCGCCAGTTGGCCAATGCCACCAAGACCGCGCCCATCCTGTCCACGATCAGCCCGCGCTGGCTGACGCACCTGCTGCAGTGGCTGCCGGTGGAAGCCGGTATCTACCGGCTGAACAAGGTCAGCAACCCGAACGACGTGCTGGTGGCCTGCACCCAGCGCGACGAATCGCGCCTGCCCAGCACCTTCGTCAACTACGAGGAGCAGCCGCGCGAGTACTTCCTGAATGCGGTGAGCACGGTGCTGGACGTGCACACCCGCGTGTCCGACCTCTAGCAGCCCGCACGACCAGATCAAGGAACAGCTGCGCCTGACGATCGAGACGATCAAGGAGCGGCAGGAAAGCGAGCTGATCAACAACCCCGACTACGGCCTGCTGGCCAGCGTGCACCCCGACCAGGTGGTGTACCCGCTGACCGGCGCGCCCACGCCGGACGACCTGGACGAGCTGCTGACCAAGGTGTGGAAGGAGCCCGCCTTCTTCCTCACCCATCCGCTGGCCATCGCCGCCTTCGGCCGCGAATGCACCCGCCGCGGCGTGCCGCCGCCCACGGTGAGCCTGTTCGGCTCGCAGTTCCTCACCTGGCGCGGCCTACCGCTGATCCCCAGCGACAAGGTGCCGCTGGCCGACGGCAAGACCAAGGTCCTGCTGCTGCGCGTGGGCGACAAGCGCCAGGGCGTGGTGGGCCTGTACCAGCCCGGTCTGGCCGGTGAGCAGAGCCCGGGCCTGAGCGTGCGCTTCATGGGCATCAACCGCAATGCCATCGCCTCGTACCTGATCTCGCTGTACTGCTCGCTGGCGGTGCAGACCGACGATGCGCTGGCGGTGCTGGAAGACGTGGAAGTGGGCAAGTACCACGAGTACCCCGACACCTACAAGTGACCGGCGACGCCATGAGCCTGCAATCCCTGCTCGACGACGTGGCCCACCCGGCCCCGCCGCCCGGCCTGCCCGATGCCGCCGCGCTGGCGCGCATGGCCG
>OFDN01001976.1_pt1 | contig 12196 bp, 9 predicted proteins | sample 1520971 | NCBI WGS metagenome assembly OFDN01 (sample SAMEA94257418, study PRJEB24077) | hot springs metagenome | biome: Aquatic biome; feature: Geographical feature; material: Water | place: India | collected 2012-06-12 | depth 5 m | reverse complement strand
CCGGCCTGAGCGAGTTCGCGCTGTTCTACATCGGCGGCATCATCAAGCACGCCCGTGCGCTGAACGCGATCACGAACCCCGGCACCAACAGCTACAAGCGCCTGGTGCCCGGCTTCGAAGCCCCGGTGAAGCTGGCCTACTCGGCCAAGAACCGCTCGGCCTCGATCCGCATCCCGTTCGTGGCCAACCCGAAGGGCCGCCGCATCGAGGCGCGCTTCCCCGATCCCATGGCCAACCCGTACCTGGCCTTCTCGGCGCTGCTGATGGCCGGCCTGGACGGCGTGGAAAACAAGATCCATCCGGGCGAAGCCGCCTCGAAGGACCTGTACCACCTGCCGCCGGAAGAGGACAAGCTGATCCCGACCGTGTGCCACAGCCTGGATCAAGCGCTGGAATACCTGGACAAGGACCGCGAGTTCCTGACCAAGGGTGGCGTGTTCACCGATTCGTACATCGATGCGTACATCGACCTGAAGATGCAGGAAGTGCAGCGTTTCCGCATGACCACGCACCCGGTCGAGTTCGACATGTACTACAGCCTGTAAGCCCCCCGGGCTTGCCTCGAAGGGACGGCCTCGGCCGTCCCTTTTTCGTTAAAGGAATGGCAATGCCGCTGCAGCACAATCATCGACCCGACCCTTGGAGAGACTCTGCATGACGGTTCGTCGATGGCTGCTGGTGGTGTTGCTGGCGAATGCAGGAAGTGCGTGGGCGCAGGCCACCACCGTCTACCGCTGCCCCGGCCCGCCGGTGCTCTACACCGACCAGCTGAGCCCGCGCGAGGCCCAGGACCGCGGCTGCCGCACCATCGAGAGCGCACCGGTCACCGTCATGCAGAACAGCAAGCCTCGGCCGGTGGCGTCGCCCAATCCACCCGGCGGCTCGCCCGCCGCGCCGGCGGCGCGTGGCAGCGAAGGCCGCATCGACCCCGGCGAGCAGCGCGCCCGCGATGCCGATGCGCGCCGCATCCTCGAAGCCGAACTCCGCAAGGAACAGGACCGCCTGGCCACCATGAAGCAGGAATTCAACAACGGCCAGCCCGAGCGGCAAGGCAACGAACGCAACTATCAGCGCTACCTCGACCGCGTGGAGGAAATGCGCAGCGCCATCCAGCGCAAGGAGGGCGACGTGGAAGCCATCCGCCGCGAGCTGTCGCGCCTGCCCTCATGAAGCAGCCGTCTCATCCGTCGAACCACTTCGACACCTTCGACCTGCTGGCCACGATGATCGCCGTGGCCCGGCCCACCGGCGAATGCCTGTTCGCCAATGCGAGCTTCGAGCAGGTGATGGGCCTGTCGCGGCGCACGCTGCAACGCGGCTCGCTGCTGGATTGTTTCGTCGAGCCGCAGCAGCTGCGCGACACGCTGCTGGCGGTGGCCCGCAACGACTACGCCACCGGCCGCTTCGAGGCCGCACTGCGCCGCCAGCCCAACGTGCACCTGGAGCCGATGCCGGTGCATGTGATCGTCAACCAGATCGACGGCGAGACCGAGCGCGTCCTGGTCGAGGTGATCGAGATCGAGCAGCAGACCCGCCACGACCGCGAGGAGCGCACGCTGGGGCAGGTGAAGGCCAACAAGGAGCTGATCCGCAACCTGGCGCACGAGATCAAGAACCCGCTGGGCGGCATCCGCGGCGCGGCGCAGCTGCTGGAGATGGAGCTCGAATCGAAGGAGTTGACCGAGTACACGCAGGTGATCGTGCAGGAAGCCGACCGGCTGCAGGCGCTGGTGGACCGGCTGCTGGCGCCGCACCGTCGCCCGCACGTGGTGAGCGACGTCAACATCCACGAGGTGTGCGAGCGGGTGCGGGCGCTGATCACCGCGGAGTTTCCGCGCGGGCTGACGATCGAGCGCGACTACGACATCTCGATCCCCGAGTTCCGCGGCGACCGCGAACAGCTGATCCAGGCGGTGCTGAACATCGCGCACAACGCGGCGCAGGCGCTGCACGAGCGCATCTTCGCCGGCGACGCCTGCATCTGGCTGCGCACCCGCATCGCGCGGCAGATCACCATCGGCAAGAACCGCTTCCGGCTGGCACTTGAATTGCATATCGAGGACAACGGCCCGGGAGTACCGGAGTCCATCAGCGATCGCATCTTCTACCCCTTGGTATCGGGGCGCGATGGCGGGTCGGGCTTGGGGCTCACGCTGGCGCAGACCTTCGTGCAGCAGCACCAGGGCACGATCGAATGCGACAGCGTTCCGGGGCGGACGGTGTTCAAGATCGTGATCCCGCTGCCGTGATCACACCGCTCTAGAAAGCAACTCCGCGCGCATGAAACCCATCTGGATCGTCGACGACGACCAATCCATCCGCTTCGTACTCGAGAAGGCCCTGGCCCGCGAGCAGTTCGCGGTCCGCAGCTTCTCCAACCCGCGCGATGTGCTGAGTGCGCTGGACGAGGAAGCACCGCAGGTGCTGGTGAGCGACATCCGCATGCCGGGTGGCTCGGGCATCGAGCTGCTGAGCAAGGTGAAGGCGCGCCATCCCGGCCTGCCCGTCATCATCATGACGGCCTACTCCGACCTGGACAGCGCGGTGTCGGCCTTCCAGGGTGGCGCGTTCGAGTACCTGCCCAAGCCCTTCGACGTGCCCAAGGCGGTGGAGCTGATCCGCCGCGCGGTGGACGAGAGCATGCGCGAGTCGGTGATCGACGAGCGCCAGGCCGAGATGCCCGAGATGCTGGGCCAGGCCCCGGCGATGCAGGACGTTTTCCGCGCCATCGGCCGGCTGAGCCAGAGCAACGTCACGGTGATGATCACCGGCGAGAGCGGCTCGGGCAAGGAGCTGGTGGCCCGCGCTCTGCACAAGCACAGCCCGCGCGGCAACGGCCCGTTCGTGGCCATCAACACCGCCGCCATCCCCAAGGACCTGCTGGAGAGCGAGCTGTTCGGCCATGAGCGCGGTGCCTTCACCGGCGCCCAGACCATGCGCCGCGGCCGCTTCGAGCAGGCCGACGGCGGCACGCTGTTCCTCGACGAGATCGGCGACATGCCGTTCGACCTGCAGACCCGGCTGCTGCGGGTGCTGAGCGACGGGCAGTTCTACCGCGTGGGCGGCCACCAGCCGCTCAAGAGCAACGTGCGGGTCATCGCCGCCACCCACCAGAACCTGGAGGAACGCGTCAAGCAGGGCGTGTTCCGCGAAGACCTGTTCCACCGACTCAACGTGATCCGGCTGCGGCTGCCCGCGCTGCGCGAGCGCCGCGAGGACGTGCCTGCGCTCACCCGCTTCTTCCTGCAGAAGAGCGCGAAGGAACTGGGCGTGGAGGCCAAGCGCATCACCGATGCCGCGCTGGAACGGCTGATGGGCTTCGACTTTCCCGGCAACGTGCGCCAGCTCGAGAACGTGTGCCACTGGCTCACGGTGATGGCGCCGGCCCAGGTGGTGGAAGCCAAGGACCTGCCGCCGGAGCTGCTGGCGGTGTCGCCTTCCATTCCGATGATGGTGCCGCCGCCGTCCGATGCCGCCGCGCCTGCGGCCAGCCACTTCGAGCCGGTGGTGTCGGCCGGTGGCGTACCGGCCAGCCCGTTGCATGAGCCGGTGGGCCAGGGCGGCGCGCCGCCGACGGGTACGCCCGCCGGCTATCCGCCGCTGTCGTCCGACCCGGCCGGCATGGCCGGCGGCCTGGGTGGGCTGGGCAGCGCAGGCGGGCTGGGTGGCCTGGGTGGCCTAGGCAATGCGGGCAGCGGGGGGCATGCGCCCACCGGCATGCCACCGGCCGGCGGCCCACGCCCCTGGCTGGCCGACCTGGAGCGCGAAGCGCGGCAGCTGCTGGAAGCCGGCTCGCCCGAGGTGTGGGACATGCTCACGCGCCAGTTCGAGGGCCAGCTCATCCACACCGCGCTCGACATCACCCGCGGCCGCCGCATCGAGGCGGCGCACAAGCTGGGCATCGGCCGCAACACCATCACCCGCAAGATCCAGGAACTGGGCCTGGACGACTGACGCGCCCCGCGCGGGGGCTTCATGGATTCAAGCCGGGCGGTGCGCCGGCCGATACCCCAACGGTCTCTAGCCGTTGTAAAGGTTCGCCGTGTCGCTGTTGAACCGCCTGCGCTTGTCCCACAAGCTGTGGGCCGCCATCCTGTGCCTGCAGTTGCTGCTGGTGACGGCCGGCGGCCTGGGCCTGATGCGTTCATTCGCCATGGCGCGCGATGCCGCCGGCGCCGAAGCCGCGCTGGCCCGCCTGGCCGAGCGCGCGGTGCAATGGAAGGCCGCCGCCGAGGCCGCTGCCATCCGCAGCATCGCCGGCGCCATCGGCGCCGACCCTGCGGTGGCCGCCTGGTTCAAGGACGCGGTGGCTGCCGATCCCCAGCGCATCGCGGCGCTGCGCGACGAAGTGCTGGCCCTGGCCACCTCGCCGGAGGACCAGGCCATCAGCGACCGCGTGCGCGCCCTGGGCAGCACGCTGGACGCGGTGAACGAACGCATCCGCCAGGCGATGACCGCGGGCGATCCATCGGCGGTGGAAGAGCTGGTCAAGCAGCAGTACGAGCCCGCCACCAAGGCCTATGTGGCCGGCATCGACGAATTCGCCGCCTGGCAGGTGCAGCGCGCCCAGCAGGCCCGGCTCGATGCCGAAGCCGGGCGCGCGACGCTGGCCTGGGAACTGGCCGCCGGTGCGCTGGCGGTGCTGGTGATGTCGGGCGTGGCCGGTGCGCTGCTGGTGCGCTCCATCCAGCGGCCGCTGGACCAGGCGGTGCAGGCGGCCGACGCCATTGCACAGGGCGACCTGACCCGCCGCATCGACACCACGCGCGGCGATGAATTCGGCGCACTGATGCGCGCGCTGCATCACATGAACGGCTCGCTTTCCACCATGGTGGGCAGCGTGCGGGCCTCCACCGAAGGCCTGCAGCAGGCCTCGGCCGAGATCGCCAGCGGCAATGCCGACCTCTCCAACCGCACCGAGCAGGCGGCCAGCAGCCTGCAGGAAACCGCGAGCGCGATGGAGCAGCTGACGGGCACCGTGCGCCAGAGCGCCGATGCCGCCACCACCGCCAACCAGCTGGCCCATTCGGCGGCCGAGGTGGCCCAGCGCGGCGGCACCGTGGTGGGCCAGGTGGTGGCCACGATGGACGAGATCCAGGCCAGTGCGCGCCGCATCGCCGACATCATCGGCACCATCGATGGCATCGCCTTCCAGACCAACATCCTGGCGCTGAACGCCGCAGTGGAAGCGGCGCGGGCCGGCGAGCAGGGCCGCGGCTTTGCGGTGGTGGCTTCCGAGGTACGCAGCCTGGCGCAGCGCTCCGGCGAGGCCGCACGCGAGATCCGCGGGCTGATCGGCAGCAGCGTGGAGCGGGTGGACACCGGCAGCCGCCTGGTGGGCGACGCCGGCCGCACGATGCAGGAGATCGTGGCCAGCGTGCAGCGCGTGGCCGACATCGTGGGCGAGATCACCGCCTCGGCCAGCGAGCAGAGCCAGGGCATCGGCGAAGTCGGCCAGGCCGTCAGCCAGCTCGACCACATGACCCAGCAGAACGCGGCGCTGGTGGAGCAATCCGCCGCCGCCGCCGAAAGCCTCAAGGCGCAGGCGGTGAGCCTGTCCGGCGCCGTGGCCCGTTTCCGCGTGGTGGCCGGCTGATCGCCCGACCCCGCATCCCGTTCCTTTGGAATCCGCAGTGGAGTGATGACCCGATGAAGTTCGAGAACCTGCGCCTGTCAGGCAAGTTGTGGGGCGTGATGGTGGCGCTGCAGGTGGTGATGGTGGGCGGCGCCGGCGTGGCGCTGCAGCAGGCCACCGCCATCAGCGACCAGGCCTTGGCCGACCAGGCGAGCAGCCATGCGCTGGTGGAGCAGGCCACGCTCTGGAAGGGCCTGACCGAGACCGCCGTGGCCCGCAGCATGGCCGCCGTGGTGAGCACCGACCCCGCGGTGGGCGAGCTGTTCAAGGAGAACGTGGCCAAGGACGCGCCCTTCATCACCAAGCTGCGCGAGCAGCTGATGAAGAAGGCGCAGACGCCCGAGGACAAGAAGCTGGCCCCGGTGATCGCCGCCAACGGCAAGGCCGTGCTGGCCACCAGCGCCAAGGCCAAGGAAGCCGGCGCCAGCGGCGACCGCGCGAAGATGGACAGCATCCTCAAGGGCGAGTACCAGCCCGCGGTGGCAGCCTACCTGGCCAGCATCGACGAGTTCGGCCAGCTGCAGCGCCGCAAGGCCGAGCAGGCCGCGGCCGACGCCACCAGCGCGCGCAGCCGCGTCATCACCATCGCCGCCGGCCTGGGCCTGCTGGTGCTGGTGCTGGGCGCAGCCGCCACGGCCATGCTGGTGCGCTCCATCCAGCGTCCGCTGGACGAGGCCGTGCAGACGGCCAATGCCATCGCCGAAGGCGACCTGACCCGCCGCATCGACACCAGCCGCGGCGACGAGATCGGCGCGCTGATGCGGGCGTTGCGCCACATGAACGATGCGCTGGCCGGCATGGTGGGCAGCGTGCGCCAGTCCACCGACAGCATCCACCATGCGTCGTCGGAGATCGCCACCGGCAATGCCGACCTGTCGATGCGCACCGAGCAGACGGCCAGCAACCTGCAGCAGACGGCCAGCAGCATGGAGCAGCTGACGGGCACGGTGCGCCAGAGTGCCGATGCCGCCAGCACCGCCAACCAGCTGGCGCATTCGGCGGCCCAGGTGGCCCAGCGCGGCGGCGACGTGGTGACCCAGGTGGTGGCCACGATGGGCGACATCCAGACCAGCTCGCAGAAGATCGCCGACATCATCGGCACCATCGACGGCATCGCCTTCCAGACCAACATCCTGGCGCTGAACGCCGCGGTGGAGGCGGCCCGGGCCGGCGAGCAGGGCCGCGGCTTCGCGGTGGTGGCCTCCGAGGTGCGCAGCCTGGCGCAGCGCTCGGCCGAGGCGGCCAAGGAGATCAAGAGCCTGATCGGCAACAGCGTGGTGCAGGTGGAATCGGGCGCCGCGCTGGTGGGCGAGACCGGCGAGGCGATGACGCAGATCGTCGACAGCGTGCAGCGGGTGAACCAGCTGATCGCCAGCATCGCCCAGGCCTCGGACGAGCAGCGCATGGGCATCGGCGAGGTGAACCAGGCGGTGGCCAATCTCGACCAGATGACGCAGCAGAACGCGGCGCTGGTGGAGCAGTCGGCGGCCGCCACCTCCTCTCTGCGCGAGCAGACACAGCGCCTGACCGAGGTGGTGGGCGCCTTCCGGGTGCAGCGCACGGGCGGCCACGCGCTGGCCTGAAGCCGGCAGGCTGCGCCGCGGCGCCGGGCGCACGCGCATCGGCGCCTACAGCTTGGGGATGCGCAGCGTCTTGCTGGCCATCAGGGTGCCCGACAGCACGAACAGCAGCGCCAGCGGATGCAGCACCCAGGGGCCCAGCTGCCAGGCGCCGCCCCACAGGGCCTCACCCACCGCGCCCTGCCACATGGCCACCGCCAGCACGGCGGTGAGCGACACGCTGGTGGGAATCGGCGTGCCTTCGAAATAGGCCACCTTGTCGCCGCCGGCGGACAGGGTCTCGGCCGTGACGTTGTAGCGGGCCAGCCGGCTCACGCCGCAGCACACGAAGTAGATCAGCGCCACCGCGTCCCAGCCGCCCTGCAGGCCGGCCGCGAAGGCCAGCGTGGCCGGGCCGACGCCGAACGAGATCACGTCGGCCAGCGAATCGAGTTCTCGGCCCAGGATGGAGGACTGCTGCCGCCAGCGCGCGATGCGGCCGTCCAGCACGTCGAACACCAGCGCGGCCGGCGCCATGGCCGCGGCCCACCAGAAATCGGACACGTCGCGCGTGAGCAGGTAGCGCATGGCCAGCAGCACCGAGGCGACGCCGCAGGCCGCATTGGCCAGCGTGAAGAGGTCGGCCAGATGGAAGTCCCGGATCATCGAGAAGTGCCGGGGCCGCGCGGTGCCGGTGACCGGCGGTTGTTGGGTTCGGGGCAGGGCCATGGTGTTCTCCGTGTACCCCCGAGTAGAGCGCAGGCGGGCGGGCGGCCAAGAGGCCTGGGCACCCTGAGTCGCTGTCGGAGCCGGCCTACAGCGGCGCCGGGCTCAAGTTGCAAGCAAATGCTCCGAAGTGATAGGCGTGGCGCAGCAGGCGTCATCGATGCCATCCCGCCAGCTCCCTTTCCTCCGCCATGCTCCAGCACGCCGCCGGCCAACCGGCTTCCTGCCACTCCGCCCCGCCAGCCGCGCCGTGGCAGGTGCTGGTGGTGGCCGAAGGGCCGGCCGGCCTCGCCCGCACCGCGCAGGCACTGCACGGCCTGCATTTCCTCGGCCGGCGGCTGCAGTTGCATGCCACCACCAGCGCAGCCGAGGCCCGCCAGCTGCTGCGCGCGGTGCCGGACATGGCGGTCGCCTTGATCGACCTGGCGCTGGACACGCCGCAGGCCGGCCTGGCGCTGGTGGACCACATCCGCGAGGTGATGGGCCAGCGCGGCCTGCGCATCGTGCTGCGTACCGGCCCGCGGTGCGGCCTGCCGGCGCGGCGGGCGCTGGCCGAGCACGACGTCAATGCCTGCCTGGAGGCCGAGACCGAGCGCCGCGACGAGGAAGCGCTGCCGCTGGCGGTGCTGGGTGCACTGCGCGCGCATGGCGAGGTGCAGGCGCTGCATGCGGCCATCCATGCGCTGCAGCAGCGGGCGATCACCGATCCGCTCACCGGCCTGTACAACGCCAGCCACCTGACGCCCACGCTGGAGCGGGTGCTCAGCAGCGCGCAGCGGCGCGACGAGCCGGTGTCGGTGGTGTTCCTGGACGTGGACGACTTCAAGCTCATCAACGACGAGCACGGCCACCTGCGGGGCGACGAGGTACTGCGCCAGGTGGGCCTGGCGCTGCTGAACAACTCGCGGCTGGAGGACTGCTGCTTCCGCTACGGCGGCGACGAGTTCGTGGTGGTGCTGCCCAACTGCTCGCTGGCGCAGGTGCAGCAGCGCTACCTGCCGCGGCTGCTGCAGGCCTTCGACCAGCTGGGCCTGAGCGTGAGCCACGGCGCCTGCGAGACCGGCCCCGGCAGCTACCTGGCCGGCCAGCTGCTGCTGCGCCAGGCCGACGAACGCATGTACGAACGCAAGCGCCAGCACCGCCGCCGCCAGGCCGACGGCGTGCCGGACCGCAGCGGCGCGTAAGCGCGGCGCGGCCTGGCGTCAAGGCCACGGCTAATCTCCACCTCGGCGTTCGGCATGCCGATTGCACGGCCGCGCCGGCATAGCATCGCGCCGCCCCGTGGTGGAAGCGGGGCGGCAGGCGCTGCGGCTGCATCGCCTGCGACCAGAAGAAACCCCGAGGAGTGATTGCATGCAGTACCGCAAGATCGTTCGCCTGTGCGCGGCCGTGCTGGCCGTGGGCGCCACCACGCTGGCACCCCTCACGCAGGCCCGGGCCGAAGGCGGCCGCCCGGTGTTCACCAGCCTGTTCGTGTTCGGCGACAGCCTCTCCGACACCGGCAACAGCCTGCTGCTGAGCCAGCGCGTGGGCCAGGTGCCGGCCTTGCCGCCTTCCGTGTCGCCGCACGCGACCTACTGGCAAGGCCGCTTCTCCAACGGCCCGGTGGCTGTGGAGCACCTGTGGCGCGCCGTGGCGCCGCCCAAGGCGGCCGATCTGCAGCCTTTCCTGGCACAGCCGGTGCTGCCGGCGGTGGGCGCGGTGAACTTCGCCTTCGGCGGCGCGATCTCCGGCGGCCCGCTGCTGCCGGGCAACCCCAGCAAGGTGCCCACGATGCTGGAACAGGTGGGCCTGTTCCAGCAGGCGCTGGGCCCGCGCCGTGCACGCGCGGATGGCCTCTACGTGGTCTGGGGCGGCGGCAACGACTACGCCTTCAACGGCGCCACCTCGCCCGAGCCGGTGGTGCGCAACGTGGTGCTGGCCATCCAGGCGCTGCATGCCAAGGGCGCACGCCGCTTCCTGGTGCCCAACCTGCCCGACATGGGCCTGACGCCCCTGGCCCGCTCGCAAGGCCAGGCCGAGGCATCGACGCTGATCACCAAGGCGCACAACGCGCTGCTGGCGCAGCAGCTGGCCACGCTGTCGGCCACGCTGCCGGGCGTGAAGATCGTGTCGCTGGACGTGTTCAAGCTGGGCGAGGCGCTGCTGGCCGCCGGCCTGCTGTCGGCCAGCCCGCCGGCGCTGGCGGTGGTCTCGCCCAACACGCCGGCCGTGGGCTGCCTCTTCCTCAATCCCATGGACTGCGTGGACGTGCCGCTGGACGCCCCGGTGCCGCCGGTGCTGTTCTGGGACATGGCCCACCCCACCACGCAGGTGCATGGCTTGATCGCGATGGGCATGGTGCAGCGGCTGCTGGCAGCGCGCTGACCGCTTCCGTTCGCGCCAGGCGCCGGCCTCAGTTGCCGGCGCCAGCGGCGGTCGACTGCCGAAGCGTCTGCAGCACCTGCTGCTCCAGCGCATCCACCGCGGCCGATCCGCGGGAGGCCTTGCTGCGCAGCACCGCTACCTGCATGGCCGGCAGCGGCGGCAGGCCGTGTCGCTCGCCCAGCACCAGCAGGCCGGGCGGCACGCTGCAGCGGGTGAGCACCGCCACCGCCATGCCGCTGTGCACCGCGGCCAGCTGGCCGGCCAGGCTGGAGCTGGCGTAGACGATGCGGTGGGCCCGCCGCTGCGCCGCCAGCGCGGCCAGGGCATCGCGCCGGGCCAGGCTGCCGGGCTCGTAGGCGGCCACCGGCAGTGGATGACGGCGCCAGGCTTCCTGCTTGGGCGCGCCCACCCACACCAGCGGCTCCTCGAACAGCAGCGTGCCGCGCTGCGGGCGGTCGCGCGAGACCAGGGCCACGTCCAGCTCGCCACGCTGCACCTGCGGGATGAGCGCGGTGGACTGCTCGCACACCAGCGCGATCTCCACCTCCGGCTGCAGGCTGCAGAAACTGCGCAGCACCGGCGTGAGGTAGCTGGCCGCATAGTCGTCGGGCACGCCCAGCGTCACCCGGCCGTGCAGCACCGGGCCGGTCAGCGCGCCCAGCGCCTCGCCATGCAGCGCCAGCAGCCGCCGCGCATAGGCCAGCAGCTCGGTGCCGGCCGGCGTCAGGTCCAGGTGGCGCGGGCCCCGCAGCAGCAGCGGGCGGCCCACCACGTCTTCCAGCTTCTGGATCTGCGTGCTCACCGCCGACTGCGAACGGTGCAGCAGCGGTGCCGCCGCCGACAGCGAGCCCGCATCCACCACCGCCACCAGCGCACGCAGCCAATCGATCTGCAGGTCCTTGCCGGCCATCGCCGCTCTCCACATCCATCTGGAAACCGAATGGTAGATGCGCAAACGATGCGCTTTACCGATGTGTCATGCGCAACGACCATGGCGCCATGGACACCTCCCGCTCCCAGGAAACCACCGGCCAGGCCCTGATGGTGGCCGGCAGCCTGCTGCTGGGCACGCTGGGCGTCTTCGTCCATGAGTCGGGCCAGCATCCGCTGATGGCGGTGTGGGCCCGCTGCGCCTTCGGTGCGCTGGCCCTCGGCGCCTGGGCCCTGGCCAGCGGCCGGCTGCATGAGCTGCGGCTGCGGGGCCGCGCGCTGGGTGCCGCGCTGGCCGCGGGTGGGCTGATGGTGCTGAACTGGTCGCTGTTCTTCGCCGCGATGGCGCACGTGCCCATCGGCCTGGCCACGCTGGTGGTGCATGCGCAACCGTTCTGGGTGATGGCGCTGGCGGCGCTGTGGCTGCATGAGCCGGTGGGGCGCTGGCAGGCCGGTGCCGCCGCGGCGGCCATGCTGGGCCTGGTACTCGCTTCGGGCGTGGCGGGCGATGGCGGCGGCGGCCTGGCCCTGGGCACCGGCCTGGCCGGCGGGCTGCTGATGTGCCTGGCCGCCTCCTTCACCTACGCGGTGGTCACGCTCACCGCCAAGGGCGCGGCCGGCGCCAGTCCGCTGGCGCTGGCCTGGTGGCAGTGCCTGGTGGGCACGGTGCTGCTGGCCGGCTGGCCGCTGGTCCATGGCCTGCCCACCGCGCCTTCGGCCTGGGCCTGGCTGGCGGGCCTGGGCGTGCTGCACACCGGCCTGGCCTATGTGCTGATGTACGAGGGCATGGCCCGCCTGCCGGCCGAGCGCATCGCGGTGCTGCAGTTCGTCTACCCCGGCGCGGCGCTGCTGGTGGACTGGGCGGTGTACGGCCAGGCCCTGGGCCCGCTGCAGTCGGCCGGCGTGGGGCTGATGGCGGTGGCGTTGTGGGCCTCGCGCAGCCGGCCGGCCGGCGCGCCAGGCCCGCGACCCTGGCGCA
>OFDN01001974.1_pt1 | contig 12197 bp, 9 predicted proteins | sample 1520971 | NCBI WGS metagenome assembly OFDN01 (sample SAMEA94257418, study PRJEB24077) | hot springs metagenome | biome: Aquatic biome; feature: Geographical feature; material: Water | place: India | collected 2012-06-12 | depth 5 m | reverse complement strand
GCCCCCACGCCGCCCGCGGCGGCTCCGTCGGCGCCCGCGGCGGCTTCGTCCGCACCGGCCCCCGACGGGCGGTACGCGGTGCAGGTCGGCTCCTTCGGCGTGCCGGAAAACGCAGCCGCCCTGCAGCGCCGCCTGGCGGAGCGCGGCTTCAGCGCCTACGCGCTGGACTGGACCGACCGCAACCAGCGCTCCTGGCGGGTGGTCCGCGTCGGCAATTTCCGCACCGACGCCGAGGCCCGCCGTGCGGCCGAGGAGCTGAAGACACGGCTCAGCCTGCCGGCGCAGGTCGTCACCACACGCTGATCCCACCCGCCCGATCGCGGCCGCACCCCGCAACGATATGTCGCAGCGGCGCCCATCGGGGATCGCCGGTGCGGCCGGGGGGCCGGCTTGATTCGCCCGCGGCCTTGTCGGTACAGTGACCGCATCGGGTGCCTTCACAACCCGACAACGACGAAGATCGTCCCCGATGGAGGGACGACGGATCGGAGGATACGCGGGCCATGCAGCCGTCGATACTCGTCGCCGACGACGAGCCGAGCATCGTGCTTTCCCTGCAGGTGCTGTTGCAGAAGGCCGGCTACCGCGTGCGCGTCGCCCGCAACGGCGAGGAGGCGCTGCAGTCCGTGGCCGAGGAGCGGCCGGACCTGATCCTGCTCGACGCCATGATGCCCAAGCGCGACGGGTTCGACGTCTGCCAGTCCCTGCGCGCCGATCCGGCCTGCCGGGACCTGATCATCATCATGCTCACCGCGCGCAGCCGCGATGTGGAGCGGCAGAAGGGCATGGCGCTGGGAGCCACCGACTACATCACCAAACCCTTCTCCACGCGCGAGTTGGTCGCCGCCGTGCGCAAGCATCTGCCGCTGCCGGAAACGGCGGGGGGCGGGGCATGACCGTGCCCGCCACCGGTGACGCGGCCGGCGTCCCGGCCCCGCACGCCGCCACGCCGGCAACGGCGACGCCGCGCCGCTTGGTGCCGTTGGCCTTCCTGGCGGCCGGGGGCTTCCTGGTGCTGGCCGCCGCCGGGCTGGCCGTGTGGCTGAAGGGGGGCGGCAGCGCCGACCCGCTGACCAGCTTCGCCATCCTGATGGCGATGGCGGTGGCGGCGGCGCTGGGCGGGTTGTGGCTGGTGGTGGACCGGCGGCTGCTGCGCGCCGGCGCGACGCTGGCGAGCGAGGCGCGGGTGGTCGGGCACGGCAGCGCCGCCGCCCGTGTTCCGGCGGAACGCTACGGCGACATGGCCGCGGTCGCGCTTGCGGTGAACGATCTGGCTGAGAAGCTGGCGGCGGCGCGGCGCGACATCGACCTGACCGTCGCCCGCCAGACCGCCGCGGCGGAGGAGCAGAAGACCCGTCTCGCCGCCATCCTGCGCGATCTGCACGAGGGGGTGCTGGTGTGCAACGCGCAGCACCAGATCCTGCTCTACAACCAGACCGCGGTCGATCTGCTGCAACTGACCGGCACGCTGGGGCTGGGGCGCAGCCTGCTGCATTTCCTGGCCGCCGAGCCGGTGATCCACACGCTGGAGCGGCTGACCCTGCGCGTGCGCGAAGGCCGCCACCTGCACCACGAGCACGGCACCACCGCCCAGTTCGTCGGCGGCACCAAGGACGGCGGCGTGCTGCTGGGCGGGCGCATGAGCGTCATCCTCCAGGAACCGGACGGGACGGACGAGGGGCCGCCGGCGATCACCGGGTACGTCATCACGCTGGCCGACGCCACGCGCGAACTGGCGGCGCTGGGCCAGCGCGACGCGCTGCTGCGCGAGGCGACGGAGAGCTTCCGCAGCCCCATCGCCAACCTGCGCGCGGTGGTCGAGACCATGGCCGACTCCCCCGAGCTGGGGGCCGAGGACCGCGCGGCGTTCGAACAGGCGATGCAGGAGTCCTGCAACGCCCTGTCGGACAAGCTGGAGCGGGTGGCCGGGGAGTACCGGAACATCATCACCGGCTCCTGGCCGATGAGCGACATCCACTCCGCCAACCTGATCAACCTGGTCCGCCACCGGACGGGGAGCGGCCGCAGCTACACGGTCACCCCGACCGGCCTGCCGCAGTGGGTGCACGCCGACAGCTTCAGCGTCGTCGTTCTGCTCGATTACCTGATCGAGTACGTGTACGCGCTGACCGCCATCGGCGCGTACGACCTCTCCGCCACGTCGGAGGGCAAGTGGGTGTATCTCGACATCGAATGGCAGGGCCCGCCGGTGCCCAGCGGCATCATCGACAGCTGGCTCGACCACCCGCTGCCGGACGCGCTGGGGGGACTGACCGTCGGTGACGTGCTCCAGCACCACCGCAGCACCATGTGGAGCGAGGCGATCCGCGGGCGCGACGGCTTCGCCCGGCTGCGCGTGCCCCTGCCGCCCGCCCTGTCCCCGCCCAGCGCCGGCAAGCGCAAGGCGGTGGCGGCGGCGCGGCCGGAATTCTTCGATTTCAACCTGCTCCACCAGCCGCTGGTGACCAGCGAGCTGGGCCGCACGCCGCTCGACCGGCTGCATTACGTGGTGTTCGACACGGAAACGACCGGCCTGTCGCCGTCCAACGGCGACGAGATCATCCAGATCGCCGCCGTGCGCATCGTCAACGGCCGCATCCTGACCGGCGAGACCTTCAGCACGCTGGTCAACCCCGGTCGGCCGATCCCGCCGGAATCGGTGCAGTTCCACGGCCTGACCGACGCCATGGTGGCCGACGCCCCCGACATCCGCATGGTGCTGCCGCAGTTCCGCGCCTATGTCTCCGGCGCCGTCATCGTCGCCCACAACGCCGCCTTCGACCTGAAATTCATCAAGATGAAGGAGCGGGCGGCGGGCGTGCGTTTCGACACGCCGGTGCTCGACACCATGCTGCTGTCGCGCATGCTCCAGGGCGACGACGGCGACCACACGCTGGACGGCATCGCCCAGCGGCTGGGGATCGAGGTGGTGGACCGGCACACCGCACTCGGCGACAGCCTGGTCACCGCCGCCATCTTCCTGAAGATGATCGACATGCTGCGCGAACGCGACGTGCGCACGCTGGACGACGCCATCCGGGCCGCCAACATCATCGTCGAGCTGGCCCAGCGGGAGCGCGCCTTTTGAGCGGCCCCCCGGTCGGCCGATCGCCCCCCGGCCCGCGCGGCGCGCGGCCGGGGACCGACCGGCTGGCCGCCCTGTTCCTGGCCGCCGCGGTCGCCTTCAACCCGCCGCTGCTGCGCGTCTTCGGCGCCGGCGACACCGTGTTCGGGCTGCCGCTGCTGTACCTGTACGTGTTCGCCGTCTGGCTCGGGGTGATCGGGCTGCTGGCGGTGCATGTGGAGCGGCGCGGGATCGGGGGGTGACGGCATGCCCTGGCCGTTGATCGTCGCCGCCAGCCTCGCCTATCTGCTCGGCCTGTTCGCCATCGCCCATTGGGCCGACCGGCGGGCGGACGCGGGGCGCAGCGTGATCGCGTCGCCGTACGTGTACGCCTTGTCGCTCGGCGTGTTCTGCACGACCTGGACCTTCTACGGCTCGGTGGGGCGGGCGGCGTCTCTGGGGATCGGTTTCCTGCCCATCTATCTCGGCCCCACCCTGCTGATGATCCTGGGGCCGCTGGTGCTGCGGCGGGTGCTGCGCGCGGCCAAGGAGCAGCGCAGCACCTCCATCGCCGACTTCATGGCCAGCCGCTACGGCCGCAGCCAGGGGCTGGGCGGGCTGGTGGCGCTGACCGCGGTGGTCGGCGTTACCCCCTACATCGCGTTGCAGCTCAAGGCGGTGTCGGTCAGCTTCGCGGTGCTGTCGGGGGCCGACCCGTCGGGCCGCGGGGGCGGGCTGGGCCTGCCCTTCCTGCTCGACAACGCCTTCTACGTGGCCGTCGTGATGGCCGCCTTCGCCATCATCTTCGGCACCCGCCACATCGACGCCGCCGAGCATCACGAGGGCATGGTCGCCGCCGTCGCCTTCGAATCGGTGGTCAAGCTGGTGGCCTTCCTGGCGGTCGGCGCCTTCGTGCTGTGGTGGCAGTTCGCCGGGCCGCAGGATCTGTTCGGCCGCGCCGAGGCCCACCCGGAGATCCGGGCGCTCTACACCGCGGGACCGGCGCTCGGCGACGGCGGCTGGGTGACGACCACCCTGCTCGCCATGGCGGCGGTCCTGTGCCTGCCCCGGCAGTTCCAGGTGATGGTCGTGGAGAATGTCAACGAGCGGCACCTGGGCCGCGCGCTGTGGCTGTTCCCGCTGTATCTGCTGCTGATCAACCTGTTCGTGCTGCCGGTGGCGGTGGCGGGTCTGCTGCTGTTCCCCGGCCGCGCGGTGGACCCCGACGTGTTCGTGGTGGCGCTGCCGCTGCACGGCGGGGCGGAGTGGCTGGCGCTGCTGGCCTTCCTGGGCGGGCTGTCGGCGGCCACCGGCATGATCATCGTGGAGGCCATCGCGCTGTCCACCATGGTGTGCAACGACCTCGTCATGCCGCTGCTGCTCAGGCTGCGCCACAGCGCCATCGAGAGCCGGCCCGACCTGTCGCCGCTGCTGCTGCTGATCCGGCGCGTCGCCATCGTGGCGATCCTGGCCCTGGGCTACGTCTATTACCGGGTGGCGGGGTCGGCCTACGCGCTGGTGGCGATCGGACTGATCTCCTTCGCCGCGGTGGCGCAGTTCGCGCCGGCGCTGGTGGGCGGCGTCCTGTGGTCGGGCGCCACCCGGCGCGGGGCGCTGGCGGGGTTGAGCGCCGGCATCCTGACCTGGGCCTACACGCTGCTTCTGCCCTCCTTCGCGCGGTCGGGCTGGCTGCCGGCGGCCTTCATCGAGCAGGGGCCGTGGGGGGTGGAGCTGTTGCGCCCCTACGCCCTGTTCGGGCTCGACGGGCTGGACCCGCTGACCCACTCGCTGTTCTGGAGCCTGCTCGCCAACATCGGGCTGTACGCGGTGGTGTCGATCCTCGACCGGCCGCCGCTGGGCGAGCGGACGCAGGCCACTGCCTTCGTGGAAGGGCCGGGCCCGGCCGGTCCGGCCCCCGCGGCCGGGGAATGGCGGGGCCGCGCCACGGTCGGGGACCTGCGGCGGATCGTCGCGCGTTTCCTCGGCCCCACCCGCGCCGACGCCGCCTTCACCCAGTACGCCATCGGTCAGGGTCAGGCGCTGGAGCCGGAGCGGCGGGCCGGGGCGGAGCTGGTGCGCTTCGCCGAGCGGCTGCTGGCCGGGGCCATCGGCGCCGCCTCCGCCCGCGTGGCGCTGGCCTCGGCCGTCAAGGGGGCGGAGGTCGGGTTGCCCGAGCTGATGCGCATGCTGGACGAGACCAGCCACGTCATCGAGTACAGCCGCCAGCTCGAACACAAGACGGCCGAGCTGGAGCGCACCAGCAGCGCGCTGCGCGCCGCCAACGAGCGGCTGAAGGAGCTGGACCGGCTGAAGGACGAGTTCCTGTCCACCGTCACCCACGAGCTGCGCACGCCGCTGACCTCGATCCGCGCGCTGACCGAGATCCTGTACGACAACCCCGACATCGAGCCCGAGCAGCGGCAGGAGTTCCTGGGCCTCGTCATCAAGGAGAGCGAGCGGCTGACCCGGCTGATCAACCAGGTGCTCGACATGGCGAAGATCGAGGCGGGGGAGATCGACTGGCAGGTCGGCCCCATGGACCTCGCCGCCGCGGTCGAGCAGGCGGCGGCCGCCACCAGCCAGCTCTTCCGCGACAAGGGCATCCGCCTGGACGTCCGCATCCCGCCCGGCCTGCCGGCGGTCGGCGGCGACTACGACCGGCTGGTGCAGGTGGTGGTCAACCTGCTGTCCAACGCCGCGAAATTCACCCCCGGCGGCGGCACCGTGACGGTCGGGATGGCGGTGGAGCCGGCCGGCGACGCCCTCCGCGTGACCGTCGCCGACAGCGGCCCCGGCATCGCCCCCGAACATCACGCCGCCATCTTCGACCGCTTCCGCCAGGTCGGCGACCCGATGACCGACAAGCCCCAGGGCACCGGCCTCGGCCTCGCCATCAGCAAGCGCATCGTCGAGCATCTGGGCGGCAGCATCGGGGTGGAGAGCGAACCGGGGCGGGGGGCGACCTTCGCCTTCACGGTGCCGGTGGCGGGGGTGGCCGGCGCTTAAGCCGCAGGCCGCGCGACCGGGGGACACGCCGCGCGTTGACAGGACCACGGAAGGGCGCATCCTGGACCGATCGACTTCACCCGGAGGTGGCTCATGCGCGCCTTGTGCGTCTTTGGACTTGTGGGATCGCTCCTGTGCGCACTCGAAGCGCGATCGGAGGGGATCGTGATCGATTCCAGGGAATACAAGCTGTCACTGAATGCAGCCACGGGCGGCATCGACCCGGCGGCGATCTGGACGAGGCACGTCGTCCCGGCCATCGAGAAGGCCCTGCGGAACGACGACGGCAGCCTCCCGAAGGCCGTGCCGTTCGGGGCCCCGGAGACGCGCCGCGTCCGGTTCTGGGACACCGCCGGCTGCACCCTGTCCCTCCACGACTTCGTGCTCCGCGAACGGACCCCGATGAAGGGTGACCAGCCCGACCCGGCCGGCCGCAAGTTTACCCTGAAACTCCGCTCCACCGACCTGTTCCAGGCGGCCAACACCCGGATACTCGAAAGTGAAGGCAAGACCAAGCTGGAGGAGGACATCGTCCTAACCGGACAGCCGGGCGAACGCCTGGGCACGCGCAGCCAGTTCTCCGCGTCGGTGCCGCGATCCGGTGAGGGCGACGCATTCCCGGCGACCTTTTCCAATGTTCTGGCGCTCTTCCCCGAACTCCAGGAGGAGTTGAGGGACGCCCATGTCGCCATCGAAGGCCAAGCCGCGATGAAAGGCGGACGGATCGTGAGAGAGGTCGTCCACAGCGACGCGGAAGTCCCGCTGGGCAAGAAGGCAAAGGCGACCTTCGACCTGACGGTCTGGTACGCCGATCCCCCCGGCTCGGCCGCTACGGTCGCCGAACTGTCGTTCAAGTACAAGACCAACGACGGCGAGGTGTCCGAAGCCGTGGCCCGCCGGGGACGGGCTTTGTTTTTTGCACTGGCCGGGACGCTGGGGCCCTTGCGCGACCCCGACCCGGAGCCGAAGACCCCCTCCGCCCTCCCCGAGGAATGCCGGGCCGCCGCCCGATAGGTCGGATCGGAAGCACGGCGGCATCGCGACATCCCCAACCGTGGCTTGCCGAGCCGTCGTCACTTCCTCCCTTAACGTTTCCTTATCCGCAACTCCGGCATCGTCCGGTCATAGGCTGGAAGGCCCGCGCAGCGGTCCGTTCGGGGGAGTGCGTTGCTGTGTCGCTGATCAAGTGGAGCGAAGAGGGCGGGGAGGTCCGGCTCGGGTTGCCGGGGGATCTCGACCTGCCCATGGCGCAACCTCTGCTCGACAGCCTGCGGCACGCTCTGTCCGCGGGCGGCGGTGTCGCGGTCCTGGCCGACGGGGTGGAGCGGGTCAGCACGGCGTCGGTCCAGGCGTTGCTGGTGGCGTCCCGCGCCGCCGCCGAGGCCGGGGTGCGCTTCGCCATCCTGCGGCCGTCCGAGGTGCTGGTGGAGACCTGCGACGATCTGGGTCTCGCCGGCTGGCTGAATCGTTGGAGTCAAACGTGAAGAAAAAGGTCCTGACGGTTGACGACTCGCGCACCATGCGGGAGATGGTCGCCTTCACGCTGAAGAGCGCCGGCTACGACGTGCTGGAGGCGTCGGACGGGCAGCAGGCCCTGGGGCTGATCGGCACCAACCAGGTCGATCTGGTGATCGCCGACCTGAACATGCCGGTGATGGACGGGCTGACGCTGATCCGCCGGCTGCGCGCCATGCCGGCCCACCGGTCGCTGCCGATCCTGATGCTGACCACCGAATCCGACGACAAGAAGAAGCAGGAGGGGCGCACCGCCGGGGCCACCGGCTGGATCGTCAAGCCCTTCAACCCGGAGAAGCTGGTCTCCGTCGTCCAGAAGGTCTGCGGCTGATCCGCGCGACGGATCCGCCGGCCACACCACCCCGCCAGGACGCCCGACCGTGGAAGACCTCAGCCGCTTCAAGCAGACCTACTTCGACGAGAGCGCCGAACTGCTGGCGGTGGCCGAGGCCGGGCTGCTGCGCCTGACCCCCGGCACGGTGGACGCCGACGAGGTGAACGCCATCTTCCGCGCCGTCCATTCCATCAAAGGCGGCGGCGGCGCCTTCGGCTTCACCGACCTCGTGGCCTTCGCGCACGAGTTCGAGACGGTGATGGACCTCGTCCGCAACGACGCCATCCCGATCACCACCGAGCTGGTGGACACCCTCATCCGCGCCAACGACGTGCTGGGCGTCATGCTCGGCTACGCCCGCGACGAGGCGCCGGTGCCGCCGGGCACCGGGGACACGGTGGCCGACGCGCTGCGCCGGCACCAGTCCGCCCCGCCTCCAGCTGCGGCGGCAGCGGTCGCCGACCGCGACGCCGCCTTCGCCGCCACCCACGCGGCGGAGGCCACCCGCCCCGACGACGAGGACGACGAGGCCGGGATCTTCGGCGACGCCATGGCCGCGATCCGCGACGCTCGCAAGCCGGTGGCGGCGCCCGCCGGCCGGCAGCGCTGGACGGTGGTGTTCCGGCCGCGCCCCGACCTGCTGCTGTCCGGCAACGAGCCCGCCTTCATGCTGCGCGCCCTGCGCCGGCTGGGCGAGGCGGAGGTCGAGTGCCACCTGGACCGGCTGCCGGGGCTGGCCGAACTGGACGCGGAGCAGCTCCACCTGTCCTGGACGGTCACCCTGCTCGCCAACCCGTCGGTGGGCCGGGAGAGCATCGCCGACGTGTTCGAGTTCGTCGCGGACGAATGCGACGTGACCATCACCGCGGACGCTCCGCCCCCCGCAGTGCCGAACACCGCCGCACCGGCATCCGACGCCGTGCGGTCGTCGTCCGCTCCCTTGGTCCCCGCCGCCGCGGCACCACCGCCACCGCCCGCCGCACCGGAGCCGGCCGCCCCGCGCGCCAAACCGGCGGAGAACGGGGCCGCGCAGCACGCCGGGCTGACCAGCCACACCATCCGCGTTGATCTCGACAAGATCGACCGCCTCGTCAACATGGTCGGCGAGATGGTGATCACCCAGGCGATGATCGCCGAGCATGTCCGCGAGCTGCCGCCGGGCGAGTTCCAGGAGCTGCTGGAGGGGCTGGAGCAGCTTGCCCAGCACACGCGCGAGCTGCGCGAGAGCGTGATGTCCATCCGCGCCCAGCCGGTGTCCAGCGTCTTCTCCCGCATGCCGCGGCTGGTCCGCGAACTGGCGAGCGGGCTGGGCAAGGAGGTGCAGCTCGTCACGTCGGGCGAGACGACGGAGGTGGACAAGACCGTCGTCGAAAACCTCGTCGACCCGCTCACCCACATGATCCGCAATTCCATCGACCACGGGCTGGAGACGCCGGAGGAGCGGGAGGCGACGGGCAAGCCGCGCACCGGCACCGTCACCCTGTCGGCCCAGCACCGCTCCGGCCGCATCGTCATCGAGGTGGCGGACGACGGGCGCGGCATCAACCGCGGCCGGGTGCTCGCCAAGGCGGTCGAGAAAGGGCTCGTGCAGCCCGGCGCCAGCCTGTCGGACGAGGAGATCGACCACCTGATCTTCCTGCCCGGCTTCTCCACCGCCGACAAGGTCTCCAACGTGTCCGGCCGCGGCGTCGGCATGGATGTGGTCCGCCGCAACATCACCTCGCTCGGCGGGCGCATCGGCGTCTACTCGACGCCGGGGGAAGGCTCACGCTTCGTGCTGTCGCTGCCGCTGACGCTGGCGGTGCTGGACGGCATGGTCATCTCGGTCGGCGAGGAGCGCTTCGTGCTGCCGCTGACCAACATCGTGGAGAGCCTGCGACCCAAGCCGTCCGACCTGCACGGGCTGGTCAACCGCTGCGACGTGATGATGGCGCGCGGCGAATACGTACGCCTCGTGCACCTGAACCGGCTGTTCGGCATCCCCGGCGCCACCGAAGACGCGACCCGCGCGCTGGTCGTTCTGGTGGAGACCGAGGAGGGTGCCAGGCTCGGGCTCGTGGTGGACGAGGTGCTGGGCCAGCAGCAGGTCGTCATCAAGAGCCTGGAGGCGAACTTCCGCCGGCTGGAGGGCGTCGCAGCCGCGACCATCCTGGGCGATGGCCGGGTGGCGCTGATCCTCGACGTCGCCGGCTTGCGCGACATGAGCCGCCAGGGTGGCAGCGCCCCGCCGCGGGCCGCCGCCCTTCCCGCACCCGAACCCGCAGCCGTCTGAGGGCACGACCGATGCACAGCTCCACCGCTCTCTCCACCATCGGCTCCAGTGGCGGCTCCAGTGGCGGCTCCACTGGCGGTGTCTCCGTCGGCGCCAACGCGCATGAGGAGCAATACGTCACCTTCACCGTCGGCACCGAGGAGTACGGCGTCAACATCCTCGCCGTGCGCGAAATCCGCGGCTGGACCCCGGAAAGCCGGCTCCCGAACCTGCCCGACTATGTGCGCGGGGTGATCAACCTGCGCGGCATCATCATTCCCATCTTCGACCTGCGCGCCCGCTTCGGCGGCGGCGCCACCGAGGTGACCAAGCGCCACGTCGTGGTGGTGATCCAGGTGGGCGAGCGTACCCGCGGCATCCTGGTCGACGCCATCTCCGACATCCTCGCCATCTCCCAGGACGCCATCCGGCCGCCGCCCGACCTCGACACCGGGCTGGTCGATACCGAGTATCTGTCCGGCCTCTACACGGTGGACAACCGTATGGTCACGCTGCTGGACGTGCAGCGGCTGTTCGCCGTCGAAACCAGCGAGGAGGAGGCGACGCACAAGGCACTTCCCGCACCGGATCGGCTTTCCTAGGTTGCATCATCCGCATCCTCATACATAAAAAGACATAGGCTCTGCGGATCGGGACGGGGCGGCCATGGCGGGGGAAACGGTGTCGGCGATGAGCACCATGCGCGTCGGGAAACGGCTTTGGCTGGCCTTCGGGTTGCTGCTGGCGCTGCTGGCCGTGCAGTTCGCGGTGAGTGCCGCGCAGCTCCGCGCGGTCGCCGAGGCGGGACCGGCCGCCGTGGAGCGGGCGACCGCGATCGGGGTGGCGGTCGCGCTGTGGCTGCTGTTCCTGGGGCTGCTGGCGGCGCGGGCGGCGGTGGGCTCGGTCACCCGGCCGGTCGAGGCTTTGGGGCGGGCGATGGTCGACATCGCCGCCGGGCGGCTCAAGATCGCGGTGCCACACACCGCGGCGGGCGACGAGCTGGGCGGCATGGCGCGGGCCGTGGAGAGCTTCCGCAACGCCTCGCTGGACGCCTTCCGGACGCGCACCGCGCTCGACCGCGTCAGCGCCAACATCATGATGGCGGATGCCGACGGCATCATCCGCTACACCAACCACGCCATCACCGACATGTTCCGCACCGCCGAGTCGGACATCCGCAAGGCGCTACCGCAATTCTCCGCCGACCGGCTGGTCGGGTCCAACTTCGACGTCTTCCACAAGGATCCGGCGCACCAGCGCCGCATGCTGGCGGCGCTGACCGGCACCCACCGCGGCTCCGCCCGCGCCGGCCGGCGCACCTTCCAGGTGATCGCCAACCCGGTGACCGGGGCCGAGGGCGACCGGCTCGGCACCGTCATCGAATGGCACGACGTCACCGACGAGCTGGCGATCGAGGAGGAGATCAAGTCGATGGTGGACGCCGCGGTGCGCGGCGACCTGTCGCGCCGTATCGCGCTGGACGGCAAGAGCGGATTCTTCCGGCTGGTCAGCGATGGCATCAACCAGCTCGCCGCCAACGTGTCCGGAGTCACCGAGGAACTGGCATCGACGCTGGAGTCGCTGGCCCGCGGCGATCTGACGCGCCGCATCGACCGCCGCTACGAGGGCGTGTTCGAGCGGGTGAAGCAGGACTTCAACAACACCACGGAACGGCTGGGGGAGATCGTCCAGCGCATCAACCAGGCGACCGAGGACATCGGGCGGTCCAGCCGCGAAGTGGCGGAGGGCAGTCTGGACCTGTCCGAACGCACCGAACAGCAGGCGTCGAGTCTGGAGGAAACCGCGGCCAGCATGGAGCAGCTGTCCGCCACCGTGCGGTCCAACGCGGACAACGCCCAGCAGGTCAACGTCTTCGCCGCCAACGCCCGCAAGGCGGCGGAGCGCGGCGGCCAGGTCGCCGCGTCGGCGGTGGAGGCCATGCGCCGGATCGAGGGGTCCTCGCAGAAGATCGCCGACATCATCGGGGTGATCGACGAGATCGCCTTCCAGACCAACCTGCTGGCGCT
>OFDN01001972.1_pt1 | contig 12203 bp, 14 predicted proteins | sample 1520971 | NCBI WGS metagenome assembly OFDN01 (sample SAMEA94257418, study PRJEB24077) | hot springs metagenome | biome: Aquatic biome; feature: Geographical feature; material: Water | place: India | collected 2012-06-12 | depth 5 m | reverse complement strand
CTGCGCGAGGCGGGGGAGCGGGCCGCCGCCCGCACACTCGCCGCTCTGGTCGGCCGCCGTGCGGGCGTGCTGGTGGAGAAGGACGACCTCGGCCGCACCGAGCATTTCGCCCCCATCCGGCTGGGCACCCCGCTGCCGCCCGGCTCGCTCATCGAGGCGCTGGTCACCGGGGTCGAGGGCAACGAATTGCGCGGCCGTGCGTTGCCGGACGAGAGTGAAGCCCAAAGGAACGTCGCATGATCCTGCGCTGGTTCGGCCGCAAGAAGCCCGAGGACGAGGCGCCGGAGAAGGCCGTCGACCAGCCGGCGCCCGTCGTGGAGCCGGCGATCCCCGGCGAGGCCCCGCCGCCGCTCGCCGTCGAGACGCCCGCCCCGCCGCCCATCGCCCCGCCCGACAAGCCGGAGCTGCGCGAGGACGAGCCGGAGCACGCGCCGGCCACCCCCGCCGCGGCGCTGGTGCCCGAGGAGCCGGAGCCGAAGAAGAAGGGTTGGCTGTCCCGGCTGAAGGAGGGCTTGTCCAAATCCTCCTCCCGGCTGACCGAGGGCATCACCGGCATCTTCACCAAGCGCAAGCTGGACGACGCGGCGCTGGAGGAGTTGGAGGAGCTGCTGATCACCGCCGACCTCGGCCCCACGACCGCCGCGAAGATCACCGCCGAGCTGGCCCGCACCCGTTTCGGCAAGGAGGTCGGGCCGGAGGAGGTGAAGACCATCCTGGCCACCGAGGTGGCGAAGATCGTCGAGCCGGTGGCCAAGCCCCTGGTGATCGATCCCGCCTTGAAGCCGCATGTGATCCTGGTCGTCGGCGTCAACGGCACCGGCAAGACCACCACCATCGGCAAGCTGGCCCGCCAGTTCCGGGAGGAAGGACGCACCGTCATGCTGGCGGCCGGCGACACCTTCCGCGCCGCCGCCGTCAGCCAGCTCAAGATCTGGGGCGAGCGCACCGGCTGCCCGGTGGTGGCGAAGGACACCGGGGCCGACGCCGCCGGCCTCGCCTACGAGGCGGTGGAGCGGGCGCGGGCCGAGGGGGTGGACGTGCTGCTCATCGACACCGCGGGCCGGCTCCAGAACAAGGCCGGGCTGATGGACGAGCTGCGCAAGATCGTCCGCGTCATCAAGAAGGTGGACGAGACCGCACCCCACACCACCCTGCTGACCCTGGACGCCACCACCGGCCAGAACGCCCACAGCCAGGTGGAGGTGTTCCGCGACATGGTCAGCGTCGGCGGCCTGATCCTCACCAAGCTCGATGGCTCCGCCCGCGGCGGCGTGCTGGTGGCGCTGGCCGAGAAGTTCAAGCTGCCGGTCCACGCCATCGGCGTGGGCGAGGGCGTGCACGACCTGCGCCCCTTCGAGGCCAAGGCCTTCGCGCGGTCGCTGATGGGGCTGGAGGGATGACCCCGCGGGTCAGACCAGACCCTCCGGATCGATCAGCAGGAACGCGCCGTGGCCGCCGGGCAGGATGGCGTGGCGCGAGCCTTCCGGAATGCGCAGCACGTCGCCGGCCGTCAGCGTGACCGGCGCGCCGTCGACGGTCATCCGCATGCCGCCTTCGATCATGACCACAGCCTCCGCCCAATCCGGATGCGCCTCCTCCGCAAGGCCGTCCGGATCGACGCGGAACAGCTTGATGTGCGTGTTGGCGACTATGCCCAGAGAGTGGCTGCGCCATCCCCCTTCGGGCAGCAAGGCCAGGATTTCGGCGAGGGCGATCGGCGCGGGGGCGGGGGCGGCGGTCACTGGCAACGGTCCCTGCGATGGTGCTGCACGGATGCCCGGGCAGCGGGATGAACAACAGTGTGGCCGAATGGTGAGCGGGGTGTGTCGTTCCACGGCCCGGCGATCCGGAATGGTCGACGCAGACTGGCGCGGTGCGACGGATATGTCGAGCGGCGGCTGATACCCCCCGCGGTTATCATCGGGGCGGGTTCAAGCCCTCTTTCTTCCGCGGCACCGTGCACTCATAGTGATGCGCATGATTTCCGCCGCCCCCACCTCCCCCCTTCCCCCCGGCCCCGTCGGCAGCTTCCTCGACGCCGCCGAGGCGCTGGATGCCGTGCGCCGTATCCACGACCACAACACCACCTTCCTGCGCGGCCGTTTCCAGGCCTACGCCCTTGGCGAGGACGCCGACGGGCGGAGCAGCGCGCATTACCCCTATGTGGCGCTGACCACGGAAAGCGGGGCGGCGGTCGATTCGCGGCTCGCCTATGGCTTCGTGGAAGGGCCGGGCCGCTACGCCACCTCGCTGACCCGCCCCGACCTGTTCGACCGCTATTACCGGGAGCAGCTTGGTCTGCTCATCCGCAACCACGGCGTTCCGCTGGAGGTGGGGGTCAGCACCGAGACCATTCCCATCCATTTCGCCTTTCCCCGCGGCATGCATGTGGAGGGCGACCTGACGCCGGAGCGGCTGGCGCGGCTGCCGGACCTGTTCGATCTGCCCGACCTCGCCCGCATGGACGACACCATCGTCAACGGCACCTTCGAGGCGGCGGACGGCGTGCCCAAGCCTTTGGCCCTGTTCACCGCGCCGCGGGTGGATTTCTCGCTGCACCGGCTGCGCCACTACACGGCGACGGACCCCGACGATTTCCAGAACTTCGTCCTGTTCACCAACTACCAGTTCTATGTGGACGAGTTCATCCGGCTGGCGCACGACATCATGGAGCCGACGGACGACCTGGAGCTTGCCGACTACCGGCGCCAGTACGACCGCTTCGTCGAGCCGTGGGACATCGTCACCCACAACCGCAACCTGCCCGGCGCGCCGGACCCGGCCGACGCCACGCTGACCCGCCGCCTGCGCCTGCCGCAGATGCCGGCCTACCACCTGACCCGTCCGGACGGGAACGGGATCACGCTGGTCAACATCGGCGTGGGTCCGTCCAACGCCAAGACCATCACCGACCACATCGCGGTTCTGCGCCCGCACGCCTGGATCATGCTGGGCCATTGCGCCGGCCTGCGCTCCACCCAGCGGCTGGGCGACTATGTGCTGGCGCACGGCTATGTGCGCGACGACCATGTGCTGGACGCCGACCTGCCCACCTGGGTCCCGGTGCCGGCGCTGGCCGAGGTGCAGCAGGCGCTGGAGACCGCGGTGGGGCGCGTCACCGGCCTGACCGGCTACGCCCGCAAGAGCGTGATGCGCACCGGCACGGTGGCGACCATCGACAACCGCAACTGGGAGCTGCGCGACCACCGGGAGCCGCTGGAGCGCTTCAGCCAGAGCCGCGCCATCGCGCTGGACATGGAAAGCGCCACCATCGCCGCCAACGGCTTCCGCTTCCGGGTGCCGTACGGAACGTTGCTCTGCGTGTCGGACAAGCCGATGCACGGTCAGCTCAAGTTGCCGGGCATGGCCGACCGCTTCTACCGCGAGCGGGTGGACCAGCACCTGAAGATCGGCCTGCTCGCCATGGAACTGCTGCGCGAACAGGGCATGGAGACCCTGCACTCCCGCAAGCTGCGCAGCTTCGCGGAGGCGGCGTTCCAGTGATACCAAGCCCCGGTGAGGGCAACTCAGCGGGGCTTGGTCGGGCCGTCGAGGCCCCGCGCCCCCATGGGCGCGAAGGCAAGGGGCCGGATGGCCCCGCCCGCCGAGTGAGGGGTCATTGACCGGTGACGATCAATGACGCTTTGTACACGCCACGACCGGCGGTAACCCGGAAGAGTTCGCCGCTGATGTCGCCCGGCGCCCTATCTCGCACTGCGATGTTCGTGCTGATTTCGGGAGCGGGTGGATGCGGGTCCGGTGTGCGGCGGCGGTGACGGCGCTGGGGGTGACGGCGCTGGGAATTCTGTGGGGAGCGCCGGCGACGGCGCAGACCTTTGGCGTGTGGTTCGACAACGACATCATCGCCGGGAACGACCAGTATTACACCAACGGCATCCAGCTCTATTACATCACCCCGGAGCGGCTGATCGGCGGTGTCGACTGGCTGTCCGACCAGGTTCCGGGTGCGGCGATGCCGACCAAGCGGCGCTACGGCTTCGCGCTGGGCCAGAAGATGTTCACCCCGCGCGACCTGACCCGCGAGAACCCCAACCCCAAGGACCAGCCCTACGCCGGCTGGCTCTACGGCCGCCTGTCGGTGGTGACGGAGGAGGCGACGCAGGTCGACCTGTTCGAGCTGGACCTGGGCGTGGTCGGGCCCCTGTCGCTGGCGGAGGACACGCAGAAGTTCGTGCACCGCATCGTGTCCGGCTCCACCTACCCGCGGGGCTGGAGCTACCAGCTGGAGAACGAGCCCGGCGTCGTGCTGACCTACCAGCGGGCGTGGCGCACGGCCGAGCCGCAGCGGGTCGGACCGTTCCAGATGGACGTGACGCCGCACGCTCTCGCCAGCGTCGGCAACATCGTCACCTTCGCCGGGGGCGGCGCCACCATCCGATTCGGCCAGGGGATGGAGCCGCTGATCGGGCCGCTGGTGGACCGTCCCATCACCCCCATCCCTTACCAGGATTCGGTCGGCCGGGGGTTCACCTGGTATCTCTACGCCAGCACGGAGGCGCGGCTGATCGCCCGCAACATCTTCCTGGACGGCAACAGCTTCCGCGACAGCCGGAGCGTCGACAAGATCCCCGGCGTGGCGACGGTGCAGGCGGGCCTGACCGTCAAGTACGACCGGCTGAGCCTGACCGCCGCCTACAACGTCACGACGCCGGAATTCACCGAACAGCAGGGCTTCGCCAAATACGGATCGCTGCGGGTGTCCTTCCGGTTCTAGCCGGGGGTCGCCCCACTGGACCGCGTTCCAAAGGCGATCAGGAACGCGGCGATCATCAGGCCCCCGGCGGTCAGGAAGGCGAGGCGCATCCCGGCGGCGACGGCCGTCGGGTCGGCCTGGATAACGTTCGCCGTGCCGGCGCCCAGCGCGAAGACGGCTCCCATCACCGACGCGCCGGCGATCAGCCCGATGTTCCGCGACAGGCCGAGGAGGCCGGACACCGTGCCGCGCCGGTCCTTGGGCACATCGGCGAGCGCCGCCGTGTTGTTGGCGGCCTGGAAGAGCTGGTAGCCCGGCGTCAGCACCGCGATGGCGAGGGCATAGCCGGCAACCCCGATCAGACCGGGCAGGATCGCGATCAGGAATGCCCCGGCGGCCAGCAGGGCGAGGCCGGCCGCCATCACCGGCCGGCTTCCCCAGCCATCCACCAGCCGGCCGGAGGGCACCCCGCTGACGATCGAAATCGCCGGCCCCACGGCCATGACCAGACCCACCATCGTCTCCGTCAGGCCGAGACCAGTGCCCAGATAGAAGGGACCGACCACCAGCGTCGTCATCATGACCGCGGCGACCATCAGGTTGGTCAGGAGGTTCGGCGCGACGCGCCGGTCCAGCACCTCCCGCAGCCGCAGCCGCGCTGAATCGCCCCTGCCCGTGCCGCGCGGCAGCAGGGCGACGGCCAGGACCAGAGCCGCCACCGCCAGCGGAACCTGCACCAGGAAGACGGCGCGCCATCCGGCCAACGGAATGAGCAGGCCCCCCAGAACCGGGCCGAGCGCCGTCCCGAGAGCCGACACGGTGCCCAGCAGGCCCATCGCCCGCCCCACCCGCGCCTCCCCCGCCGTCTCGCGCATCAGCGCCATGGACAGCGTCATCAGGAAGGCGGCCCCGATTCCCTGGAGCGCCCGCGCGCCGATCAGCACCCACAGGGTCGGCGCGACACCGCACAGCAGCGAGGCTGCGGCGAACACGCCGAGCCCCAGCAGGAGCATGCGCGTCAGGCCATGCACGTCGCCAAGCCGGCCGACGACAACCACCGAGACCGTCAGGGTGGCGAGATAGGCGACGACGACACCCTGAACCTGGCCGAAGGGTGCCTGGAACACCCCGGCCAGCGTCGGCAACGCGATGTTGGCGATGCTGGTGCCGAGCGACGCCAGCAGCATCGCCAGCGCCAGCGTCACCATGATTCCCCATGCCGCCCGGTCGGTCGCGACCGGTTCCACCCGTTCCATGTCTCTGCTCCCTTGCCTGATGAACCCCGGGAGGGCACGCTACGAAGTCAAGTCGACTTGAGGTCAAGCATGAATCTTCTGGACATCGGGACGGTCTGTGCGGAAAGCGGCGTGAAGCCGTCGGCGCTGCGTTACTACGAGGAGATCGGGCTGATCGCGTCGGTGACGCGGCACGGCCTGCGCCGCCAGTTCGCGCCCGAGGTGCTGCTGCAGCTCAAGCTGATCGCGATGGCGAAGCTGGCGGGCTTCCCGCTGGATCAGATCGCCGGGATGTTCGGCAAGGACGGCACGCCGGAGGTGCCGCGCGCAGCACTGCACGAGAAGGCCGACGCCATCGACCGGCAGATCCGCAGCCTGACCGCGCTGCGCGACACGCTGCGCCATGTGGCGGACTGCCCCGCCCCCTCCCACCTGGAATGCCCGACCTTCCGGCGGCTGGTGGAGGTGGCGGGAAAACAGGCCGGACGCGGCCGGCGCGGCCGATCGGCGGTGCCGAAGCCCGAGTGAGCGTCAGGCTTCCGCCAGGGCGGCGAGGCTGGCGCGCAGCTCCGGGATGCCGGCACCGGTTTCCGAGCTGGTGGTGTGCACCTCGGGAAAGGCCGCCGGGTGCTTCTTCAGGGCGGCGACGGTCTTGCGCTCGGTCTCGGCCAGGGCCGGCGGCTTCACCTTGTCGGCCTTGGTCAGCACGATCAGGTAGGGCACGGCCGACTGGTCGAGCATGGTCATGATCTCCAGGTCGTTCGGCTTCAGGCCGTGGCGCGAATCGACCAGCACCAAGGCGCGGCGCAGCGTCACCCGGCCGCGCAGGAAGCGGCGGACCATGTCGGTCCAGGCCTCCACCTTCTCCTTGGATTCCTGGGCGTAGCCGTAGCCGGGCATGTCCACCAGACGCAGCCGCCCGCCCAGCTCGAAGAAATTGAGCTGCTGCGTGCGCCCCGGCGTGTTGGAGGTGCGGGCCAGCGTCTTGCGGCCGGTCAACGCGTTGACGAGGCTGGACTTGCCGACGTTGGACCGGCCGGCGAAGGCGACCTCCGGCAGCGTCGCCTCGGGCAGGTCGCCCGCGGTGGCCGCACCCCACACGAAGTCGCAAGCGCGGGCGAACAGCAGGCGCCCGGCTTCGATCTGCTCGTCGCTCAGGTTGCGGGTCAGACTGGGGGTGGTCATCGGCGGCGGCCCCTGGTGGTCGAAACAGAGTGGTCCAAACAGAAACACCCTCTCCCCGCCGGGGGAGAGGGCGTCGTACAGCGGTGGACGCGGCGATCAGGTGATCGGCACGCCTTCCTTGCGCATGATCACCCACTGCTGGGCGATCGACAGGGTGTTGTTCCACGCCCAGTAGATCACCAGACCCGCCGGGAAGCCGGCCAGCATGAAGGTGAACATGAAGGGCAGGATGGCGAACACCTTCGCCTGCACCGGATCGGGCGGCGCCGGGTTCAGCTTCTGCTGGAAGTACATGGTGACGCCCATGATCAGCGGCCAGATGCCGATCATCAGGAAGGCGGGCGGATCCCAGGGGATCAGGCCGAAAAGGTTGAAGATGGTGGTGGGATCGGGCGCCGACAGGTCCTTGATCCAGCCGAAGAACGGCGCGTGCCGCATTTCGATGGTGACGAACAGCACCTTGTACAGCGCGAAGAACACCGGAATCTGCACCAGGATGGGCAGGCAGCCGCTGACCGGGTTGACCTTCTCGCGCTTGTAGAGCGCCATCATCTCCTGGTTCATGCGCATCTTGTCGTCGCCGAAGCGCTCGCGCAGCTTCATCATCTCCGGCTGCAGCTTCTTCATCTTGCTCATCGCCTTGTAGGACTTGTTGGCGAGCGGGAAGAAGGCGGCCTTGACGAAGACGGTGAAGATCAGGATGGCCACGCCGAAGTTACCGATCATGCCGGCGATGAAATCCAGCGCGTAGAAGAACGGCTTGGTGAGAAAGTAGAACCAGCCGAAGTCGATGGCGCGGTCGAAGCGGGTGATCCCGTACTGCTTCTCATAGGCGTCGAGCAGGCGCACCTGCTTGGCGCCGGCGAACAGGCGGCTGGTGTCCTCGGCGACCGAGCCCGGCGCCACCTCCTGCACCTTGCCCAAAGTGTCGATCTGGTAGCGGTCCTGGGCGCCGCGCTGGCTGTGGAGGAAGCGGGCGGTGCTCGCCTCTTTCTGGTCGGGGACGATCGACACCAGCCAGTACTTGTCGGTGAAGCCGATCCAGCCGCCGGTGGTCTGGCGGGTGACGGTCCCGGCCGACTTCAGATCGTCGTACTTCTCCTCCAGCAGAGTGCCGTCGAACACGCCGATGGGGCCTTCGTGCAGGATGTAGTAGCCGGAGGTGTGCGGCGTGCCGTGGCGGGCGGCAAGGGCGTAGGGCATCAGCCGCACCGGCTCCGACCCGCCGTTGCGCACGCGCTGGGTGACCGTGAACATGTAGTTCTTGTCGACCGACACCGTGCGCTCGAAGACGAGACCCTGGCCGTTGTCCCAGCTCATGGTCACCGGCTGGTCGGGGGTCAGGGTCGGGGTGCCCTGCACGGTCCAGCGGGTGGTGGCGTTCGGCGTCGGCACCGCCGGATTCTCGGGCACCCAGCCGAATTCGGCGTAATAGGCATCGGGTGCTGAGGCGGGGGCCAGCAGCACGATCTCCGGGCTCTTGGGATCAGGGGTGACATGGTAGTCGGCCAGCGTCAGATCGTCGACCCGCCCGCCCACGAGGTTGATCGAACCGTGCAGCGCCGGCGTGTTCACGCGGATGCGCTGCCCCTGCTGGAACTGCTCGGCGATGAGCTGGGCACGGTCGCGCACGCCGTCGGCCTGGACGCCGGGAGCGGTCGGGGCGGCGCCGGTGCCAGGAACGCCGGGAGCGGTTCCTGGCGCCGGCAGGGTCTGCTCGGTCTGGAGCGCCTGTTGCCGGGCCTGCTCGGCCTGTCGCTGCTGCTGCTTCGGGTGTTCGAAGAAGTACTGGAAGCCCAGGAGGATGGCGATCGACAGCGCGATCGCGAGAATGAGGTTGCGTTGGTCGGTCATGGCTCCCCGGGGGTTCCGTCTCGGGCCTTTCGATCCTATGGACGGCGTCTCGCCGGCCGGCTCAATGGGTGTGGTCGCACGGCACGGACGCAGACGGTCCCGTGCCGTGGCGGCGCCGGTCGCCCGGATCGGGAACGGGGTCGTACCCCCATCCGCCCCAGGGATGGCAACGCAGGAGCCTCCGGACCGTCAACCAGCCGCCCCGGATCGCCCCGTGCTTAGATAGCGCCTCCAGCGCGTACTTGGAACAGGTCGGATCGAACCGGCAATGCATGCCGACGAACGGCGACAAGGTCCAGCGGTAGAGATGGACGAGCCCGCTGAGCAGGAGCGCCAGCGGGCTCACGTCGGCACTCCCGCCTCGCGCCACAGGCCCAGCCGCTTCAGGGCCGCGGTCAGGTCGCCGAGGAGATCCGTCCACGGCCGCTCCGCCGTGCCGCCGCGCGCGATCAGCACGAGATCGTGCCCCGGTGCGGCGTGCACGGAGAGGAGCTGGCGCGCCGCCTCGCGCAGGCGGCGGCGGGCGCGATTGCGGACGACGGCGTTGCCCACCTTGCGGCTCGCCGTCAGCCCAACACGAATCGGCGGCTCGCCGGGGGCGGGCCGCTGTCGATCGTCATGTCGGCGCACCTGCAAAATCAGGCCGGGGGTGACGTGCTTGCGTCTGGTCCCGGCCACGGCCAGAAATTCCGGCCGCTTCTTCAGGCGCCCGACCCCACGGCCCGGCGCCGTCATCGCAGCGCTCAGGCGCTCAGAACCTTGCGGCCCTGCGCCCGGCGACGGGCGATCACCTTGCGCCCACCCACGGTGGCCATGCGGGCGCGGAAGCCATGCCGGCGCTTGCGCACGATTTTGCTCGGCTGGAAGGTGCGTTTCACGACACTGTACCTCTTCGGACGGATCAAACACGGTTTTGAAAAACGAGCCGCGATGTATAGAGGCAGCGGCCGGTTGAGTCAATGCGGTGAGCGGTGATTGCCACAGTCCTCACCGACGGTTGCCGGGCGCCTATTCCCCCAGATGCCCGCCGGCGATCAGCGCCTCGGCGATCTGCACGGCGTTGAGCGCCGCGCCCTTGCGCAGGTTGTCGGACACGCACCAGAAGGACAGGCCGTTCTCCACCGTGAAGTCCTCGCGCACGCGGCTGATGAAGACCGGGTCGTCACCGGCGCATTCCACCGGGGTGACATAGCCCTCGTTGGCGCGGTGGTCGATCAGGGTGACGCCCGGTGCCCGGCGCCAGGCGGCGTGCGCCTCCTCCACCGTGATCGGCTTCTCGAACTCCACCGTGACCGCCTCGGAATGGCCGATGAACACGGGCACGCGCACGCAGGTCGCCGTGACCTTGATCCGCGGGTCGAGAATCTTCCTCGTCTCGACGCTCATCTTCCACTCTTCCTTCGTGTAGCCGTCATCCATGAACTCGTCGATGTGGGGGATGACGTTGAAGGCGATCTGCTTGGTGAACTTGTTCTTCTCGACGGGGTCGTTGACGTAGATGGCGCGGGTCTGCTCGAACAGCTCGTCCATCCCCTCCTTGCCGGCGCCCGACACCGACTGGTAGGTGGCGACGACCACCCGGCGGATGGTGGCAAGGTCGTGCAGCGGCTTCAGCGCCACCACCATCTGGATGGTGGAGCAGTTGGGGTTGGCGATGATGCCCTTCTTGCGGAAGCCGGCGATCGCCTGGGGGTTCACCTCCGGCACCACCAGCGGCACGTCGGGATCCATGCGCCAGTGCGAGGTGTTGTCGATGACCACGGCGCCGGCCGCGGCCGCCTTCGGCGAATACTGGGCCGACACCTTGGCGCCCGGCGAGGACAGCACGATGTCGATGCCGCGGAAATCGAAGGTGGCGAGGTCGTGGACCTTGAGGACGTCGTCCTCGCCGAAGGACACCTCGGTGCCGATCGAACGCTCCGAGGCCAGCGCCACCACCTCGTCGGCCGGAAAATTGCGCTCGGCCAAGGTGCCCAGCATCTCCCGTCCGACGTTGCCGGTGGCGCCGACCACGGCGATCCTGTAGCCCATGGCGGAAGTCCTTCTCTTGGTAACGGCATCCGATGCCGGGATGGAGGGGGGCTGCCCGGTCCTGTTCCAACGGAATTGCAACCGCGGCCGCCGCATGGCACCGTGACTTGGCCGTCCCGCTCCCCGATGTCAAGAAAGACCATGCCGAGCCCGCTCGAGGACATCATCGCCAAGGCGATCAAGGATGCCGACAAGTCCATCTTTAATGAGGACTACGGCAAGCAGGCGAAAGCGGTGGTCTCGGCCCTGCGCAAGGCCCGTTACGAGGTGGTGCCGGTGCGGCCGCCGGACGGGCTGGTCGAATGGGCCAAGGAGAACATTCCCTTCGGCCGCCTGCGCCCGGCCGACCTCATCTCGCAGATGTACTCGATGATGGTCGAGAACGTGAAGAAGTACGACCGCTGAGGCCGGTCAGGCCGGCACGACCGCCGGCGGCAGGTCGGGGCCCGGCACCGGATCCGGGTTGCGGTCGGGTGGGGCCGGGGTCGGCAGGTCGGGATTGTCGGTCACGGGCCCGCGCGTCGGCAGGTCGTCGTTGGGCAGGGGGTCGGGCCGCAGCGGGCGGGGTCCGGTCGGGATCGGCATGCTGGCTCCTCCTTATGGGGTCATAGCCCGACAACGGCCGCCCGGCCGATGCGTTCCGCCGATCCGACCCGGCCCTAAAGCATTGACCGGGTGCCACCGGGGGCTATGCTCGCACAGGGACGGATCGCCGATACCAAGGAGGAACGGGTCATGGGCAGCACCGCCGGCCGGGCGTGGAACCATGTGAAGGGCGAATGGATCGAGGGGAACCCGGCCATCGTCGGGCCGATGACGCACGCCCTGTGGCTCGCGTCCTGCGTGTTCGACGGCGCCCGCGCCTTCGAGGGCGTGGCCCCCGACCTGGATCTGCATTGCGCCCGCGTGATCCGCTCGGCCGACGCCATGGGGCTTGCCCCCATGCTGACCGCCGGCGAGATCGAGGAACTGTGCTGGGAAGGCATCCGCCGCTTCCCCAGCGACACGGCGCTCTACATCCGGCCGATGTTCTACGCCGACGCGGGCTTCGTGATGGCGGATCCGGACAGCACGCAGTTCGTGCTGTCGGTCTACGAGGCGCCGATGCCGAGTGCCGCCGGCTTCACCGCCTGCCTGTCGAGCCGCCGCCGCCCCGCCCCCGCCACCGCCCCCACCGACGCCAA
>OFDN01001971.1_pt1 | contig 12206 bp, 10 predicted proteins | sample 1520971 | NCBI WGS metagenome assembly OFDN01 (sample SAMEA94257418, study PRJEB24077) | hot springs metagenome | biome: Aquatic biome; feature: Geographical feature; material: Water | place: India | collected 2012-06-12 | depth 5 m | reverse complement strand
GAGGCGGGTAACGACCGCAACGCCTTTCGCTCCGCGATGGAGCAGGCCAGGAGGCCTCGGGAGCCTGTAGTTCACACCCAGGCCCCGCTCGCGTCAACGGCGGCCACCTCCCAGCCACCAGCTTGACGCCGAAAGAGCGGGGTTTGCGGGTGGCACTTGAAATTGCAACGTGAGGGGCGCTTATTTTTCGAAAGACCGCCTGAACGAGGTGGCGCAAGGGCTTGACATCGCTTTGCCTGGCCTCTGGTTGCCACCGTGAGGGTTTCGACGCCCTGCGGCCTGACGTAGCCACCTCGCCGCTGAAAGTGCGGTCTTGACCACGATAAATCCAGTGAGACCGTAGTCCGACACGGAGCCCGTGGGGCTGCACGGTCGGAAGCACTCGACTGGGGCTGAGGCTCAACCCGAACCGGTTGCGAGCACAGTCCGAGCTGATTGCGAGAACGAGGCTTTCCTCCGCGATTTCCGTGTGGAACGCCGGCATCGCTGAACCGATGCTGGCCAGTCTCAAACCCACATAGGAGCTCTTCATGGACTTTGTCGTCAGAGCCGTCGACGTCGGCTTCGGTAACACCAAGTACGTCACCAGCGTATCCGGCAGCGAAATTCGCTGCACCAGCTTTCCCTCGGTCGCCTATCCGAGCATGCGCGAGCCATCCGTCCAGCCGGGCTACGAGCGGCGCAAGACGGTGGCGATCCCGATCAATGGCCTCTTCTACGAGGTGGGGCCGGAAGTCGAACTGGCGGCAGACGCCTTTCGTGCGACCCAGATGCATGACCGCTACACGGAAACGCCCGAGTACATGGCGCTTCTGCGAGGAGCGCTCGTGCTGATGAAGCAGCCATCGATCGACCTGCTGGTCGTGGGGTTGCCGGTGGCGGCGCTGACCGCCAAGAAGGCTGCGCTCGAGAAGGCGGTGACCGGAACGCACGACATCGGCAATGGCAAGACCGTGGTAGTCCGCAAGGCCCTGGCGATCGCGCAGCCGCAGGGTGCCCTGGTGGACTTCGCCGTCCAGCATGGGAAGAACGGCACCATCGAGCGGGAGCAGAGCCTGATCCTCGATCCGGGGTCGCGCACCTTCGATTGGCTGGTCGCGCGGGGCATGCGCCTGGTGCAAGCCAAGAGCCACTCGGTTAACCGGGGCGTCTTCGACATCCTGCAGGCGATTGCCGCGGAGATCGGCCACGACATCGGTACGCCCTACAGCGACATCGAAGCCATCGACCTGGCGTTGCGCACGGGGAAGAATCCTGTGATCTACCAGAAGCCGTACGACATCTCCCGGGCCATGCCCATGGCCCACTCGATCGCCCAGCAGGCCGTCGCATCGATGCTGCGCTGGATCGACGCGAGCTACAGCTTCCAGAACATCATCCTGGTGGGCGGGGGCGCCTACTTGTTCAAGAAGGCGGTGAAGGAAGCCTTCCCGAAGCACAAGATCCTGGAGGTCAAGGATCCCTTGCATGCCAACGTTCGCGGGTTCCAGATCGCCGGCATGAATCACGCGCCCAAACTCTTCGGGGTCGCCGCCGCTGCTGCTCAAGGAGGTGCGTGATGGACGATGCCGTGAGCCCCAGGCTGGAGACGATCCGGATGCTGTTCGTGCTGGATCGGGAAGACGATCCGCGGCTTTACGACGACCTGATCCGCTTCAAGAAAGGCACCAAGCGCATCAACCGCCTGCGCCTGTTGGCGCACGAGGCGGTGCTTGGGCAGTTCAGCGCGGGCGCAGGCGCGGTGGTCGCGCGGCTGGCGTCTGTGCCGCCAGTCGTGAGTGCTGTCGCAGGCGGACCGTCCGGAGCCGCCTTCGAGATGCCGGCGGCGGCCGACGTCTTTGGCGCGCCCCTTGAGAAGTGAACTCGGGCTGGAGAACGTCGATGAATGAATCGAACTACATGTTCATCCACGGCTGGGTGGACGATGTGGTGAGGGATGCCACCGTCCCGGAAGCTCATCGCATTCGGTTGCGGCTGGCGGATGGGCGGATCGAGAATCTTTCCCTCGGGCGAATCGAAAGCCCGGTCAGGCTCGGCGACGAGGTCAGCGTCGTCGTCGAGCGTGCTCGCCATGGCCGTGCGCTGGCCCTCATGGATCACACCACGGGTGAGGGCACGAACGTCCTGCGTCGGGAAGGACGCCGGTGGCCGACCGAATCGGATGTTCTCATCATCGCGGCAACGGCGGGGGCGTTTGCGGTCACGCTCGGGTGGGGCGCTGTGCCGGCCACCCTGGTGTTCGCGCTGCTGTTCTGGCTGGTCACCGCCAAGCTGCCGCAGACGCGGCGCCATCGGGCGGCCGCGCTGGTCGACTACCTGATGGACCGCGAGTACTGCCGCTGGCGTGCGGGTCACAGCCGTGAAGGAGTCGTGCGATGACTCGCGGTCGCTCCCGAGCCCGTTGCGGCGGACGTCCCAGCGTCAGTGCGTCCGAACTCGCCCAGATGGGCGTCTGCGAACAACTGGTGCAGTTCGAGCACCGATACGGTCGGCGCCACTCGCCGCAGCAGCGTGCCGACATGATGCGCGGTGACCGCGAGCATCGCCGTTTCTTCCTGGAGGGCAGGATGGAGCGCAAGGGGCGTTGCTTCATGGCCACCTTGGTCTACGGGGAGGGAGCAGAGGTGGCCGTGCTCAGGTCGTTCCGCGATCGGGTGCTGCGCGCCACACCCCTCGGGCGTGCGTTCATCTTCGGTTACTACCGGATGGCGCCAGGCGTGTGTCATTTGCTAGAGGGGCACCCGCATCTGGCGCGAGTCACGCGGGCGTTGCTCAGGCCGGTGGTGTGGATGGCGGCAAGGGTGCTCGCAAGCCGGAGGAGGGCGGGGCGGTGATTGAATCTGCCCTGGCCACCTCGGTCTTGGCGGCACTTCTGATCGGACTGGTACCCTCGTGGGGGCGCCGAGGGGCGAAGCATGGATGCCCTTGGAGCTTCGGCGTGCCACGCTTGCGTACGCCGAGAAGCTGTTTCGCGGTGTCGGTCCAGTTGTCTTGACGGCAAAGGTTGACCGCGCATACCGCGTCGAAGGCAAGACGCTCATCCTGGTCGAGCTGAAAACCCGCCGATCCAATCGTCCTTACCATTCGGATGTGATTGAGTTGTCCGCGCAACGCGTCGCCCTCATGAGGCAGACCGGGGATGAGGTGGCGCTGCATGGGTACGTGATCGTGCGAACCGAGGACGGCAATCGTACGGCGCACAGGGTGAGCTTGTTGAGTCCGGCCGAGGTTGACGCGCTGATTGATCGTCGAGCCGCGATCCTGGATGGGAGCATCCAGCCCCGGCTTGCATGCGCCTCAAAGCTCTGCAATCAGTGCGGATTCGAGAAAAAGTGCACGAGTCGCCGAGTAGAGGGTAACCAAGCGTATAAACGCTGGACAACCTGAATCGTCTTAGTGGGCAGGGAGCACGTCAAAAAGTGATGACGACTACAGGATTGGACTCAGACATGCCAGACATTGCTCGCAAGTCTTGCGATCCGGACTTCGACGACGCGTGGCGTCTCTTCACGGCGATGCATGACGCCCCTTCAAGCTCGACGGCGCAGGATCTTGTCGAGTGGCTCGCCAAGTGTCCGCGGCATGTTCAAGCTTTTGACGATGTACTGACCTTGTGGGCTTTGGCGGGAGGTGGCTTGATCAAGCGCGTCAACGCTGCCGTGCTGGATGCGCCATGCAATGTGCAGTGATGGCTGTCCTGGGGCGCGGCCGTCTCCGGTGCCGTGAGATTCTCATTCCATGTATCGAATGGGCGGCCTATTTTCTACCGGCATTCCCCATAGCTGCTTCCGTGACATGCGAACGCCGGGGCGGTTGATCTCGCCGTCGTTGGCCATCCGCAGTGCCTTGGCGAGGTTCACCGAGATGTTGTCCAGCGTACAAGGCGTCTTCTCAAGATAGCTGTGGAGGCTGATGCTGTTCGCCACGTCATTTTCCCAAGTCCTGACCTGGTGAATGCCAGCCTGGAAGCCGCTGGACGGCGGAATGAGGCCGACGCCTAATTGTTCCAGCCAGCCTCGCACCTCGGGGTACTTGCTAGACACAGCAGTCGGTACGATTACGTGCTCTGGTACGCCATGGAAGAAGAAGTCGGATTTCTTTTTCCACGCGCGCATCAGAAACTCAATGGGCGTCATCAGCGTCTTGTTGGTCCTCATTTCCGCATAGAACGCCGCAGAGGTATGGTCGGCCACGATGTAGTGGACGACATGTTCTTTGTCTGCCCCCTCGATCTTGTCGAGCTTTACCTCCATCGCTTTGTCCTGCCACTTCAGCCGCCGATCTTTCAGGGCGTAGAGATGCTTGGATGGCGTTATGAAAAGCTGATGGATGTAGTTGGGATAGGGCGATCGGTAGCGGTTGATCATGTCGGAGCCCAATGGATGTGGGGATGTGGCTTTCCCCGCGAGGAGGGGCGGTTTACGATCCAATCAAGCAACGCGCCGAAGGGGGACAACTGTCCAGGGTAGACCTTGTTCGCATGCCACAAGGAACGCAGCCCACAGCTCGAGCGCAGCCTGCCGTTCTGGGAGGTAGTCGTACTGGTCATAGATCTCTTCCATGCCCTTCAGCACATGGTTCAGTGCTCTCTCGGAGACCTCGTTGGACACCCCCATCGCCTTCATGTGCGATTTCGCGGTGCTCCGGGTGTCGTGCGGCGTAAACCGGCGTATGTCCAGTCCGCCTCTTTTGAATCTGCGGGTCAAGGCCGCCCAGAGAGTGCTGTTGCCGACGTGCGTATCGCCACCGAGCCTGGCTCGTCGGTGACCACGACGAGCGGGGAGTACCCAGCGCGAGTCTCCCGCGCACGTCTTCAATTCGCGGAACCACGACACCACCGTCGGGCAAAGGGGAACCACGTAGCCGCGCCGAGTCTTTACCGTGTCCTCAGTGACAATCCAGATGCCCTTTTCCAGGTCCACGTTGACCCACTGCGCTTTGACGAGCTCGATCGTCCGTACGCACGTCGCAAGCAAGATTCTGAAGGCCAGAGCGTTCTCTGCGCCAATCGACTTGATGTCGGGCAGTAGGGTTCTCAACTCGGTTTCGGACAACATTAGCCTGCGGCGCACGGGCGGGCGCTGACCAATGACGGAGACCAAATCGATGCCTACTGTAGGGTTGATGTGAATCAGCCGCTTCCCTAGTGCATGAGTGAACAGCCGATTGCAGGTCGAGCGTAGCCGTTTGCACATCGTCCAGGTGCGCCCTGAGTCGGCGATCAAGCCCACGATGTCTGCTGACGTCACGCTGGTAACCAGCATCGCACCGAGTTTCGGGATGATGACTTGGTCGAGATCTGCGTTGCGGGCCTCTTGGGTGCTCTCCGCCAATGCTGCAACGATCTTTTCCCGGTAGTCCTCAGCCAACTCGCGAACGCTCCAAGTCGCCCGAACGCGGACCTTCTCCTGTTTCTTGGTGATGGCTGGGTCGCCGCCCTTGTCGATTTCGACGCGCTTCTCCCGCGCCAATTGACGGGCGGTTGGAAGGCTGATGTCGGGATAGTTACCGAGCGTTAGCTCGCGAGCCCGTCCGCCGAACTGATAGCGGAGAACCCAGGTGGCGGTGCCCGCTGCCGAGAGCGTGAAGGTGAGTCCGTCGCCGTCAGTTCGCGCGATGGGTTGGCGAGCGCGAATCCAGTGCTGGATCTGCACTGGTGTCAGAAGGTTCTTGCCTCTCTTTGCCACCTTGAAGTCCTCCGTACAGAACCTCTGGTGACGATCGACCGAGGTCATGTCTACGACAGCTCATCTACTTCGAGCGGAGGCGCAACATCAATTTCCTAGCTACGTCTCTGGCTACAGATTCTAGCTACAAACCTGGCTACAAATCCAGTCCGACATGCCCTGAAACGGAGTGGTACGTAGTGGCAAAAAGTTATGCGGTGACAACGGCTTATCTAGTTGTCGACTGGAATTCCTTGATACGTGTTGATGTTGCAGTAGGCATTGCAGCAGGCAATCTTCATCGGTATCGGTGTCACGGGCAGGCAGTGAGCGGGCAAGGCCCTGCAGGGCCGCCGCATTGTCCCATCTGCGCCGGACACTGAACAGTTGCGTCAGCGGGATCTTCAGCGCGGCGCAGGCGGCTCCGCGGTCTGGCCGTTGCCCTCGGCGGCAGCACCCTCCGGTGCTTCGGGCGCGGCGGCGGCCGGCTTCGGTGGCTGTGGCTTGGCACTGCCCTTTGCCGGGTAGCCGGCGCGGTCGAGCAGGCGGGTCCAGGCGTCGGCGCTGAAGCCCATCAGCTGGTCGGCGCCGGCGGCGATGGCTGGCACGCGGGCTTCCTTCACCTTGAAGCGCGTGGCGAAGGCCTGCTTCTGCTCTTCGGTGGTGATGCGCTGTTCGCTGTAGGCGATGCCGCGGTTCTTCAGCAGCGCCTGCGCCGACTCGCACAGCTTGTCGCACTCGTTGCCGAGCCAGACGGTGACCGGCGCGTTCTTCATCGCCTCGCGTTCGGCATAGCTCGGCCCCTGTTCGACCACGCTGGGCTGCAGCTTCTTCTCGGTCGCCGCGCGCGCGTCGGCCGGCGGCGGTGTGTCCGAGTAGTGGGTGCGGCCCTGGGCGTCCTTCCACTTGTAGGTCTGGGCCAGGGCCGGCGCGGCGCAGACGGCGCCGGCGAGGGTCACGCAGAGCAGTCTGCGCAGCGTCATCATCTTCTCCTCAGGCCGCGGCCACCATGCCGCTGTGACGCAGCAGCGCGTCGGGTTTGGGTTCGCGGCCGCGGAAGGCCTTGAACGATTCCAGCGCCGGGCGCGAACCGCCGACGGCGAGGATTTCGTCCCAGAAGCGGCGGCCGGTGGCGGTGTCGAGCACGGTGCCGGCGACGCCACGTGCCTCCTCGAACGCTTCGAAGGCGTCGGCCGACAGCACTTCGGCCCACTTGTAGCTGTAGTAGCCGGCCGCATAGCCGCCGGCGAAGATGTGGCTGAAGCTGTTGGCGAAGCGGTTCCACTCGGGCGGGCGCACCACGGCCACTTCGTCGCGCACTTCGCCGAGCAGCTGCAGCAGGGTCTTGTCGCCGCCGGGCACGAAGTCGTGGTGCAGGCGCAGGTCGAACAGCGAGAACTCGATCTGGCGCAGCGTCTGCATGCCGCTCTGGAAGTTCTTGGCGGCGATCATCTTGTCGTACAGCGCGCGCGGCAGCGGCTCGCCGCTATCGACGTGGGCGGTCATGCCGGACAGCACGTCCCACTCCCAGCAGAAGTTCTCCATGAACTGGCTGGGCAGTTCGACCGCGTCCCACTCGACGCCGTGGATGCCGGATACCGGCAGGTCGTCCACTCGCGTGAGCAGGTGGTGCAGGCCGTGGCCGCTTTCGTGGAACAGCGTGATCACGTCGTCATGGGTAAAGGTGGCGGGCTTGCCACCGACCGGCGACGGGAAATTGCAGTTCAGATAGGCGACCGGCGTCTGCACGCCGCCGCTGACCGTGCGACGGGTGATCGCCTCGTCCATCCAGGCGCCGCCGCGCTTGGTGTCGCGTGCATAGAGATCGAGGTAGAACTGGCCGACCAGTTCGCTGCCGGCGCGCTCGATGCGGAAGAAGCGCACGTCCGGGTGCCACACCGGCGCGGTGTCCGGTTTGATGGTGACGCCGTAGAGCCCCTCGACTACGCGGAACAGACCTTCCAGCACCTTGTGCTCGGGGAAGTACTGTTTCACCTCCTGCTCCGAGAAGTCGTAGCGCTGAACACGCAGCTTTTCCGACACCCAGGTCATGTCCCAGGGCTGCAGTTCGTCGAGACCGAATTCGTTGCGGGCGAAGGCGCGCAGTTCGTCGAGGTCGCGCTGCGCGTGCGGCCGGGCGCGGCCGGCGAGGTCGCGCAGGAAGTCCATCACCTGTTCCGGCGTGTCCGCCATCTTCGGCACCAGCGACAGTTCGGCGAAGCTGGCGAAGCCCAGCATCTTCGATTCCTCGGCACGCAGCGCCAGGATGCGGGCGATCAGCGGCGTGTTGTCGCGCTCCGCTTCGCCGAACTCGGAGGCGCGGGTGGCGTAGGCGCGGTACATGCGGGCGCGCAGCTCGCGGTTGTCCGCGTACTGCATGACCGGCAGGTAGGAAGGCATGTGCAGCGTGAACTTCCAGCCGTCGCGCTCGTCGCGCTGAGCGGCTTCGCGCGCCGCCTCGATGCTGTCTTCCGGCAGACCGGCCAGCAGCGCTTCGTCGGTGACGTACTCGGCGAAGGCATTGGTCGCGTCGAGCAGGTTCTCGCTGAACTTCGCCGACAGCGCGGCCAGTTCTTCCTGGATTTCCTTGAAGCGCGGCTTCTGGTCCTCGGCCAGTTCGGCGCCGGACAGCCGGAAATCGCGCACCTCGTTGTCGAGGATGCGCTGACGCGCCGGCGACAGCGTCGCGTACTCAGCGGATTCGCGCAGCGCCTTGTACTTGGCGAACAGCGCGAGGTTCTGGCCGAGCGCGCTGTAGAAGCGGGTGATGTCGGGCAGTGTCGCGTTGTAGGCCTCGCGCCACGCCGGCACGTCATTGACGCCGTGCAGATGACCGACGATGCCCCAGGCGCGGTTCACCTGTTCGCCCATGTCGGTGATCGGCGCCGCGAAGCTGTCCCAGGTGGGGGGCTCGGCGCGCGCGGTCAGGTCGTCGATCAGCGCCTGGTAACGCTTGAGCAGTTCGCCGATGGCCGGCGCCACGTGTTCGGGCTGCACCGCATCGAAGCGGGGCAGGGCGGAAAAATCGAGCAATGGATTCGTGGTCATGGTGTGCGGACGGTTCGGTACGGGTTAACACGTGCGGCGGTCGCGCGCGGATTTCAATGGGGATTCTAGCCCGCTCTGCGCGCCGCTCACTCAAGTTGGGCATTTCCATGCCGAAAGCAGATGCAGAATAAAGCCGCGTCTGGAGACGGGGCCGCAAACATAAGCCCGAGCCATGAAAAGACATCGTCCGACGCGAGTTGATTCCCTGCGCGTGCGCGCCTGCGCGCTGGCACTCTGCTGCGCGTCGTCGGTGGCTGCCGCAGATGACGAGAGCGCCGACCTGGCCGGGCTCGCGCTGGAAGATCTGCTGCAGATCAAGGTCACCACCGCTGCCCGCAAGCCGCAGTCGCTGCGCAGCACGCCGGCCGCGGTGTTCGTCATTTCGCGCGAGGACATCGAGCGCTCCGGTGCGGCATCGGTGCCGGAGGCACTGCAGATGGCCCCGGGCGTGCAGGTCGGGCGCATTTCTTCCGGCAGCTGGGCGATTTCGCTGCGCGGGGCCAACAGCCGCTTCGCCGACAAGCTGCAGGTGCTGGTCGACGGCCGCAGTGTCTATACGCCGCTGTTCTCCGGCACCGTGTGGGAAGACCGCGAACTGATGCTGGAGGACGTCGAACGCATCGAAGTGGTGCGTGGGCCCGGCGGCGCGCTGTGGGGCAGCAACGCAATGAATGGCGTGATCAACATCATCACCCGCCGCGCGCAGGACACGCAGGGCACGCTGGTCAGCGCCGCCGCGGGGACGGAGCAGCGCGGCTGGCTTGCCGTGCGTCACGGTTTCAGCGTTGGCGACAGTCACAGTGGACGCATCTGGGCCAAGCGCCGCCTGAGCGACGCCAGCGACCGGCCGGATGGTTCTGCCGGCTACGACGACGGACGCAACACCGCCGGCGGTGTGCTCTGGGAAAGCCGGCTCGGCGGCGGCCATACCTTCACGCTGCAGGCCGGGGCGAGCAGCACGCGGCATGGCGAGGAACTCGATCTGACGCGCTATACCTTCGGCGGTGCGCCGATACCCGGCCGTTTCGATTCGCAGGAGAACCATCTGCTGATGCGTTATGCCGGCATCGCCGACAGCGGTGCCGACTACTCGCTGCAGGCGTCCTACGCGCATTCGAGCTTTGCCGTCGACAACGCGGTCGGCCCGATCGACGACGCGCGGAATACGCTGGACATCGACTTCCAGCGGCGCGAGCCGCGGGGCGGTCGTCATGACGTGATCTGGGGCGCCAGCTACCGCCATACCTCGGACCAGCTGAACGTGCAGCTGATCGGCGGCTTCATCCAGCCGCCGAGCCGCAGCACTACCTGGACCAGCGTATTCGTGCAGGACGACATCACGCTGCTGCCGGAGCGTCTGCACCTGGTGCTCGGCGCCCGTGTCGAGGAAAGCAATCTGGACAAGCCGGAAGTGCAACCGACCGCACGCCTGATGTTCACGCCGGACGGCCCGCACAGCTTCTGGGCGGCGGCGTCGCGTACCACGCGGCAGCCGTCGCGTGCGCAGCGCGACTTCAACGCCGAACTCGGCCCCTTCCCGCAGCCGCCGCTGGCCGGCGGCTTCCGCATACGCAGCGCCGGTGGGGGCCGCGACATGCGCAGCGAAACCGCCACCTCGCTGGAGCTGGGTTACCGCTACCGCAGCGGCCCGCTGACCGTGGATGTCGCCGCGTTCGCGACGCGCTACCGCCATCAGGCCGAGTACGTCAACGTGTTCAATGGCGTGGTCGCGATGCCGGATCCCACCCTGCTGGCCGAGTTCGAAGTGCGCGCCAGCGACGACAGTCGCGCACACGGTCTCGAACTGGCGGCGGACTATCGCCCGGTCACCGACTGGTCGCTGCACGGCGCCTACACCTACACCGACTCGACGGCGCTGGACCGCACCTTTCGCGCCGACATTCCGCTGACCAACTTCTTCATCTACTCGGCCGATGCGCGACACCGCCTGTCGCTGCGTTCGCTGTGGAACCTGACGCCGCGGCTGAAGTTCGATGCCTGGCTGCGCCACAGCAGTCGGGTCGAACCAGCGGGCATTCCGTCGTTCTCCGATCTCGACCTGCGTCTGGCGTGGACGCCGCGCAGCGGGCTCGAACTGTCGCTGGTCGGACAGAACCTGCTGCACGCGCGTCGCGTGCACTACGCGGCGGACACGCTGCCGTCCTCTTCACTGGCGATTGAACGCGGCGCCTATGTGAAGGCGGTCTGGTCCTTCTGACATGACGCTCCGCACGCGCACCCGGGCTCGGCGCTGCCTGCGTTGGGTCGGCACCGTCGGCGCACTGCTGTGTGCGCTGGCCGGTCAGGCGCAGCCGCACCTGCCGGAGGAGCAGCTGAAGGCGGCCTTCGTGTTCAACTTCGCCAAGTACATCGAATGGCCGGCCGAGGAAGGCTCGCTGGCGCAGATCGTTGCCTGCGTCAGCGGCGATGCGAGCGCGATCGGCGACGCGCTGGGCGCATTCCACGGACGGGCCGTCGCCGGGCGCACCTTCCACGTGAGACGCCATGTGCAGCCCGAGGAGCTCGATCGTTGCCACATCGCGGTGCTGAGCGACAGCAGCGACCGAGGGGTGGTGGCCGCGCTGAAGCACGTGCCGGCGCAGGCGGTGCTGACGGTCAGCGACGCCGACGGCTTCGTCGATGGCGGCGGCATGATAGGCATCGTGCGCAATGGCGACCGGCTGCAGTTCGACATCAATCAGGCGGCGCTGCAGCGGGCCAATCTGAAAGCCAGTTCGCAGCTGCTGAAACTGGCGCGCAACCTTGGAGCGCGGCCCCGATGAAGCTGCCACGCCTGTTCGCCGAGCCGCCCGATCTGCCGCTGCGCGCCCGGTTGCGCCGCGTGCTGCTGCTGTCGCTGGCGACCGGGCTGGTGATCAACTTCGTGCTCACCTCGCTCAATGGCCTGCTCGGCGAACGCGAGCGGCTGGTCGATCAGCTCGACGCGACTGCGCGCATCATCGGTGCCAACAGCGCGTCGGCACTCGCCTTCAGCGACCCCGATGCGGCGCGCGGCACACTGTCCGCGGTGTCCAGCGTGGCGGCGGTGACGCGTGCCTGGATACAGCTGAACGACGGCGTGCCCTTCGCCGCCTTCCCGCCGTCCGCACCGCCGCCGCTGCCGGGGCAGCAGATCAACGAAATGACGGTGATCGGTGCGCTGTGGTCGCCGCGCCTGCTGTTCGCGCGGCCGCTGGTCGATGACGATCAGCGCCTCGGCGTCATCGTGCTGGAGGCCGATCTGCTGCCGTTGTGGAGCCGGGTTGCCACCACCATGCTGATCAATGGCATCGCCACCGCGCTGTCCTTCCTGCTCGCCTACCGGCTGTCGGCCGGCATGCAGCGGCGGGTGACCGATCCGGTGCAGGCGTTGATCGCGTCGGCGCGCCGGGTGGTCGACGAGCGTCGCTACGACGTGGCGGTGCCGCGCCTGGCCAATGATGAGATCGGCCAGCTCACCGATCGATTCAACGAAATGCTGCACGAGATCGC